>Ga0315309_1001416_pt1 | contig 14349 bp, 10 predicted proteins | sample TDP4_MG_FD_203080 | JGI IMG/M metagenome (GOLD analysis project Ga0315309, IMG submission 203080) | Freshwater sediment microbial communities from Lake Towuti, South Sulawesi, Indonesia - TDP4 | ecosystem: Environmental > Aquatic > Freshwater > Lake > Sediment | place: Indonesia: South Sulawesi... | reverse complement strand
GGTAGAACAACCTCCTGAAGGTGCTTTATCCTCTCTGAAAGAGGCATGTCCATGAGGACCACGCCGTTTAAGTACAGAATATCAAATGCTCTGACCGTGAGCTTGACTTTTTCTCTTCTTGCTGCTAGATCCTCCTCTGAGAGTTCTCTGGGAACGGTTCTCTCGAGAAGATACTGAAAGGGTAGAAACCTTCCATCCTCATCAACCGCTATAACCTCGGAGTCGATGATACAGCTTTGAGCCTCAAACTCCTCAGCAATCCCAACTATCTCTGGCAGGGTTTGGGACTTTTCAATCCCTCTTCTTGAGAAGAGTTGGATCTGGGAGCCCCATTTATGTATCTGAAGTCTACTGCCATCATATTTCAGCTCGCTTCGAGCTGGATAGACCACTTTATCTGGTTCGTATATGTGAGCTAGTTGAGGCTTCATAAACTGCCCCGGACGGATTCTCACTGTTGAAACGGCGTCCTCGCCTTTTGAGGCGAGCTTCAAGCCGTCTACGATTCCTAGTATAGCGGTAACCCTTTCCACGATCTCGAACGGGATTCCGTATGCCTGTGAAACCGCGGATATCACGGTTCTCTCATAGTACCCTAGTTTTAAGTCTCCAAGAATCAAGCGGATAATGTACTTGGCCTCCTCAGGCGTGGCTAATCTTAATAGGCTTGACATATTGAGTATTCGATCTTCTACTCTTTCAAGTCTTGGCAAGATTCTGATCGATTCGTATACTTCCTCTACAGTTAACTTTGGCGTTTTAGATGACGTTAAGAGGAACGCTACTTCGCCGTGTTCTCCGTAGTCGATTAGCAGCTTCTTGATCCTCCCCGGTGAAGCTCCAGCAGCGAGGCTGATTGCCCGCTCCACGGTTCCTAGTCCAACTTTGAGGTTTTCATCGGTTACTCTTCCCAAGGATAGGCGAACTTTCATTTCGAGGTCTGGACCCTTTTCTAAGAAGAACTTTTTCAGTTCGGTTTCTTTCCCCTTCCTTCCTCTGAGAAGGGCGAGGCGATCGTAAAATCTGGCGATGCTAATGAATAGTGTTTCGTCCTTAGGCTGGAATCCGTTCACCAATAAGCGTGTCCGGTAGTAAGGTATGCCGAGTCTCCGTTCAATCTCTTCGAGCGTGAAGCCGGATTTGAATAGATGATCAACAGCCGCTTCTAGGCTACCGTAAACCTTGATGAGATCTTTAAGCGTCGGCGGCTTAACAACAGTCATATTGGACCACTTATTGTTTCTTCAAGAGATTTCGTCCCCTATCCTAGAGGAGTTAGAGGCAAGCTGAGTTTCAGAACCACCTCTCAAGAGTCGTTTTGGTCGACGCCTTCTTCAGCTCAATGATAGCCCTCTCCAAGGCTTTCAATACGCGTTCCTTTGTGAAATCCCTCTCATCACAGAGAAAGCCTGCGACCCCTTCAACCTCAGGCTCCCTCCAAACTATCTTGTAACTGTCCGTGACCTTTGGGTGAAGGAAGATCTCTCTGATCTGGCGCGGTTCAACTGGAAAAGCGGCCTCCTTCAATTCTGGAAGCGCCCCTTCTAGGCTCCCGTAATTCTTGATTAGTTTAAGGGCGGTTTTGGGGCCTATTCCTTTCACGCCTTCGGGGTTGAAGTCTGTGCCGACGAGGATGCCTATATCTATTAACTGCTGATGGGTGATCTCTGTCTCTTTCAAGACTCTTTCGAGTTCTATGACTTCAGGAATAACCTCGACGTAAACGTTCCTTCGTGGAAGCTTTCTCCTTCCCGAGATAGTTACATTCCGAAGTAGCTTTGGCGTGCCGAAAAGTAGGCTGTCATAATCTTGACTGGCACAGTAATCTGCGTCTCCTTTCCTCACAAGATATGCCGCTTGCGCTTCACCTTCGGATGGTGCTTGAACCCAAGGTACACCCATCAACCTTAACAAACGCTTGGAATCGTCAGACATGTAATCTTTCAGGACCGAGGTCATCTGAGCGTACATGCGGGCCTCTTCGACCCTTCCTTCGCTTGCTGCTTTCTCATACTTCTTGAGCGCTTCGTCCTTGATCTTCGCCCTGCGTTTTATCTCAACCTCTTTGAGCGCTGGCGCAACACCGTCAAATACGTAGATCGGCTTGATCCCAAGTTCAAGAAGATTACAGGTTCTATAGAACAGTCCGCTAAGGTGGCTTGTTATTCTTCCCATACGATCTTTGAGAGGGATTCCATCGGGTTGCCTGATTATTGCGAGGAATTGATAAAGAGCATTGTAGGCGTCGATGGCAATTGATCTTCCACTTAGGTCCTTAAGATCAACATTCACTTTGGGAACTAAATCTTTCAGATCGACGCCAATGGTTGATACAAGCCTCCTCTTCTTCACAAAATTTATTCACAGCAGATCATAATAAGCTTGATGAAGAATTGGCGGACATGGTGTCTGATCAGAATCCGTAAAGTCGAGATGAAAACCTTGAGACTTGAGAAACCTCTCCGCGAGCTGTCTGCTACGGAGATAATCTGCAGATCCTTCAGTCTCTACTCGAGGAGACCTTTGGAGTTCTTCGCGCCCTTCTTCTTCGTGGGGATATTGAATGGCATGATGAGACAGGCTACGAGGTTACTCATTCCTGAGGTTGCTCCAGCCGAAAGGTTAACTGAGAGGTTCCTTGAGTGGTCCATGGGTCAGCTAGGCGTATTCGTTGGTGTAACGTTCACGGCGGTTTTGGTCTTCTGGATCACTAACACGATTGCCAGTGGGATAACCGTAAGATACACGTCAGACCTCTTGGAAAGAGGCGTTGCAAGTCTGACTACCGCGTTCAACTTTGCAGCTTACAGGCTTTCCCCGCTGCTGGTTGCCAGCGTGGTCTCCGGCGTTTTGATGATCCTCGGCCTGATCTGTTTCGTGGTACCCGGGATAATTGTGGTAGTGATGTTTTCGTTGATAGTTCCCGCGATCATGATCGAGAATAGAGGCGCGTTTGAGAGCCTTGAAAGAAGCAGGAGGCTAGTAGATAGATCGTGGTGGAAAACGTTCACGATTCTTCTCTTGGTGTTATTGGTAACGGTGCTTCTCAGCATCATGGGGGAAGCAGTTAGCGTCTTCTTCGGTCCATTCAGAGGCATAGCCTCCGGATTGCTTCAGGCGCTTGTCCAACCGATCCAACCACTTGCCTCAACCTACCTCTACTATTCCATGCGGATCAAGGAGACTAGACTGGCGCAGCCGGTAAGCTACAAGCCACTTACAGTCGCTACACCTACACCACCATTGCCAATAGTGATTGAACAGCCACGGTTCTGTATCCAGTGCGGGCAGAAACTCCCCACCGACGCGGTTTTCTGTCCCAATTGCGGAAACAGAATAAGAAAACTCCATTAAGACACCGCTGCCTCGTAATCCTTTAGTCTCCGAAGGTATCGCAACCCACTAAACACATGCGCGGAGGGAATTTTGGGCGATTTTTATTTCTTCAGACCCTTGGTTGTTTGTTCCTTACAGCCTGCATTAAACCTCGACACGTCATACTTGGAGCTTTACACAGCGTGCTTGCCAAAAGATCAGCATGAGACTGCCTAAGACTCACAGCGCTCAAGGTACAGGGAATGGAAACCGCTCATTCCTCAGATCTTTTCGATCTTTGAATGAATTCTCTATATCAAAATGAGTGTTTCAGCTTTTGAAACGGTTTTTTCACGGTGTTCCTTAATAAAGAGAACTAACCTAGATCTTCGGAAACAAACGGGAGGGAAAGAGATGAGAAAGAATCTATTGCTACTTGGAATGCTTCTTGTCCTTTCATCACCCATGATCCATTTTGTGTCAGCGACGACAAAGATCTCTTCCATCAGTCCGACGAGTGGACCACCTGGGACAACAGTGACGATGATCGGCGAGATCGACACAAAAGGTGGATACTATCTGATCATCGGGTTTGGGAGGATCATAAAACAGGGCCAGTGCGCGATTAACAATAAGACTGTCGACACCACATTCGTTGTGCCCGACTACCCCTTCGGAACTCACACAATCTTATTGATGGACAAAGCCACAGGCACCTTTGCCATCTCGACTTTCACGACCACGTTGAAGTGCTGGGTTTCTGCGCCAAGGCGCCAAGAAGGTCTGAATACCACCATAAGGGTGAGCTTGAAAGGTGGGCTCAACGCCACCGCATATCAGTTCAATATCACGGTAATGGACCCCACAGGTAAGAAGTTTTCCAGGATGGTCACGACTCCGTCCACTCTCAACGGTAGCGCCTCGGGCACTGCCTTGTACTATGGGGACTTTCCAGTTGGGGCAAACACCAACTTTAATGGCACCTACACAATGGTCGTTGACGAGAAATACCCCGTAACATCATCTAGTGTTGCAACTGGAAGTTTCATCATCGGCTTGACAAACGAGACCGCTTACAGAAGGTTTGAGACCGTGAACATTCGAGGTTCAGGGTATAACAGTACCGAAACCGTCACTGTCAACATAGAGTTCGGCGGAACACCTGTTGCAGGCTATCCGAAAAACGTCACTGCCTATGCAAACGGCACGGTGACCGACTTATGGACGATTCCGGGAACCGCCTCACTAGGAACTTACAGCGTAAATCTAACTGGGCGATGTGTGGCGTGTAATGCTACAAAGCGCACAGTCAAGAAACCCATTGACGCCCAGAATTTCACAGTTGTCGGAGTTCAAGTCCTAACGGTTGCAGTGACTGATCAACCTTCGGCTTCGTACCAACGAACCGAAACCGCTAGTATGCGTTTCAGGATACGGTACCCCGACGGCACAAACTTCACAGCGTCGGATCTTGGCTCAATACGGGTTCGAGTTTACAGGAATGCTACTAATATCGCAAATATCACTCTGTCATCAGCGAACTTTGATGCAGCTGCCAAGAAATGGAGGACAAGCTGGGTGATACCGTGGAACGCTCCACCGGGCATTGGCTACAAGTTTGTGGTATACGCTGATGAGGTTGCAGACAAGTACGGGAACAGTGGTCCATCTGACTCCGTTTCATCCAGTAGCTTTGGTGTTGTAAAAGCCGTCCTAGCCGTGGATTCTATCCACACGGACAAGGCCTCTTATGTACGCGGAGAAACCGTAACAGTCTGCTTCGATGCCAGATATCCTGATGGCGCCGCGGTGACTACCGGAAGTGCAACGATTAAGATGACTAAGGCAAATGGGTCAACAGTTCAGTTAGCAGCCACCTACGTTTCAGCAAGGAGCCGTTATGAAGCGAAATATGCGATAATGCAAGGCGACCCTGTCGGCTCGTGGACTGCCCAACTGGCGGCTTACGGCTTGGAAGATGCTGCAGACAATACTGGGCCAGCTTCGGTTAGAACCGCAACCTTCATGATAGTTGCTCCGCCGGTGACACCCACCATGATAACGGCTGAGGTACATATCCATCCCGAAACACTGAATCTAAAGAGCCGTGGAAACTGGGTCACGGTCGAGATCGGAATTCCAGAGGGCTGCAGCGCAAGCGACATCAACATTGGCTCAATTCGGTTAAACGGGACCATTCCAGTGTATCATCTCGGTCCAAGAGAGATACAAGGCCAAAAGATGATCCTCAAATTCAGCAGGTCCTCGCTGGCATGGCTCATCCACGGAACATTGAGAACTAGAGGCTCGAAGTTCGTCACAGTTACGTTGACGATAACGGGTCAGGTTTCAGGAAAACCGTTCCAAGGCAGTGACACTATCCGGGTTAGAACCTAGAGAACCTGACTGTCACTTCCTCTTTCTGAGAAAAATCAGATTATAGATTTTCATGTCCATGCAGATTCTCAGACAACTCAAGGTTTCTCTGAAGCCATATGGCGATGCTTAAAAGGTTGCCGAGAAAGTTACCTACTGCCGACCGGAATTGCCTCTACGAGTCTTCCCATTACTGTTAGAATAGGAATTGCTTAAGAAATCGATTATTGTTAAGATATGAAGGTCTAAACCAGACCGTGAGGAAGCCATGAAAAGAGTAAACTGGATAATATTGATGTGTATCCTTTCCTCGGTACTATCTTGGTATTTGAGTCCGATCGAATATGAAAGAATTATGAAGTATCTTGCTTTCAGCAAAGAGCATCTTCTAGGAGGACTAGTATGGACCCCAGTTACTGCCCTATTCCTTCATAGTGATCTCTTACATTTAGGAGGGAATATGATCTTTCTTTTCGTCTTTGGCAATACGTTGGAGAAAGAATTGAAATCAAGCAAAACCTTGGTTGCATTCTTCACTGGGGGAATAGTGTCCTTCCTCTTGAGCACTTTCTTCTACGATCCGGGAACCCCTATGATTGGAGCCTCAGCGGCCATATTTACATTAGCCGCCGTCGTCATGCTTGTTAAACCGTTAAAGTTCTCTTTTCTCTTTTTTATGCCTCAAGGTCTCGTGGCAATAATCTATTTCATATATAATGTATTTGCAGTCTACATTGGTGTTCAGACGAATGTCGCCTATGTATCTCACGTAATTGGGTTCCTTATAGGAATATCCTTTGGCATCGCTTGGAGCAAGGACTGGAAAAGAAACCTCATAATTACGTTCGGCTTGCTAATTCTTTACTATCTTCTGCAAATCTTCTTGATCCCGGCGATACTGGGAAACCTACAGGCCATATGAGAGAGCCTGGGCAATGGGAAAGGGGAGGAGCCTAGATCCGCTGTCTATCTGATCGAGTCTGCAGAAAGCGTGGTAAGAAGACGTGTCTACCTCAAACTTGTCTGGGAAACTCAATGAAACATTCTATAGATCAGCTCCGCCTTCTTCTTTCCAATCTTAGGGACCTTTTGAAGTTCCTCTGCTGAGGCACAGGCTACTTCTGAAATCGTTTTGAAATGTAGTAGCAGATTCTCGGCTAAGCGGTCACCGATATATGGAAGAGAGTCGAGAATATACTTCCTGCGGTCTTTTACTGGTAGATCCGCCCTTACGGGTTTTCTATGCCATTTTGCATCCGGAAGTTTGTCGTTCATTCCAGACGATTCCCTCTTAACAAGTATTCTCATGAAAGCTTTGAGAGCTGTGTCACTTTCAGCATATATGATAGGCGTATTGTAAACATAGACTATCTCCAGATAAGCTCCCATAAGCTGAGACCAATGCAATAGAAGATCATGTTCAGATTCGTAATTAAAACTGTCAAAGTAGTCCTGGAATCTTCCCTGTATGAGAAGTATTCTCCGTTTTATTTGGTATCCTAATACCTCTTCAGTACTCATCATTCTGAGCAGCTGATCCCATAGCCTACTGGACCTCACAGAAGACAAGAAATCATTGACAGTTTTCCTTTCAATAACTATAGCTTCAGAATCCTGGATCAACAAGTAATCCCCTATAGGCAATTGGGCAAAACTGATTTCTTCACATGTACCTTCAAGCAACTTCGCAAGATGCCTCTCCCGATGATCGACAAGAAGCTTCAATTCAATCATCCTTACCTACGTTAAGGTATCTGATGATGCATATTCCTTCCGCAAGCTCCTGTTGCTTTAATAGCTATATGGTAACGATCAGAATAAGACCCTGGAAGGAAACAGACAGTTCACAATCGCGCATCACAAGGTCTTCTAGCTGAATATTTCGCCTTCACGAATATCTTACGGCGGAAGATCTACCATTTAGCTCATGGATCTATCTGGAGACGTGGGAATCGTCAAAGAGATTCTCATAAAAATACGGATTCTGGGCTATCTAGGCTATTTACTTCTTGATCTTTGCTTTTGACGTTCTTGTCCTGACGAGCATAACTGAAACGTGATTCGACGCCTTCAAGAACCATACTCAGTTTCTTCTTTGCTCATTGATCTAGCAGTAGCGACTCTATTTTGAGTTTCATCAAAGTCCACCCTGCAAAGGTGTTGAGAGAGTAGATGTTTGCTGTGAAAGATGTGATATCTTGCTGGGGCCAGTGCAACTGGCGTTGAAGATGCAAGAAAATTGGTTGAAGCTGATTTCGAATACGTCTGTGAGATTCAGATCTTTTGGCTCTTTAGGAAGCCGAGGTTACCAGGAGAAGATACCCTCTGTCGACTGGGATTACCTCTTGTAGAGGTAGATTGTGTGAGTTGGGTATCCTAACAGAGGGTTTTCACAGAATCTATCAACCTTCGCTGCTTTCCACCCTACTATCTCATAATCGTGCGACACAACCCGGGTTCCTTTCTTAAGTTCAGTCTCCAGCTTCGGTCTAACCTTGTCGTTGGCGCTCGTTGTCAAGTACATGTAGATCACATCAGCGGAACTGAGGTCGACCTTGAATATGTCACCATGAAGTATCCTGATTCTATGTTCAAGACTGAGTTGGGAGATTTTGGTCAATGCTTGTTTTGCCAAGTCTTCCCTGAGCTCGATGCCTATACCTCTCGCACCGAATTCCTGCGCCGCCATGACCAGCGTCCGACCATCTCCAGCTCCGAGATCGTAAAGTAGCTCGTCGCGTTTGAGTTCTGCAAGAGTAAGCGAGCGGCGGATTACCGGAAGGGGCGAAGCGACAAACGGAGATATAAACGTAACGATTCACCTATTTCTCTTCATTCTTGGCAAACATGGGTTTTTTCCTGTATGCTGTGAGAATTCGTTCCATATAACCTTTGTTCGACCCAGAAAGTTATCCGATGTCCGATTGAGAAAAAGGTCTTTCAGCAAGCCGCAAACCCCCTCTTTTTATTACTTCCCCCTCAAGTCTTCCTTGTTAAACGAAAAAGAAAAATTCTTTACCTGTATGAAAAACATGTTAGCGCGCGCTTTTGATGATGCCATAAGAAAGTGCAAGAAAGAAAAGAATCTTAAATAGCTTGCGCGGAAAGAACATGGCGTCCCAGAAGGTTGGATTAGGATATGGTAAAGTTCGGACTTATGGTTAGCTCTGCTCCAATTGAACAAATGGAAAGACATGCAGTGCTTGCTGAACGTTCCGGATTCGACTCTCTATGGGTTGCAGACCACTTAGCCTATTTAGACTATGAAGACTTCTGCCCTGAAGCTTGGTGTGTTCTCTCCGCCCTAGCTGGAGTTACCAAAAGGGATACCTTGGGAACTTCGGTAACCGACCCATACAGGAGACATCCCGCGGTTTTGGCACAGACCGTCGCAACTCTGGATCAGATATCTGAAGGAAGAGCAATCCTGGGTTTAGGTGCTGGTGAAGCTATGAATGTTGATCCTTTTGGGATTGCTAGAGATAGACGTATCAGTCGGATGAAAGAGACGATTGAGATTCTCAGAAAACTCTGGACACGCGAAATTATTGATTACGAAGGAAAGAGTTTCAATCTTTCTGAGGCCTTCATACAAGTGCCACCAGTTCAGAAACCTTATCCTCCAATATATATAGCAGCTAATTCGCCTACAACAAGGAAGCTAGTTGGCCTGTATGGAGACGGTTGGCTAGCTGAGATGATGAGCCCTGAAAGATATAATGCTGACATTAAGGAAGTCGAGTTTGCTGCGAAAAACACTGGGAGGAAAATGGAGGATATCGATGTGACCTATGCGGTTAACACAGCAGTTTCAGAGGATTATGATGAAGCTAGAAAGAAGGCGCTTTTCTATGCTAAAAAAAAGTTTCTGTGGTGGCCCAAACAGATTCAACAATACGGCTACAGTATTACAGATGAGTTCGATTGGAACTTCCTAAAGGTAAAAAAAGACACTGCAAAGAAACTAGATGAACATGTTCCTGAAGTACCCGACAAACCTGCCGAAGAAATCACGATATTTGGAACTCCAGAAGATTGCATTGACAAAATAGAACGATACATAAGAAGCGGCGTAACACATTTCATGTTTTATCTCCATAGTCCATACGTAGAAACATGCCGTCTAATGCAAACAAAAATCATTCCTTATTTCAAAGAAAGCGAAAAATGAAAATCCATGCATGCTCATGACATTTCACACTTTCTGGCATTTCAAGGCTACCACGGCATATCACAAAACCAAAGACGTCATTTCTGTTCAACAACGCCTAGGCCACAGGGACATTGAGAACATGATGATTTACATAACAATTGAGCAGCCCCTGTTTCAACAGACTTCAGACGAATTCATAGTTGAAGTCGCTAACACAAAAGAAGAAGCCGTCAAACTCTTGGAAGTCGGCTTCGAATACGTGGGCAACATCCTGAACGCTGAAATATTCCGTAAACGTAAGTGAAGGATAACATTCCGCGGTAGAAACCTTTATTCGACCCAGAACTTCCTCTTTAAAGCTTCGCGTTCGGCTTCAATCACTAACTCAAAGAACCTATCTGTTAAGTTGTTCTCCTCCGAAAGGAGTTCTCTAGCATCGCTCACTCTTACTCTTCTCCCGGATAATACTACAGCCGCAGGTTTTCCATATTCAGATATTAACTTGGCAGTTTTTACGGCCTCTTCCGTCTTCTTCTTCTCGTCTTTTGTCAGTTTCTCACCCCTCTTCTCGACGACGGAGACGACTTCACCTTCCTCAACACGGAGTAAACCCAGTTCGGGAGAGCCGCATCTTGGACAGACAGGTTTCTCAGGTAGATCCTTCATCCGAATCATCTCAAGGTAGTTCCAGCATTTCGTGCAGATGAACGTGCGAGTTTCATCTAGAAGCCTCACCTTTGCGGATTCTATGAGCACACGCTTCATCCGCTCGGGCGGTATAAGATCCGTCTTCATGCTGACCCGTTCTATGCCTACGCGGGCGATGGGGGTTGCTGTTCCCTTCGTCTCTAGCTTCATTATCTCTATCTCGCCTTGCTTGATTGCGTTGATGACCCTAAGCATGTTCTTGAGGTCCAGATCCTTTGTGAAAACCTCTTTTAGGGCTTCGTCGTAGATTGCTGTGCCCTCGAAGCTCTTCATGAGGCTTCTGATGCTTACGTTGCTGAAGTCAACCCACTTCTTTAGTGCGCTGAACCTTTTAGCCACGTGGATCATCCGTCTCTTGAAGATCCCCGTCTTCACTGTGGCTTCCGTAAGCATCTTCTGAATGCTCGCGGATGACAAGCCCTTCAACTCCTCGATTATCGCCATTACGGCTTCAGTGTCAGTTTCGCCCAGCGTCTGGATAAAGATCCTATACGGATCGTGCTGAACAGTGATCGCATATCCAGTCCGCTCCGAAAGAATGTGTCCGATCAGCTGAGCGAGAGCCCTGTTTGTGAGAGAACCGAAGTTGGCGTGAAGTATAACGAACTCCTCCCAGTCCTCAAGGGTGATCCTCTTGTCAGTCGGAACCAGACAGCCATTCCTTACGGTTTCAACCGTCTCAGAAACAGCAAGTGAGATCGTATCTCTCTCAGACGGATACCTTTCGGCTAGTTGAGCCGCGATCTCTTCAGGGGTTTCTCCCTTCCTCATCTTTTCCTCTACGAATTCTCTTATCTTGCCAACTTCTTGGGCAACCTCGAAGGGTATCGGAATCTCCTCGCCGATCCAGCTTGGGATCGCGCCAAGTGGGTCGTCAACAGATTTGACGTAAATTTTGTCAGTCGTGACGTTCATGATCTTCCATGGACTTCCGCGTATTATGAATTTGACGCCGGGTTTTCCATATTCTGCAACGAAAGCCTCGTCAAGTATCCCAATAGCCGTATCGGTCGAATGGTCAATGACGAGATACTGCTTCTCGTCGGGTATCATGGAGAGATTTTCGAAGTAGTATTCGTAAAGCGCCTTTGTTTGACGGGGTTTTATAGCCATCATGTCTTCAAAGGAGACCCAAGCTAGTCTAGGGAAGCGATTGTGCATATATGTTAGAATATTCTTGATGTCATCCAATGTGAGGTTCCTGTATGGATAGGCATTCCTGAAGAGGTCATAGATCTCGTAGAAGTAGAGCCTCCTCTTCTTCATCAATAGCCCAGCGATCTGGTGGGCCAAGGCGTCAAAGGGCTTCTCGGGTATGTCAACGGGTTCTAACATTTCTTGGTAAGCCATGCGGCTGATGACGAGGGCTTCTAACGCGTCGTCGGAGTCCATGGTGATGATGATCCCTTTCGCCATTCTGCCAATTCTGTGACCGCTTCGACCGACTCTCTGGATAAGCCGGGTGACCTGTCTGGGGCTCATATACTGTATGACGAGGTCGATCCTGCCGACATCGATTCCCAGCTCCAGCGAACTGGTGCAGACAAGCCCCTTCAGTTCTCCATCCTTCAGCCCTTTCTCCGCAGCGATTCTCGACGGCTTAGCCAATGACCCGTGGTGAATCGAAACTGGGAAGTCTATGTCCCAAACCTTAAATCGGCTGGCTAAAACCTCTGAGATGGTCCGCGTATTGGTGAACAACAGTACAGACTTGTGTTCTTCGATGAACTGACGGATCAACCTAAGCCTCGCAGCCACCTCGGGATGAGTGAACAAGACGGATGCAAGTTTGTCATCTCCAGGCTCGGGATGAGGGTAAAGAACCTGCAGCTTCATAAGACGCGCAACGGGCACCCTAACTATCTCAACTTCACGTTCATTCCCAACTAGGAAACGACCAACCTCTTCTGGGCTCCCGATGGTGGCTGACAGCCCAATCAATTGAAAATCTCTGCCCGTTATCTGACGAAGCCTCTCTAGAGCAAGCGATAGCTGACTTCCACGCTTACTATCAGCCATCTCGTGAACCTCGTCAACTACCACCCACCTGATCGCCTGCAGATGTTGACGCATGACCCAACCGATCAGAATAGCCTGCAAAGTCTCCGGAGTCGTTATCAGCATGTCCGGCGGGCTTCTTGCCTGTCTCGTCCTTTCACTGGTTTCGGTGTCACCATGCCTGACCGCTAATTTGATATCTAGGTTGTTGCACCACCATTCGAGACGCTCCAAGAGATCACGGTTCAACGCCCTTAGAGGCGTTATATACAGAACCTTGATCCCGAATTCTCTCTGAGGCATCTGGATTAGCATGTTAAAAACTGGAAGGATCGCGGCTTCAGTCTTCCCGGTCGCTGTTGGCGAAATGAGGAGAACATTCTTTCCCTCGAGAACTTTAGGGATCACCTTTTCTTGTGGCTCGGTTGGCGACTCGAATCCTTTCTGCTCAATCAACCTTCGAATAGGTCGAGCGAGAAGACCGAAAACGTTCTTCTCTTCAAGCAAGCCATTTGCCAACCGCTTAGGACCTCAAAAGATACAAGAGACTCTATCGTAAAAGTGTTTTGTATCCTCTTTGCCGATTCTATCTTGGGGTTCGAACTGACGCATTTATATACTAATAGAGATTCTTCAAAGATAGTCAAAGCGTCAAACGCTTGACTTGTAACGGAGCAAAATAAACATGTCGACACGTATTACGGGAGTCATAGTCAATTATGTAAAGGGACCTAGGACACAGAAACCTAAAGAGTGCCTCTTAAAGTGTCCGAACGTCAAATCGGTGAGTGAAGCCTCGCAGTTAATCGGCCGCAAGGTGACTTGGCCGGTTGGCGAACGAAAATGCGTGGGAAAAATTGTTGCCGTACACGGGAGAAATGGTTTAGTCAGAGCTAGATTTAGAAAGGGACCGCCAGGTGAAGCCCTAGGAAATTTAGTTGAGGTAACAGGTTAAGGTGGGTTGTTTCTTTCCAGACTTCTAAGATAGCTAGCTATGCTTTGAAGTGTTCCCAGCCTTTGGCTAGCATAGGTATTTCGCCCCCATGAGTTCTCAGCAGGATCTTTCTTTCCTCTGTAACCCTACCGATCTTATTTAACTGGGTCCCAAATTTCGCAACCGCCTTACTCGCTGTATCCCAGAGTTCTGGTTTGACGGTAACTACAAGTTCATACTCCTCGCCGCCGTACAAGGCTAATTCGGTGGGGTTGAGATTATGACTCTTCGCAAACTTCTTTACTTCCCGCGGTATGGGTACGTCTTCGATTATGAACCCGACGTTACTCGCCTTGGACAACTCACGTAAACTCCAAGATAGGCCATCGCTTGAGTCGATCGATGAGGTTGCAGCTCCCGAATGAGCTAGTGCCAATCCTTCTCTGAGTCGTGCCTTGGGCATGAGAACGGATTCTACCAGCACATCTCTGATTTCAGCGGGGGCTGGGATCTTCTCCATAAGGATCTTTAATCCGGAAGCGGTCTTTCCAAATGAACCCGTTACAGCGACGATCTCGTCTGGGCTCGCTCCGTTACGCTTTACAAAGGCACCTTTATCGCAGAATCCCAAAACTGAACAACTGATCACCAAGTCAGAAGCCTCATTTGTATCTCCACCTACGACGTATGCTCCGTATTCCCGAGCTCCCTCGTTCAACCCGAAACCGATCTCTCTTATTTCGTCTTCCTTCAATCCTCGGGGAAGACCAAGAGAGGACAATACAGCAACGGGTTTAACCCCCTTAGCAGCTAAGTCGCTAATGTTCATCACGACAGCCTTACGGGCAGATTGCCTAAGACTCAT
>Ga0315309_1001415_pt1 | contig 14354 bp, 13 predicted proteins | sample TDP4_MG_FD_203080 | JGI IMG/M metagenome (GOLD analysis project Ga0315309, IMG submission 203080) | Freshwater sediment microbial communities from Lake Towuti, South Sulawesi, Indonesia - TDP4 | ecosystem: Environmental > Aquatic > Freshwater > Lake > Sediment | place: Indonesia: South Sulawesi... | reverse complement strand
TACTTAAGAAGCCTCATTTTTGAGAAATAAGGTTCATAATAATTGCGATGGTGAAGTAGATAAGATGGATAAGAGAGACATCAAAGCGCTTCTTGACAATTGGGATATTGGAGAGCTAATCAGTTGTAGACAGGCAGAAAAAGGCGTAGTTAATATCAACTGGATCGTCAAAACCGTACAAGGGAAATACGTTCTAAGGAAAATTATGCATATCACAAAAATAAAGGATTTAGAATTCGAACTAAACTATCTGACTTATCTAAAAGAACACAACTTTCCTTACAGAATCCCTGCACCAATAAGAACTAAAAATGGAAAAAATTTTTTGAAATTCAAAGGTTCTTATTTTTGGCTTTATGAATACATCGAGGGCAGAAACATTAAACGATTTGGTTATTCAGAGCTTAGAGAATGCGCAAGGATGATGGCAATCTATCACAAAATAATCGAAAGCTCTGGTCTGGATAACAAGAAAGGCAGCGAGGAAGTATTTAACAGAAAATCTGTTCTAGAAGAATTAAGAAAGTTTAGGGCACAAATTCTAGCAAAGGATAAGCAGGATAGAAAAGAAAGGATTTTTCTTAAAGAATCATCGATACTGGTTCCTTTAATGAAGAGTCTAGTTGGTCGGGAATATTCGAAACTTCCAAGATATCCGCTACATAGAGACATCAATCCGGAAAATATATTATGGAAAAACAGGAAATTGGTAGGTTTGATTGATTTTGAAAATATAAGCACAATGAATGATACAATGGTAAAAGATATTTCCGTAATGCTGCAATATTCGTGCAGGGACAGAAAACAAAAATACAAGTCAGATTTGAAACTGGTCAAATTCTTTTTGACAGAATATAAAAAACATCGCCAATTATCCAATAAAGAGATAGAGTTCCTGCCAGATATAATTACAGCAGGCGCAATTGAAGACTTCAGCTACGCCTATTGGATGTTGGTCAATGATCCAAAAAGAGCCAAATTATACAGACTAAAACTGTATTCTCAAGTTGCTCAGTGGCACAACAAAAACAAACAAGAAATCATAAGGAAACTGACAAACAAAAAAGATTAATGAATGAATACTGTGTTTGGAGAATTTTTCCTATTCACGCAAAAATAAGATGCAAGATGGCCATTTGTTTTTCAGTTCAGCCGTCCACTTCTCTATAAGTTTTTGTTGACCCTTGTCAGTTTTGATTAACATACCTACACGAAGGGCACCTGTGCGGACTTTCTCTAATGCTTCAAGGTTCTTGCACGTATTTAGATCGTTGCATTCGATGCAGTCGGATATTTTCCTGTTTAATGTGCAAGGTCTAATTTTGCAGTTATCGTTACCGCCGCCTTTCAGACATCCTTGACATATGGGCAGGGCTTGTATTGATGTCAGCCCCTTAATGAATTCTTTGGAGTCGAAGTCTTTAGCGCCCCATTCATTCACACCATAACCCTTGATGATTTCTTCATATCTTTTCGTCAATTCCTTCAAGGTTCCATTGCCTACTACACAACTTCCACACCAAAGTCCACAATAACCGATTTGATTCTTCACATTTTCGAAAGGTTTAGCTTTCAATGTACATGACTCCAAGCAATTTTATCTAGTAATTAAATTAATATCATATAAACACTTCGCTTACGCATGTGGAAATATTGTTTCCGAGTTTGAATAAGAGTTTGAAGCTAGACCAAGGCGCTATAATTTTGAGCTAGATGTCTTCCAGAAAGCATATGAATGGGATGTCAATTATCGATTTAGTGATATGCGTTGAGTTTTTCCCGTAAGTATGGTGATAAGCGATCTCCAAACGTTTGGTTACTTGACATTTTAAAGGATTCAAATCTAGGCTCTGACATAAAATATGATGAAAACATCCTCATAACAAAGGCTTCAAAAAGCGGTTTATGCGTTGCATGTAAAGGTTCAAGATTTCTTTGCGGCAAAACCCGCTGCCCAATAATCGTTAAGGCTAACTATTTTTTGAAGAGTGTTCCATTAATGCAAAGCGAAGACATTGCTGGAGCTTCGCCTCCAAGCGTTTTTGTTGGAAGGATTGGCTATCCATACGTTTATGCTGGGCCCCTTGTGCCGCCTATTCACGAAGATACAAGCCTTTATGACTTGCCAGAATTTTGGTTTGGAAAAACAATAGACGACATTGTTGGTTTTCGTTCGATGCTTATTCGAGGAAAACACCGGGTCCATGTAAGGAAGTTTGAGGAAGCTGGAAAAATAATTGAGAAAACTCGTGAACTGGCTCTAGCAGTGACACCTGTAGATGTGGAATTGATGTTGAAGAAGAAGCCAAGAGGATTCCTACTCCTAGACGATGAAGTTCAACCCTTTGGACCTTCAGCACCGATACGGGACCTACTTGTCGGCAATGCCCGCTGGGATCACCAAATAGAAAAAGCCTACAGTGACATAGACTTAAAGGCTGCAGAAGCTGTTATAGAACTTCACAGCAAAGGCGTTCTCGTTACAAAAATCCAAAGAGCCTTCAGCGTCGGCGCCTTCGGCTTAAAGAAAAATAGGAGGCTCGTACCCACCCGATGGAGCATAACGGCGGTTGACAGCATAGTCTCAAAGGAGCTAATGGAAAAAGTTAAGATTTTTCCAGAAATAAGCGAATACCGAGTTTATGAATCCCGCTATTTGGATAACATTTTCGAGGTTTTGATGATTCCAGGCGCGTGGAGTTACGAAATAATAGAGGCTTGGTATCCCGGCACGGTTTGGAATCCCCATGGCAGAAATGTCTTTCTGTATTCAGGTTGGGAAAGCTATGAAGGAAGAACGACCTATGCGGAAATAGGAGGATGCTACTATTCTGCTCGCCTAGCGGTTTGCGAACAACTTGTAAAGGAGAGACGACAAGCCACCGTTATAGTTCTACGCGAGGCGCACCCAGGTTACATAATGCCCGTAGGCGTCTGGCAAGTAAGAGAAAACGTAAGAAACGCCATGAGACAAAAGCCTTTCGCCTTCAAAACTTTAGATGAAGCCTTAAAATGGGTTGCCAACAGATTCCAAATTCCACTACAAACATGGATAATGAGAAGCGAACTCTTGAAGAATGCACTTTTCCAAAAGAAAATAACAGACTTTCTAGTAAAACGTGATAATCCAGCTGAAAGAAACAATGTTCGGAAGTATGAGTAACAGATAAATGTTGAAGACAAAAGAATTAAATTGATAGTACAGTAATTAATAGTGTGGCGATGAGTCACGAAAGAATCAAAAGTGAAAAGACTTTTTAGGGCGTTTCGTGTCATGCTGGTTGGCTTATATAACGCTCTTTATGGTTTTGTACTGCACTCCTTCATGAGCATAAATCGAAAGGTTAGGTCGAAACTCCCGGTTTGGCGTATGGAACAGGAAACCCTAGAGCATGTTCACTCATCGATTAAAGTTTTCAAATGGTTAGTCTTACCATTAAGTCTGATTCATGTATCTGCGGATTTCTGCTTTTTCGGAGAAAATGCTTTGGGCTCTTTGTTGTGGGGAATATTGTTTTTCTTCTACAGCAATTTCCTTCCTGACTTGCCCTCCATTTATAGAAGGAAGAAAAACAGCGGAGGAACTGAAGACTTACCATGGTATAAGAGGTATACCCTTTTGTTGTTTGCTCCGCTGCTAATTTGGATTTTGTTTTCTGGTATACGGTTAAGCTGGAAGACAACCGAAACATTCCATGACTTCAAATCGCTAACAATATACGGAGCATCTCTTTTCATATTGGGCTTCTTTGCGTTTGTAAAATTTCCGGTTTCAATTGGAAACATAACTGAGATTCTCTTTATCCCGCTCTACGGTGTGATTGGATATTTAACTCATCTTAAGGTTGACAAAATCTGGTAAAAATCTCCATTTCCTAGTAGCGATAAATCTGCGGAAGTTCAGATGCATATAAATTCCTTGTATGTATATAGGAACAGCCTCTGTTGAGTAATATGAAAAGTTAATTACATGTTGATATTCGGTCGCATTGGACTGGTGCATTGGGTTTCAAGTTTATAAATCTTAAGGGCTTTTATTAAACAAAAGGTGTTCTAATTGGTCATTGAAATTATGGCGGTATTAGCTCTTCTAGCAGGAATCGTCATTTTGGCATATTCCAGCGACAAGGCGGTTGAACACTCGATAAGCATAGCTTCAAGATTAGGAGTTTCACCTCTCCTTGTAGGTCTCGTGGTAGTATCATTAGGCACGGATTTGCCAGAGATTTTCAATTCGATAATCTCATGGGGAATAGGCCATGGAGACATAAGTGTGGGGGACTGTTTCGGATCCATTCTTGTCCAAATAACTTTGATTGTTGGACTTCTCGCCTTGCTAGGAGGAGCATTTAAGGTTAAGAGAGATGAGATGATAGTTATCGGAGCATGCGAATTATTAGCACTCATCGCTGCGGTGTCAATGGTTGAAAAAGGGTACATTTCAAGAATGAATGCTATCTTCTTAGTGGCTTCTTGGCCTCTTCTTATTCTAATCATAAAGAACATCATGAAAAAGGACTATTCGAAACAACAAACTGAACGAGAGCTACACCATCATGTTATAATAACAATTATAGGCTACACAGGAGTCGCGATTGGGGCCTACATCGTGATCAATTCAGTGATTACTTTATCAGCACTGTTGAATATTCATGAGTACCTAATCAGCTTTTTCATAGTCGCAATTGGAACCTCTCTCCCAGAACTAGCCGTTGACCTAACAGCTATCCGCAAGAAGCAGTATGAAATTGCCATAGGAGACGCTATAGGAAGCTGCTTAGTCGATGCAAGTCTTTCTATTGGTATAGGCCCCTTATTCTTTCCAAACAAAGTATCTGGGGGACTTGCTGAGACTACTGGTCTATATGCATTGTTTGCTTCAATTGTTGTTATATTAACACTTGCTCTGAGACAACGGCTAGATAAGAAAGCAGGATTGTTATTCATCATTGTCTATGGGTTTTCCTACATATTATTATACGTTTAGCCATGAATAATAACAGATTTTGTACAGAAATAGGAAATTCATGTAGAGTATTCTATTTGGAAGGCAAAATTCTTTAAGCTAATCTCTAAAATCATATGGAGAAAAGGGTTCAGAATTGATGGATCCCGTCACACTTGCACTGATACTAGGTGGTTCAATAATTGTAATAGGTTTTTTGGGCAATTATTTATTTGAACATACGGGTTTTCCAGACATGCTTTTACTCATAATTTTGGGAATACTATTTGGACCAGTGGCTGGTTTAGTAAACGCCGCTTCAATAAAGGACTTGGCTCCATATTTAGCTGCTTTAGCACTAGTTTTCATTCTGTTTGATGGTGGAATGGCGATGAATATCTATCGTGTTTTCTCTGAAAGTCCGAGGGCTGCTATTCTTGCTGTAGCTGGTTTTGCAATGAGCGTTATTGTAACCACTCTCTTTATGATGTATATAGTTATTCCAGAAGTGCCATTATTGTATTCTGTGCTGTTTGGAACAATTTTTGGAGGCAGCAGTAGCATAGCGGTAATTTCATTAGCTTCTAGAATAAAAGTAAGTGAAAAATGTTCAACAATAGTAAGCCTTGAATCTGCACTCACCGACATTTTGTGCATAGTTTTTTCATTGGTAATAATAGAGATAATATTGAAAGGAACTGTAGATTTAACAACAATTGGTCAATCAATAGCGAGTAGATTCTCAACAGGAATAGTGCTTGGAGTAATTTTCGGTTTCATCTGGCTAAGCATGTTAAAGAGGATTGCGAATGCGTCTTATGCGTATATGCTTACCTTAGCTGTTGTGCTTTTAGCTTATGCTTTTTCAGAATTTTTAGGTGGAAGCGGTTCACTTTGTTCTCTTCTCTTCGGTATTATGTTAGGCAACGAAAAAGAGATTTACCGAATACTTAGAATGGAAAGACCGCCAAACATGGTTGTTGACGCTGGATTAAAAAGATTCGAATCTGAAGTTGCATTCCTACTAAGAACGTTCTTCTTTGTCTACATAGGCTTGATAGTAACAATCAGCGATATAACAATCGTGATAGCTGGAGTAATTCTTTCGCTGATACTGTTGCTATTCAGATTTGGAGCCGTGGCATTAGCAACAATCCGTTGCAGCGAGTTGGTTAAGGAGCGGCCGATCATGGGAGTAATATTGACAAGAGGACTAGCAACTGCTGTTTTAGCGACTTTGCCTATGCAATACGTAAGTGAAGACCCAATTTTTGCTAAGTTTTCACCTCTTTACATTAACCTTGCGGTGATAATAATCTTAGCTACTGCAATCATAGCCACCGTGGGGGTTCCTTTGCTTAAGCGGAGAACCGAAAAATAGCCACGTAACACAGAGCGTATACCATATCCAATCTCTCCTTTCCTGACTAGTTTTACAATTATTCGTCAAAGTGGTCTTAAACAGCGTTTTTCTCTTCAAAAGACTGCCAGCAGTTGATTATTAACTGTATTTGGACAGATTTTTGAAAAATACGTCAACACTACAAGCTGATAGAAAATTTTTTATAGAAATTGCGTGGAATTATAGGCTTGAGGTTAAAATAGTGGCTGGACGCACAACAAAGAAGAAAAAGGGAAAGACAAAGAAAAAGAAGTGAGTGGACAATCGCGATAAGCTAAATATCCCTATTTTTCTAATATTCCTTTCAGGAAGCGACATGTTTCTATTCATAAAACATTTAAATTATGGTTGTCATTAACATTTGAAAATGGTGAAGATTTGTCTCAAAAAGTTACGAGATTGATCCTTCCTTTTTCTGTTCTATCTGAAAATCGCACTGAACCATTCTCAAGTGATATGGAAAGGGCTGCCATTTACTGTTTCGCTGAGTTGGAACGGGAAAAAGGTGGTGGTTTAATATTGAAGAAGCCAGAAGAGAAGCTGGTTTTCTTGGCTGAATTTTATTATCCTTTATGGCTTATCCCGTGGAGTGAATTAAGTCTAATTTTCGACGGGTTAAAAACAACAGCGCACACTTTGACTTATAGAAATGTTCCAAACGTTAAAACCTTCATTGAAAACATGCACAGGAGCTCCAAAACACTGGAAACTTACATGGCTTTTTTATCCGACAATATCAACTATTTTCAAATACTTAGCAAAGAAAAGGTAATGACAATTGATGCTCTTATTACAGAACCAGATTTTCTTAACGAGTTTAACATATATCTTTCCGAAGCTAAGCAAGTCGAGATACCATCCTCTGAAATAGTGTTGTTGCCAACTGCAACAGATGAATCAACAATTTCATCCATAACGCAAGAGCTTGAGAACATAAAATTAGAGTTCAAAGAAGATGTTACCCTCCTTTACGACAGCATGAAACTCCTCAACAAAACAACCAGTCACTTCATTAAAACAATTCATAGTAAGATAAAAGCAATTAAAGAAGAATTTGACGACGAAATTAAGAAACAAGAGATAGTCATAATTCCAAACATTAATCGCATCAACGAGGATTATGACGAACGAATATCCCAATTGACGAAAAATTTTGAAAAGCAACTTCTCATTCTGCAAAAAGAAAAAGTCAAATCGGAAAAAGCTAGGGAGCAGACACTTACCAAAATTGAACGTTGCAAAATAGAAGCGCAAACATGTGCTGCCAACAAGGATGTTGTTGGAGAACGTGAATGGAAAGAAAAAGCTAGTGAAAGCAAAAAGGAGCTCTCTGAAATTGAAGCCAAGATAGATGAATTTGAAGAAAAGATAAAGGAAATAGAAGAAGGAAAATCGCTTGAGACTTTTAGGTTAAGGTCGGAATGGGAAGCCGAAGTTAAGGAAGCCAAGAAAGATTTGCTGGAACTCGAGGCTTCTCGTGACGCAAAAATTCAAATTCACAAGCAAGAACTAGAAAAATTGGAGAGTTTAACCTCGACAATAATTCAGCAAATTAACAACATGGCGAAATTGAGAGAGGCTAATCTTGCGAATTTTGAGAAACTGGGGATTCAACAAAAAAACAAGAATCCAACCCTAGTTTACATGTCCTTCTATCTAGTTTGTTATAAAGCTGAACTGAAAAAGCGATATGTACTATTTTCACCATCTGTGGCAAACAGTATAGGTTTTACGACAAGGCTCAAAGGTGCATTGGGCAAGGCAAAAGTTAAGCAACTCCTTGTCCCTCGATTTAAAACAATAACGTCATTTCTAAACAAGTTTCCAGCATTAATTGAACACGACGTAGTTTTTGAAAGAGAAATAAACGAAGCCAGCAATAAAGCTGACATTTTGAAAGCTGACGCGATGCGTGAACAAATTAGGGGTGGGTTAAAACAACTTAGAGCAGAGGGCTGGCTTTCCGAAAATGAATATGAAACTTTCGCAAGAACGCACTCTGAAACTTATGCTTAGTATAGAATTTGCTATGGTTTGTTCACTCGTTTAGCTGTTAACGATAAAGGGGTTTCATCAAGATGGTTGGTTTTTTCCAGCAGTTCTACGACCTCATCTACCAATCTAAAATACACAGGTTCCCTTAAGTACTCAGCGCGGGGTCTTGGAAAGTCAATTTTGACTTCTCCAACAACTTTTCCTGGTCTTTGTGACATCACTATCACTCTGTCTGCCATAAACACTGCTTCTTCGACATTGTGGCTCACCATTATGAAGGTGTTTGTTGGCAAGGTGGGATTTCGCCAAATGTCAAGCACTAACTCACGGAGTGTTTTGGCTGTAAGTTCATCCAGTGAAGAGAAAGGTTCATCCATGAGCAAGACTTCTGGCTTCAAGGCTAATGCTCTTGAAATTCCCACGCGTTGCTTCATTCCGCCTGAAAGGTCATGGGGATAAGTGTTTTCGAAACCTTCTAGCCCAACCATTTTCAAATATTCTTCAGCGATGTGCAGTCTCTTCTCCTTATTCATCCCAAGAACTTCCAGCGGCACTTCAACATTTTCCAACGCAGTTTTCCACGGCAACAAACCGAAAAGCTGAAAGACCATGGCAATTTTTGGAGTAGGCTGAGTAATAGGCTGCCCATGGAACAGTATTTTGCCAGAATCAGCTTTTTCTAAACCTGCAATTATCCTGAGTATTGTGGATTTTCCGCAGCCCGAAGGCCCAACTAGACAGACGAACTCGTCGTTTCCGACTGAAAAACTCACGTTATCCAAAACTAAAATTTTGGATTTCTCCATCGCGAATGTTTTCGTCACGTTTTCTACTTCAAGCACAGACAAAGTTTACACCTCTACATGATATTTTTCAAATTTTCTAAGCAGACGCCTCCAAACGAATCCTTCCATAGAAAGAACAATTGCAGCGATTATTCCGAGGATGAAAACGAGCACTACAGTATTTCCGTACTCGTATCCTGCTTTATCTAGCAGCGAGCCAATTCCAGGAACTGAAATTGGCTGATCACCTGTTGCTGAGGGAAGGTACTCTGCAAATATTATCGTATTCCAGCCAGTTCCCCACGAAAGTATGCTTCCTGTCACAATTGATGGCAATATGGATGGAATAACTAGATGTGTTATTCTCTTCAAACCTTTGAAACCGAAAAGCTGTCCAACTTCATTTATCTCCGTGGGAATGTTTTTCACAGCACTTACAATGTTAAGGAACATGTACCATATCATGTCAAAAACTAGCATTAAGATGCACGTAAGTTCAAGGGCAATTGTTGGCATTCCAAGGAACTGGCTTAATCCAAGAAAAATAACCGGAAATAATGCGAGAATCGGCACTCCCTGTCCAATATCGAATAGTGGGTAGAACACAGCCGCGAATCTTTTGTGCTCTGCAGCCAAAACCCCCATGCCAATTGCGACTACTAGAGAAATCCCATAGGCTATTCCAAGGCGGCCCATCGTAAAAACAATCAACAACGGTAGACGCACTAGCTCTTCTGAAGGCTTCTCCGTGAAACCCTTCCAAATTATTGCCATTGTGGGGAACTGGCCACGCGCAGTATATAGAACAAGGACTATTGCTGAAATGGCTAAAATTGCTGCGACAATTCTTTCGATTTGAGTGTATTTTCGCAAGCGCTGAGGAGCAATTGAGAAAGATTTAGGCCAGTGAAGTCTTCCGAAATGTAGCCATCTGGTCGCCTTTGCAAATCCAAGTTTTCCAACCCCTGACAAATCCATTCTGAAGACGGGCTTAAAGGTGCCTGTGCTAGCTCTCTCCATGAGTCTGTGCCAGGTTAGAGTGTTGAAGTATACTACGATGAAGGTTATGAATATCAGCAGGATAATAGCAAGATTCATGTCTTTGTAGACGTAGGCAGCCCTTGCAAGGAGGTTGCCCAATCCACCAGAAGGAGGCCCAATTGGAGGCTTCCCTTGATACTGAATGTATTCTGCGGCGATCATAAAAAACCAGCCATCGCACCACGCAAGATTTGCCCCTGAAACCACGGCTGGAGTAATTGCAGGCAAGATTACGTGCCTAATATATCGCCATCCTGTTAAACCGAAGCTTCGCGCCGATTCGACAACGTTTGTTGGAATACCTCGAATGGCGCCTAATACTCCAAAGAAGATGGCCCACGCCATAGATGTAAAGAGTAAGACAATTACGGAAAGCTCAACACCCAACGGACCTAATGCGAATAGAAAACCAATGACCATTGGGAAATATCCAAGTATCGGAATTGACTGCAGAAGGTCTATGAAAGGTGTGAGAATAAGCGATGCCACTTTGTTTGTGGCTGCCAATATGCCAAAGGAAACCCCCCAAGCAACCGAAATCAAAAGTGTAATTACAATTCGGAAAATTGTGCTAAAAGTGTACAATGGAAGATTTTTGATTTCTGGTGGATAATCCACGAAGGTTACGATTAGCCAAGTCATTACGCAGAGGATGACCAATCCGCTGATGAAGCTTATTGTGTACTTTCGCAAGTTTCATTCGCCAGTTTAACCTCAACTATAAAAATGAGAACAGTCGAATGGGCGATTTAAGAATATCGCATGTTAGGTAATGGCTAGCAATGAGTAGTAACTAGTGTTTCAGTGGCATCTTAAGCAAAGTTGAAGAAAAGTTATGTTCTGTTTAGTGCCTTATACTTTTTAATAGCGTAATTCACAATTTTCATGGCTTCTTCAGCGTTTCTCCATTCCTTGAATCTAACCCATTTGTGAGGTTCTAACCGTTTATAGGTTTCAAAAAATTCTTGAATCTCTATAAGTTGATGCCTATGCACATCACTAATGTCTTTGTACCCTTCAAATCTTGCGTCATTGACGAGCACAGACAAAATTTTAGGGTCTTCACCTTTCTCGTCTTCAATTATTAATGCTCCTATAACCCTGACCTTAACTATACATCCAACTTCTAACGGTTCATAACTTAGCACCATTATGTCAAGTGGGTCTTCATCATCAAACCAAGTCTGCGGAACAAATCCATAGTCAACAGGAAAAATCACAGAAGAAGGTATAATGCGGTCTAAAACAAATGTTTCCCATTGAAGATGGTATTCGTATTTATCTCTTGAACCGCTGATGACTTCAATCACCATGTTAAGCAGTTCCGGTGGTTTGTCGCCTACTGGGATGTCTTTCCAAATATTCATGTAGTCACCTCTGTTCTATTTTCTCAGATTCTTATTCACTCTCTTAGTATACGCTTTTCGGCTTCAAGCTTCATTTCACCGTATTTTGCGTATAACTCCTTTCTCAACGCTTCAAGCATTTCGATTTTTCTGCCACAAAACTCAGCTGCAGTAACAACTTTTACTCGCCGTTTTTTCGCCGCTTCATATACTGGCTTTATCCTTGCCTTATAATTCAAGTCTCTTAGGAAATGATGGTCTAAAACGAGCGTGTTTAGATTTGTTTCTTTTATGGCTTTAACAAGATTGTTATTGGAAATTTCGAGGCTTTTGTACGAATAGCGATAGCCAAGCATGTAAGTCATTGGGCCGTCCACAAACAAAACGTCAGGCTTCTCTTCAAGAATGAACCTAATCTGCTCTTCGAGGGATGGGCCTTCAACGTCGGATGTGTAAAGAATTTTTTCGTTGTTGCTTCTTATGCTGACTTCTGTTACGTATCCAAGGCGCGGATTTGTTCCGTGGCAGACAGCCTTTGAAAAGTTTATGGACGTTTTGCCTAGCTGGAAGCTTTTTCCGTCTGCAATTTCGAGTGCCTTTGGCATTCCTTTTATGGCTTCTAGAAAGAGGGCTGCTCTTTCTTTTTGGCTTCTGTTTATGTTCTGTGTTGGATGTTTTATGAAAACCGTCTTGTCTTTGTATAGTTCTGGGTAGTCTGGGTCATGATGGTCATAATGATAATGTGTCACTATCAATACATCGGCGTTTTCCGAATACCGCTTTATCTCTTCCCAAGCCTCATCAAGCCTTTGCCATTCTAAAGGATGCGGCTCCAAGCCATAGCGTATAGGCGCCAAAGCAACTCCAGGGTCTATTATGATTCTGGAGTCGTCTGTTTCTACGAATGTTGCCATAGAGCGAACGCCAAAACTGTCAAAAGCTAGTGGAATAATCTTTCGAATCATTCTCGAGTTTCCTCCGTGAAAAATGCCTCCAATTTTCTTGCCTCAGACCTTTTTAGGATTTCCGCACACTTTTTTGGGTCTAATGATTTGAACTCTAATCCAAGGGTTGCTAACAACCGCTGAACATCCTTCGCAATATTTGGCGCCGCAAGGATTCCTCTCACTTTACGATTGGCTTTACCTTTGATTGCGTCAATGTATTTGGCAAGTTGAAGCGCTGCTATCTTGCCCGCCGTTTTGCGCTTAATCTCTACAACAACAAGTTTTCCATCCTTATCTATGCCATAAACATCTATAAAACCCGGTTCAACTTTCTTCTCATAGCTTATGGGTTTGAATCTTTCCTCTAAAAGCGAAGGTTTCAATAAAATGGCTTTCTGCATGTCTTCCTCACTGGCATAAAGAGAAAATTCTCCAGAGTCCACAAGGCTTAAGGCAGAAAACATGTGAATCTTGTCAAAAAAGACTTTAACAGATTCGGTTGGTTTCCGCCTTACAGCACGAATCTCTAACACGCCATCTTTAACTTGAACGTTAAAAATACAGCCTGGAGGTTGCCAGTTAACTGGTTCATAGCCGACTGAACGATGGACGAGGAGGGAGCCATCCTCCTTGATTATTAAGATGCGTTCGCCTGGTTCAAGTTTCGACTTTGCTCTGCCAAGGTAATGAACCCAGCAGTTGCCAACTACAATTAGCGTTTTGCGTTGAGAAACAGCCTCTCTAACAGCCTTCTCTGCTTCCGCAACACATGGGCTCACTAATACGGTTAAAGATTTGGAATTCGACACTTGTTTTCGCCAATAATTCTAAAAGACTTTATGATACATAAGATTTCTATTGAACACAGCCTCTGCATATATTTCACTGGTGCGTTTTACTTTCATGTTTATAAAGTAAGTTTGCAGAAACAGCAACCATTATGAACAGTGAACTTCCGTATGCTATCCATACTGCTGGTGGAAAGTTGAATCTGTAAATGGTAGTTGAGTGTTTTGTCATGTCAAAAAGTACTCCTATTCCAGATGCGTTGGTGCCCATTCTGATTCTCCCATTCAATACTAGGTCTGGGAAGGTTTCAATCTGATCGGTTAAGTATAGAAGATGTGAAACATCTTGGAGAAAAGGCGGCCACTGTCCAGAGTCTATATTCATAGAAACGTTTGCAAAAAACAGAGGTATACTTCCCTTGTTATCGATATGATGAAAATCTACCAAAGTTCCACTTTGAAAGGACAAGTTTTCCCACCCATAATATACATAAGTCCAGTTTAAACTGCGAAAATCGACTTGTATTTCATTACATATGAATTCGGTGATGTTTGAATCCAAGCTCACAAGAAACACAAGGTGAATAGTAAACATGTCGCTGTATGCCTCAACTGCAGCCTTAGGATAAACAGCAATAAGCGTTATGTTGATCAGCGATGTTTGCTCACCTTCCATGTAGGTTACGCCACGAACATTAACAATGTTCGTTTCCGCACTTTGTGAACAAAAACTCATCCAAGCTAGGAAGTAAGGAATTGTTGCAGCAGCCAACAATAATATGGCCGACACTATTCCTAAAAGAAAAACTCTTTCAGGTCTTAAGAACATATAACTATTTTTAATTATGTTGTCTTTTAACTCTTACGTTGCATGCTGGGATCAATATCTTAACTGCTCTAAAAAGTCATCTCAAATAGTTAAATGAAGACATCCGCATACATATGATTTCTGAAGGGTTATCATGAACCAATGGAGTAAAAAACGCAATATGATGCAACGTTACGATTTAACAGCACACATTTATAATAAACGATATGCCGAAGAGCAAACTGAGAAAATTAAGGCGGCATTACAAGTCTTAAAAATCGAAAAACGCAGCATAGT
>Ga0315309_1001413_pt1 | contig 14360 bp, 16 predicted proteins | sample TDP4_MG_FD_203080 | JGI IMG/M metagenome (GOLD analysis project Ga0315309, IMG submission 203080) | Freshwater sediment microbial communities from Lake Towuti, South Sulawesi, Indonesia - TDP4 | ecosystem: Environmental > Aquatic > Freshwater > Lake > Sediment | place: Indonesia: South Sulawesi... | reverse complement strand
CCAGAATATAGACCGACCTGGTCGGGCACTGTCTACAGTGCCGATTCCGTCACCATAAATGGTGACAGACCTGTTTCTGGACTCCTTGCGAAAGCAAGGGTTCATTCATATCCGTCCCTTTCGGGAGAACTCCAGAATATAGACCGACCTGGTCGGGCACTGTCTACAGTGCCGATTCCGTCACCATAAATGGTGACAGACCTGTTTCTGGACTCCTTGCGAAAGCAAGGGTTCATTCATATCCCTCCCTTTCGGGAGGACTCCAGAATATAGACCGACCTGGTCGGGCACTGTCTACAGTGCCGATTCCGTCACCATAAATGGTGACAGACCTGTTTCTGGACTCCTTGCGAAAGCAAGGGTTCATTCATATCCGTCCCTTTCGGGAGGACTCCAGGCCTTTTAGGGACGATCCCAGACGCAGACTGAAGTCTGCTACTCCTATTTATCGAGTCCGAGTTCGGCAAGTTTACCTTTGGTGGGTCTTCCTTCCTCATCCCAGTGTCTCACCAGATAATACTCGTCTAACATTGGGTCAAGGTCAACTACAATTCCTTTAGTCGGACCCTCCTTAACAGGCTCCTTAAGCAACCTTTCGGGAAGAGTGTCATCCTTTCGTGAGATTCCTTCCCTTAGAGAGAATAGCCTGGTCAGATTGTATATCCTCTCGCCAATCTTCAAAATATCCTCTGTTGTTTTCCATTCTTCTATTCCGGTCAGAGCCTGAATAGAGCGTGTTATGTGACGCTGAGATAGCCCAAAATTTAGAAATAGACAGACAACCGCTGATTGTATCACTGCAAAGTAGTCTTGCTGATTCTTTACGAGCTCGGCCTTGAATTCCGTAGCAAAGGGGTCCATTCTTTCCTGCGTATCCAGTATCTCGGCCCCTATCGTCCATGACCTGAGATGGCAGGCCCCGCGGTCGCTTGTGGCATAAGCAAGTCCCATGCCAAATGTTCCCCTGGGATCGTAGGCAGGCAGTTCCAGCCCTTTCACATGCATCGCGAATTTCTCCGTGCCCCTGCCAAGTTCTTCAGACATATGGCGAACGCCCCGACTCATCAATTCCCCAATCCCCTCAACTTTTCCCATCATTTCGATAAATTTTATTATTGCCTCATCGTTACCAAAATTTGCTGGAAATCCAATCTCTTTTTCTGAAAGAATTCCCTTTTCGAAGCACTCCATTGTGAAACCAATTACATTTCCGGCAGAGATAGAGTCCAAACCATACTGGTCACATAGATGCTCGCCATAAATTATGGCACCGATATTGCTATTGCCACATTGGGCTCCCAAACTCCACATATTCTCATATTCAGGGCCTTCTGTAAATTTTCCTTTGTATTTGCCATCGTCTACTCTGGATGCCTTGCTACAATTTATCGGGCAGGAAAAACAGCCTATATGCCTTTTGTAATACTTTCTGTCGAGCACATCTTCATTGCACTCTTTTACCTCTTCAAATACAGCTGTTTGAAAATTCTTAATCGGATGGGCTCCCGCTTCAACCATAAATGAATATATAGAATTTGTCCCATATTTGGGCCTTCCGCCACCAGTATCGGGACTTAAGTATATCTCGCTATACATTTCCCTGCACATTCTCATAAAACCGTCTGTATCGGAGATTTGGATGCCGTTTGTTCCCTGTAGGACAATCGCCTTCAGATTCTTTGACCCCATGACAGCACCCGACCCGCCTCGCCCAAAACCCCTTCCTCCAGATACTATATTTGCAAATCTTGCCTTCCTTTCACCTGCTGGACCGATGCACATAAATTGGCAATCTTTCCCGTACTTCTGCCTTAGCAATTCCTGGGAGTCAAAGGTATATTTGCCCCATAAATCTTTTCCATCTTCAAAGGAAATCTTATTATCCTTAATGACAAGAATTGTCGGTTTCTTCGCCTTGCCTTTAATTATCAAGGCGTCAAAACCCGCCATCTTGAGCTCGGGGCCAAAAAATCCAGCACAGTGCGAATCAAGCCATATTCCTGTTAATGGACTCTTGGTACAGAGTGTCATGTGTCCGCTGGCTGGCATTAATGTGCCGGTTAAAGGCCCGGTAGCCACGACAATCATATTTTCTTCAGATAAGGGGTCCAATCCGGGCTTTAATCCATCGTACAGAATCTTCGCTCCGAACCCTTTGCCTCCTAAGAAATTTGCAACCAGCGCGAATGGAGTATCCTCAATTGAGTATCTGGAGGAAGTCAAGTCGACCGTAAGCATCTTTCCTGCATAGCCAAAATATTTTCCAGTAGTCATTTTACCCGCCTTGGTCGGGCACTCTTTAGAGTGCCAATCTCATTTTCGTCACCCTGAAGGGTGACCAACCACGCGTAGGGGCGACCCTTGCGGTCGCCCATTGGTCGGGCACTCTTTAGAGTGCCGAGTTAACTACTTAGCACTTTCGCCGGACACCATTTAACACAGAGATACTCTCCGTTACAGGTATCACAGAACACGGGTTTCCCCGTCAATTCGTTAATAACAACCCCCTCGAATGGACAGGCCCTTACGCACTCAAGACAGGCTGTGCATTTATCCTGGTCAATCCTAATATAAGTATCGGTTCTTTCAATAGCATCATACTCGCAAGCTTCAACGCATTTTGGCTCCCTGCACTGGCGGCAAATTATCACCTTGTCTTCCCAGGGCCAGTTAGTGTTTATCTTAACCATAGCCAATTTAGGATTCATTACCTTATGATGTCTAATTGAACAAATTACCTCGCAAATTCGACAGCCAGTACATTTCTTATAATCGGCAACAGGCATTCAACTGCTCCTTCTTACACGGTAATTGGAATAATTTTATCAACCTCATACCATTTTGTCAAGTAAATATGCCAAGCTCTTCATCTACAGTAGCTAAGAAATTAGCTCTATTGGTAGAGGCCGGGCAAGCATAGTCAAAGTCAGGCATATTCACCTGCATCCAAGATTATTAAGCATTCTTTTTCAATGTTTTTTGGTCGTACTCACTATTCCAGGGGAACTATTTGTGACCATCAACAATTAGAATGCTGGCTTGCAATGGCCTTGTTCTTGGGCCTTGATTCTATCATAGATACATTCTTTTAAAAATCTAAGGGCTTCGTCCTTGTCTTCATCTAGAACAATCTGTTCAAGCCTCATCTTTTGATTCTCGTCTATGCTTACAGTGACAATAGCCATCCCTCTTTTCCTCCTTAAAGGAGATGCTCTTATTCCTTATTTCTTGCTGGAGAGCATCCCTTTTATTTCTTGCACTGTGGGAATCTTGCCGGAAGTCTTAATCTCACCGTCTACAATTATAGCGGGAGTAAACATCACTCCTCGTTTTATTATTTCACCCATATCGTAGATATGGGTAACCTCGGCATTGATGCCCAATTGTCTGAGAGCTTCTTTTACATTTTTCTCTGTTTCTACACACCTAAAACATCCCGGACCTACTACTTCAATCTTCATCTTTTCCTCCCTTCCAAACCTCTTAGAGCACGAAATTCCCAAAGAACCAACCAACAAACGTCCCTAAAATCATTATCAATAAGATATAAACTCCAGCTTTTTTAACACTGAATACCTTAGCAATAGCCAACATATTCGGTAGACTCATTCCCGGTCCGGTCAATAAAAGCGCCAATGCCGGACCCTTACCCATACCTAACTTTATCAGTGTATCTACAAATGGCGCCTCAGTCATAGTAGCAAAATACATAATTTGACCCATCAGCGTACCCAGAAACGAAGCCAAAATTCCCGAACCACCTAACCATTTTTGAATTATATCCTGTGGTAACAATTTACCAATTACTCCTACAATAAATACGCCTAATAAAAGTAATGGAAAGATAATCTTTACAAACCACCAACTTTCTTTCAACCATTCTTTAATCTCCTCAAATGGTTTTGCCTTAAAGGCATATGCAAATACGATCACCGAAGCAACTAACCAGACAATCACCTTGTATAAATAAGGTCCTTTTTGGACAATATAATTTGGACTTAATAAGCTCATTAGAAGCAAAATCAGCAAAATAAGATTCCTTTTTGATATGATGGTTGTTTTCTTCTCGGTTAAGGCCTGCGTTCTTCTTGTTTCTCCTTTCCTAAAAATAATACTCATTACTACACCAACGACAAAGGCCATAAATATTGCTGCGACAATTCGGCTGCTTACCATTTTTGCACCCAAGACGCTACCTGTATAAATGATCGCCAAGATATTTGCTGCTGGTGCAACCCATAACAATATAAACGCTGATCCTATGCCTGCACCTTGATAATATATTCCGCTTGCAACCGGTATCACCGTGCAGGAACAGGCGGCAATAAAGAAACTGGCGAAGGAAGCCAGAGAAAACGATTTTAGTTTGCTGGTACCATAACCCAAATATTTGATAATCATCTCTTTAGAGATAAAACTTACCATTCCTCCTGCCAATAAAAATGCCGGAATTAGACAGGTCAAAACATGTAAAGCGATGTATTCCCTTAACGCTGATAGCCCAGCAGAGATTAGAGCCAGAAACATACCAGTTCCCCTCTCCAAAAGCTACAATGCCCCTAAGATTTTTTGCCCTTCCTTCAATTGGTTATACAAAACAGACTTGACTAAACCGAGAATCTTCTCTACATCTGTAGACTTCACTTTATAAAACGACCTTGCGCCTTCAGCCCGTAGGGATAAAATGTTTACCCTTTTAAGTGCATTTAGATGTCTAGAAATATTAGACTGTTCCTTCTTCAGTTCCTCCACTATCTCGCATACGCACATTTCATTCCTGCTTTTCAATAGTTCCAAAATTTCTATCCTCGTAGGATGGCCTAATGCTTGAAAATAGTTGGCGACGATCGTATTTATGAGTTCTCCCATTATTCGCCTCCTTATGCTTTTATGCACCTAAACGAATAATAACATAAAAGACTGTCTTTGTCAAGAAAATTTTCGTTTTTCGCTGGAGACTATTCAGACTTGGTTATTTGCAGGAACATCCTGGAGGGCAAACTGGAGGACAGGTCGACCCAGGGGAGGAATTCTCCTCCTTCCCCGGAGTTATTATTGATATTTTGCCGAAGATTTGAGAGGTCTTATCACTTCCACATTTTGGGCATTTTACTTTAAGGCCTTTCTCTTTTTCTGACAGGGTAGCAAATATATCAAAATTGTTACCACAATCTAAGCAAGAATATTCGTAAGTAGGCATATTTCCACCCTCCTGCAATGGAGTCCTTGCGACAGCAAGGGCTAAAGAGTTCCTCCCTTTCGGGAGGACTCCAGACCTTTTGGGGAGGACTCCAGACCTTTTTGGGAAGACTCCAAATATTTCTCGATGAATCGAACCCCTGTATTGTGAGAGGCAGAAATCTAACCATAACTATCTTATTTTGGGAAAGCGGATAGCATCTGTGAAATGTTCGGAGAAATTGGAATGAGTCGCTAGCTCCAGATATTCAATCTTACTTGCCAAGCGATTGGCTTCTTCTCTCAATTTTTTCGAAAGAAGGATAGCCTTTGCGCCTATCCCGGCTGCATTCCCTATCTGAGTGAACTTTCCAATACTTATCTCCGGAAACATTCCAATCCTCACTGCATTCAGAGGGTCAATATAGGTTCCAAAAGCACCAGCAACAATTACTTCATCTATGTCATCGCTTCTCAAACCCGTCTCTTCTAAGAGGATATCAATTCCCGTTCTTATAGCACCTTTAGCAAGTTGTATCTCGGAGACATCCTCCTGGGTTATCGTTACTTCTCCTTTCCCTTCTCTTGCAACAAGGAACTCGAGCGATTTTCTCCCTTTACTCTTGCGCACTCCCTTATATCCAGAGACTATCTTGCCTGAGGGATCAATAATTCCAATCTTTAACATTTCAGAAATTGCATCCAGAATTCCAGAACCACATAACCCTACGGGAGACCTATTTCTTATCGTACTAAATCTAACAGTTAGACTCTTAGAATCTATATTTACTCTCTCTATCGCTCCCGGAGCTGCCCTCATCCCATGTCTGATGTGCGCCCCTTCAAAAGCAGGTCCCGAGGCACAGGAACAAGATATGATTTTTTTCCCGGTCTTTAGTGCAATCTCGGTATTTGTTCCAATATCGATAGCAATTATGTTTCCTTCTTTGCTTTCAATCTCCGATGCTATCAGCATAGCCAAATGGTCAGAACCTATAAATCCTGCGATTGGAGGAGGAAGATAAACATAGCCTCTAGGGTATATTTCTAAACCAACTTCCCTTCCTTTTACTTCAATTGGCTCATTTGTCGCCATTATGAAAGGAGCAACTCCCAGCTGCTTCACGGGAAGTCCCAAAAAGATGTGTTGCATTGCAGTATTGCCAACCAGAGTCGCTTCCAGAATGTTTCCGGGTCTCAGCCCACTTTCCCTACAAATTTTCCTTATGCCAGTATTGATAGCTTTTCTTGCCTCGCCTTTCAACCTTTCCAAATTTGTCCTACCAATCCCTGCATAATGAATTCTCGAGAGGACATCTTCGCCATAGGCGGTCTGGGGATTCATAATACCGAAAATATTTAAGGACTTGCCCGTCAAGAAATCGACCAAATAAAACGCTATTTTGGTCGTTCCCAAGTCAATTGCTATGCCAATGCTTTCCTGTACTTTGTCTCCAGATTCAACTCCGATTATTTCGTCTCCCCTGACTATGGTCGTAACGGACCAGTCCGATTCCCTTAAGATAGGTCCAGCCATGCTTAGAGCTTGGAAATCAACACGTCCAACTTCAACATTATGCTCTTTTTTCAACCTTCCTTTAACTCTCTCTAAGTCGGGCAATAAATCCGAAAGAGTTGGCTGGGAAAGCGTGAGATGAAACTTCTTCACAGGGGGAAGTGGCTCGATTTCAATCTCTCTTCCGGCAATCTCCAATTTCTGTTCTTCGCTTATGGAAGATGGGGGAACATAAACTTCAGTATCCCTGCTTACCGTCTTACAGCAAGCAAGTCTATAGCCCTCTTCTATCTCATCTTGAGTAAGATGTTTTCTTTCCGCTGCAATAACATCCTCTGCTGGATTGATAATCACTTTGCATTTCCCGCATCTACCTTTACCTCCGCAAAGCGATTTTAGGCTGACGCCAGCCCCCCGGGCAATATCTAAAAGGAGCCGGGGCCTATTCTCAACTACCCTTTTCCCAATTGGGTTAAACTTTATTGTAAACTTCATCCCCTCACCCTTACCCTCTCCCCCAAGGGGAGAGGAAATAGCTTTAGAGTGCCAGAATGCGAAGATTCGCTTCGCTACTCCTTTCTTGGAGCCCTTGCGAATCGTGTGGGGCCCGACTTTGGTCGGCCCGAACCTCCCCCGATGAAATCGGGGACTCCAGCTTTTAATCCTTTTTGGCTTTAACTTTTTCTCTGTAATATTTCAAATACCTCCTACCATAGGAATCTCTTCCTGCCAGAAAGTCAGAAACAAGAATAGTCTCAACTACTCCTTCGACCGTCGGGTCAACTATTGCTACATTGAGCCCCTGCGAAATGGCCTGTGAAAGGAAGGTCAAGTTGATAATTTTCCTGTTGGCCATACCAAAACTTATATTACTCACTCCTAAAACTGTACTAACGCCCAACTCCTTGGATACCCTTCTCAGAGTCTCGAGAGTGACAGCCGCTGAATTTTCTTCTGCAGCCTGAGCTAAACAGAGACAATCTATCACAATATCCTCTTTGGAAATACCATAGGATTTCGCAGCGTCGACTATTCGTCTTGCCACATCAAACCTCCTATCCCCTGTTTTGGGAATGCCGCTATCATCCATAGTCAGTCCAACCACAGACGCTTTGAACTCTTTCACCAGGGGAAGAATGGTCTGTAATGACTTCTTCTGACCGGTAACGGAATTTACCAGAGCTTTATAAGGATATACTTCTAACGCCTCCCTAAGCGCTTCTGGATTTGATGAATCGATGCATACGGGAAGCCCTGAGACCTCGACTACCTTCAGAACCGCCTTTGGCAGTAGGTCAGGCTCATCAACGCCCGAAGCTGCCACATTGACATCCAGAATATCTGCTCCTGCCTCTTTCTGAGAAAGTGCCTCAGCTACAAGAAGGTCGAGCTTGCCTTGGGAAAGATCTTCAGCGAGCTTCCTCTTTCCCATTCCAGTAGGATTTATTCTTTCCCCGATTATAGCCGTGGGGAGTCCTTCACCGAATTCCACTTTTCTATCCTTAGAAGCAACGATTGTCATTCCTGCTCCTTAGTCGCTTACCTGCATTTTTTCCAGAGAGGGTGAGAATGGAGCGAACCATAACAATTTAATAAAAAAAAGGACTCCGGAACAAAAATCTGTTTTCGTGAGCCGGAGTCCCTTTTGCAAAAGCGAATTCTTAAAGAGAGCTTATTCCGAACCTGTATTCCTGAGGCAATTCTACTTCTTGGTTGGTTTACCAACTAAACCATTGGTAAGTTCTACAGTGCCTAATGCCACAAGCATTCCCATCACAAGAGCTGCAGCCAGCCCAAAAGGACGTTGTCCTCCTGTACCGAAAGTGGTGGCAACAGTGCCGAACATCATCGGACAAACACTAAGCCAGCTGGAATTTGCAATCCAAACCAGATGGAGTAGCAAGAATGGAGCACATATTACAAAGATCCATAAATTGCTCGTCCAGGATGCGGAAAGAGTCCAACCACCAAGATTAAGGAGCCACCCTGGGCCGCGGAGAAATAGATATGCCCAGAAGAATCCTGCAAGCATACTATAGAAAAATCTATGAAAATCTTCTTTTTTGGCTCCCACAATAAAATATATCGGCATACTTACAAAGCCCGCCCATACCACATTTTGGGCCTCTGGTACAATCATCGGATAAATCACAAGATAAAGCAATGTGAGCGGGCAAAAGAGAAGGCTCAAGGCAGTCATCCAGGTCTTCATTGTACATTCTTTCATCTAAAAATCCCCCCTTTCTGATTGCTGGATAGTTACTGCTACTTAGCAAAGAGAAGCACTACCAGACCGACAGCAGCCACAAAGATACCAAAATAGAGATTTACAAGGAACATCTCAGCCACGCCAAAAGGAATTAGCCAGAGACCAGTGTTTTTGCCCAAGGACATCTCTCCTCACCTCCTTCGCTTCGTCGGTGACCTGTCTGCTCACCGACTCGCACGCGTCGCTCACCCGTTCCTCCTTATTCGCCCCGACTTCATCGGGACCGGCGCCCCTCCTTCGGCTTTTAGCCCACTCTGTCCTGCCCAAAACAAGCTATCCCGGGCGCGATTTCTGAAAATTTTAGCATACTGTACTATATATGTCAAGTCAAAAACTTCGCTAATTTAACATTTACATTTTGGCATTCGTCCACCAAGAAAAGAAGCTAGAGAGTAAAGACTATATGGCGGGCTCTCTTACCAGTCGATTCTCTATCCTGTTCTCTTAACCAGAAGTAGGGGGAAGACGATATCGCTGGTACAACAGGGAATCATGACTGCCAGAACCATATAGATGAAAACCATTCCTCCGGCAGGAATCCATTCGGTAAGCCCAAAAGAAACCAGATAGAGAATAGACGCCATACCGCTTATGAGAACATGGCTTGCGTGAGAGAATATCGTGCTCTGAACCACAGGGGGCAGGATAAACCCCATAAATATGCCAAAGAATACAAAAGGCAGGATTAGCGTCGGATGGGCAATAATACAAATGTGCAACTCCATTTTGACGTTCAAAAGGTACCCGGCAATAAACGGAAGGAAAATATCACTGATACCACAAACACCAACTGCGCCCAAAAAGCCAATTGAGATTGCTTTAAGCTCTTTTCTATCGTGCCTCCAGAACATTGCAGTAGTAGCGGTAGCACTGAAAAGCATGTGCAGAGGATGAAAAACATGGAATAGGTTCTGGGAGGCTTGTGGAAAATTATTATCTGGTATTAGGACCGTGAGCAGTGCCAATGCCACCATTCCCACTGCTACACTGAAGATTGTATAGGGAAGGTGCTTTTGTAGCTCTTTCAAAATATGTCGAAACTGACCGTTCATCTATTTTTCTATTCTTCTCTTTATCTCCTCCAATTCCTTCTTAATTGGTCTTATCTTTTTCCTGGGAACACGGTCAACAATCAATATTCCTTCCAGATGGTCGATTTCGTGCTGGACTGCGCGAGCAAGGAGGCCAACCGCTCCCAATTGGATTTTCTCACCCTTCTTATTTAGTCCTTCCACGATCACTTCCTGGGAACGCTCAACTTCGAGACTTATACCCGGAATACTCAGGCATCCTTCCGACATGGTTTCTTTTCCTTGACGCCAGAGAATCTTCGGGTTAATTAAGCTAACCAGCCCTTCTCCCACATCACAAACTATTACTCTCTTCAATATCCCCACCTGTGGGGCAGCCAAACCCAGTCCCTTATTCTGATACATCAGTTTAGCCATATCGTCAATGAGCTTATGGATATCTTCGTTTATCTTTTCAATCTCTCGAGATTTCTTTCTCAATATAGGATTGCCGTATAGCCTAATTGTTGCTCGGTTTGTGGATGGTGTCCCTTTCTCTCTAAGAATGGAGTCTTTCACTTTTCTTCCTTTCCTTTTAGTCGAGGTCGTTTACGGGGAGGTAGGGTAGTTCGCCGACACCTCTCACATAATCCATAGAAATGGAGTTGATGCGAGAATATTTCAAACTTGTACTTCTTGGAAAGAGCACTTCCAATCTCCTCAAGAAGCTTCTCCTCTTTGGTGACAAAGTCCATATAGTCCGTTACTCTTTTGCATCTCGTGCAAAACAGGTGCTGATGGTACCTCCAACGAGGCCCACCAGAAATCTCATAACGGCTCCTCCCGTCCCCAAAATCTAATTTACGAATAATTCCCATCTCTTCCAACGACTCCAGCGTTCGATAAACTGTGGTTAACCCGATTGCAGGACACCTTGCGTGTACTGTGAAAAAGACATCTTCTGCTGTCGGATGTTTCGAACTCCGATTCAAGAGGTCAAGAATAGCCTTCCGGGGAACAGTCATTCTGTATCCCTTCTGGCGAAGCTTGACCTGCCACCAAGGCTGCCCTTTTGGCATCATACCGCTCCTATTTGATATTGATAGCCGTTTTCACTTATTTTTACCTCTCCTTATTCTCTTTGTCAAGAATTTTTTGCAAATTATTTCTCATTCCCAAGATATTCTTCAAAGAATAAAATTAAGTATCATGCCAACAATGACTGTCGAAGATATCATAATTCCTGTCGATCTCACCATATCTCTCATTCCCAGCTCTTTGACCAATACAGCAAATGTCGCTAGACAGGGAAAATACATAGCCAGGACAACGCTTGCAATTACCAGCTGTTTCTGGGTCAAGTGAAGTGGAATGAGCATGCCCACAGCTACATCTTTCCTTAAGAAACCGATGAGCAATGCAGCTATTGCACCGGATGGAAGCCCAAATAGACTCATTATCAAAGGACCGATAAGTTTGCTTAAGAAATCTATGATTTTAAGAAAATAGAGAATGTTCACAATAAATACTCCCAAGAGGACAAATGGCACCGCCTCCTGTAAGAAACCCTTGATACGCATCCATAGTTTCTTTATAACTGCTGGAAAATAGGGAATTCGATAGGGCGGTATCTCTATAAATATTTCTGGACTTTCTCCTTTCAATAATAGATTCATAAGAATTCCAATCACAATCCAGACTGCAAATAGAGTTCCAAAAACAAGCACAAGTGCCTTTGCTCCATGCGTGCCAACTAATCCCACAATCATAGCAATCTGAGCCATACAGGGAATAGCTATGGCCATAATGGTGGCGCTGATGAATCTTTCTCTCCTTGTCTCCATTATCCTTGTTGCTAAGGTGCCAGGGACATTACAACCGAGACCAAGCATCATTGATACTATTCCAAAACCGTGGAGCCCTACCTGGTGCATTATCTTGTCGGCCAGAACGCCCAAACGGGGAAGATAGCCAGAATCTTCAAAAAACCCCAGAACTAAATAGAAAGCAAATACATAAGGGAGAACTGCAGCAAAGGGGACAAACAGCCCTGTGGTTAGAAGGCCTAAGGATTGACCAAAGTCTATTTTGCCTTCAAATATCTTCCCGATTAATATGTCATGGACAAATCCACTCGAACCCAGAATGGAAGAAAACTCCACCAAAAGAGGCGCCCACAATCTTTCAAATATTGGCTCAAATACATAACCAATCAGTCCCTCTCCAACAAATCTAACGAGCCCGAAGGCAATGTATATAACTGCCAGGGCAATGGGAAGTCCCGTAGCTGGCCTTATAGAGGCATCGCCCAGTCTCTCCAAAAAAGTGTGGTGTCGATGGCTAACTTTCTGGACACGCTCAATAATCCTTCCTATCTCATGCCACTTCTCTTCTTCTCGATAGTCATATGTAATCGGCCTTGCTTGCAACAATCTATCCACCAATTCCTTTATACCTTCTGCGCTCACGGCACAAGTAGGGACAACAGGTACATTAAGGATTCTTTCCAATTCGCCTGCATCAATAGAAATGCCCAAATGTTTGGTTTCATCCCAGAAATTCAAATCGACAATAACCGGTGTTTTTTTCTTGAGCAGCTGCAGAGTAAGGTTAAGGTTCCGTTCCAGGTTTGTCGCATCAACAATATTAATCACAATATCGTTTCCACTGCCAATCGAATCTCTTAACATCTCTAATGCAATCTCTTCAGCTTTTGAGTTAGGCTCAAGGGAATATGTCCCTGGCACATCAATCACTTCCACTTTCTCTTTTCCAATCATCATATATCCTTTACTGAACTCAACGGTAGTGCCGGGATAGTTCGAAGAAATGACATTTATGCCGGTCAACCTGGAGAAAACCACGCTCTTCCCCACATTGGGATTACCTATAAGGAGTACCCTTCTCATTTCATCCCTTCTCATTAGCCTTTTTCAGTTATTTTCTTTCCACTATTATCTTCCGCGCCATGCCAAATCCGATAGCTACCTGAGTGTTGCCAATCCTTATGGTTACAGGGCCACGGAGAAGCTGAGAACTGATTTTCACAACTTCTGTTCCAGTTTTTATACCCAAACCATCCAATTTCTTTAGCAGTCCCCAACCTCCCTGTATATCTACGACTATTCCTTTGTCTCCCTGTTTTAGCCGAGTTAGGTCTATTGACATCCTCTCCACCTCCACTTCTCGGCGTTTATCAAGATACGAATATAACTCTGCTTTAAGAAATTGATCTTAAGTCTTTACTTTCTTTGATTTATCTTTCTCCAAAACCCTTCCATATTTGCAAAAATAATCAAAGCTTCCCAACCAGTCGGCTCCTTCGGGGTAGGGATAATTCTCCACAAATTTTACAAAAGCTACCAATTTCTTTATCGTATTTCTGCTAATGCCATGTTCTATTCTACAAGCCTCCCTCTCCGCACTCCTTACATTTGTATTCAGTATTTCTTTTAGAAATCTCACCAATATTCTATGGCTGTCATATATTTTCTCACCCAAAGTCCTTCCCTGTTCCGTCAGTTCAACATATCCATATTTTTCATGGTCCACCAATCCCTTTTCAGTGAGAACCTTTATAGCGGCACATACGCTGGGCATACTTACCCTCATTCTCCCACTTATGTCCCGCACCCTGACAATTCTCTTTTCCTTGTCGAGCATAATTATGGTTTCTAAATAATCTTCAATGTGAGAAGATAATCGAACCATTAGGGTACCTTTGCTGTTAATTAAAGTTAGACTTGTCAAATAAAGTTAGACTACTTTAATTTTATTATGAAAATATCTCCTTTGTCAAGAAGAATTTTTCTAAGGGTTTGGGGTTTATTCTTGGTTATGAGGGCAATTGGTAGAATTGAAATAAAAAATGGGGGAGTGGTGGGTTACACTCCCCCAAAAATTGGGCTGACAGTTGTTCTTACCAATCCTTGACATCAGCCCACGCACCGGGAGCGTGTTCTGGTGGCTCTTTGTAATGTATCATGACCTCATCGATACTCTTACCTACTACCTGAATGTCCTTCGTTGTCCCAAGGCCGATCTCTTCACCTCTTCTCAGGTAGCCAAACCGCTCAGGCATGAACCCCATCGCTGCACTCCCAACATAGTCAACAGCTACACAATCGCTCCCTGCGATGACTATGCCGTGGTACACTGGACTGCCTCGCGTTGGGCCCTGTCCCTCCTGTCCATAGATACCGCTGAGAACTGCATAGTCTATTCCCACAATTTCACAAATGTCGGCAATGACTTTATCCATCTTGTTATGTGGTAGCCCCAGCTTAAAGCTTCCATAGACATTATTAGGGACGACTCCCACAGCGATATTCTTCATACTGCAGGTAGTTCCTGCAAGTTCGTGAGTCTTCAAGGGCGAAATGCTGAT
>Ga0315309_1001412_pt1 | contig 14361 bp, 12 predicted proteins | sample TDP4_MG_FD_203080 | JGI IMG/M metagenome (GOLD analysis project Ga0315309, IMG submission 203080) | Freshwater sediment microbial communities from Lake Towuti, South Sulawesi, Indonesia - TDP4 | ecosystem: Environmental > Aquatic > Freshwater > Lake > Sediment | place: Indonesia: South Sulawesi... | reverse complement strand
AGGCCGGGTCGAGGGCGTGTTCCATGTCAATGAAGGCGGCCACGCCACCCCTCTTCTGGGCCTGGGCGACGATGTGCTGGGCCAGGGTGGTCTTGCCGGAGCCTTCGGGGCCGTAGATTTCGGTGACGCGGCCTCTGGGGATGCCGCCGACGCCCAGGGCGATGTCAAGGGCGATGGAGCCGGTAGGGATGGCTTCGACGTGCATGTGGGTGGCCTGGCCCAGTTTCATAATAGCCCCTTCCCCAAAGCGCTTCTTGATGGTATCCAGTGTAGTGTCTAGAGCCTTCTTCTTGCCATTGTCCATCTGTGCTTCCTCCTGAATCTCTCTCTCTATTGAAAAGTATAGCACAAACGTTCTAAATTGTCAAATCACCATCACCTTGCCCAAACCCTCCATAATGGGTGAGATATTTGACAAATTCCGTGGGTGAGAGGATAATGGGATAGCATTTCTCTGCCGCCGTCAAGCCGTCAAGCGGTTGGCCCTGTCTTCAAGTCACAGTTTATTGGGAGGAAGGGTATGCAAGATCAAACACCACCGAAGGGCCGCTGGGCCGGGATCGGTTGCATCGCTCTGGGTATCATCGGGATAGTTTGGGGGGGATGGGTGGGGTACCTCGGCCTCCAATACATCATCCAGGGAGATACCTGGGATGCATGGTTCGGTTTCATGCTGACCTTTGTGTTCATGGTTGGCCTGGGCATCCTGTCCATCTGGATGGGCGTTGACGAGCGCCGCCAGCGTGAGCAACGACCGTAAACTTGTGGAGCCCCTCGCCAGGCAACCGCTACGGCTTATATACCTGACTGCCAAGGAGGCCCAATTGCACCTTGTAGGGATCCGGGTTCTCAGGGTGCCACTCCATGCGAGCTCTCTGGAAGTATTGGACGATGAGATTCCCCTCGTACATGGCCTCTGAGATAGGGTAGCCAAAAATGTCCAGACCACCGTGGCAGTCAAAGAACTCGAGGAAAGCGTTCGAGACCACGTGGCCCGTTTCAGGGAAATAGCGTTGGCTGCGGCACCAGGGAGTGGTCCAATCCGGCACGGGCGGGTCAATACGGCCGTAGACCTGCTGACCCAGGAGGCCCAGTTGGACCCTGTAACTGGGGGGGTTTTCGGGGTGCCACTCAAAACGTGCTCGCTGGAAGTACTGAACGGTGAAATTGCCTTCCCGGAACTCGTTGGAGATAGGGTAGCCGAAGATGTTCAGGCCCCCTCGATTCTCCCAGAAATCAAGGAACCCGCCGATGACAGTGTAACCTGTCTCGGGAAAGTGACGGCTGCGCACGGTTGGCGGAGGGACATAGGGACATGATGGAGGAACGTAGGGCTGTGGAGGCTGTCGGCTCAGCCACTCACGGCCCAGGTTGCCCAGGCGGGGCCACTGTTCACCACGATACAATTCCATACGAGCCCGCTGGAAATACTGGATGACTATTCCATTTTGGTAAGCGATGGCTTCTGTGATAGGATAGCCAAAGACGTCCAACCCGTAGCGTTCCCACAATCCAAGGAAAGGGCCACAAACCACGTGGCCAGTCTGGGGGAAATAACGCCGGTCCCACCGCCAGCCCGGGTTGGGCACAGAAGGATCAACCCCGCCGTGGATTAGGGTGCCTAGCAGGCTCAACTGCACCTGATAGGGCCAGGGATTGCCAGGGTGCCATTCAAAGCGCGCCCGCTCGAAATACTGGACCGTCATCCCTCCCTCTGAGAACTCGTCGGTGATGGGATAGCCAAAGACTGCCAGCCCTCCATGACGGTCGAAAAAGTCGAGGAAGCCGCCGATAACGTAGTGCCCGGTTTGGGGGAAGTATTGGCTGGGGATATTGCGGGGTCCCTCGGCGGAAGAAACGGACAAAGACAAGCTCAGACACAAGCCCAGGCAGATAAGCACATAGATTAGCTTCTTCAACATCCTCGTTGCTCCTTTCTCATTGGTTCTCCTACAACAATTATACAATAAATTTGAGGAAAATCAAGGGGTTTGGGCCGGATGCAATCTTAAAACTAATTTGACAGATAGTAGATGATGGGATATAATCACCTCGTTTGGCTTACCCTTGCTTAACTTTGGAGGAAGGGGCTTTGAGAGAGAGGAACACAGCTTTATTAGTGGGAATTGTCATCCTGGCCATAGTGCTCATCTGGATTGATCTACCTGATAACTCCGGCATCCATATCCATTGGGGTTTCATCAACATGGATAAGGACATCCGGATCCACCAGGGCCTGGACCTTCAGGGAGGCTTGCAGGTGCTTTTGGAAGCCGATGTGCCGGTGGGTACAGCGGTTGACTCTGAGGCCATTGACACGGCCAAGGTCATCGTTGAGAACCGTGTGAACGGTCTGGGCGTGACCGAGCCCCTGGTCCAGAGGCAGGGAGAGCGACGCATCGTAGTCGAACTGCCGGGCATCGAGGATCCCGAGTTGGCCGTTGCGACCATCCAAGAGACGGGCCTGTTGGAGTTCGTAGATGCCGGTCACACACCTTTGGCTCCGGACACAAAGGTCAAAACGGATTATTTGGCCGGAGGTGAGAAGGGCACCCCGGCAGAGGCGGGAGCTACGACAGAGGCCACACCGGTTGTGACCACAACTGTTGAAGAGACGCCGGCCGGGGAAGCGACACCAGAAGCGGGACCGACTCCAACTGGTGAGCCTGCACCCGTTGTCTATCATACCGTGATAGCCGGTTCTGGGCTGAAGGATGCGGGCGTCACGGTAATTCAGGAAGCCGGTAGCACTCTGCCAGCGGTCTCCTTTGAGTTGAAAGAGGAGGCTGCGTCCGTATTTGCTGAGCATACTGCTTCTCACACAGGGCAGTACCTGTGCATTGTGTTGGACAAGACGATTGTGTCTTGCCCGGTGATCAAGACCGCTATCCCTAACGGCAAAGGAGTCATCGAAGGGCGCTTCACTCCGGCAGAAGCCCAGTCCTTGGCCGTAAAGCTGCGTTACGGTGCCCTGCCTGTCCCTTTGCGTATAGAGACGACGCGGACCGTCGGCCCCACCCTGGGTAAGGACTCAGTGCGGAAGAGCATCACCGCCGGTGCCATTGGATTGAGTGTCGTCTTTCTCTTCATGCTCACCTACTATCGGTTTCCCGGCTTCCTGGCTGACCTGGCCCTAGCCATCTATGCCCTTTTTAACTTTGCTATCTACAAATTTGGTCTGCCACCGCTTTTCAGCTACGTCACCCTGACTCTGCCTGGCATTGCTGGCTTCCTGCTCTCCACGGGCATGGCCGTAGACGCCAACATCCTCATCTTCGAGCGGATGAAAGAAGAGTTGCGGGCCGGGCGCAGTCTGGGAGCCGCTATCGAGGCTGGTTTCGACCGCGCCTGGACCTCCATCCGTGACTCCAACATCTCTACTATCATCACTTGTGCTATCCTGTTTTACTTTGGTTCCACCTTTGGAGCCAGCATGGTCAAGGGTTTCGCCCTCACCCTGATCATCGGTGTGATGACCAGCATGTTCACTGCCGTCACGATCACCCGCACCTTCATCCGCTTGGCCTTCGATGTGTTCGGCGGCAGCCTGCGGGACAAGAGATGGCTTTTGGGAGTTTAGTGCCACTATTGCGGCACAGGCGCCACTATTGCGGCACGGGGAGATAACCATGTTCAATATTATTGGCAAACGCTACTGGTATTTTCTGATCTCGGCTCTGCTCATCGTTCCCGGTCTGATAGCAATGATTTACTCGACCGTCACCTACGGCGCACCGGTGAGGCTGAGCATTGATTTCACCGGCGGCAGCCTGATGGTAATCAAATTTCAGCAGCACGCTACAGAGGACGCCATCCGCGGCGTCTTTAGAAGCTACGGCTTCACCAATCCCATGGTGCAGCACTTGGGCAGGCCGGAGGACAACGCCTGGCAGGTGCGCATGGGATTCGTAGCGGTAGAGACTGTGGATAAGATCAAAGCATCGCTGGCGAAACAGATCGGTCCCATTGACGAGTCCAGTTCCACCTTCAGCGCAGTCGGCCCGGCTGTAGGGCATGAGGTGACCCAGTCTGCTACGGTAGCCGTGGCCATCGCTTCGCTATTGGTGGGGACCTTTATCATCATCGCCTTCCGCCGCGTCCCAAATGCCTTCCGCTATGGTGTCAGTGCTATCTCAGCCATGGTCCACGATATTCTGGTTGCCTCGGGGTTTATCTCCATTATGGGGCTTCTCTTCAACTGGGAAGTAGATGCCCTCTTTCTAACAGCCATCCTGACTGTCATCGGCTTTTCGGTGCAGGACAAGATTGTGGTCTTTGACCGCATCCGCGAGAACACGCCCAAGCGACGGGGTGAACCTTACGAGACCATTGTCAACCGCAGCATCCTGGAAGTCATACACCGCTCTCTGACCACTCAGCTCAACGCCATGTTCGTGATGATTGCCATCTTGCTTTTCGGTGGGGCCAGCATCAAGCAGTTCATTGCTGTGATGTTGATCGGTATGGTCACAGCTACCTATTCATCCATATTTAACGCCGTCCCGGTGCTGGTGGTTTGGGAGAACGGCGAGATGGGGCGGTTCTTCCGTCGAATTTTTGGGCGCAAGGCGGCCGCGAGATTAGGAGGTTAAGTGGCTGTGGGTTAGGCAGTTAGGGTTGGGAGGCGCAGGCAGGGGGGCATTGAATTGACAAGACGGAGCGTGGTTTTTTTCTCGCTCCGTCTTCTTGTTACTTTCAAACGGCTACGTGATTGCTTCGGGCTAACGCCCTTGCAATGACATACCTCCATGATTTTTCAGACAGCCTGACGCAGTCCTTTTTCCCGCAGCAACTCATCAACCCAGACGGCGGCGTCGCCTTCCAGGGGTGGTACCGGCTCGGCGGTGTAGTCCACCGCCAGGTCGTAGCCAGCCCGGTCGTAGAGGTCATGGAGCAGGGCGCCCAGGTCCACTGGTGGTTCTTCGTCCCCTGCCCGCAACGGCAGCAAAAAGGGTGGGATAGGCTGGGGCAGGTCGAAGGTGTACAGATCAGCCCGGGGCCGACGCTCGGAACGGCTCACCAGGATGCGGTAGTGACGGCCATGGCCATTGCCCCACATTGTCATCGGTTCGCCCCCACGCAACAGGTCTACCTCCACCAGGTGAGTACGCGTTCCCAGTACCTGCAGCCGCTTTTCCTCATATAGTCTCCGCCCCTCGCCGGGGTATTTGTTGGTAGGCGACAGTACTTCCAGCACTGTGACCACCTCGCCAGTGGCCACATCACGCACCTCCAGATAGCCTTCGCGCAGGCGGTCGGGCAGAGGCACCTCAACGAGCACGGGCTCGACAACGGCGACTGAGACACTTGAGGCAGGGGCGCCCATAGCTGATCCGGTCGTCGGGGGTTTCGTGCCTAGGACGGATACGTCGGGCCGGCCGAGGAAGAAGAGGCCTTCCATAGCAGCCACATAGACCCGTTGCTCGATGGCCACGCGATAGCGCGGGCGCAGCACCGGGGCCAGGGCATCCCGAAGCGCCTCAATCAAACCATGATGCACATCCGGCCACAACCCAGGATGTTCAAGGTAAGGATCCATACCGGGGAAGGGACAAGGCATATCAGTACCTCCTTTGGATACCATATCCAGCGGGAGCAACCAGCGCACATATATTGTAACACACTGCAGGCAGAGTGGCAAGCACAACCACCAATTGACGAGATTTTATCTTGTGGTATACTAATAGCAGGGTAACTACAGCCTCACCCCCTAACCCCCTCTCCTGACGACAAAGGGCGTCGTCAGGAGAGGGGGCCAGGGGGTGAGGTGAGCAGTTACATAGCAAGATGCAAAGTGCAGGGTGCAGGACGCAGGAGGAGAAATGACAGAAGTAGCGAAGATGATCAGCGTAGATGAGGCTCTGGAGTACATTCTCAAACACTTCAAGCCGCTGGAACCAGAGGAAGTGGAAATCCTAGAGGCTTTGGACCGGGTTTTGGCCGAGGACGTCTACTCCGATATGGATATCCCACCTTTCGCCAACTCGGCCATGGACGGCTACGCCGTGCGGGCAGCCGACACGGCCGGGGCCAGCCGCGAGAACCCTGTGACTTTGCGCGTGGTAGCCGATGTGGCTGCCGGTCACAGCACCGAGGCGAGGGTGGAACCGGGGACGACCATCCGCATCATGACCGGTGCGCCACTGCCTGAGGAGGCCGACACCGTGATCCGCGTCGAGGACACCAGCGATTGGGCTCGCTCCCGCCAGGAACGCGGTCGCGAACCGTCCACGGAGGTGGAGGTCTACCACGTGGCTGAACCGGGCGAAAACGTGCGACCGGCGGGAGAGGACATCCGTCAGGGCGAACTGGTCCTGCCCAGGGGGACCCTCATACGGGCCCAGGAGATCGGGGTGCTGGCCTCTCTGGGGAAAAGCACCGTCTCCGTCATCCAGCGGCCCCGGGTAGCCATCCTGGCCACAGGTGACGAGCTGTTGGCCATTGACGAGCCGGTGACACCGGGCAAGATCCGCAATTCTAACGAGTATTCCAACGCCGCTCTGGTGTGGCGCTACGGTGGGATTCCTGTCAGGTTGGGCATTGCCCGCGACGACGTGGAAGACTTGACGGCCAAGATCAACGAAGGGTTGGCCCAGAAGGTGGACCTCTTCCTGACCTCGGCCGGGGTCTCGGTGGGCGACTATGACGTGGTGAAGGACGTGCTAAACGCCGAGGGGGAGATGCGCTTCTGGCAGGTGCGGATGAAGCCGGGCAAGCCCCTGGCCTTTGGATTGATCCGGGGGGTACCCCTCATCGGCCTGCCGGGCAATCCAGTCTCGTCCATGGTCTCCTTTGAGCAGTTCGTCCGCCCGGCCATGCTGGTCATGGAGGGCAAAACCAGGCTGGCCAAACCAGCGGTGGAGGCTATTCTTGAAGAGGATGTTCCCAACAGTGGCCGGCGGCACTTTATGCGGGTTATGGTTGAGAAACGCGATGGTCAATACTACGCCCGCACTACGGGGGGGCAGGGTTCGGGGGTGCTGACCTCGATGGTCAAGGCCAACGGGCTGGCGGTCATCCCGGAGGGCGTCAGATTGGTCAAGGCGGGGGAGAGCGTCACGGTGCAGATGCTGGATTGGCCTGAGAGCGTTGAGTGAAGGAGGGGCATTTGAGATTTGAGATTTGGGATTTGAGAATTGAGAATGGCTATACCGATGATTTCAGTGGTGGGCAAATCGGATACGGGCAAGACCACTCTGCTGGAGAAGCTGGTTGCTGAGTTGAAGCGGCGGGGCTATCGAGTGGCCACGGTCAAGCACGACACCCACGGCTTCGACATTGACCGGCCAGGCAAGGACTCCTGGCGGCACGCCCAGGCGGGCAGCGATGTGGTGGTCATCTCGGGACCCGACAGACTGGCTCTGATCGAAAAGCGCGAGCAAGAGATGACCCTGGACGAGATTGCCGACCGTGTGACGAATGTTGACATCATCCTGACCGAGGGCTACAAACGGGGGGACAGGCCCAAAATCGAGGTCTCGCGGCGGGAGAAGGGCAGCGAACTGCTGTGCACGGAAGACGAACTGATAGCCATTGCTGCCGATCAGCCCTTTGGCATGAACGTACCCCAGTTCGGCCTCGATGACGCGGCGGGCCTCGTTGATCTGATTGAAGAGAGATTTCTGGTCAATCCCCTTTGACTTTTGGGCCGAGATATGTTAGAGTGGTGTCAAATCAACTGAGGTGACCGGTGAGATGGACGAGATGAATAATCGGAAGGACGGCATCGTCATCATTGCCGAGGTGGAAAAGCTCTATCCCAACGAGTGGCTTCTGTTCAAAGTGGTAGAGACTGACGAGCAGAATCAGCCGATCAAAGGGCTTCTCAACCTCGAGCGCCTCTCACATCCCCGCTGAAAAGGAAACAGCCAATGGAAGCAGACATTATCTTGGCTAATAGCACGGTGATCACCATGAACGCCGAAAGGGAGATCTTTCCCGAAGGGGCAGTAGCCATCCAAGGTGAAAAGATCATCGCTGTTGGCACCTCAGCGGAGTTGGCTGGGCAATACCAGGCTCAAGAGACCGTGGACTGCTCCGGCCAAGCCGTCATCCCTGGTCTGATCAACGCCCACACCCACGCGCCCATGAGCCTGCTGCGGGGTCTGGCCGACGACCTGCGTCTGGACGTCTGGCTATACGGCTACGTGTTCCCGGTAGAGCAACAGTTCGTGGGCCCAGAGTTTTGCTACTGGGGCACGTTGCTGTCCTGTGCGGAGATGATCCGTTCAGGGGTGACCTGCTTTGCCGACATGTATTACTTCGAGGATGAAGTAGCTCAGGCGACGGCCCAGGTGGGGATGAGGGCAGTCTGTGCCGAGACCATCATGAAAATGCCCACGCCCAACGCCGCCACCTACGAGGACGGGTTGCGGTACTGTCGTGAGTTTATGGAGAGATGGAAAGACTACGAATTGATCGTGGCTACCATCGGCCCTCACGCTCCCTACACCTGTACGCCTGAGATCCTCCAGGAATCGGCCCGACTGGCCATGGAGTACGACGTACCCCTCAAGACCCATCTTTCGGAGTCCAGCAAAGAGGTCGAGGACAGTGAAGCCCAGTATCACATGACGCCCATCGCCTGGGTGGACGAATATGGTCTTCTGGAAGCCAAGGTGGTGGCGGCCCATTGTGTTCATGCCACCGAGAGGGACATGCGCCTGATGGCCCGCAAGGGAGTGGGCGTGGTCCACAATCCCACCAGCAACCTGAAGCTGGCCAGCGGCGTGGCCGATGTGGTGCGCATGTCGGAGCTGGGCATCCGCCTGGCTATTGGCACCGACGGGCCGGCCAGCAACAACGACCAGGACATGTTTGAGGAAATGCGCCTGACGGCTCTGCTGCCCAAGGGGTTCTCCTCCAGCCCGACAGCCGTTCCCGCCCGGGACGCTCTGGCCATGGCCACCATCGGCGGGGCGCAGGTCCTACGGCTCGACCACTTGACCGGCTCCCTCGAGGTGGGCAAAAAGGCTGACATCGCCGTGATAGACCTGGGTGGTTCTCACATCATGCCCCACTTCCAACTGTCCGACGATAACCTCTATTCCCAATTGGTCTACACAGGCAAGAGCAGCGATGTGTGCCATGTTTTAGTCAACGGTCGCTTCCTCATGCGGGACCGTCAGTTGCTGACAGTGGATGAGGCAGAAGTCATCGCCCAGGCCCAGCGGGTCGCTCGTAAAGTCAACGCCTTCCTGGCTAAGCGGGAAGAGGACCTTCTGGACAAGATGGTAGCCATCGGCGGGCTGGAGGAAAGGGAAATCTACGAAGTGCAGGTCAAGTCAGCAGTGGATGAAGAGGCTATTGGGGCGGCTCTGCATCAGCCCCCCATCGAAATTGTGAGGCGAAGTGAGTACGAGCAGTACGACACCTATTTCCTCTTCGCTGACCAGAGCAAGGGACACTTACGCTATCGTGAGGACATCCCGGTGGGAAAAGGGGTAGAGGCCAAACCTGGCTACAGCCTGACTCTCATGGGGCCGACCAAGGAACGCGAGTACGCCGATTCGGTCATCCTCAGACGCCTGCGCTTCAGGTCAGCCGCCGACCGCTCCCTGCGGTTCTATCGAGAGTACTTCCAGCCTGATGAGATCAAGGAGATCACCAAGCACCGCCAGCGATTTCACATCATGTACAAAGGGGTGCGCTTCGAGATCAACCTGGACAGGCTTCTGGAGCCCAAACACGACCAGCTTCTTCTGGAGATCAAAAGCCGCACCTGGTCCAGCAGCGACGCCGAGAGGAAGGCTCAGTTGCTCACCGAGTTGTTGGATGTTCTGGGAGTTGACAGGGAGAGGCTGGTGAAGCGGGAGTATGTGGATTTCTAGATTACATCAAGGAGAAACATCTGTGAAAAGGACGCTGCCGATCATATTCTGCCTGGCTCTTTTGGCGCTCGCCGCCTGCGAGGGCGCAACTGAACCGGCTCAAGTGCCCCTCCCCACCATCATCTTTGTTCAATCGGGTTCGCCTACGCCGCTGCTGACCGCGCTATCGCCGGTCCCGACATCGGTAACAACGACTCCCCCGGCTCCGAGCCTGACTCTGATCCCTACCTATACGCCTACCGCTACTCCCACGGCTACACCGCCGCCTACGGACACACCGACCCTTGTACCCACCGATACACCAACGCCCCTGCCGCCGACATTAACTCCAACAGCCACCAGCACGCCGATCCCAATGTGCAACATCAAAGTGACGAACCAGATCCCTTGTTCCATCACTCTGGCCGTTGCTGGTACAGAGTTCGACTTCGAGGCGGGTGAGGAGAGGGTGATAGAGATCGCACCTGGCACGTACAGCTACCTCATCAGTGGTCCGTGCATCACGGACTTACGGGACAAGGGAGAATTTCCAGCCGGCTACTGGAGCTGGTCTCCGACCATTGAGTATCCATGATCTGCATCCGAGTCAGGGTAGGAGAAAAAGTTGAGGTAAACAAGGAAGGGTGGTATACTACGGTTGGGGCACGTGCCACGTAACGTATTCAACCGCCAGTAAAGCAGTCAACGGCAGAGAGGGCAGACAGAAATGGAACAAACCATCAGGGTACTCAGAGCAAATAGAGGAGAAGCACAATGAACAGCACAGCAACGGTAACGGCTATTTACGAAAATGGCGTTTTGCGCCCACTCACCCCGCTGGCGTTGCCTGAGCATGCTCGCGTGCAGATTCACGTGTGGCAAGTGGTGGCGCCCACGAATGCAGATGAGCACCGCCGCCAGGTGCGCGAGGCATTGGTCTCGGCTGGGCTGAGCCTGCCGAGCCCACCTCCACCTCCTGTCTCCAGTTCAATCTCGGCGGAACGGCGCGAGGAACTGGCCCGCTTGTTCGCTGTCGGGCGACCGCTCTCCGAGTTGATTATCGAGGAGCGGGAGGGTCGTTGATGGCAGGCTATTATGCTGATAGCAGCGCACTGGTCAAACGACACGTTGGTAGTTGAGCGGGCACGGCTATTACTGGAACGTTATCCTTTGCGTGCGTACGACGCTGTGCAGTTGGCCTCGGCACTACTGGTCACGACACACTCCAAACTGTTGGCTTGCCGCCGCTAACGTTTCTGACAGCCGACGACCGTCTTTTGGCCGCAGCGCAGGCCGCAGGCCTGGCAACCGACAATCCCAACACACACCCTTAATAACATGCTGATTCGGCCTCCCCATTTCGGCAAGTTTCCAAGTGTGGTAAAGTGCGACCGCCCTGCCTCCCATGCAGGGCGGTTTGTGTTGGCTCCTGGAACCGCTGAAACGCTGATAAGCATTGAGAGCGCTGAGGCAGGTCAGTGTCCTCAGCACTGTTCACGTCTCAGCAATTCCATTCGTTTCATCCTCTGGATTCGTTGTTATATCTCCCGGCAAAGAGCCCCGTGGGCATCGCTGGATTGACGACCAGCCCGCCCCGGAGTACATGGGTAGCATGAGGCCCGCTGGCACATACAGCTATGGTCATCAGTGGTTCGTGCATCACGGACTTGAACAGGGGCGAATTTCCTGCTGGCCACTGGAGTTGGTCTCCGACCGTTGAGTACCTGTGACCTGCAATGCGGATCATAGTTATCCCCCAAGATGCCCAAAGGCCACTGACCCCACCAAGTCAGTGACCTTTGTCATTCCAAAGAACGGACGAGCGGTGCGCTCCCCACACCATCGAGTGCACCAACCGCCCTGATTACCCGTGGCCAGCAATGGCAGCGGTGAGTGTGACCAGGTTCACGGACAGCCCGCCTTGGACGTGCATTAGCAGCGTGAAGCCCGTCTGGTAGCAGGTTACCAAGTGGCGCCGCGGTCCGTGCTACAGAAGACGCCCTCGCCCCACATGCCTGGCGTAGAGGACAGCGGGAGAGAGCGGCGCAGTGCTCAGCGTCTCCACTCCGCGGGCGGCGACCATCGCCATGTGCGCCCTGGCGGTGGCGCAGCGGGCCATGGCACTGTCAGTGCCGAAGGCCTCGTCGTCGGGGTAGGCGAAGATGGCGAGTAGAGTTTTCTTCTTACCGCAGTTCAAGGATCAGGTCAATCCCTGCACGGCAGGATTAGACTTGTGCTGGCGGCTACCACCTTCGATGTTAGCTCATTGTTTCGGCCGTAGGGCCTTCCGTCAGCGCTCTCCCAATCCAGGTTTCACGTTCATCCTTGTGGCCGTGAGTCCCGCTATTACCATCACCGGGTAGTGCTACTACAGAAGTAGGAGAAAAGCAGGTAATTCTCTCGCCAGCACTGCGACAAGAAGTCCACTCGAAGCGAGGTAGGGTAGTAGTCTCCTGACTGTCTCTACTCCTACTGTGATTGCCTCCCCCGTGATATACGCTAGCTGAACATACATTGGATTGGGTTGTGCTTCCACCTCCAGTTCGATTTTCCCTGCGACAGTGAATGGGCCAAAATCTGCATCTGAGACTTGAAAGATCACTGTGCCACTGGATTTGGCACCAACAGTCCAGACTGATACTGTGATCTCGTCGGTGAGCAGGTTGACCTTTATGCTGCCGATCGCATTGCCGACTCTAACTGCCCTGTCAAAAGGATAGACAACGACGTTGTTCCTTGAACGAATGTCCAGGCTGGCTCGTATCCTTACAGTGAACTGGTGCGTCAGAGTCCAGAATCGTATCTCCCCAGTCTCGGACACCCAACGATAGCCGAACCCTACGCGATCAAGCCCCAATGGGTCTGTATAGTTGATAGGATTCCAGCCTGCATAGCTATACCGTTGCAGCGTGATAGGCTCAGACAGGCGCCCACGGTGGGGATCCTGCTGCAGCCACACGCCGACCAGCGGATCATACTCCCGTGCGTAGAAGTGGTAGAGCCAGGTGTACTCCTCCCACTCCTGCCCGGTGAAGGTGTAGTGATTGTGCGGGTCGGTAAAGTTGCTGGCGTCGGCGGCGCGGTCGTTCTTGTCTAGCACCATCCCATAGTCCCAGTAGCGGTAGGTGTGGGCGGATTGGCCGTTGTGCTTGGTCAGGGCGCTCACACTGCCCAGCCCGTCGTGGTGGAAGTAATAGGCCGTGCCCACTGGGCTCTGCTGGCTCTTGAATTCGTGCATCTCCAGGATGCGCCCCAGGCCTCGGTAGTAGTTGACGTACTGAGAACTGGGCTCGCCGTACTCGGCAATGGGGTCCAGCCCATCGTAGACGTACCCAACCCACTTCTGCCCGCCCCCTCCGCCTCCCCCGCTGCTGGCGACCATTGGCAGGTAGATCTTGTAAGTCAGATCCAGGCTGCCGAGGTCGCGGTGGCTATGCGCTGGCGCTAGGGAGGTCGAAGAGCCCTGGTGCATGTCGTGGGTGCGGCGGAAGAGCCGGCCATAGCCGTCGTATAGCATCGAGGTCTCGTCGCGCACCTGCCACTGCCCATTGCCTGGATCGCGGGAGTTGCCCACCCAGGTCAGGCGATTCTCATAGTCGTAGGTGTAATCGGTGCGCAGGATGTCCTGGGCGCTGCCCGTCCATACGTCCGGCCCCTGCCGGCGGATGCGGTTGCCGTTGCCATCGTAGGTGTAGGTTGTCACGCCAAAGACGCTGTGGGCGGTCGTCAGCAATTGGTTGGCGGCGTTATAGGTATAGCCCACGGTGTAGGGATCCACGTCGGTTGGCGTGCGCAGCGGGTCATAGTTGGAGGCCATCTGCAGCCGGTTGCCCACCGCATCATAGACATAGTCGGTGACACGGTCCTCGCTGTCCTCGGAGCGCACCAGCCGATACAGCGGGTCGTAGGTATAGTCGTGGCTCATCTCGTTCGGCTGCCGCCAGCGGTAATACTCGTCCGAGCGCAGCCGGTTGCCCACCGCGTCCAGAGTGTAGGCGAAACGGCTAATGGTGTCACCGTCGTTCTGCTCGTTGAGCACGCTCAACAACTGGTCGGCGTTGTCGTAGGTCATCAACGCGCGCGTCTCGTTGGGATAATGGATGCCCGTAATGTTGTGGGTGGGGTCGTATTCTACCGTAAAGACGCCCCCGTCGGGGTCAGTGACCCGGTTCACGCGGTTGTTGGCGTCCACCTGGTAGCGGACCTTCCGCCCGTCGGGATAGGTCAACTCGGTGCGGTTGCTGGCTGCGTCGTAGGCATAGCCTACCGTCTGGCCCAGGTGGTTGGTGGAGGAGGTCAGCCAGTTGAGTTTGTCGTAGGTGTTGTTCGTCGTGCCCAAAGAATCGGTCATCGTGACCTGGTTGTGGGCCGCGTCGTAGGCAAAGGTCACCTGACTGCCGTCCGGATAGTGGATGCTGACCAATAGGTCGTCGGCGTCGTAGGTATAGTCGGTGACGGCCCCGTTGGCGTCCGTGCGGCGAACAAGGTTGCCCACCGGGTCGTACTCGTAGCGCCAGACGCTCTCGATCGGGTTAACTTCGCGGATCAACCG
>Ga0315309_1001411_pt1 | contig 14377 bp, 13 predicted proteins | sample TDP4_MG_FD_203080 | JGI IMG/M metagenome (GOLD analysis project Ga0315309, IMG submission 203080) | Freshwater sediment microbial communities from Lake Towuti, South Sulawesi, Indonesia - TDP4 | ecosystem: Environmental > Aquatic > Freshwater > Lake > Sediment | place: Indonesia: South Sulawesi... | reverse complement strand
TGTTCGGACTGTCTTCACTATCCTTGAGCAAGTGAACTCGGAGATTCAATGTATTCGAACGTATTCGCCTGACATCGTTTTGTCAGACACCCGGGTTTCCACGATTCTGGCCGCCAAGATGCTTGGGTTGCCTGTGGTTCTGATTCTGAACCAGTTTCAAGTCTTGACACCGAGAGGACAACGTCTGTTAGCGGTTTCGAGGCTGGTCGACGCAGGTGCCCTGACTCTCATGGGCAGACTTTGGTCTTTGAGTAACTGCGTTATGATACCTGATTTGCCTCCCCCATTCACGGTTTCCATGCTCAATCTCCACATACCAGAAGCACTCATGAAAAACGTTGAGCTGATCGGCCCTCTAGTTGAGAAGAGATGCCAAGACCTCCCTGAATCAGATGAGATTCGCGAAAGGCATGGACTCGACAGCAGGCCGCTTGTGTTTGTATCTTTCGGCGGAAGTCAGGCTGGAGAGATCCTCAGAGAAAAGATGATCAACATCGCGACTGATTTCCCTAGATATCTCCAAGTTGTGATGTCTCTTGGCCGGCCCGCTGATGGCCCCAGCCGAACGATCGATATGGAAAACCTGCGAGTATATTCTTGGATTCCATCACAGCTAGAGATGATCAAAGCCTGCGATGTCGTTGTTGGAAGAGCTGGGCACAGCACGATAATGCAGGCTGTCAGCTGCGGGAAGCCGATGATTCTCGTACCTATACCGAATCATACGGAGCAGATGAGTAACGCTCTTGGCGCCCAGAGGCTCGGAATAGCCAGAGTACTAAGGCAAGACGAGTTCAATAGAACATCTCTATTGTCTGAGATCAAATGGGTTCTTGAGTGCCGATCGTTTGGGAGACGAGCCGCAGAAGTCGGTAGGTTTGCTCAGAGATTTGATGCTCTTGGACGCGTCGTCGAAGTGGTTAGGACGCTTGTCCACAAATAACGTCGGGAGATCGTCTTTTCGCGACGCCTTCGGTTAGCTCCATTAGAGCATAAGCGTCTCTCTCTTCTCCGCGAGCGACATAATCCCGTGCTGGAGGTCTTCATCGTCGAGGAGAGCGGCCAACTCTAGAATTCTTCCGGGAGCCTCTGCAACAAGATCATGCGGCTCACGAACCCGTCTTGGGCGTATGCCCAAGACCGAAAAGTACTCCACTAGTTCTCGTTCAGTCAGTCCGATCAGCGGCTGATAGACTGGTGTTCTGCAGATGGATATGATAGCCCGATTTAGTATCGTCCTGTCGGCCACAACGATTCCAAGAGCGCCCTCTTGTGCTGCAATGATATCTGACGCTCGGAGAATTGACCCAAGATAGACTTGGTTGGAGACGCTCTCTGTTGTCACCTCGTTGATCTTTCCGACGAGTCCCTCGGTTCTAAGTATGAAAGCTAAAAGACGACGTACTGGCACCCACTCCCTAAAACCTGCGAGAGAATGGACTATGGCCTCTAATGACCCGGACGATGGGCCTCTCCAAGCCTCTACACATACCGGAACTATGAGAGCGCCGCGGCGAAGCATCATCCAAGAGGCGACTGTGCTGAGGCCTATGTCGGAGAAGACTCCCAGCATCTTTCCCTGGGTGCCAACGGGGAGTCCCCTTGGGCCATTCATAGGGTCGCAATAGATGAATGCATCAGATCCTCTGATCTCTATGTAAGCCGTCTTGTCGGGGCGATCTAGATTCACCCGAGGGACTTTGTCTGCGAGGCGATCCAACACCGCTTGTCCGACTTTGATCTCAACCTCTCTCTTGGACAGGGCCTCGTTTTCAATTACTTTGGCTCGAACAGCGAAACTTTCGCCGACACGTAGGGAGGTGGCTAAGCAATCAATTGTGGAGTTGCATATAGGCGAGATGGCTGCTTCTGTGCAAATGGCGATTGAGGCGAAGTCTATGCCGGGGATTCTCAGAATGACTTGCAGCGCCTTTTCAGGATCCGAGCTGTATACATACGTTCTACCTCCTCCTTTAATGATCCGGCCGTGTCGGACTCCCTTGCGCTCTAAGGAGTCCTTGATTTGTCGTCTGAGCTGATTCTCCATGAATCGACGGACCATGGGGCTCTTGAGAACGATCTCCGAACTAGATGCTATGACCAGTCTCTCTGTCATTCTCGCGCTACTCTCTCCCATTTTCGACCGGGATTTCTATGAGTCGGCCATCGTGAACTACGGGCAGGCCACAACGACCAATTCTTAAATAGGATCTGGGGGTATCATAGCTTTCGATGGTGTCAGAGTTGGCGGGTGGATGCTTTAACGGAGCGAGACTCGCATTCTTCAACTAGGCCGCCCGCATGCCACGAGCACCATGATCCTGCCAAGTGTGGAGGAAAACCTGTGAAGAAGTTCTGTGACATTTCAGAGATTCTTTCGGGAAAGCTTGTCAACAAAGATGCCCGAGTTCGAGGCTGGCTCCACAACAAAAGGTCCAGTGGCGGTCTCCAATTTCTGCTAATGAGAGATGGAACTGGAATCCTTCAAGCAACGCTCAGAGTAGAAACGGTGGACAAGGATCTCTTCGACAGAATAGAGAGGCTACCGTTAGAGTCCGTGATTGAAGTTCGTGGTAGAGTTCGCGAGGATCCACGGGCTCCCGGTGGATATGAAATCGACGCAAAGCAAATGGTCGTGGAGTCCGAAGCTGAGCAAAATTTCCCGATAACAAAGAAGTACCACAGGCCGGAGTTTCTGCTCGGCAAAAGGCATCTCTGGCTCAGAAATGAGAAGATGCAAGCAATCTTCCGAGTCCGAGCTAGATTCATGGAAGCAGCCAGAGAATGGTTCAAGAAGGAAGGCTACACGGAAGTCCAGATGCCGATATTCATCACCGCCGCGGTCGAAGGGGGTTCGACCCTTTTCAAGGTCGACTACTTTGACACCTATGCCTACCTCACCCAGAGTTGGCAGCTCTACGCTGAAGCGACAATTGCTTCGGTTGGTAAGATCTTCACCATCGCTCCTTCATTCAGGGCCGAAAGGTCGCGAACTCGAAGACACTTGACGGAGTACTGGCACCTTGAGGCTGAAGCTCCTTGGTGTGACCTCGATGGAATCATGAAGGTTGAAGAGGAGCTAGTCTCCCATACATGTCAGAGTTTGGCCGCAGATTCTCCGGATTTACTGAAGGTCTTCGGACGAGATCCTGAGGAGATGGCCAACGTAAAGCCTCCTTTCCCTAGGATCACTTACGATGAAGCTCTGAAGATTATCAGAGAAGATGGAATAGATGTCAAGTGGGGAGACGACCTGGATTGGCTGAAGGAGAAGGCGTTGTCACTCAAGTTCGATCTGCCGTTCTTCGTGACTCGATATCCCAAGGGAGCGAAGGCGTTCTACCACATGCCTGACCCGAGTAGGCCAGAAGTCACTCTCTCAGCTGACCTTCTAGCCCCTGAGGGGAAAGGAGAGATTATCGGAGGCGGCCAGAGGATACACGAGCTGAAACAACTGCTGCAGAGAATCGAAGAAGAGAAGTTGAATCCAAAAGACTACGACTGGTACATTGATCTCAGGCGGTTCGGCTCGGTGCCTCATTCAGGGTTCGGGCTCGGTATTGAGAGGACGATAATGTGGATCTGCAAGCTGAAGCATATTAGGGATGCAATTCCTTTCCCACGTCTCATGAGCCGAGTCTATCCGTAGCGAATGGTGAGCATATTTCGTGGCCAGAGGTCAATCCTCTGGGCTCTTCCGTTCGGCTTTGAGCTCCGAAAGCAAAACGAGAGCTTCGCCAAGTGGTACTCCCATCTTGCCAGCCAGTTCCTCTGGTGTGATGTTTGGCTCGCGAAGGAGAACGTAATCTCTGACGAAGCGCTTGTGGTGCCTGTACATCACTAGGGAGTGGACTGTGTCAACAAGGATCCTCCATGGATCACGGTCTTGGAAAGGCTCTTCGAGACTCAAACAGCGTGCATCTCGATTCGCTGCTTCTACTTCTGTCTCTTCTCGTAGATTTTTTCAAGCGTCCAGCGCAGCGATGTCTTGATCTCTCTAAGCCTCTTCTCGTCTCCGTAGTTCTGAACGATGATCTCGGTAACCGTGTCTCCCTCTTGCAGAATCCTGTATGAAAGTGCCCTGTCCGGTGTAAGAGTTCCGGTCCTGACGAGCTCACGGTCTCTATTCTGCATCGATTCGAGGACTCGATTTATCAAGAAGGCCTGAAACGGTGGGGTGTTGACCGCAAATCTTGTTTCCTCGAGTGGCACGACTCGCATTATATTCTCGCTCACGTACATCTTAGCCAGAAGAATCCCTGCACTCGTTTTCAGGGGAATCATCTGCTTGTACTCTGGGGACGGAATAGCGACAGGTGTGGCGGTAGGAGCTGCAGTGGGAACGACCGTGGGAGTAGCAGGTGACGGCATTGGAGGTGCTATTTGGAGTTGGATGGGCCTTGCTGGTTCTGCAGGCTTGAGGCTCCTCTCCGCAAGAACTCCATCCACCACCGCCATAATCGATTTCAGCTTATCAAGATCTTCTTCAAGCTGACTTACTCTTTGCTGAATGAACGCTTTGAGATCTGCCAACCTCTTGATCATTTCGTCGTGAGTGGGTCTTTCTTCAGAACGAGGAGCAGACACCTCTCAATCACCTACGTGTATCGCAAAGTCTGGGCAGTACATCTCGCATAGATGACAACTCGTGCACTTCTCGGAAACTGCTGTGATGGGGCATTGTATGCCTCTCTCATCTATCTCGCTACCCAGTCTCAAAACGTTTCTCGGGCAAAACTCGACGCACAGTGAGCACCCCTTACATAGCCTGTGGTCTATGGAAATGACGGCCAAACCTCTGCTTCTCCTCAGAAGTACACTTCCGTGAAGGCTTAAAAACACATACGATTTGAAAACTCGATCAGCGGCTCAGTAACGCTCAAGGTGCAGTACGGCCTTCAAGGGCTTCTTTCCGACCTGAGGAGGGATCCTTGAAGGACGACCGATGGGGATTACAGCGACTGGCCTGAACTCTGAAGGGATTCCTAAGATCTGAGAGACCTGCCGCTCATCGAATGCACCGACCCAGCAGCTTCCATATTCAAGTGCCGTGGCTGCCAGCAGTATGTTCTGCGTTGCTGCCGCCGTGTCTTGGATCGAGTATAGGCTAACGCCCCGTCCTCCATAGACTGCGGCGGAACTCGAAAGGTCTGCACATACGACTATGACGACTGGCGCCGTTGCGATAAAGCTCTGACCGAGAGCGGCTCTGGCTATCTTGCCCTTGATCGTCGAGTCGGTGACGATGACCAGTCTCCACGGTTGCACATTTCCTGCAGATGGTGCGAGGCAAGCCTGTTCGAGGATTGTCAACAGGTCTGGCTCTGGAATAGGTTCAGAGGTGAACGAGCGTACACTTCTTCTTCTGCGGATGGCTTCAAACAGATCCATTATCGAAACGCGACCAGCTGATTCGATTCTCGAAGGGTGTTGACTAAAAAGGGTTTTTGGATCGATGGCTGCAATACTTCTTGGCGTTGAAAACCTGTCGACTGATCTGGGCATCCTGAGCCCCGTGTGTGCATACGTGCAGATTTCGAAGGAGCGGAGTGTGATTGGAAACCAGTTTGGGAAATAGGAACTGAAATAGCCTTTCTTTGACGATTTTCTCCAGAAAATGGCGTGATTTGGCGTCGAAAGTCGAATATGAAGTTCTTGGTGCCGAATATTTGATATATGCGTGGGGCGATAATCTTACGGAGCCTCATGGTGAAAGCTGATGGTTGAGCGTACAAAGACGGGAATCTACGGTTTGGATGAGATCATCGGCGGAGGGATCCCTAGAGGTTCATGTGCGGTCCTTCTAGGCGGTCCAGGAAGCGGCAAGACGACCTTCTCAATGCAATTCCTTTACAAGGGAGCGACCGAGTTCAACGAACCCGGAATATACATGACGCTCTCCGAGAGCCCGGACGACGTTCGACACAACATGCTCCAGTTCGGCTGGGACGTGGAGAAGTTGGAGAGCGATGGCAAGCTAAGGATGATCGATGCCAGACCAATAACCGTGACCGCAGAGGGCTATGTCACGCCAGTATCAAAGCTATTCAAAGGGGAGACAATCCCGTTCACGCACATAATTCGGTTGCTCTACGACAGGATTAAGGAGATAAGGGCTAAGAGACTCGCCATAGACTCTTTGACTGTCATAACGATGCAGTACGAGAGAGAGTTCGATATACGTCAGGGAGTTCTTGGCCTGATTCAGGCTCTCTCAAGGATTGACTGCACATCTCTCATTATCTCCGAGGTCCGCAGTTTAGGGAACATGGAGGCCAAACTGGAAGAGTTCCTAGCACCAACGGTTCTGAACCTATACTACAGCAGGAGAGAGGGCGTAATGCTGAGGGCGATCCAAGCTCTAAAGATGCGGGGAACGAAACACAGTGAGCAGATACATCCGCTTGAGATAGCTGAAAACGGTATCGTCGTTCATCCAAAAGAGAGGGTTATGGAGATCTAGTTCGGATCGACAGTCGCATAGCCCATCGCTGGCTTGTGCCAAGTTCTACGTGTAAGAAAGGCGGCGGTCAGAAGGACTGCTAGATATACTTGACAGGTTTGAAGTAGACTTTCCTCCCTCTTCTGTTCCTCTCTAGTCTTCCCATTCGAACCAGCTGGTTCAGGTAGATGCTCTCAACACTCCGGGCCCTTTTCGTCCGGGCAGCGATCTCCTCTGCAGTGGCCTCCTTTAGCTCGTTAGAGGCCATCATCGTCTTTCGAAGGCTGTCAGGAAGTTCCAGAAGGTCCATGAGGTCCAACGAACTGTCAAGTGGAGTCCTAGGCTCTTCCTCTGGTATGATCTTCTTCAGCATCGATTCGATAGTGTCTAATCTCTTTTCAATCTGTGCGAGCTTTTCGGTGAGTTCCGACGACGACATCCGTCGCACCTGAATATTATGTGCGAATAATTTGAACTGTTGAACATATATGTCTTCCGCCCAAGTCGAGTCCGTGATTTCGTAGTATCTCCAGCCTCAAAGCAATCAGAACATAGCCAAGTGCATGAGACACGCTACGACTCCGCCAGCCGCTGAAGCGACGAGGTTCACAGTACTGTTCTGGAAACCCTGCTTGCCCTTGACAAGTCTCGAGGGGACACCACAGTGCTTCTCGCTCTCAGATGTCTTGCCACAAACATCGCACTGGAAGACTCCTTGAACTGAGGCTCCGAGAAGACTGTCTAGAAGTGACCCGAGAAGTCCTGAAGAAAATGTGACAAAGACGAACCTTGTTAAACTCCAATCTGCAATTTGGAGGATCCATGAAGCAACGCCGATCAGCAAGCTACTCGCGATGGCAGCACTTTCTCCCAAGGGGGTTACGCCTCCCGATGTTCCAGGTGGTACTCTCTTCCCTAGACTGGTGATCAATCTAGGGTCGTGCGGATAGAGTAACCCAATTTCTGTGGCTAAGGTATCGGCCGTAGTGGTACTTACCGCCCCAAGGAAGCCTGCCAGAAAGATGTCAGCGCTTGAGGTTCCCTTAGATATACTGAGGAACTCGAGAGCTGCCATGGCTACTGCGGTTCCCCCATTTCCTATGACGTTAGTCCAAGCGCGGGCACCGCCTTTCTCTTGAGCGGCGCCTTTGCGCAGCTTTGCTTCGTATTTGAACTTGGTGAAACCTGCCGTTCCTGTGAAGAACAACAGCAGAATGAGAAACCATTTCCAACCTCCCCAGGCGAAGACTGGTATGCCGATGGCGAGGCTGGCAACGGCTCCAGATGAATCGACTACCTTTAACCTGTTCGAGAGATATGCAAAGAACAAGCAGATTGCTACGCCAAGAGCCAAGCGTCCCAAGTTATCATTGTATATCGCTAGGAAGATTTCTACCAATGCGCCTGCCAATTTCGGGCCGTCCAGATATGCTTGGGCTTCTTGGCCTGCTACCTCTTGCCACTCCGCTCTTGATCCTTATTGGGTTTGTTGTCTATCTTTAGCTGTTTCGAGGAGTGTAGACTTCGAGACTTGGGCGTAGAGGTTGGCCAAGGAGCTCAGGAGCTTTTCAACAGAATTCAGGTTCGAGACCACGAGCGGTATCTGCTCGTATTCAGCTAGTTTGATTGCGAGTTTGTCAACCTCCTTCAAGCCATGTATCACGACCATTCTAGGTTTGAGAGAGTGGACACGGATAGCCACCATTGGTGAACGACCATGACTGACGTTGGTGAATACTAGGGCTCTTTCCGTCGTGGAACCGAAGAGCTGCGTGAAGTCATGGCCTGAGAGGGTCGTTATCGCCCGCAGACTGTCTACTACTGTGTATCCACACAGATCCCTAGACATTAAGTCGCCACACGCGATGGCTGTTCCCGCGACCGCTTCTTTAATCCGGGACCCATTGACGGGCACTGGGAACTCTCGGATGTCCAAGATGGCATCCGAGAGCGTGCTGGATAGCTTTGAAAGCTCTCTGACGAAGTGGCCTCCTTCCGACTCATCTATCAGGATGAGGGCCTCGACCAATCTTTTAACGAAAGTGCTTCCGGGTGATCTTCTTCTGCCGCTCTCGTAATCGCTGATCACGGATGGTGAGATTTCCATGCTCTCAGCGAGCTTGGCTTTTGATGTAGCGAACAGCTCTCTCCACTTCTTTATGGTCGCTCCCGGAGAAGTTGAAAGAATGATGTCTCCTGCTATTCTTCTTGCTAGGACTTCTCTCACCACTGATGGTATTGCCATGATTTTTCTGCGCTCCGAAAGGCATGGTTTCATTCGATGGTTATAAGCTGTTTCGAGTGCGAGCTTTCAGCGATGGATGTTGAGCGAATAGGCACTTTCAGATTCTTAAAGAAACCTTACATACTGAATTGGCTTCACGAAGAGATACGCACTTTCGAGAGTGAGCATGCGTTGCCAAGAGTTGTCATGGTTATCCTTGATGGCTTAGGAGATCTTCCAGTATCGGAGCTCGGGGACAGGACACCACTAGAATACGCGAATAAACCGAACCTCACGAAGATATGCTCAAGGTCGATATGTGGCCTTCTAGACCCGATCTCTCCAGGAGTTCCCCCTTCAAGTGACACATCTCATATGTCCATTTTCGGATATGACCTATCGACCGAATACCCAGGCAGAGGACCCTTCGAAGCCGCTGGACACAATATCAGAATGACCCGTGGACAGATCGCTTTCCGGTTCAACTACGCCACTGTTCACAGGGAAGGCGATGTTTTGCAAGTGGTCGACAGAAGAGCCGGCCGGATCGGTGAACCCGACACCAAGGAACTAACAAAGCATCTGGCCTCGATAAAGCGTGTGGACGATGTTGCCGTGAAGTTCCACTTCACTCTCGAACATAGAGGAGTGCTAACACTCGATGGGAAAGACCTGTCCCATCAGGTTACCGACACAGATCCTCATCAAGAGAACGCACCACTACTTGAATGTCAACCTTGGGCTTACGCCAGCCCCAGAGATAGAGCTGAGAAGACGGCGAGGATCGTCAACCGTGTATCTAGAGAGGTCTACGACTGCTTGTCAGTCCATCCAATAAATCATGGGCGGGAGGCTCAAGGAAAACTGCCAGCGAACGCGATAGTCGTCAGAGGGGCCGGAGTCAAGGCATCAATCCCGCGATTCGAAGAAAAATGGGGGCTTAAAGCTGCCTGCATAGCCGCCGGCCCACTGTACAGAGGCATAGGCCACGAACTTGGCATGGATTTGATGTCGGTAGAAGGAGCAAACGGCCTGACCAACAGCAACTTTCCTGGAAAAATGGACAAAGCGCTGCAGATTCTTCCCGACTACGACTTTATCTTCGTTCACGTTAAGGCTCCAGATGTAGCATCTCACAGCAAAGACTATCGAGAGAAGGTGAGGGTCATAGAGGCGATAGACCAATCGTTATGCGCTTTCATCAATAATGAGCTAACCCATGAGAACTATCTTGTCATCGCTTCAGACCACTCTACCCCATGCAAGTTGGGCATGCACAGTGGAGACTCGGTCCCTGTTCTAATCGCTGGTCCGAATATCCGATGCGACCATGTTGCGGAGTTCGGAGAGAGAAGTGCTTCCGCAGGCGGCCTCGGCAGGCTGAGAGGGCCTGATGTGATGCCAATTGTCCTCGGTCTGCTCGGTAGGACCGTGGAGTTTGGGACTCGTCCAACACCGAAACAGCTGATCTACATCCCGAAAGAACTGAAGCCTCTCAAGTTATGAGGAGAATGTAAACAATGCAACCGACAGAAGAGGTCCGTGACATCTCCGACAAGCGCCTTCAGATCCGGGCTATCGTCGGCTCCGAGCGGAGGCAGACATGAATGGAAAGGCCCTTTCTGCAGATGATGCACAGGAGTCGAGTTAGATGCAAGTCGAATCTCATCCTTGCATTAGATGTCGTTGACGACGACATGGAGCGAATGGTGTCAAGATGCCTCGGCATTCTTGAAGAAGTGGCGCCTTTCATATGCGGATTGAAGCTGAACAGACAGATTCTGCTGCCACTCGGTCTCGCAAGGACTCGTGAGACCGTCGTCAAGCGCGCCAAAGAGCTCAATCTGCCGTTGATTATGGACTGCAAGGTGAATGATGTCGGCCACACCAACGTTGAAATTGCTAGGCGATATTTCGAGTCAGGTTTTGACGCTATTACTGCTTCTCCCTTCGTCGGTTGGCTGGAAGGCCTGAGTCCGGTCTTCGATGTGGCTAGGAAAGATGGGAAAGGAGTCATCCTGCTGGTCTATATGAGTCACAGAGGCGCCAACGAGGGATACGGACAGATTGTGGTTGACGAGAAGACTGGAAAACACCTGAGGCAATTCGAAGTCTTTGCTCAGAGAGCGGTGGATTGGAACGCTGATGGAGCCGTAGTTGGTGCGACTAGTCCAGAGAAGATCGGGATGGTCAAGAGGATGCTTGGAAACGCGGTTCCGATATACTCTCCGGGAGTTGGCGTTCAGGGTGGAGACGCCTTGACTGCGCTGCGATATGGGGCAGATTACCTGATTATAGGGCGATCCATTTTCGAGTCGAAGAACCCAAGTGAGGCAGCAAGGGGAATATTGACATCGTTGAAATCAGTACTAGGCTGGACCCGTTGAATTCATCCAGATAGCGTTTATAACCTCGGCGTCAGTATTTTATGGTTGTAAAATAGGCGTGGTGCTAGTGATGCCCGAAGTGCGGGTAGCAGTAGTCGGCGTCGGCAACTGTGCTTCAGCTCTAGTTCAAGGAGTTCATTATTATTCAAAAGCAGAAGAAGGATGCGATGTGCCTGGGCTTCTCAACGTCAAACTGGGTGGATATCATGTGAGTGACGTAAGGTTCGTCGCGGCGTTTGATGTTGACAATAAGAAAGTTGGAAAGGATCTGAGTGAAGCGATCTTCTCCTCAGGGAACAACACGCCAAAGTTCTGTGAAGTTCCTAGCTTGAGCGTCAAGGTTTCGAGAGGCCCAACGTTAGATGGACTTGGGAAGTACCTCAAGCAGGTCATAGAAACCGAGAAACCGGACTTGGCGGCAGAGGCGGTGACGGGTGAACTCAGGGATTCAGCGGCTGACATTGTGGTGAACTATCTTCCAGTGGGCAGCGAACAGGCGACCAAATGGTATGCAGAGAGAGCAATAGAAGCGGGCTGTTCATTTGTGAACAATATGCCGGTCTTCGTCGCCTCGGATCCGATATGGCAGGAGAAGTTTGCTTCAGCTGGATTGGCTGTGGCCGGAGACGATGTTATGAGCCAGATAGGGGCGACCGTGTTGCATAAGACGATCGCTCGGCTTCTGGTCGAGAGGGGAGTCAAGATAGATGAGACCTATCAACTGAATGTTGGGGGAGATACTGACTTCTTGAATATGCTTGAACAGGCGCGTCTCCAGTCAAAAAGAGAGAGTAAGACGAGTGCGGTCAAGTCGTTAATACCGTATCAAGTGCCTATACGGATAGGGCCGAGTGACTACATTCCCTTCCTGCAGAACAAGAAGATCTGCTACATCTGGGTGAAGGGCCGATACTTCGGTGATACTTCCTTTTCAATAGATGTCAAACTTGACGTGGTGGATGCTCCCAACAGCGGCGGAGTGGTCATCGACGCGATAAGATGCACGAAGCTCGCGATGGATAGGAAGATCTCGGGTGTTTTGACAAGCATTTCAGCCTATGCCTTCAAGAGGCCTCCGGTTCAAGCGCCATATGAGGTCGCTAAGCAATGGGTGAGAGAATTTGTTGAAGGAAAGCGTGAACGCTAAGGCGACTCTTTAGCTCGCCACAGTTCCCTTCTCAACAGATCTCTCACGGAAGCCCTAACGGCCGCGCTCCGGCTGGGATACATTCCCATCCTTACTAACTCGTCTAATCCTTCAATAAGAGCTTCGGGAAGCTTGACCGTCACGAGCTTCAAGCCGGGTCACTGGTAATATGATGTAAATACCGACGCTATAAGACTGGTTTAGGGCAACTTTTCAATGAACGCGTTCTGAATTGTTCACATTTCATCCTGAATGTCAAAGAAAACGGTGCAACGGCGAAATTTCGTTCGGAATCCAAGGATTCTGCCTTATCTAGGCGGATATGCAGACCGATGCAAAATCGCTTTTTCGATAACTGCTATATTGCCGAGCTTCGGAATACTGTTCCTCGCTCGGAATCGAGAGGTATACGCGGTGGCAACAGCAAGATATTTGGAGAAAACTCCGAAGTCAAGGGCTCTGTATGAAAGAGCGAGGGAGTCGCTCCCCGGAGGGAATACGAGACTAACAACGTTCTACTCGCCTTATCCCTCATATGTCTGCAAAGCTCAGGGCTGCCGTCTCTATGATGTTGACGGTAACGTCCTCGTGGATTTTCTGAACAACTACACGTCCTTGATCCTTGGCCACGCTCCGCCGTCCGTCGTGGAGGCGATCAGGCAACAGCTGGAGAGCGGAATAGTGTATGGAGCACCCTGCGAAAACGAGTTTAGACTGGCAGAAATGGTTCGGGAAAGGTTTCCGTCCATTGATAAGCTGCGCTATGCGAACTCAGGGACAGAAGCCACACTGAATGCCATAAGGGCGGCAAGAGCGTTCACAGGACGAGAAAAGATAGCGAAGTTTGAAGGAGGATACCACGGAACACATGACTGGGCGGCGATCAGTGTTCATCCGCCTGAAGAGAAGGCAGGGTCCGCAGAGAAGCCGATCGCGATTCCGGACGCTCCAGGCCTGCCGGCAGGAGCGCTTGAAACTGTTTTGGTGATGCCCTACAACAATCCGGAAGCGGTCGAGCAGATAGTCAAGGAGAACAAAGAGGATCTGGCTGCGATCATCGCAGAACCGATCATGGGATCCTCTGGTATGATTCCGCCTCGGAATGACTTCTTGAAGTTCTTGAGAGAGATCGCAGATCTGCACAACATTGTGTTGATCTTTGATGAGGTTATTGCAGGCTTCAGACTTTCGAGGGGAGGAGGCCAGGAGCACTTCAAAGTCCGCCCCGACATGACGACTCTCGGAAAAATACTCGGTGGAGGCTTTGCTATAGGAGCTTTCGGAGGAAGGGACGACATCATGTCGCTCTTTGATCCGACAAAGGGCCCGATAATTCCCCATGCTGGCACTTTTAACGGGCATCCCATTACTCTGGCTGCAGGGATTGCCACACTGAAGGAACTGACACCGAACATGTATGAAAAGCTCAGCTCGTTGGGGCAAAGAGCGCGGACCGGAATAACAAAGGCGCTGCATGACAAAGGTATAGGAGTTCAGGCCACAGGATTGGCGTCTCTGTTCCACATACACCTTACGCCTGATGAGATTATCAACTACCGGAGCACACTAGCTGAGAATAAGGAAGCGAAGTCTCGTCTGTTTACGGAACTGTTGGTGAGAGGGCACTATCTGGCTTCGAGGGGGATGGGCTGCATCTCGGCACCGATGAGCGAAAACGAGGTTGACTCTCTGATCGAAGCAGCATCAGAGGCTGCAGAGAACCTAAAACCTATGGTTAAACTTGCCCAGAAGTGAAATGTCCCGCCTTTGCTGCTGCAAATCCGTCTCTTTTCTATACACATTCTTCTCGTTGGTAGTCGCTCTCCCTCGGAAGTGTTGACGGAGAGAAGGCGATCCGACTAGGCTGAGGTCTTCAGCTCTCCGCAATGCAGATATGCTCGTCGTTCATTCTTGGGTCTCCATCCCCGATATGATGGCGCCGCAAATGAGATTGTCTCAAAAATCGGTCGCAGGCCTGAAGAAGCTCTTGAACCGAGGCTATTACATAGGGAGGCTACGAATCCATCACGCGTACTGGGGTGGGGCCATATTATTGGCCGGGAGGATTTCAGAAGCCCTGCCGTTGCTGACTTTCGGGCTAGGTGTGTTGATCGACGACGTAGCGTCACATGTTTTTCGGGATACGCGTCTTCACGCTATCACGATACCACTTGCGT
>Ga0315309_1001410_pt1 | contig 14378 bp, 15 predicted proteins | sample TDP4_MG_FD_203080 | JGI IMG/M metagenome (GOLD analysis project Ga0315309, IMG submission 203080) | Freshwater sediment microbial communities from Lake Towuti, South Sulawesi, Indonesia - TDP4 | ecosystem: Environmental > Aquatic > Freshwater > Lake > Sediment | place: Indonesia: South Sulawesi... | reverse complement strand
GTCGCAGGGACCCCATTGAAGGTCACTTTACTTGAGCCCTGGGAGTCTCCGAAGAACTTTCCATAGATATGTACCTGGTCTCCAATGGCGCCGCTGGAAGGGTCAATACTGACGATTACTGGCGGTGACTCATTGGGGTTGTCGAACTTGAAGCAGCCGAGGGAGAGACAGAGAAGAAAAAGAACAAAGAGGGCTTTGGAAAAATCATTTTTCATCGTCATAATATTGCTTCGTCGCTTCGCTCATCGCAATGACAATGTTCTGTCCTCTTTCGGTTTCAAAAGTGGATGCTTCCCACGACGAATACGCCGTCCTTGCCCATGCCTGGAGCAAATCTGATATTCACAGTTTTAGCCATTGCCTTCCCTTCAGTCGTAAACTTCTTGGGTACCTTCCTCGACTATTCGATGATTATCGTGTCTGTACGAAAATCTACAACCAGTCGCTGGCCTTTGAAGAAATCCACACCGAGAAGTCCATCCACTGTACCGCTGGGTGGCAAAGTATGGCAGTGGATGGGAAAATCTCTGCGGGTCTGTCCGAGTGCCTCAATCCTCTCAACATTAATCCGAGGGACAAATTCCACCCCACTTCCGGTTATCATCTGTATTCGCTCCGGAGCAATAGCCGGGTCGTAGCCTAAAAGCACCACCACATCCCAATTCACAACTGTCCCCGTAGCGCCAGTGTCGAGGGCAAACCTCGCTACAACATTACCTTCCGGTCCCCACAGCCGCACCGGAACAATGACAAGACTTTGCTCCGGATCAAAGGGAAATCTCACAGAACAACTACCATATTTTCAGGCAAGACCCCTGTATACAAAATAGCTGAATGTTTAGGCCTTAACTCCCTTGCCTTGCGGTACACTTCGTCCCTATCCTTGCTATGCCACAGGACTTTACCGCCTTTCACCTCCAGAGACTCGGTCGTCTCAGGGTCTTCAAGGAGAACCCATTCTGATTTGAATTGATCCCGAATTTCTACAAGTGACATGACCTCATTCATCGGTCTTCCCTCCGTTCGATACCACCGGTCACCTATCCACACATGTCTTAAAACCAGTATACCCTCGAAAAATCATATGAGCAAGGTTACCTTTTTCGGCGCCGGAAAAACTCTAAACTGGCGCTCTCCCACTATTCGATGGTGACACTCTAAACAATCTCCCGTCCGAATACCCGAGAGCTGTAGTGTGTCATAAATCTCTTTGCTATTTTTGTTATCCCCCTCACCCTGCCCTCTCCCCTGAAATCAGGGGCGAGGGACGAAGTCCCGAAGCAATGACAATATATTAGGCTCCCCCTCACCACTTCCCGTTGCAATGCTTCGCGGCAACGGGAGCCCTGCCTCTCCCTTTCAAGGAGAGGGGAATGGGGATCAGTCAAAAGTGGATGCTTCCTATGACGAATACGCCGTCCTTGCCCATGCCTGGGGCCAACCCGATATTCATACCCCTCACCCTTCCCCTCTCCCCTGAAATCAGGGGCGAGGGAGTATTTTTCCGTGTTTCGGCTGTTGTCTGCACTTCAAACATGCGGGTATCCATATAGAATAATACCCCTGAAACAATCAGGGAGATGACCCCTGCCCCGCCTGTAATCCCGGCACCGAGGGCATTGTTGTAGGTTTTATCCCTGTAGTTCCTTGCGTCCTCGGCCCGAGTCGCAGAAAGATATTTGTCGTAATTGGCATCTGCCCGGGCATAGAGAATCCCGCTTGCTGCACCAAGGACAACCCCTGCGCCCAGGCTTGTCCACTTCCAGAATTTCTTTGTCCTGAGGAGTCCCTCTTCAGGGACTTTAACCTCCACAGCCGCAGCACCAAGCAGAGGGGTGAGCGCTGCATAGACCTTCACAGCCTTCCCGGCCTCTATTAATAGTTTTTCACTGTGCTCCTGAAAGCCCTTGCTTTTTACTGTCAATTGGTGCTCACCAACGAGCGCCTTGTATCCCATCAACGGGGTGTTCCCTATCTCCTGGCCATCAAGGGACACTACCGCAGAAGGAGGATGTGAGGTGACGGAGATCTCCCCGAGGATCGCCTCCTGTGCCTTGAAGAACTTCTCTTTTAAGATAAACACAAATTGCCCATCCCCCTCCATCGTATATGCCTGGGGGGTTTGCTTATTATCGGAATCCTTTGAAACCCTGTCTTGTAAGTAAGTATGAAGCTCTGAGAAAGTAATCGCCCCATCATTATTCACATCCGCTATCCCTTTTAGACCATCCAGAAGGCCTTTCGTAAAAACGCTGTGTCCCCATTCATCTCCCTCCACGACCACTTCGTCCTTCTGCCCGGCGGTCAGTATCTCCCTGGCCTTTTCCTGGGTGAACTTGAGGAGATATGTCTTGTCCATCTCCTCCCCTTTCCTCGGGGTTATTCCTGCTATGCCGCTGTAGCATGAGTCCACAACAAACAAGACATGCTTTGCCGGGATGAGCTTGGAGAATGCCCTGATCTCTTCCATGGATATGCAGGTGGCATACAGGGCCTTTTTCTTCGCACCAACCGGCGCAAGAAATCCCATCATCTGCCCCTTCTCAGGCAGCTTCTTCGTGATCCCGTGCCCGGCAAAGAAGATGAAGACCCTATCGTTTTCCTTGACCCTGGTCTCATCAGCCAGATAATCGCCCAGGACCCACCTGATCTGGTCCTTTGTTGCCCAGTTATCCAGGAGCATGATCACCTTGTCGCTCTTGAATCCAAGCTCGGTTATCAAAAAGTCCTTAATCGCCTTTGCATCGGCAACGGCATACTTCAGCTTGGGCATGTATTTATACTCGTTGATTCCAATGACCACTGCCCAGCTCTCCCTGTAAAACGAAGGGATGTTTTCCTGGGCAAAAACAGGAGAAGCAAGGATCAGAAAAATTAAACAAGTTTTTATTGCAATCTTCATGTCATTCCTCCCCTCGTGTATATCTCACCATCAGGCCCATGGAGTATCTCTTGAAGAGTGCGTTGCTGGGGTCGCGCTTTGCCGCCTCTGTGTATTCCTTGTCGGCCTCCTGGAAGAGACCTTGATCCTCAAGAAATGCGCCCAAATAGAAATGGGCATCGCCCCCCTCCCCTACCTTTGCAAGGATATGTTTTGCCTTGCTCTTTATGTCCTTCTCTTCCCTTGTGGAGATGACCTCAAAATCTACCTTTTCAGAAGGCTTTATCTCATCGGCAATGAGCGCCTCCACCAGCCAGTGATACCTCTTGCCTCTGTTCAAATTGACAGGGCTTGTGAGGCTCGTGCCGCTCACCTCCTTAGAGAAGACCACCTGGCCCCTGTCATCCGTTACCTTGACCCTGTATGAGGCTGCCCCTTGAATTTCCTCCCATTCAAATCCTGGTCTTTCACTCCTGATCCGTCCTCTCAGAGGGCTGATCGGAGTTGGACTGTCAGTCGTTCCCCGTGTTCCCAGTGTGCCCCGAGTGCTCATGGTGCCCAGGTATTTTTTTCTCCGATCCGCCCTCTCCTCCAGGAATTTCCAGAAGCCCTTCCAGAGGGATGTGATCGCTCCCTTCTCCCCTTTGATGAACCTTATTGCGGGCCTTCCTTTCTCCTCCACAACGGTCACCAGGGATTGCGGGCTAAGGTATGCAGTTGTATCGTTTTTCAAGAAGACCCTGACTGAGGAATCTTCGCCGGTTCTCACCTGATCCTCGTCGTAGAGATATGCGCTGTCCTTGACTGTCATCGTCTGTTTATCAGCAGACCTGATGACCTCGACCTTTCCCCGGACGATCTCTACCTTTCCAATGGGTTCTCCTGCAGATAGGCCCGCATATAGGACTGACAAGATGATGAGACATGCAATCATTGGTCACCCCCCTTACCACTGATAAGCCCAATCACCTCATAGACATGGACCTTCTCCTGCCTTCCCTTCACAGAGGCCTGCCCCCTGCTCTCCGTGAGCACCATGTCCCCCACAAGGTTGTTTGTGGCTTCACTGATGAGTATTCCGCTCTTGAACTCCTTCAATCCTGGACGCCAGATTTACGGTGTCGCCAATGGCCGTGTATTCCATCCTCCTGGGTGAGCCAACATTGCCAACAATGGCATTGCCGGTGTGGATGCCCACGCCCATCCAGAGGTCTCTATCCCTGGCGACCAATCGGAATTTCAGGCCATCCAGCCTCTTCTTCATGTGCAGAGCTGCACTCACTGCCCGCTGGGCATGGTCGGCCTGGGGAATGGGCGCGCCCCAGAACGCCAGGATTCCGTCCCCGATGAACTTGTTCAATGTGCCACCATGGCTCAGGATGATCTCGGACATTTCCTTGAGATATTCGTTCAAGAGGTCAATAAGCTCAATGGGGGGCAGTTTCTCCGAGATCTCGGTGAAATTCCTGATGTCGGAGAAGAGGACTGTGATCGTGGTCAGCTTGGTTCCCTGGTCAAGGATGCCTGGATTCCTCAGAACCTCCTCGGCGACCGAAGGGGAGAGATGGCGCTCCAGCCCGGCTCTCGCAATAACCTTTTCCTGCTCTTCCTTCATCAGGCGATAGAAATTTATCCCAACCCAGGACAGGGCAATCCCTACACCCGGGCAGGCCAGATCAAAAATAGCCCCTGAATAGGTGAATACCATAAGAGCACAGAGAACAAGGGCACAGATTTCAATGAGTGTGATAATGGAGCCCCACAAAGGTTTTATATTCATAAGGATGCCGGTTGTCAGGGCAACCAGGAAAAACAGGAGAAGATAGTTTCCATACTCGTGTATCGGGAAGAGATACCTGTTGAGGATCATCATATTCAGGACATTCGCATACACTTCAATTCCATACATCTGGCCAAGGGGGGTCAGCACTGTATCCTTGGAATCAATGAATGTCTTCCCAATCAACGCTATCTTTTCCTTGAAAATATCCGGAGAGAAGTCAGGGGCGAGGAGCGTGTAAAAAGGAATGGATTGAAACCGTGCTGATGTGTAGTTGATCCAGATGTCTCCCTCTATGCTGGCCGGTGCCTTCGTGTCTGGGTCAGAGGTGGAGTGGCCCCCAATGAGATCGATGAGCGCCAGGGGAAAGGAAGGAATTCTTTCGTTCTCTATGCTGGATGAAAGGCGAATGGACCGCAGGAACCCATCAGGATCCAGATCTACATTGATAGCTCCTTGGGCAGATGAAGCTTCTTTGATCTCCTTGATCGGATACGCAATCTTCACATCCCCCCAGGGCCCCTCCACGATCTCCAGGGGAAGAACCACATTCCCTGCCCTTTTGATGGAGTCTGCCAATATGGAATCGTTCTCCGGGGAATATGGGTCAGATTCACTCAAGATGAGGTCAATGCCAATGGTTTTCGCACCAGCGCTTTTCAGGCGGTCAATAGCCTGGGCAAGGGTCTTTCTCGGCCAGGGCCATTTATTCAGCCTTTCAATGGAATCCTGGTCAATGGCAACGATGACGATCTTATCCGAGGGAAAGGGTTCTTTATGAAAGATATCTTTTCGGGCGAGAAATCGTATATCCACTTCCTTGCGCTCAATCAGGTCAAAGGCCCCCAGGAATCGTGCCCCCCCAATCACAACAAATAAGGCCAGAGAGATGCTTATTGCTCTATACAACTGGGCCATTGATTTCCCTCTCCCCTGGCAGTTCGAATATCTCCTCTCCCCTTTGGGGAGAGGATTGAGGTGAGGGGGTATTCCCTTCTCCCTTCCAAGGAGAGGATTGAGGTGAGGGGGTATTCCCTTCTCCCTTCCAAGGAGAGGATTAAGGTGAGGGGGTATTTCCCTCTCCCTAACAGGGAGAGGGACAGGGTGAGGGTTATAGGTGATGGTAGCTCTCTTCTTCCTCCAGAGGACATAGAGCAGAGGAAGAAGGGCAAGCAGGAGGTTGGAGAACCCCTGGGACGGAGAGACCAGGGCCTGGGTGCACCCGCAGCCCCACTTCCCAAGCTCCCTCTCCGTGACTGTGAAGGGTTCCACAACTTCCACAACGATGATGGAGGAGGCAAAGGCCGTGGCTCCTTTATCATCCACGACAGAGACCTGGGCAAGGAATACGCCTGGTACAGTATAAGTATAGGAGGAAGACCCTGTGGTTGTGGTTATGTCCACAGCGCCATCTCCGGTGAAGTCCCAGCGGTATTCGGTGATACTCCCGTCCGGGTCTGAAGCCGTGGCCGTGAAGGAGACGGTGAGAGGAGGCGGGCCTGATGTGGGGCTTGCTACCAGGTTCACTACTGGAGGCTGGTTGCCCGGTGGAGGCGGAGACGACACACTGATGACCGCATAAGCCAGGGCTGTGGCTCCGAGGTTGTCCACAGCGGTGACCTGGGCCAGATAGGCTCCTGGCGTTGTATATGTGAAGATTGTGGCTCCTGTGATGGTTGTCAAATCAATGGTGCTATCTCCATTGAAATCCCAGCGGTATTGAGCGATGCTTCCGTCCGGGTCTGATGCCGTAGCCGTGAAGGAGACCATCAAAGGAGTCATTCCTATCGTGGGATCAACAGTGAGAGTTACTGTAGGAGGCTGATTGGGATTGATGGTGATGGCGAGAATTGTGGTAACCACATGACCATTTGCATCTGTGACCTGAACGGAAAAGGAATATACGCCTGGGGATAAAGGGATACTGTAGATCTCTCCAGTGTTAGAGTTGAGGTTCAACCCAGGAGGTAAGGCCCCACTTGTAATGGCCCAGATATAAGGGAAAGTCCCTTCTGTAGCCTGAAGAAGGGCAGTATAAGGAACATAAGAAAAGCCAGAAGCAAGGCTTGAGGTGGTAATTCTTATTGGAGAAACAAGCCTTCCATAGATGTCCCCGCTCGTCCCGCTGCGCAAATCGTCCCAGGCCACAAGAAAGCGCTGGTTAATAGAGTCATAGGCCATTGATGTTCCCCCTTGGTCATTGGGGGCAGTGGAAATGGTGAAATTCCCCCCAATAAGGGAACCATTAGCATTGAGAAGCTGGCCGTAGATGTCCCAGTTTGTCCCGCTGCGGAAGTCCTCCCAGGCCACAAGAAAGCGCTGATTTGCGGAATCATAGGCCACAGACGTCCACATTTGGTCATTGGGGGCAGTGGAAATGGTGAAATTCCCCCCAATAAGGGAACCATTACCATTAGCATTGAGAAGCTGGCCGTAGATGTCGTAGTTTGTCCCACTGCGGTAGTCTTGCCAAGCCACGAGGAAGCGCTGATTAACAGAATCATAGGCCACAGACGGCTCACTTAGGTCACCATAAGAGACAGGAATAGGAATTTCTTCCCCGACGAGGGAGCCCGAAGCACTGATGAGCTGGCTATAGATACCCATGTTTGTCCCGTCGTACCAGTCTCCCCAGGCCACCAGGAAGCGCTGGTTTATGGGGTCATAAGCCACAGACGGCTTGGTCTGATACACGGTGAGGGTGGAGATGGTGAAATTTGCCCCGACGAGGGAGCCCGAGGCACTGACGAGCTGTCCATAGTTTTGACTACTGGTCCATACCAGCCAAGCCACGAGGAAGCGCTGGTTTATAGGGTCATAGGCCACAGACGGCTTGCGATTGCTACAGCCGGTGGAGATGGTGAAATTTGCCCCGACGAGGGAGCCCGAGGCACTGACGAGCTGGCCGTAGATGCGACATATGCTGTCCTCCTTCCAGGCTACAAGGAAACGCTGGTTCACAGGGTCATAGGCGATAGAAGGATACCATTGATTGCTCCCTACCGTGGAGATGGGGATGTTTCCTCCTAAGAGCGTTCCGGCCGAGCTGACAAGCTGGCCGTAGATGTCGTAGTTTGTCCCGCTCCGATAGTCTCCCCAGGCCACCAGGAAGCGTTGATTAACTGAGTCATAGGCCACAGATGGATCTGTTGAGCTTGTGCCGGTGGAGATGGAGAACTCTTGCCCCAGCAAGGCTGCCCTTGCTGGGGAGACATAGCCCATGATCATGACCATCCCCCAGATAATTCCAATGACCAAAGCGCAAACAATGGGGTCAGGTCTTGAAATTTGCGTTGAGAATGTCATAAGAAAGTCAGAATTACCTTACCCTCACTTCTTCATCGGTTATGACCACAAGTCCTCTCTTCTTATTTACAACCAGAGTGTATTTATCCAGCACATCTCTACCGAGAAGGCTGGGTATCGTCTTTCTTATTTTTAGGTTCATGTCTTAGAACATAAATATTTTTCAATTTCTCTGTATATGTCCCTACATCTGTAGAAAATATAAGTTTTACGGACGGGATGAAATATGTCTCTACCGCACCACCTATCCCAATTGATGGCTTATCCGACTTTTGTAAATGAGAATATTCTATCCCCATCCTTTTCAAATCCCTTTCTATCAGGATGGTTTTTGATGATCCCGTATCAACAATAAATCTGACAAATTTTTTTATATTGAGTCTCTCATAAACAACTTCAGCCATTATGACAGGAGCGTCAAGTTCGCCCCAGTACCCATAGATTTTCACAGGATCAGGTCAACCTTTTCTGGGCTCACATATTCAATCGGAATAACTCTACTCGTTTCCCCAAACTTTTTGTTTACCCTCTCTAACAGCCTCTTTATATCCTCATCATGGTCAACAACTTTTCGGTTATGCACCGCCACATATTCGTACGGATACTTTTTACTTAGTTTATTGTAATGTCTGCTGAACCATTTGGAATTTACTTCGAATTTCTTTGGCTCCATCTGAATATCTATCATGTTTTCCTCCTCATAGTTATGACATTTCTGGATTTATATTATCACGGTCATTGTATTTTTCAACTTCAGGGATGTTTTCCTATTGACTCTCTTCTTCCTCCAGACGATATATAATAATGGCAGGAAGGCGAGGACAAGGGTGGAGAAGAATGCCTGGGGCGAACTCAGGGCCTGGGTGCAACCGCAGCCCCACTTTCCAAGCTCCCTTTCCGTGACAGCAAAGGATTCCACAGTGATGATGGAGGAGGCAAAGGCTGTGGCACCTCTGTCATCTACAATAGTGACTTGAGCAAGATATACCCCTGGTGCCGTATAGGTATAGGAAGCATCTCCTGTTAAGGTAGTTAAAGTTACATTTTGGGCCCCGGTGAAGTCCCAGCGGTATTGGGCGATGCTCCCGTCCGAATCTGAAGCTGTGGCCGTGAAGGTTACATACAGGGGAGGTGAGCCAGATGTGGGGCTTGCGATTAGGGTTACCACCGGAGGCTGGTTGCTTGGCTCCGGAGGAGATGACACACTGACGACTGCGTAGGCTGAGGCAGTGGCCCCGAGATTGTCCACAGCGGTAACCTGAGCTAAATAAGCCCCTGGGGTGGAATAGGTGAAGGTTGTGGTTCCTGTAGCAGTAGTCAGGTCAGTGATACCATCCCCGGTGAAGTCCCAGCGGTATTGAGCGATGCTCCCGTCCGGATCTGAGGCTGTGGCCGTGAAGGTGACCTGCAAGGGAGCCACTCCTGTCGTGGGACTTGCTGTGAGAGCAACTATAGGAGGTTGGTTAAGATTATTGATGGTGATGGTTAAGGGAGCAGTATCTGAGAGGCCAATGGCTTCTGTAACTTTGATAGTAAAGGAATAAACTCCTATGGTGGAAGGCATACCGTAGATCTCTCCAGTGCTAGGGATGAGGTTCAAGCCGGGTGGCAGGACTCCAGAGGCGATACCCCAGGTATAAGGCAATGTCCCTCCTAGAACCTGGAGAACTGCATAATAAGGGATAGATGTATATCCAGATGGAAGGTTGGCCGTGGTAATCCCTCCTGATAAAACCAACCTTCCATAGATGTCGCACCCGCTGCAGTAGTCATTCCAGGTTACGAGGAATCGCTGGTTTACAGAATCATAGGACATAGAGGGCCACTCCTGGTTATTGGGAGCGGTGGTGATGGTGAACTCTGACCCGATGAGGATACCGGTGTCACTGATGAGCTGGCCATAGATGTCTTGTCCACTGCGGAAGTCCAGCCAAGCTACGAGGAAGCGCTGGTTTATAGGGTCATAGGCTACAGAGGGCTTTCTCTGGTCACTGGAGGCTGTGGAGATGGTGAACTCTTGCCCCAGGAATGCTCCCCTTGCTGGGGATGTTGTGCCCAAAATGATACACATGCCTATGACCACAACCCCTGCCCACCATACCCAATATTTCATGGCTCCCCCTTGGTCTCAAAATACTATGGTGAATCTGTCAAGTCAAATGATGGAGAACTTTTAAGGGTATTTACTGGAGGCGATGTTCCAGCCTGTGATCGTCAGCGGGCTCTTGGAGTAGCTTTCAGAACCATCATATCGCCAGAAGCTCCCAATACATAAAAGCCTTTCTTGGAGGCATAGCGCACAATCCCTTCCGTAAGCCTCACCCCACACACCACCCCAACCTTCTTATAGGATCCGTATTCCTTGAAGAATTCCTCAAATCTCCTATACCTCTCCTCATAGTCCTTCACATCTCGTATCCCGATCTGACTCTTAGCCTCCACGACAAGAACAACGGGACTGCCATTTTGTGACCCTACCCCAAGGAGGTCTATCTCCATGGTCTCGCCATCCTTATGCCTGGTGACCCTCTGACTAATTCCTTCTATGCGGAGACCAAACTTCTCGAATACCACTGGAAGACTCGGCTCCACCAACCCCTCCACAAACTTACCCCAGCCATCAGTGAGCTTGCCCACCATCGCCTCGGTCTTTCTGATCTCCTCATCAGTTTTCCTCGTCAGGAACTTGATCTCCTCATCGGTCCTCTTCAGTTGTTCATCGGTCCTCTTCAATTGCTCATCGGTCTTCCTCTGGCTCTCATGCAGATCTCTCTGAGATTCTCTCTGAGATTTGAGAAGCCCTTCTATCCCTTTCTCTATCCTCCAAAGCCTGTCATTCTTTTTATACTTCATGTCTAAACTTTATCACGATCTGGCAGGATCAGCAAACAATGGGGTCAGGTCTTGTGAGCCGAAGGCTCATGTGCCTCCGGTGCAAAATATCACTTTTCATCGTGCTATCCGGCAGGAGGTTTTCCCCCCGTTAGTCAGAATTACCACATTACCACACCTTCACTTCTTCATCTTTTATGACCACAAGCCCCTTCTTCTTATTTACAACAAGAGTGTATTTATCCAGCACATCTCTACCAAGAAGGCTGGGTATCCTCTTCACAAGATTAGGTCAACCTTTTCTGGGCTCATATATTCAATTGGAATAACTCGACTCGCTTCCCCAAACTTTTTGTTTACCCTCTCTAACAGCCACTTCATATCCTCATCATGGTCAACAACTTTTCGGTTATGCACCGCCACATATTCGAACGAATACTTTTTGCTTAGCTCATTGTAATGTCTACTGAACCATTTGGAATTTGCTTCGAATTTCTTTGGCTCCATCTGAATATCTATCATGTTTTCCTCCTCATAGTTATGACATTTCTGGATTTATATTGTCACGGTCATTGTGTTTTTCAACTTCGGGGATGTTCCTCCTATTGACTCCCCTTTTCCTCCAGAAAACATCTGTTCTGAGCGCATTTTTTAGAAAACCTGAAGAGCAGAACTCCAGACGTTGGACTGCGGAAGCTACTTCGCGAAGCAGTAAAACACTTTAGAGTCCTTACTGAAACCGCTGAGGCAAGGAACCTTGCTCATGAATACCGAAGGTTCTTAAAAATTCCACTTGCTGATGCCATCCATGTTGCAATTGCAACACTTGAAGGAATGGATTATGTTGTTACCTGGAATTTAAAACATCTGAAGAAGGAGAGGACTCGTCGAATCGTTGACAATGTCAATTTCCTTCGAAGTCTCCCAAGGCTATACATCGTGACTCCAGAGGATTTTTTTAGATTCCGAATAGGAGGAGTGATGAAACTATCGCTCAGGAAACTCACAAATAAAGTTAAATAAAAAGCATGGGAGAAGGTTATGAAGTAATTTACTCCATTGCCATAAAACCCAGCTGATTTACCGTGCGTTCGCTTTCGTGCTCTCCAATATATTGCTGGATCAACTCTTCATAATATTTTGATTTCAGTTCTTTTAGCCTTCTTATTGAGATCTTGAATGTCCTGAGAACTTCCTTGATAGTTTTCCTAACCTCAGTTTTGAGTTTGTTCTCAAATTTCTCAACCTCTTCTGGGCTTTTGCTACTCGTCTCTAAAATTTTCTTTGCATAATCATCCCCCGTTTTCATTCCGTATTTTTCGTATACTTTCTGTGCAGCCTTTGCACAATCTACATATGCTTTAATAAACTCTTTATCGCTCAATTTATTAATGTTAGCCTTGGCATTTTCATTGCTCATCCGTATATACGCTATTGTATAGTCAGCAACAGAACCAATAGCGATAGCCTCTTTGCCTTTGATCCAATGATGGTCACCGACACCCTCTCCGATATACTGCCAGCCCAGTTTTTTAAGTTCTGCCTTGTAGAAATTTAAAATCTTTTCCATTGCATCGGGATCATTCTCGAGCTTCTCACTACTAAACTTATACCATAACCAAGGATGTCCATCTTCATCAGAAGTTCCAGAATAATCTTTATCTAATAATGTCTCAACCCCTGGATATATAGGTATCCCAGGAATGCCTTTTACATCTTTTGGGCCAGCAGAAGACAAAGAAAACACACCCACCAACAATATAGTCGCAAATATGATTGCCAAACTTTGAGTATTTGAGTTTTTCATGGCTCTACCTCCTTCTATACTGCACCCCTCACAGGGGGCACCGTAACGGTTCGATCCCGGACACCTTAATCCTTCTATGAAGGAATTCTTGCCCCAGGAAGGTCTCCCTTGGCCCCTTAAAATACTATCATGGGGAATCTGTCAACTCAAATACAACTTACTTGTGGTTGGGAGCTACTGACCCTCCGTCATGCAGTGATCTTTTTGTGGGTGATGTGTTCGATGACGAAGCGTGCGGCCTCGAAGCCCTCCTTGATCGCGGGAACTGATAGTGTTGCCCTGTAATACCCGCGGATATGGAGAATTTCGTAGGCGGTATGAAAAGCCGCAAGGAGCCTACCGTTTCTCTGGGAAAATTTGATCAGAGCCTTGTTGTACTCAATGACCGAGGTGGGGAGCTTCTCATGGGGAAGACCCTGAGACAGGAGGAAGCCATCTATGGCCTTGAGGATAGCGATATACCCTATTCCTGTGGCTTCATGAACAGGTTTTGGGTCCTGATACCTGTTGTATTCAACCTTCGCCCCCTTCAGGAACTTCCTGGCATTTGTGTAGTAGCGATGGGCAAGGTCAAAATACTCTTCTGGAGTCATCTTTTTCATATTCACAGGATACTTTGTTGCCCAGGGATTGTCAATTTATGGGGAATTTTGTTAGAGAACCCAGGAGGTCTATCTCCATGCTTTCACCATCCTTGTGAAATAAATGGGCGCTGTCCCTATTTATTATTAAAGGAAATCCCCTAAAACGAAAACCTTAATCTCTTTTATTTGCTTAAGATTTCGGTCATTCGTAAGAAATGCATCCGCTCCAACATCCATAGCCACAGAAATCTGAATAGCATCAGCGGTTCTGAGGTTCGAATATTGTCCCCGCAATCTCCCTGCTCTCTCTGCAATATGTGCCGAGACCTCTATCAGATGCAAGTTCTTCCCATGTCTGAGGAACTCTACGAATTCTTTTGCCAGCTTTTCATTTCCAGCCTCAATGGGTTTTGGCAAAACCTCAGCAAGGGTGATCACAGAAGAATAAGCGGTCACTTTTCCTGACCGAAAAGCATTCACAACTTCTCTGACAAGGGGGCCAAACTGGGGATGGGCTTCGATATAATAAATAACTGGGGCTGTATCTACAAAGATGGTTTTAATGCGCTCAAGCTCATCGGAAAAGGTCATACCCGGTCTTCTCTCAGGCGATTAACATATTCCTGGGCATCCTCCCCATCCCATAACCCTTTTCCGAGACCATAGAGTCTGTCCCAATCAAGTTCCCTTTCCGTGGTCTTCCTACCCTTCCTCAGTTGGTGAATGACTTTTTCTACTAACTTCAATTGCTCCTGCGGGGCAAGCCTCTCTATTTCTTTCCCAATTTTCTCCAAGGGAATCCCTTTTTTAATCTTCAGATTCTTCATGGAAAAACCATATCAGGTTGGGGAGCAAAAGGCAAGGCCATGTATGAGGAAATTATTAGGAGATCTCCTGGGGGCGATGCTCCAGTTGAGGTCTATATCCATTCTTTCACAATTCTTGTGAAATAAATGGGCGCTGTCCCTTCTATGAAAGCCGAATGCAACTATATTTCTTGGAAACCGGATCTGTCATCCGGCCTCCAATGGGTTTTTCATCCGACCCCCCGTCTTCCCTTCGTCTCGATCCTTTGATCACCCTTCTATCCGCCCCTTTCTTGGGGGACACCGTAACGGTTCGATCCCGGACCCCTTAACCTATTTATGAGCGCCCAGTCCTCGGAGGAGAACTGCCGCTAGGGACAAC
>Ga0315309_1001409_pt1 | contig 14385 bp, 8 predicted proteins | sample TDP4_MG_FD_203080 | JGI IMG/M metagenome (GOLD analysis project Ga0315309, IMG submission 203080) | Freshwater sediment microbial communities from Lake Towuti, South Sulawesi, Indonesia - TDP4 | ecosystem: Environmental > Aquatic > Freshwater > Lake > Sediment | place: Indonesia: South Sulawesi... | reverse complement strand
GAGCAGCTCGTCCAATTCCGCCTGACCGACAACGCTCCGAAGCGTGGTTTGGGCCAATTGGGAGGTGGCATAAAGGTAGTTCTCCACCTCGACTACTGCTTTATTCGGGTCCATCACGCGGAAGTAGACGACGGCATTCACTTTAATGGAGACGTTGTCACGGGTGATGACATCCTGAGGTGGTATGTCCATTGTTACCGTTCTCAAGCTGATCCTTAACATCTTGTCAATTCCAGGGATGATGAAGAAAAGCCCCGGCCCTTTTGCACCGATCAGCCTTCCCAGTCGGAAGATCACGCCCCGTTCGTATTCTCTGAGAATCTTAATCGCTGAGGCAGCCAGGATGATCACAAAGACGACCAAAAAGAAAAAACCCGATGGTAAACCTGTCATTCCCATTTCATTTCCTCCTTATTCCATTTTTTTAACCTTAAGTTTTAAATTCTTCACTCCAATGACTTGCACTTTCTCACCGGGATCAACCGGTTGATCACTGTAGGCATTCCAAAATTCCCCATGAATCGAAATCTTTCCCTCGGGCGTCAAACCTGTGGTAGCAATTCCTATTTCTCCGATGAGGCCCTCCATCCCTGTGGTCGGTTTGGCGAGGCGTGCCTTAATCGCCTTGGTGACTGCAAAGGTAAAAAATCCCGAACTGACCAGCACTGCAGGAATGATGACGCTCAAAGAAATTTTCATATATTCGGTCGGACTTTCGATCAGCATCAATGATCCTAAAAAGAGGGAGATGACACCACCCACAGCCAGTAATCCATGGCTTACCACTTTGATCTCTGCGATAAAGAGGATGATGGCAAAAAGGATCAATGCCAAGCCGGCAAAATTGATGGGAAGCATCTGTAATGCATAGAAGGCGAGGATCAGAAAGATTCCGCCAACCACACCGGGAAGAATGGCTCCCGGATTTGAGAGCTCGAAGAAGATTCCATAAATTCCCAGCATGAGAAGAATGTAAGCGATGGTCGGGTTGGAGATGATATCGAGAAGTCGATAGCGCCAGCTCATCTGCATGGAGCGAGGTTTGATTCCCTTGGTGAGAAGGGTTCGTGTCACTCCATCAAACTTAATCACCTTTCCATCAATCTTGGTGAGAAGGTCTTGGAGATCTGAACCGATGAAATCGACCACATTGAGTTTCACTGCCTCCTCTTCAGTAATGGAGACGCTCTTCCTCACGGCCTTTTCAGCCCAGTCGACGTTTCTCCCCCGCGTTTTTGCGATGGTCTTAATATAGGAGACCGTGTCATTGACAATCTTTTCCGACATGGTCTTACTTTCTTTCCCTTCACCAAGGGTAACCGGATGGGCCGCTCCAATGTGAGTGCTTGGAGCCATCACTGCAATGTGTGCCGCCATGGTGATAAAGACACCAGCAGAGGCAGCCCTTCCTCCACTTGGAGCCACGTAGACGATGATCGGAATGTTGGCTGTGAGAATCTTCTTCACAATGATCCTCATCGACTCCATCAAACCTCCAGGCGTGTCCAACTGAACAATGAGGCACTGAGCCCCTTGCTGAGTAGCTTGATCAATCGATTCTGTGATGAATTTCGCAGTGGCGGGATTGATGATTCCATCGACTTCGACTGAATAGATGGCTGGTTTCTCCTGAGTCTCACCCTGAGTGGCAGAGACAAAGAGAAAGAGGCATAAAGAGAAGAATACGAGCAACGTATAGTTTCTTTTCAAAATTCCACCTACCCAAGATAAAATATCCCAAAAAGAAAGGATTGTCAAATCGTTAAGGATGGCCGAGTTCCTAAATCTTGATCTTCATCAGGTCCTCGGCCAAAAGGATCTCGCCTCTGAAGGCCTCTTTGCACTGTTTCAAAATATCGAATTGATCGCAGACAGGATAAAGGTGTGTGAGCAGCAATCGCTTACAGCCGGATTCGGCTCCGACTTTTCCCGCCAAAGAGGGAGTGAGATGTCCTTCGACCTTTTTCTCATTTGGAAAGGAGCATTCCAAAATGAGAAGATCCACTCCATACGCGAGGTCGATAATATTCTTGCAATAATCGGTGTCACCGGATACGGCAATCGATTTTCGGTCTCTCAACTCAATTCGGTATCCAACGCTTTCGGAGATATGGGCCATCGGCTTTGAAGAGATCGTCATTTCTTCGAAAAGGAACGGGTTTTCGGCAGTCTCCTGGACGGTTAAGTGGTAGGACTGAGGTTCGATCCAGGGGCCGTAGATTTTTCTCAGTTGAGCAAAATGATCCTTGAATCCAGGTCCACCCAGAACGACCAGATCTTTTTGCCTGGGAAGGTCTGCATACTTACAGACGAAGAGGATTGGGACGAGTTCTGAGATGTGGTCTGGATGGATGTGTGTATAAAGGAGAAGGTCGATATCCCGATAGGTGATCCCGACCTCCAGCATCCTTCTCAACGTTCCAGGTCCGCTATCGATCAGTACGATGGAACTTTCTGTGATTAAGAGCAGGCCCGGAGATGCCCTTCTTAAAGAGGGAACCCCTGTTCCTGAACCCAGTATGATTAGCTCGGCCACAGTGCTGTGCTTTGATATGGATTCTTTTACAAGACTAACATGAAATGGATAAATTTCAACGTCATATTTTTTGGACGAAATGTCGAGGACTTGCGTTTCCCCCAGTTTTCTCTTCCACGGACAAGAAGATCTCAGAAAAGGCATCGACACAGAGGGGCGAGTTCTCGAACCTTTAGAATGCGGCGGTCATTGGATGTTACGGGAAACTCTCGCCGGTATCAAGAGTGAAGCTCTGGTAAGGGTCTTGGACTCAATGCCCATACCTCTCAAAGGTGGCCGCCCTAAAGCTTCTCCAACCCGCCCCTCTGTGTCTGGACAGGGAAGAGCTCTTTTCTCGAAGCCCCCACCTGGGGGAATCCCTTGGAGAGGCTTCATCGGCCCAACCTTTTGGGGTTTGGGCAGGGGGGTGATGACCCTTGCCGGAGTTCCTCCTCTGGATGCGCCTTTGTCCCATTCCTTTTAAACATGGGCCTTATGAAGGCTCGGAAAGGGATTTCCCCAGGTGGGGGGCAAAAACTGGGGCAGGACGCGATGTCGAGGTTCCATTGACAAGACACCACCTTTTGAATACCTTATAGTTGATGGGATCCGAGGATGCAGATCTGGTCGCGATTGATGGATCTTATGGCGAGGGCGGGGGACAGATTTTAAGAACAGCTCTTGCATTGTCTGCGGTTTTGAAGAGACCTCTTCGGGTTGATCATATCAGGGCAGGAAGAAAGAACCCCGGGCTTCAGCCGCAACACCTGAAAGGGGTGGAGGCATTAGCCCAACTCACAGCGGGCCGGGCAGAGGGACTTAAGATCGGTTCGGAACGAATCACCTTCATGCCCCAAGAGATCATCCCTGGGAATTATCGATTTGAAGTAGGTACCGCAGGTTCTGTCACCCTTCTCCTTCAGGCATTGCATCTGCCTCTCTGCTTATCCACAGAGAGTTCCCGATTAACTCTTGTGGGAGGGACCCATGTTCCTTGGAGCCCACCCTTTCACTATCTTCAGGAGGTCCTTTTGCCAAGCCTCCGCTCTATGGGGATTTCTATTGGCTCCGCACTTGAGCGGTGGGGTTGGTACCCGAGGGGAGGTGGGATAGCGCATGTGGACATCAAGCCCGCTTCAGAATTGAAACCGATCACACTGATCGACCGGGGTCCACTGAAGAGGATTCGTGGAATTTCCGCCACCTCTCGCCTGCCCAGCCACGTGGCGGAGAGACAGAAAGAGTACGCCCGGAAGAGGATTGAAAAGGAATTCAGAGTGGATGTGGAGATCGACATTCATTTGGATGTTCCTGCAAATGGTCCAGGTTCTTTCTTCTTTTTGCGGGCCGAATGTGAAAGGGCAGTTGCAGGATTTTCATCATTAGGAGAGAGGGGGAAGAGGGCAGAAGATGTTGCCAGGCAGGCTGTGGATTCTTTAAAAACGTATATCGAGAGGGAAGGTTGCATCGATCCTTATCTGGCTGACCAACTGATCCCTTTTTTGTCATTGGCCAAAGGTCATTCCTCTTTTACAACAACGGAGATCACGGATCATCTCCTGACAAATCTCTGGATCGTCCAGCATTTTCTTGGTGTGAAGATCTTGAGACGGGGCGAGAGGGGAGAGCCGGGAAGGGTTGACATCACGTACGTACCATAGTAAAATTTTTAAAAAGGAGGGTTAAATTAACAGGCTTTACGGCAATGTCCTCGGCTTAAAGCCGAGTCAAATTAAGAGGATCGAACATATTTATCGAAGGAGAATCCCTCCGCAAAAGATTATCTCTCCCGAGCTTGTCCGTCTTCTGTCCCATCTTTCCAGCGAAATTCGACGTCAAATAGGCATCCTTGTGGGCCGCAGAGGATCTGTTGAGGTCGTGATGATTGGAGATCAAAAAGGCATTACGATTCCCGATCTCTCCCGGTACAGGACAGGGATGCTCCGTTTGAGGGGCCTCCGGCTCATTCACACCCACCTTCAAGGAGAGCCGTTGACACAAGAGGATTTGACAGACCTTGCCCTTTTGAGATTGGATATGATCGTTGCCCTCGCAGTAGAAGGAGACGGGATTCCGGGTCTCATTTACTCGGCCCATCTTCTTCCTGACAACCCGGAGAAGAAGGCATGGGAGATCGATCCTCCATCTTCGCTGAGATATTTGGACACCGATTTCTTGAAATGGATTCAATCCCTTGAAGACGAGTTTCAAAAAGGACAGAGGTCGGTTGCACTCCGAGGTCCTCAAGAGAGGGCCATCCTCCTGAGTGTCAGCAAGGAAAGCCGGGAGAATGTCGAACGATCGATGGAGGAATTGAAGGAGTTGGCAGAGTCGAGTGGCGTATTTGTTGTGGACACCATTATTCAACGGCCTCAGAACATCTCCCTCGCCACTCTGATGGGAGAGGGGAAATTGAAGGACTTGTCCGTTAAATGTATGCAACTGGGCGTGGATCTCATCGTTTTTGATCAGAATTTGACGCCTGGCCAGATGGCCTCCATCTCTGATCGAACGGAATTGAGGGTCCTCGATCGCACCCAACTGATCTTGGATATTTTTGCCCAACGGGCCCACACTCCGGATGGCAAGGTTCAAGTGGAGTTAGCGCAGCTCAAATACCTGCTGCCTCGCTTAGCAAAAAAGACACTGGCTCTGTCTCGACTCACAGGAGGGATTGGTGGAAGGGGTCCAGGGGAGACGAAATTGGAGATTGATCGGCGAAGGGTGAGGGATCGAATCCATCTCTTAGAAAAGGCATTAGAAAGGTTAAGCAAGAGAAGGCGGCAGAGGAGGGCACGACGAGCTAAGACGGGAATCCCAATGATTTCCATTATTGGATATACCAATGCGGGGAAGACCACTCTTTTCAATCTTCTCACCAAGAGTCAATTTCAAGTGGAAGACCGACTGTTTTCGACGTTGGATACGGCCACTCGGAGATTAAGATTCCCTGCTTCTCTGCCTGTGGGGAGGAAGATGCGCGAGTCCGTTATGACGGATACGGTTGGGCTGATTAAAGATCTGCCTGAGGATCTGATCGGCGCGTTTCGCCCCACCTTTGACGAACTGCAGGAATCCGATCTGCTGATCCACCTCATCGACATCGGCAGTCCCTTTTTTCCGGAACAGATTGAAGCGGTTGAGAAGATGCTTTCCGAATTGAGACTGAATCGCATACCGGTCCTGCGAGTTTTTAACAAGGAGGACAAACTGGATCCAAAAGAGGTCGAGGTCATCCGCCGAAAATATGACGGGGTTTCGATCAGTGCCCTGCAACCCCATAGTCTGGGAGGATTTTTCCTCGCCATTGAAAGAAGGCTGTGGGAAGAAGGTTCTTCCACAGATAAAATGAGCCAGGTCAGGTTGACAAATCAAGGTTCGTCTGATATATGAAATCAAAATCTTCTAATGAGGGTGAGGAAAGACGATGGCTATCCTAATAAACCATATTGAGGAGTCCCTGACATTTGATGACGTGTCGCTCGTCCCTGCGTTTTCCTCGGTCTTGCCCAAAGATGTCGATATCAGTACTCGACTGACGAGGAGCATCCGCTTAAACATTCCTCTGGTCAGCGCAGCTATGGACACGGTCACCGAGTCGAGGACAGCGATCGCGATGGCTCAAGAGGGCGGGATCGGCATCATTCATCGAAATTTATCCATTTCAGATCAAGCCTTGGAGGTTGACAAAGTCAAAAAATCTGAAAGCGGGATGATCATTAACCCTATCACCATGCATCCGGATCAAAGGATTTTTGAGGCCCTGGAGATCATGAAGAAGTATCGAATTTCAGGGGTTCCCGTGACCAAGGATGGGAAGCTGGTTGGGATTCTGACGAATCGGGATTTAAGATTTGAGAAGAGGATGGATGAAAAAATTTCTGCGGTGATGACCAAGGATCATCTCATCACAGTTGCTGTCGGTACCACCCTTGAGGAAGCGAAGGAGATTCTCCACAAACACCGGATCGAGAAATTATTGGTTGTGGATGAGCATAACAATCTGAAAGGGCTGATTACGATCAAAGACATTGAAAAGATGAGAAAATATCCAAATTCCTGCAAAGACCACCTCGGCCGCCTTCGGGTGGGTGCTGCCATCGGTCCTGGAAAAGACCGAGAGGCGAGAACAGAGGCCCTCATCAGGACGGGCGTGGATGTACTGGTCGTCGATACCGCCCACGGCCACTCCAGAGATGTCTTGGAGGCCGTTCGTGATACCAAGGAGAATTTTCCAGATATTCAAGTCATTGCAGGAAATGTGGCAACGAAAGAAGGGGTCCTCGATCTCGTCAAGGCTGGAGTGGACGGGGTGAAGGTGGGAGTGGGACCTGGATCGATCTGTACGACTCGGATCGTCGCGGGGGTAGGAGTTCCACAGTTGTCCGCAATTATCGAGGCTACCGAGGTTTCGGAGAAATACGATGTGCCGATCATTGCCGATGGCGGAATTAAATTTTCCGGAGATCTCACGAAAGCCATCGCAGCCGGTGCCCATTCTGTGATGATCGGAAATCTATTTGCCGGGACGGACGAGAGTCCGGGCGAGATCGTCTTATTTCAAGGCAGGAGCTACAAGGTTTACCGAGGGATGGGGTCATTGGAGGCCATGAGGGAAGGTAGCCGAGACCGGTACTTCCAAGGGGAGGTAGAGAGTGAGGCGAAGTTGGTTCCGGAAGGCATCGAGGGAAGGGTTCCTTACCGAGGCGGTCTCTCCTTTTGTATCCAGCAACTCATCGGAGGCCTAAAGGCCGGAATGGGATATCTGGGAGCAAAGGATATAGAGGAATTGAAAGACAAAGCGAGATTCATTCGGATCACTTCGTCCGGTTTGCGAGAAAGCCACGTCCACGACGTGATCATTACCAAAGAGGCCCCAAATTATCGACTGGAATAACCCAGACATCCACAATCAATCCGTCCTAAAGGCGGGGTCGAAGCACGTCCCTCATTATCATTTCGGACAACAGACAAGACAGAGCTAGGGAGGAGCTTTAGGCACTTAGAAATGAAATCGTGCGCAAAATGGCAACAAGGTTATTTTAGATCGAGCGGATTTTAAATCCGAAGCACGAAATCCGGGCGAAGCATCCCGAAGGGATCAATTCGAAACAATCTCAAATGACCAAATTTCAAATGTTCGAAACAGAAAAAAGTTTAAGAAATTTGAATTTTGAAAATTCGAATTTGTTTCAGATTTCGATATTTGGATTTCGAATTTTTTCATCTCCAAAACCGTGTTTGGTTACGGCTATGCCGGGTTAGGGGACTTTTACGGGATGATCTGTTGATGAAAAAGGCAGCTTTTATCCTGATTGTTTTAGTCTTTGCTCTTCTTTACTATACGGGGATCCTGACCAAGAAGGAGAGGCTGCCCTTCTCAAAGGAATTTTTTTCAATCGAGAGCCCCTCTGCCGCAGAACGGGGATGGGTACTCAAGAAGACATCTCCTGAGAGCAAGAAAGAACTGGATCAGCTCTACCAACTGAAATTGGACAAGGGGATCCGAAACTTTCCGATTCTCTCTTACTTGCTGATCCGAGAAGCTGAGCGGGCGAGAAGAGCCGGGAACGTTGATCAAGCTGTCGAGCTCGCCTCCGATGCGATCAAATTTTCTCCTGATTTGCCCCCACCCTATTTCGAGTTGGCACAAGCTCGTTGGGATCAGAACTATTTTCAAGTCTTCGAAATCGTTTCGATCCTTTTCAAAGGACAAATGGCCCGGTTCCGCCACTTTCCCAGCTCCCTCAGCCTTTTTTATAATATTTTCTATGTGGTAGCGAATGCCATCCTCTTGACGTTTATGATCTTCGGGATTGTCGTCATGATCAAATATCTTCCCCTCCACTTCTATAATATCCGAAGGACCTTCACGCAAGAAATCTCGAGTCTGCTGATCAACAGCCTCAAGATCGTTCTCCTTCTGATCCCCTTCTTCCTCCGTCTCGACATGCTATGGGCGATCCTTTTCTGGTCGATTTTGCTGTGGGGTTACGTGACAAAGTGGGAGAAACAACTCATCTTGCTCTTTCTCATCGTCTTGGTTTATTTCCCCTTTTTCCTTCGGTCCTCTTCCTCGTTCTTGGACGGACCTTCTTCGGATGTCATCTTGAGAATGTATCAGGCAAACCATGAGGATTGGGATAGGGGAACTCTGGAGAAATTACAGGAATGGTTATCCACCCAGCCGGAAGATCCCGAAGTCCTTTTTACTCTCGGTTTGATCGAGAAAAGGCAAGGCCGTTATGCCCAGGCAGAGGCATTTTACAAGAAGGCAGTTCAACAGAACCCCAAATTCAGTGAAGTCTTTTCAAATCTTGGGAATGTCTATCTGGCTAAGAGACAGATCCAAGCGGCAGAGGCTTCATATCAACAAGCGATCGACTTAGACCCCACAAAGGGAGCCTATTACTACAACCTTTACCGGGCCTATACCCAAGAGACCTTTCTTTCGAGTAAGACGGACAAAGTCTTTCAAAAGGCAAGGCAATTGGACCCGGGTCTCGTGGAGCACTACTTGACGATTGACTCGCCCAACATCAACCGGCTGGTGATTGACGAGGTCTTGAGCACGGAAAGACTCTGGAAAAGATTGCTGTCGCACTTTGTCGGAAGAGAAGGGTTTTTGTTCAGCCTGTTTAAGAGCTGGTTTGAAAAGATCCCGTCGAGAGTTCCTCTTTTGGTACCTCTCGTCTTCCTCGGTTTTTTGATAGGGATGTCGAGCTACGGTCAAACGAAACGATTTTTAATTCGGTGTCCAATGTGCGGGACGCCCACCTACCGAGTCTATGCGGGTACTTCGGAAAAGGAATTTAGTTGTTTTAATTGTTACCGCATCTTTATCCAAAAAGAGAAGCTCCATCCCAGGATCATGGGAAAGAAATCCCATCAGCTGCGCAGCTTTCAACATGAAAGCCAATTCGTCAGCCGATTTCTCTCCCTCTTCTTTGTCGGATTCGGATACTTGTGGAAGGAGCACTTCATCAAAGGATTCATTTCTCTCTTCGTATTTCTTGTGTTCATCCTGAGGTTTATCTACTGGAAAGGAGTCCTCCCCTCCTCGGCAGTTGAACTGTTCCTGACTCCTTGGGACACGGTCTTCTGGGGCGGGCTATTTGTCATCTTTTATCTTCTCTCCCTATGGCGAATCCATCGACTCAAACCGGGGTTTGAGATTGAGAAATGATACGCCTCCTGGAGATGGATAGAAGGGTAGGGGGGAGTTGAAAAACTTAAGGAGAAAGGCATGGCGCTCCAAGGGAGTTTAAAAGATTTCAGCATCACAGAGATTCTACAATTGATCGGTCAACAACTCAAAACAGGGGTTCTGAGAATCCGTAGGGGCAAGAAGTTAGTCGAGATCTATTTCGCCGATGGGATGATCGTCCATGTCTACTCGAATTACCGAGGGAAAAAGGATCTCATCGGTGAGATTTTTGTGAAGGCTCAATTCATCACCCAAGAGCAGTTGGATCGCGTATTGAGGATCCAGAAAGAGACACAGAAATACCTGGGCGAGATTTTTGTCGAACTCCAGTTGTTGACGAAAGAAGATGTGTTGAAGGTCATTTCCACACAGGTTTACGAAACGATCTATGATCTCTTTTGGTGGGAAGACGGCGAATTTAATTTTGATTTGAAAATGGTTGAAAGCTACAAGAAGATTCCCTTTGCCCTCAGCACAGAACAGGTTTTATTGAGTATTTTACGGATGGTGGATGAATGGTCAGAGATTGAAAAGAAGATCTTTTCACCCCATCTGGTATTTAGAAAGATCCAAGAAGGCGAAGAGAAGGTGGCCGGTGGTCTCTCCCTCCCAGAAGATTGGAGAGGGAAACTGACCTCCGAGCAGGAATTGTTCTATGGTTTAGTGGATGGCGAGCGGACGGTCCAAGAGATCATCGATCGAAGCCTATTGGGAAGATTCAATGGGAGTGAGATTTTGGCATATCTGTTGGAAGTGGGGATGATCGAAATTGCTGGCGTGCGGAGCCCGAGCCTGGCCAAGAGGGTGAGCACAATCAATTTTGGAGAAGCCTTGCCCCTCGCCTCTCTTGCCGCTTTTGTCCTGGTCGTCTTTTTGCTCCTCGTCTATTTCACGCCAAACTTTTTGGGTCATTTTTTGGATTCGAGGATCCAACCCGTCGACCTTGAAGTGCCGGTGCATCTGGTCCATAAAACGAGATTGGATCGGATCAAAAATGCGTTAGAAATCTACTACCTGGAGAAGGGGGCCTATCCCAACCAGCTCGAAGAGCTCGTCTCGGCCCAATTGCTTCGAGAGAACGATCTCTTTTATCGGAAAGGGATTTCCTATCAGTATGAGTTAAAGGGTGAGAAATATTTGTTGAAACATTAATTGAGATTTCTGAAAAAGTTCAGAAATCAAGAGAGCGTAAAGTAGTTTTTCAGAGCTCTCTAATTGAACGATATGGCCCAACCCCCTTTCGACAAGATATGTATTCTCGATTTTGGTTCCCAATATACCCAACTGATTGCGAGGAGGGTGAGAGAATGCCAGATTTACAGTGAGATTTACCCTCATCATATCCCCGCAGAAAAAGTAAGATCCATGTCGCCCAAGGGGATCATTTTTTCTGGGGGACCTGCCAGCGTCTACGAAAAGGATGCGCCCCTCTGCGATCCCAATATCCTAAGGATGGGCACTCCGATTTTAGGGATCTGTTACGGAATGCAACTGATCGGCCATTTATTAGGAGGAGAAGTCACTCGATCCGAAAAGAGGGAATATGGAAAGGCAAGACTGATCCTTGACCGCAGTGGGAAATTGTTCAGACATATTGGAAGGAGGGGAAGTCAACTGGATGTGTGGATGAGCCATGGCGATCAGATTAAGATGCTGCCTCCTGGATTTCATGCCATCGCCCATTCGAGGAACACCCCTTTCGCTGCCATTGAAGATGGATCGAACAAAATCTACGGGCTCCAATTCCATCCGGAAGTGGTTCACACCCCGAAAGGGTTGGAGATCATCCGGAATTTTCTCTTCAACATTTGTGAATGCTCCGGGCGTTGGACGATGCGGTCCTTTCTGGAGGGGGCCATCCGTGACGTGAAGAAGGAGATTGGGTCAGGAAAGGTGATTTGTGCCTTAAGCGGTGGGGTCGACTCCACGGTCGTTGCCATTTTGTTGCACAAGGTCATTGGTGATCGGCTCCAGTGTATTTTCGTGAATAATGGCCTCTTGAGGAAAAACGAAGCCTCTCAAGTGGTGAATTTCTTTCGTCATCATTTTAGAATTCCATTGATCTATGTCGACGCAGAGGACTGGTTTCTTACAAGATTGAAAGGTGTGACCGATCCGGAAGCAAAAAGGAAAAAGATTGGAAAGGCATTTATCTCTCTCTTTGAGAGGCACGCAAGAAAGATCGGCGCAGTGAAATATTTGGCCCAGGGGACGCTCTATCCGGATGTCATCGAAAGTATCTCATCGAGAGGACCCTCTGCCACCATCAAGAGCCATCACAACGTGGGAGGGCTGCCGAAGAAGATGAGATTGAAGTTAGTAGAACCCCTGCGAGAATTGTTCAAGGACGAGGTGCGACAGTTGGGGAAGATCCTGGGGCTGCCGGATGAGATGCTCCATCGGCAACCCTTTCCAGGTCCTGGACTCGCTGTCCGCATCATTGGAGAAGTCAACCGGGAAAGATTAGAGATCGTGAGAGCTGCCGATGAGATCGTGATGGAAGAGATGGAAAAAGCTCATCTGCTGGATCAGGTGTGGCAGTCCTTCGCCATTTTGCTTCCGGTGAAAACCGTTGGCGTCATGGGGGATGAGCGGAGCTATGAGAACGTGATTGCATTGAGGGTCGTTAGCAGCCAAGACGGGATGACGGCGGACTGGGCGAGGCTGCCCTACAAGATCTTAGGGGACATCGCAAATCGGATTATCAACGAAGTGAAGAGGGTGAATCGGGTCGTCTATGACATCAGTTCCAAACCGCCCAGCACGATCGAATGGGAGTGAAGGAAATCCAAATTCCAAAATCCAAATGTCAAAGGAATGTCAAAGTTCAAAATCAAAAATTCTCGATATTTGAGCTTTGGATTTGATTTGACATTTGAACCTTGACATTTGACATTTTGATTCTATGCAGCACGCTAATTTTGTTCATCTTCATGTCCATAGCCAGTACAGCCTTTTGGATGGCGCCATTCGGTTCGAAGAGGCCTTTGAATTGGCAAAGAAATATCGAATGGCTGCTCTTGCGCTGACCGATCACGGAAATATGTTCGGTGTGATAGAATTTTATCAGGCAGCCATCCGGCATGGCATCAAACCCATCGTCGGCTGTGAAGTTTATGTTGCCCCTGGGAGTCGATTTGAAAAAAAGGTGGTGAGAGAGGCAGAAGGGGCGTATCATCTGACACTTTTGGTTAAGAACCGGATCGGCTATTTCAATCTCATTAAATTGATCAGCCTTGCCTACCTTGAAGGGTTTTATTACAAGCCGAGAGTGGATAAAGAGATTTTGAGCAAATATCATGAGGGGTTGATCGCTCTCAGTGGTTGTCCGAAAGGTGAAATCGCAGTCCACGCCGGTCGAGGGGAGATGAAGAAAGCTGTCCGGTCTGCGGAAGAATACGCCAGGATATTCGATCAACGCCGCTTTTTTGTTGAAATTCAAGACAACGGTGTGGAAAATCAGCACCTCGTGAACGATCGACTCTTGGAGATCGCAAAGCAGCTCTTACTTCCGGTGGTTGCCACAAACGATTGCCATTACCTCCACCGAACCGATGCCAAGGCCCATGAGGTTCTCTTGTGCATTCAAACGGGAAAAACGCTTTCCGATAGCGATCGGATGAAGTTCTCATCGGATGAATTTTATTTGAAGTCGGCCGAAGAGATGACCGATCTCTTCAAAGATACCCCGGAGGCCCTCACCCATACGATGGAGATCTCGGATCGATGTAACCTGGAGTTGAAATTTGAAGAGAAGCACATCCCAAAAATCTCAGTTCCCTCGGGAGAATCATTGGATACCCATCTCGAAAAAGTTTCTCGTGAGGGGTTGGAGAGGAGACTGATTGCCTATCAGGAGAGGAAAGATTTTGGAGAACGATCTGCTCGGTATTGGGCTCGCTTGGAAGAGGAACTGAAGATTATTAAATCCATGGGTTATTCGGGATATTTCCTGATCGTGGCGGATTTCATCAATTTTGCGAAGAATCGCAGGATCCCAGTCGGTCCAGGGAGGGGTTCAGCCGCTGGAAGCCTGGTGGCCTATGCCTTAAACATCACCGACTTAGATCCGATTGAGTACGACTTGATCTTTGAGCGGTTTTTGAATCCTGGGAGAAAGAGCAGCATGCCCGATGTGGATGTCGATTTTTGCATGGATGGAAGGGAGGATGTGATCCAATATGTGATGAACAAATACGGGAAGGAGAGTGTCGCCCAAATCATCACCTTTGGTAAAATGCAGGCGAGAGCAGTGATCCGTGATGTCGGACGGGTGATGGACGTCCCCTATGCGGAGGTGGACCGAATTGCTAAACTCATTCCCAACACGTTGAATATCACTCTCGACCAGGCCCTGAGGCAGGAGCCAAGATTGGAGGAGATCATTCAGAAGGATTCGAGGATGGCCTCCTTATTCAGTATTGCGAAGGCGCTGGAAGGGCTGAGTCGACATGCCTCGACCCATGCCGCGGGCGTGGTCATTTCAAATAAGCCGTTGATGGAATACCTTCCCCTCTACCGTGGGCAGAATGGGGAGGTCATGACCCAATATCCCATGAAGGACGTGGAGAAGATTGGACTGGTCAAATTTGATTTCTTGGGACTCAAGACTCTTACGGTTGTCAACAATACGATTCGACTCATCGAGATGGAAAGAGGAGTG
>Ga0315309_1001407_pt1 | contig 14404 bp, 11 predicted proteins | sample TDP4_MG_FD_203080 | JGI IMG/M metagenome (GOLD analysis project Ga0315309, IMG submission 203080) | Freshwater sediment microbial communities from Lake Towuti, South Sulawesi, Indonesia - TDP4 | ecosystem: Environmental > Aquatic > Freshwater > Lake > Sediment | place: Indonesia: South Sulawesi... | reverse complement strand
TGCAGCCGCGCTTCGGGGTCAGGGTTGAGAGCCTTTAGCTCCTTAAAATAGCCCACCAGCCAGGGACGATTGAGGGTGGCCTCTCCACCGGAGATGGCCATCCTGTCCACCTTGTGACGATGGCGCGCCCTGGTCACCGCCTCCGCCGCTTGCCAGGGGGTCATGGGCGCGCTCCGGCCCTCGTAGGTGGTGGTAAAGTTCTGACACTGAGGGCAACGCAGGTTGCAACCAGCCGCCCAGATGGCTACCTCAATGTAACGCCCCCTGCTCTTGAGCCACCAGGGGGTGGCTTTGCCACCCACAGAATGGGGCTGCGGGCCATGGACGACCCTCAAGGGCGGATGCCCCTCAGGCAGAGAGGTCTCGATGCTCATGCCGGCGTGGACGGGGGAGACACAAGCCCGCGCGGGCACCCCTTCGGCCAGAACCAGACAGGTGTAACACCCGCCAGTACCGCAGGGGGCTTGAAGCTCACCCTCGGTGGAAGCCACCCCGAAGGAGAAGCCGACCATTTCCAATGCCCGTTTGACGGTGATCCTCTCCGGGACTTCCACCTCTTGCCCATTGACCGAGATGCGGATGGCTTTCCTGGGCTCCTTGTCCTCTACCATCTGCCGGGCTTGATTAGGACAGCCGTGGAAGCAAGCCTGACAGCCGATGCAATCTTCTGGACTGAGGCAGATGATGAGCTCGTCGCACAGTCCACAGTGGGTGCATCTATCCTCACTGACCTGGGAGACAAGGAATCGGTTTCCCATACCCTCTCTGTCACTCACCAGACACTTTCCACTTTTGAACGCGGTAATTATAAGTGTCGGCCACGTACACGCGGCCCTCGGCATCCACGGCCACATCGCGCGGTTCAATGAACTGTCCTTTCTGCAAGCCGTGGCTTCCCCATTGCAAGACGAAATTGGGCAAGATGAAATCGGCGGCAGTGGACGCTGACCCCCAACAAAGATCCGGAGGGATAAGCGCTTCGCTCGGCACAAGCCGAAGCTCTTCCCCTGGTGGTGCCCATCTCAATTCCAACAGCCGCCAGCCGTCCGAAAACTCACCTTGCACCCGCAGATCGTGGTAGCCCTGGTCTAGTTCAATACTCCCACTGGCTCGCACGTCCCTTCCCTGGTGCTCATTGTCAACCACTAATAGTCCATCGAGATACACCCGCGAGCTGTCCCAGGAATAGGTCTCAAAGGTGTATGTCCCAGATTGGGGGACACGGATGCAGCCTTCCCACTCGACGCTGAGGCTTGGACCAGGCCCTTCGAGGTTCCGAAAGGCAATGATGGGATCGAGGCGTTTCAGGAACGGGGTCAAGTCCTCACCTCTGTGGTCATAATAGCTCCCCAGCAAGCCGTGGATTTCGGAATCGCCAAAGAGCACGTAACGGGGTACGATCTCTTTTCTGCCGTCTGGGGGCGTCCAGTACAGAGCCACCCGGTCATCGGCAGTCCTTTGCACAAACCAGACCTCGATAGCATGGGGACCAGCGGGAAGCATCGCCTCTCCTTCGACGTAGCTGGCACCCCCTTCCGCCAGCAACTGACCATCCAGGAAAAGACGGGCCCGGGTGCTGGAATCCAGGCCCAAAGCGTAGCGGCCGTACCAGGGCAGGAAGATGGTGCCCTCCCAGATCACGCTGAAAGGGTAGGAAAGGAGAGATGAGCCTGATGATGAGCCGGGCAGCCCAGCCTCAACCATCGAGCCCGAACGGATGAACTGCGGCTTCCCCTGCCAACTCTCCCCCCGATAGTATCGGCTTACCAGACCCTGCCTCTCCCTTATCTCCTCACGGCTCACCTGATAGGAAGCGAACATGAGATAGTCGTACACATCCCTGTACTCCTCCAGAATGCCGTTGGGATAATAGCGGCGGATGAAGGCCAGCGCATCCAGATGGGAGGGCAGCAAGATGAAGACCGCTTCCTTTTCGACCTCACTTCGGATGGGAACCTCATCGGCCACGTTGTAGACATCCACCCCATCCGCGTCCCGGGCAATGAACCTGATGGTGCTGAAGTCGAAGTAGAGATGAGGAGCCCCCAACAGATAGATCCGGTACTCAGGGCCCAGATAATGGATGTATCGGGCCAACTCGGTGGAGCCTGACATGGGCTTCTGTTTCCCGATGTAGCGGTTGAGGTAGGCATCACCGTTGGTGTAGGCAATCAGAAGCAAAGTCAGCGCGGTCACTGAGGCAAAGCAGCGTTTCCCTTTGGGCCTGAACGCCTGGCTGAGTTGTTCGCGGGTCCTGTCGAGGGCCAGGCCGGCGAAGACGAAGAGGACGGGAACCAGGCCAGCCAGGCGGGGGGTGAAGGGAGTATCAATGGTCAAGATACCCCCTGTCACCACGTTGCTCCAAAACCAGAGGTGAAGAAAGAAGTGCTTCCACCGCCGCCATTGGGAGAGGCTATAAGCCAGGCCGAGGACGAAAAAAGCAGAGGTATAGAAATCAAGAATGGGTTCTCGAAAGCCGTACTGTCCACTGGTATCGCCCCAGTAGTTGAAAACCGCCAGCGTACGCCATGTCTGGATTCCTAGCACCCGCAAAGGGTCGCGGGTATGATAAGCTTGAGAGAAATGATCCATGCTTCTGGAGTTGAAGATGAACACCCCTTCCCCTCGTGACATGAGTTGCCGGCCATGCCCGATAAAGTAGAGGCCCAGAGGGGCAAAAGCGAAAATGGCAGCAGCGATCATGATCGCTATCTCTCGATAATGGCTCCGCAGGAAGCCTTTCTCGGTGATCAGCCTGTAAGCAAGGAACACGAGGATAATGAGAGGGACGAGGCGTGAGGCGTAGTAGGTGTAGAGACCCAAACCAATGGCCAATCCGCTCCAGACAAAATCCAATTCTTTTCTGGAGCGCAGACCTTTCAAAAGAAAGTAGAAAGCCAAAAGTTCAAAAAAGGGGGTCAGGATGTTGTTCAGAGCCAAGCGGCTGAAGTGGACGTACCAATGCGAGACAGCCAGGAGGACGGTGGAAATCAAGGCCATCTGTCTCCCGAAAAGGAGCCGGACCAAAAAGTAAAAAGGCACCAGGCTCAGGCTGCCAAAGATGGCCGATGCCACGCGCAGGCCAAAGATGCTGATCCCGAAAATCCGCATGGATAGAGCGTAGATGGTGAAGCTGAGCATAGGGAAATCGAGCCAGCCCATAGTGAAAAGATCGTCCACCCGGCCATCCAGGATCTTGATGGCCTGCAGGCCGGTCTCAGCTTCGTCGCCGTGCAGGCTGGGTGGCAGGGACTCCAGATGATAGGAGCGCAACAGGAAACCGACAAGGACGACGAAGCCCAGAACAATCAGTTCCCACCGTTGAAGGGCTTCTTGCCCTTCAACTGTTTCTGTGCCTGTCTGGCCGATGAAAGCCAGAACAAACGAGACCAGGCTGGCCAGCCACAAAAGGGTGCCGAAAAAAGGGGGAGCCGGGCTTCTCAACCAGATGAGGGAAAGAACCAATAGAAGACAAGCGATCCCCAGAGCGCCCCGCGTCCGCTGTGGCCAGCTTGCTTCAATGTTGGCCGAGGCACTCGCCGGCTCCTCGATGGCCTCTGTTCCGGCAAAGGCCCGCGTCGTCAGATACGCTGCCACGGCATAAAGCAGGATGGCATGAACAACGTAGATGCGCTCGGCCAAATAGTGCTGGGCCAGTAAGGCCAGGGTTATAGCCGAGATGGCCAGCACGCCCCTTTTCATAGGCTTCATGGGTTTCATTCCAGACCCAAACACCGGAGCCGTTCCCTGGTCAGACCCGGAAAACGGCTCTCGGCAGCAAAGCTCCAACGTCCAACCGCGCTTCTATTTTAGCACGTTTTAGGGCTTTTTCCAACCAATGGCTGAGCCTATGGCAGCCGGTCCCCCTTATCGTCAAAGCTGATGATGCCGGTCACCCCCCGATAGCCCGGGGTGGCCCGCACCGCGTTGACCAGGGCCTGCCGGCCGATGACCAGGTTGCCCGCCCCATCCACCACTGCCACCTGCTCGATGGCCTTAACGAGGATGCCGGCCGCGTCGTAGGCGTAGGCAGCGAAAAAGCCCGCCTCTGTGCTATCCAGAGATTGACCGTAGCGGCTCTGATAACGACGGGCAAAGTCCTGATAGGCGCCGGTGTTGACCACTTGACGATTTCGCTCATCTCCGCCCTGATCTTCTCTGATGGCTACCCGGTTAAAGACCCGGTAGCCTGGCCCTGACAGGTCTGGGCCGGTGCATGACGGTGAGATCATTACCAGGTGGGCCCCTTCGTACAGCGGTGCTCCCGCCCCGCAGGACAGAGAGCAGGTATGGCCGATCACACCGACGATGGCCGGATCGGCAATCATGTTTTGCGCCGCTGCAGTTCCCACCGCACCGTCACAACCGCCATCAGCGACGATGACGGATACGGGGAAATCCTTGACTAGGCCCTGATCCTCCATAGCCATCTGGACCGCATTCTCCTTCACAGGACCAAGCCAGCTCACTGCTCCCGAAAAGTCGGCCACCAGGCCGATGTGGATCGTATCGCCCGGTGGGACGACGACCTGGCCCCAGGGATCAGCCGGAACGGGGACGGCCTCCGGCGCGCTGGCAGGTGGGGGTGGCGGCGCCTCCCCCTTGCCGCCCCACTGCGGCCGGAAGTTGGGGAGCCACGACCAGGGCATCCTGTCTATCATTTGCGGTTCACCGCTGCCATCGGCGTTGATGAGTAGGCCCTTTTTCTTATCGGCATCCCCGTACCAGCAGGCTATCCGCCGGCCGTCAGGACTCCAGGCCACTTCCCCCCATTCCAGCCGCTCAAAGGAACGCACCACGTGAGCATCGGTGCTGTCGCGGTTGACGACCCATATCTCACGGGGGGTTGTCTCGCCAGGTGTGTTCAAGAAGGCAATCTGCTGGCTATCGGGTGACCACGCCATATTAGTAGCGCAGAACTTGTCTGACCCTGCCAATAGCCTTTGTCCATCTGAGCCATCCGGGCGGATGAGCCACAGATCGCAGTTGCGGTGGAAGGCGATCCACTGTCCATCAGGGGACCAGGCAGGGGTGATGTCGTTTGTATCACCGCTGGTGACCTGCCTCAGATCGGAGCCGTCAGCGTTGATGACGTAAAGTTTGTGGTCGTGCCGTTGCGTAACGCGGAAATCCGAGCCGGCACTGAAGATGATCTGCTGCCCGTCGGGCGACCAGGTACACCGATCAATTTGCCCAAAGTCCAGGCTCTCGGTCACCTGGGTAACCTGGCCGGTTTGGACATCACGCACACAGATTCGAGGAGGCATCGCGCCTTCACACCGCTCAACGATCTTGCCCTCCTCAGGCTGCGCCGGGGGAGCAGGCTCGGGTGGCAGTGCCTCCTTCTTGGCTCCCCATTGTGGGTAGACCCGGGAGGTCCACCAGAAAGGAAACTCAGTGAGGGGCGTGGCTTGGCCAGAGCCGTCGGCATTGATAATCCAAGACTGCCCGTTGTCGTCCACATAAGCGACCTGCGTGCCGTCTGGGCTGAAGGCAACCTCGATCCGTACATCCTTATCGTCTTTGTGGGTGATGGTAGCGGCGGTGTTGACAGTAGCGCCGTCACGGGAGATAACCCACACTTCGCGCGTCATGGGGAAGGTCCACTCGCCTTGCCCCATTTGCATGGAAACGACAATCCGCCGACTATCGGGGGACCACTGGGGCTCCAAGACGCATGTGCGGCCCTCGCTGTCCCAGATCACGGTCAGAGCGGAGCCCTCGGGATGTATAATGGCAAGGTTGCAACTACTGTGGAAGGCCAGCCATTCGCCATCCGGGCTCCAGGCCGGGTTAATGTCGTTCCCAAGCGAGGGGAGTTCAGTCAGGCCGCTGCCGTCGGCGTTGACGATATAGATCGCGTTACCGGAGTCCGGGCTTTCGCCCGGTTCGATGGCGGAGAAAGCAATCCGCTGCCCATCAGGGCTCCAAGAAGGTGGCGCTGTGATCTCCAATCCTGCGTCTGTCAGGATCTCGGTGGGTGCACCCTCCCCTGGTGGGAAGATGCACAAGCCGGGACCGCGGTTGTCCCATTGACAGGGTTGTACCTCGATGGCATCCATTGGCGGGCTGCCGGGGGAGACAGGCCTCGGAGACGCCGGGGGGATAGGCGCGGCTATGGGAGCTTCCACTGGCCCAACCCGCACGTCGTCCACATAGCCGGTCAGAGCACCCGCCGAGGGTGTGTAGATACCTATGGACAGCGTGAATCTGGCCTTCTTCAGCCTCTCAGCGTCAAGCGGGATGTGCGAGCCAACGAGTTGCCCGTCAATGAAGTAACTGAAGGTCATCGTGGCCGGGTCCACTTCCATGCGCAGGGTATGCCAGGAGCCCAGTTGAATCGGTACCGGCTCTGGGCCGTAATGCCTCTCTTCCTGCTGGTGGCGGATCACACAATCGAAACACCCCGCTTGTACTTTTCCCTCCCAGTGGTCAATGTTACATTCGGCATTCCATGTCTCATTAGGCGCTAACTCGGTATGCAAGTGAAGCTGGACATTGCCTTCGCTGGCGTCCGGGCTCAGCATCAGCCTGGCCTCAAAGAAAGTAGGACGGTCGAGAAAAACCTGATGATATTTATATGCAGCCAGCATCGCGCCTTGGTGAGGCTTTCCTTGCTGTGTGAACACCATAGCCCCATCCCGTTGGGCAACCTGAGCCGAGTCGGCTCGCAGCTCCCACAGACTCTTATCGTAGCTGCCCTCATTGGCCGGATTGTTGAAATCGTCGTACACCCATAGGTCGGCGCCCATCGCAGGGGTTGGCGTGGCGACCAGGGCCACCGTCGCCGCCGGGGTGGGCGAGGGTTTCTCCCCCCGAGTGGCGAGGAAGACTCCGCCAGCCACAATCAACAAGACCACCACACCGACCACACCCCAGACCCAGACGGGCAGGCCCTTCCTGGCCACAGGCGGCGCTTCAACAGGCACAGACACCGCCGGAGCCGGGGCGGGTTCGGCTACCACAGCCGAAGGCACCGGTTCCACTGGCACGGGCCTCACTGCTGGTGGCCTCTCCACCACCGGCACTCCCGCCACCGCTCTCTCCAGGGCCTCCACCATCTCTCCTACTGTCTGGTAGCGGTCCTCCGGAGCCTTGGCCAGAGCCTTCAAGATCACTCGCTCCACTGCCTCCGGGAGGTCCGGGTTCGCCTCCCGCGGCAAAGGCAAAGGCGCGGTGATGTGCTTGAGCACTACAGCCATAGGCGTCTCCGCCTCGTAGGGCACCTTGCCCGTCACCATCTCGTACAAGACCACTCCCAGGGAATACACGTCGCTGCGCGCATCCACCTTGAGCCCCTGCCCCTGCTCTGGCGACATGTAGGCCGGTGTGCCCACCCCCACCCCTGTCTTGGTGAGCTGCACCGAACTCTCCACCATCCGTGCCAGGCCAAAGTCGGTTAGCAGGGCCCACTTTCCTTCGGCCATCAACACATTGGTAGGCTTTACGTCGCGGTGCACGATTCCCTGCTGGTGGGCATAGTCCAAGGCCCGGCCGACCTGCCCCAGGATATCGGCCGTGGTTGTCAAGTCGAGGGGCTGCCCCAGCATCTCTTTCAGCGTGCCCGCCTCAACGTAGCGCATGGCAATGTAGTTCAGCCCTGCCTCCTGCCCAAAGCTGTAGATGGGCAGGATGTTGGGGTGGTTCAGCTTGGCCACGGCCTTGGCTTCTCGTTCGAAGCGGGCAGCGAAATCCGGGTCGTGGGCAAAGTACTGGGGCAAGACTTTGATGGCTACGTAGCGGTCCAGAGCTGGCTCGTAGGCCTTGTAGACCGTGGCCATCCCTCCCCGCCCGATCTGCTCGATGATCCGATAAGCTCCCAGAGTCTGCCCCACCAAACTCGCTTCCATCCCCATAGTTATACCTTCCTTTCTCCCGGCTATCGTCCGCAGGGTCTCGTCAATGGCCTCTAGAAACTCAGCCGCGCTTTGGTAACGGTCCTCCGGCTTCTTGGCCAGACACCTCCGCACCAACTCGTCTACTTCCAGGGGGATTCTCTCGTCAAGCTGATGCAGAGAGGGTATCGGCTCATGCAGATGGGCCAGCACAATGTCTGCGGCGCTGTCGGCATCGTAGGGCTGCCTTCCGCTCAGCATCTCAAAGAGGGTCACCCCCAGGCTGTAGATATCCGAGCGGCTGTCCACTTCTCCGCCGCTGGCCTGCTCCGGTGAGAGGTAGTGGGGGCTGCCCAGCACTCCCGTGGCCGTCAGCCTGCTCAGGTCTGCCCCCCAGGCGATGCCAAAGTCCATCACCCTGACGGTCCCCTCGGCGGTGACCATGATGTTGACCGGGCGAAGGTCACGGTGGACGACGCTCTTAGCGTGGGCGTCCACCAGGCACAGGGCCATCTGTTTGGCGATATCCAGAGCGCGGTTGACTTCCAGCGGTCCCTCCTCTTCCAAAATGCTGGCCAGGGTCCTGCCCTGCACGTACTCCGAGACGATGAAATTGAGTCCCTCGTCTTCACCGTAGTCCAAGACCCTGGCCGCCTGGGGAGAGCTCAGCATTTGCAGGAGCCTGGCCTCCCGCTGGAAACGTTGCAGGAACTGGCCTTCGGCGGCCCGCTCAGGATGGATGATCTTGAGGGCTACCACCCGGTTGCGGGCTATATCCTTGGCCAGGTAGACCGTGGCCACCGAGCCCGGCCCGATCTTATCCATGATTTTGTAATTGTTCTTGATGACCTTGCCGATCATGAGGCACCTCTTTTCCTGGGTCAGACGCAAAAAGGCAAGCCGCTTCCCCGTCAGGCTGAGGAAACGGCTCTCGACGGTGAGAGTGCGACGCCTGACTGCACTCCTATTCTAACACGCTTTAGGACTTTTTTCAACAGCTTAATTAACCGGGAAATAGCACACCCCAGCCGTGCCAGGGCCGGTATGTACGCCCAAGACGGGGGACAGTTCCGCTACCAGTGTCTCCACGCAGGTCAAACGTTCCTCTACTTCGGCCCGCAATTTCTCTATCTCTTCCAGAGCGGCGGCGTGGACGAAAGCCACCTTGACCCTACCCATGTAACCGACCGTCTCCTCCATCATCTCCGCCATCCTGGCGTAGGCTTTACGCCGACTGCGCGCCGTTCCCAGTGGGACGATGACCCCATCCTCCATGCCGATGAGAGGCTTGATGTTCAAAAGGGACCCTACCAGATGTTGGGCTTTGCCAATGCGCCCGCCCATGTAAAGGTAGCGCAGGGTGTCAGCCGTCTGGATCATCCTGGTTTTGGGTATCATCCCCCTCACCAACTGCACGATGTCGTCCAGGCTTTTGCCCGCCAGGGCAGCCCGGGCCGCTTCGATGACCATCCACCCCTGGCACAGCGACACGTTGCGGCTGTCAATAACTTCAATGCGAATCTCAGGCAGGACCTCTCTAGCCATCTCCTTGGCCGTCATGGCCGACTGATAGGCCCCGCTGCCAATGGAAGTCATGTGAATGGAGACGATCTCCCTGGTCCGCTGAGCCAGCCCTTTGAAAGCTTCCAGGTAATCGCCTGGTCCTGGGTTGGCCGTCTTGGGCAGTTCCTTGGCTGTAGGCAGCCAGCGGAAGAACTCCTCCCGCTGTACGTCCACCAGGTCGCGCAGGGTCTCCAACCCGCGGTGCATGTAGTAGGGAACCACCTCAATGCGCAACTCCTCGATGAGTGCCTCTGGAATACTGGCACAACTGTCGGTGAGCATACCTACAATGGACATCTCGAATCTCCTTTCAAAATCTGAATCAGAATGACAGAGCGCGGAAGGCAATCACCACACCCGGCAGATGAACCCCTTCAGATATTCCGACTCTGGAAAGGACAACAGGATGGGATGGTCAAAACCCTGAGTGAGCTTCTCGATGATCTGCACATTGCGTCCGGCATCAACGCTGGCCCCAAAGACCACCTTCTGGAAGAGCTCAGAGCTGATCAAACCAGAGCAGGAGAAAGTAAAAAGGATACCGCCTGGACGCAGCATCTGCATGGCCAGCAGGTTGATATCTTTGTAGCCCCGGCAAGCGGCCTGCACCTGGGACTGGGAGTAAGCGAACTTGGGGGGGTCGAGGACAATGAGGTCGAAGCTGCGTCCCTCATCACGGTGTTGACGCAAAACCTGGAAGACATCTCCCTCAACATACTCGTCGTCACGCCCCTCAAAACTGTTGAGGGCCATGTTGCGTTGAGCCAACTTCAGAGCCTCAGCCGAGGACTCCACGTTGACCACTTTCTTGGCCCCTGCTCCAGCAGCGTAGACGGCGAAAGCGCCAGTGTAAGCGAAGCAATTGAGCACCGTCTTGCCATGGCAATACCTGCTCAGCTTCTGGCGGTTCTCCCGCTGGTCGAGGTAGAAACCCGTCTTCTGTCCCTGTTTTATGTCAACAATAAAGCGGTGTCCGTTCTCAAGGATGTACACCAGAGCTGGCCGCTCCTGACCAGCCAGGAGGCCGGTTGCCGGAGGTAACCCCTCTTTCTCTCGCACCTCCACATCACTTCGCTCGTAGATACCCCGAGATGGGAGCAATTCCCCCAGGAGGGAGACAATCTCTCCCTTCCATTTCTCAATCCCCAGGGTCAGAAACTGGATCACCAGATATTCGTTGTAGCGGTCCACCACCAGGCCGGGCAGGAAATCGGACTCGGCGTTGATCAGACGGTAGGCGTTGGTAGCCGGGTCCTCCTGTAAAGGTCGGCGGACGGCGATGGCTTGCTCCAACCGATGCCGAAAGAAGCCCCGGTCAACGGTCTCTTCCTCAATCCAGCTCAGCAGGCGCACCGTGATCTGAGAGCGGCGGTTGAGGTAGCCCTGGGCCAGGAAGCTGCCCCGCGAGTCCACCACTGTCACAATGTCCCCATCGGCACATTCGCCCTTAATGTTCTTTATAGCCCCGGAAAATATCCAGGGGTGCCGGTTCAGCACCGGCTTTTCCCGGCCACCTTTCAAAACCACCTTTGCCCGTGAATAATTATCAGTGTTTCGCATTGACATTTAGTGTATTTTGATGTAAAATGGAATCAGGAGGTGAGCAAGAATGCAAGAACAAGTTATGACTCCTCAGGAGGTTTCCGAGTACCTTCGCGTCGGCATCCGCACAGTCTATGATTGGATCAAGAAAGGAGAGTTGCCGGCTATCCGCCTGGGCAAGACCTATCGTATCGAGCGAACTGATTTCGACCGCTTTCTGCGCCAGCGCAAGACAGTGAGAAGAAGCCGATCCTGGCAACGACGCTTTGACATGGCGATGGAAAAATCGCAACGGGCTTTCCGTGACTACCTGATCAACCAAGGCTATGATCCCCACGCCCTAAACGATGAGGAAGCGGAGAAAATTCTGAATGCTTAGGGTGGTTATAGACACAACGGTTTGGATCTCTGGTGTTTTCTGGCAAGGTATACCCTATCAGATTCTAGAGATGTGGAAGGCGGGAGATTTTGAGATTATCGTTTCAGAAGCTATCCTGACAGAAATTGGGAGAAAGCTTAACGAGAAGGCTGTCAAGTTCGAGATGGAGACCGAGGTCGTCAACGAGTGGCTAGATCTGATCGTCGTTGAAGCGATCTTTATCCAGCCCCAGGAGAGAATCCGGGCTTATCGCGACCCTGACGACGACATGTTTCTCGAAGCCGCAGTGGAAAGCAGAGCAGATTTTGTCGTCTCAGGTGACAAGGACCTGACTGACATGGGTGAGTTTAGAGGGATCAAACTGTTTACCCCAAGGCAGTTCTACGACCTCTTAACCAGAGATCGTGAGACTCTGGACTGAACGCGGAAAAAAAGAGGCCGCTCATGTCCTCCGTCAGAGACTATCCTTCTCTATCTCTCTTCTTTCTTCTTCCTCCGCCAGCATTCTTCGTAACACCTTGCCCACCATGGACTTGGGCAGTTCGGCCCGGAATTCAATGCGCTCCGGGATCTTGTACTCATCCAGCCGCTCCTCGCACAACCTTCTGATTTCCTCCTCGGTAGCCTCCTCCCCCGGCTCGATGTCAATGGCGCTCAGCCGCACGCGGGGTTCGTCCGAAACGACCACGTCCCTACGGTACAGTTCCAGATCAAGTTCCATGATTGCATCTCCTCTAAACGTCCAGATACGCCTTGATAAAGTGACCTGGTGTCACAATGATGAGTCCCGGGTCGGCTTTGCTCAATCGCTCGGTCATAAAGTGTCTGGTGTCTAACGTCAGCAGGAACTGCGCGCCGCTCCTCACCGCAGCCGCCAGCACGTGGGCATCCTTCTCTTCGATGAGGTGGCTGTAGTCAGCGACCTCTCTGGCTGAGACGGGTGGCTCGACGGTGAAATCCACTACCCCCAGGAGTTGGTAGAAACGGAGCAAATCCTCCTCACTCAACTTGGCTTTGATGTTGCGTTCTGCCTCGATCAAGACAAGCCGCGTCACCACCGGTTTGAACCTGCCCCGGCGGCAGGCTTCCAGCAAATAGCCGGACTCACCCGCGGGCGAATGGGCGGCGGCGATCAGAACGCTGGCGTCGAAGAACAGTTTAATTTGCTTGGTTGGGCTCATCGGCAGTCCTATCGCCGTTGTCCCCAAGGAATCTCTTCACCTTTGCTACGGTCTCGGCATCCAGTTTGTCCTCGGCGAAGAAAGCCTCCAACTCGCTGCGGGTGTAGTCCCGTCCCAATGTCTCATCTGTATCCACCACGCGGACCGGCGTGAGAATCAGGCGCTGATCCTCCAAAGTGATGCGAAGATAAGTGTCGACATCAATGCCCAGTGCCCGCCTGAAGCGAGCGGGGATGGTGATCTGGCCTTTGGCCAACGGTTTGACCAATTGGCTGGCATTCTCCTCAACCATTTTGTCTCCCTCTGTATGTCTTTCTAAATTATGGAATTTCCAATATTCATGATACCACCTATCCATCGAGTTGTCAAATCTCCAAGGCAAGCCCCCTATTCTTCGCGCCGTAGGGAGATGACGCCCAAAATGATGAGGAAAGCCCCCACGAGCTGCATTGCACTGAGCCGCTCACCCAACAGAAAGAAGGCCATAATGGCCGTGATGACTGGCTCCAGCGTGGCGATCAGGCTGGCCACGCTGACGGGCAGATGCCCCAGGCTGGCCGTGTAAAGAGCGTACCCGACTAACGTGGGTCCTGCGGCCAAGATGAACAGCGTCAGCCAGCCGAGGGGAGCGTTGCCCATCGAAACAAGTTGGGCAGGCCTTTGGGTGAGAAGCAGAAAGAACGCCCCGAAACCAAAGGAATAGGCCGTTGCTGTCCAGGGGCTGTAGCGGGGAGCTGACAGTTTGCCAAAGAGACTGTAGAAGGCAAAGCCCACACCTATGCCCACCCCGCACAGGATGCCCAGAGGATTCAATCGCAACTGAGTCAGATCGTAGGCTCCAGTTACCAGGATACAGCCAGCCAGGCTTAAGGCGATGGCCAACACCTTGAAACGGGTGATGGGCTCATGGAAAAGCCAATGAGCGGCGATGACCACGAAGGCTGGGCCGGTGTAGACCAGAACGGTAGCCACTGCTGCACCGCTGAGGGACACTGAGTAGACCCACAGGGCGTTGAACATCGCCACACCGAAGAAGCCGTAAGCAGCAAAGAAGGGGATATCCTGGCGTCGGATATGCAGTAGCGAGGGCCTGATCGCAGCCAGGATGATGGCCAAAACCAGGGACACTATAATGTCGCGCCAGCAAGCCAGGGTGAGCGGGGCGATGGTATAGTTGGTCAGGAGGTAGCTGGTGAAAATACCAGTGCTGGCAAAGATGGTGGTGGCCGTGAGAGCGATGGCGTAGCCTTTGGTCATCGAAGGCTTGGTGACAGTGATGGTGGCTTTGGTGTGTGCCAAAGGTCAGACCTCGATTTCCTTGCCAGGCGACGTAATGAGCACTGCCTCACCGCCAGCCAGTTGCCATGCCTGCTCCAGCGCCTCTCTTGTAATAGTATAACGACACCCATCTGCCGGGTCAATGTAAGTTAGCTGATCGCCTGCCATCTCCTCAACAACTACAGCGTGCTTGCTCCGGTGGCCCAGGTGAATCAGTCGGACGACTAAGATGGGGAACAACCCTTCTTCGAGCCAACGAGCGAGGTCATCGCTCCTGGCTTCCTCAGTCCAGGCCGCCGTCAATCCGTAAGCGCGGGCGCAAGTCGTCGCATCGGTGATCGAGGTCCCCCACAGCGTGGTGTAGGATCGCTCGCGAAGCGTGTCTTCATCCACCTCAACACCCAAATAGGCCAGCACCATCCGTAAACAAGCGGCCACATATGAGTATGGCGTCTCCTGCTGATAGACAGGCAGCTTCGGCGTCACGATGCGCTCTCTCCCTGTTGAATCGCGCTGAAGGCGGTTTCAATCTCCTCTTGGTGAGGGTCGGACATAACATAATCAAGGTGGTTCCTGGGTGGCCCTGGCTTTGGCTGCTCGCACTCGAGCCAAGCCCCTGGCGTTGA
>Ga0315309_1001406_pt1 | contig 14405 bp, 9 predicted proteins | sample TDP4_MG_FD_203080 | JGI IMG/M metagenome (GOLD analysis project Ga0315309, IMG submission 203080) | Freshwater sediment microbial communities from Lake Towuti, South Sulawesi, Indonesia - TDP4 | ecosystem: Environmental > Aquatic > Freshwater > Lake > Sediment | place: Indonesia: South Sulawesi... | reverse complement strand
CAAATGGCTCCGTCCACAGTCTGAGTGATCGATGGCATAAAATCGTCCGATAGATCTGTGGTTAGTTTCGTGTCAGCAGTCCAATAGGCGTCAAAAACCTTGTAGTATATGTTGTCGTCATACCCGTTTCTGTCTGAATCCCAAACAACCCATATGGCTCCGTCACTAGCCTGCGTAATTGAAGGATGTGAATCAGAATTTGGGTCCCATGTTAGCCTTACGTCAATGGACCAGGAGGTGCCGTTAAAACGCTTGTAGTATATCTCCTCATTCGTTACGTCGATAATCTTTGTGAAGACAACCCAGACCATGCCTTCTCTGGCTTGTATGATTGAAGGGTCTTGATCGTCTGTGTATGGGTCTTTGGTTAACTGCATGTCGTTGGACCATAAAGAGCCATTAAAAACTTTGTAATAGAGGTCTAAGTCATATCTGTTTCTATTTGACTCCCAAACAACCCATATGCAACCGTCGCTTGCCTCCATAATTGCTGGATGAGAATCGTAGTATGGATCGTTAGTCAACTGGATTGCATGAGACCATGAAGAACCGTCATAGACCTTATAGAAGATTTCATAGTTTCCCGTTAGATCCGATTCCCAAACAACCCAAATATGGTTGTCAATGAGTCGAGCAATTGCGGGATGTGAATCGTAGTGTGAATCATTGGTCAACTGGATTGCATCTGACCATAAAGAGCCGTTGTAAACCTTGTAAAAAATTTCATGGTTTCCGGTTCGATCTGAATCCCAAACAGCCCAAATATGGCCATCCGTTGCCTGAGCTATTGAGGGCGCTGAATCTAGGTTGTCATCTAGAGTCAGCCTGATGTCGGCTGACCATTCAACCGCACGGCTTAATGGCACAATTGCACTTGATGTGACTAAGAACAGAATTAATGTTATGGCGGTTAGGATGATCCTATAACCGATTTTAGGATTCATTTTAGTCTCTCTGAGTGAATTTAAAACATAAAAAAAGGGAAGATGTTTAGGGTTGCGTCTACTCTACTATGGTAACGATGCAGTTTGCAGTATTATCGAGGGTATCCAGCTCGTAGGTTAGCGTTGATAGTGCAACCGTTATGAGGTAACGCTCTGCTTTCAGAACGCTTGTGTCCAAGACAAACGTCTCGGTTCTTATTCCCTCAGCCGTTTTCGCGCCTGTTAAGTATGACGATCTTACTTCAAGAGTTGTCGTTGGAGTTGTCATTCCCTTGTATGTAACGGTGATGTTGAAGTTTTCAATGTAGTGACCCCCACCTTCGTTCGCCATAGTTACATCGATCTCTAAGATGCTTCCCTTCTGAACCCCATTTGTGGCATTTGTGGTCAATCCAAGTATGGCGATGTCGTGTTTCACCGGATGCACTTTGAAGCCGAAATCTTTGGCGACGATTCCCTTCGCGAATCCACTGTTGACACTGTGGTAACATTTAGCAAAGGCTGTGTACTTTGCCCAGACGAGGTTCGTTCCTTCTCCCGAAGACACTTTATCTGGTCCAACACGCCACCTTGTGTCACGTAGGTTCATGATTGCACTTAGTTCGGTTGTTTCTCCGCCTTTAATGGTGACGGTTTCAGTTTTTATCGTCCCGAGCTTTTTGGCCTCTTCCTTACTGAATATTGTGAATTCAACGTAGACTTTGAAGTCGTCTTCGGTTGGGTTTCCTACCAACCCAAACAACTTTAGTTCTCTTCCCTTGCTGACTTCGTTCCATTTTTGGAGTTCAGGCTTGGCATCCAATAGGTCTGGGAAGGTTCCGCCTTCCATCCATGACACGACGTTTACGCTGAGTGCTGCGGTGTCGTTGAGACCATCGTTGTCGATGACGGTGAGGCTAACCAGATAGGTTCCAACCGCAGCGAATGTGTGGTCAACAATCTTGCCACTGCCTGTGGTGCTGTCGCCGAAGTCCCAGGTGTAACTGACTATCCATCCACCGTCGTCTATATCGTTGCTAGTGGAGGCATCAAAGGTTATTGGCAGGCCCGCGACTGGCAGTACCATGCCTGGGTGATTAACAGTGAAGTGTGCATGTGGTGGCCATATTTTTGGTCTATTGTCAAAGAGGCCATCTTCTGCCGTGTGAAGTACAGGATTTAACACATCGCTTGTAATGGTGTCGAGTTCCGTGCTCTGTAGATCTAGGGTGCATATTCCATAACCTATGACTTGGAATTCGATGATGGCCAAGACTGCACCAGTACCACTCGCTCCCATCGGTGGGTATGGGGGCATAACTATGTCGCCTGCAGTTACTAAACCGTTAAAGTTGTCTATCACTGGTGTCACGAGTCCGTATTGCCAAGCTGTTGGGCCGACTCCTTCGAGGAACTTCCCACTGGTAACGCTGGTGACGTTTAGAACGCTTGGAGTAAAGCTTAGAGTAAATTCCCAGGCGTAGATGTTGCTTGCGTCGACTCTTATGTTAACACTGAAGGTGGCAGAGGGGTTTAAACCTCTGGTCTCCTTGGGATCTACATACATTCTAGCCGATGTAGAAGTCATCACTGTGCCCGTCATGACGGCACTGATCATCAACAATGCGACGAGAGATATCCACAACAGATTTCTTCCTCTCACTCTATTCACCACATTTATCATTTTGGTTTTCATGTCCACTCGTACCATAGTGGCGGCCAAGACTTTCCAAAATTGACGCCGATTTCTGCGAGGTCGCCAACGCCGATTTTGCCGTCTTTGTTAACGTCGCAGTATGGGCCCCAGGTGCCTGGTGGTGTAGGCCATGTTCCATCTGGGTTTTCGCGTGCGAAGATGTTTCCTGGCTTGGCCACTTCTAGGAAGTCGTCTAGGTCAATCAGTTTGTCTACCACTCCTGGCGTATGGCTTTTGTCGCAGACATCTGGCCAAACGTACTTCCTGAAGTAGAGTGGGTTGGGCTCCAAGTATAGGTAATTGCCGGGAAAGCGGTCAACTCTGCCCACCACGCCGTCTTTGAAGAACCTGAAGGGCCCTGTGCCGATCACTGTGTCATGGTCTTCGGGGATGTAGGCGGCAGACCCTTTCGCTGTAACGGGCTCCCATATGTGCTTCGGAATTATAGAAACCATACTAGCCCAGTATAGTGCCAGCCAACTTTTGACGTTAAAGCGAATCTCAATGGTTTCTCTTCCAGGCTTAGGAGTGTTCGGATAGATCACGGAGCTGTCGAAGTCTTTCACGTACATGTAGTTGACTGACTTGCAATCCTTAGTGAATTGGAAGGTGAAGGCAACATCCGCGGCTGTCATGGGCTTGCCGTCCTGCCAGAGAACACCCGGGATTAAAGTGAAGTTGATTGCGCTGCAAGTGCCCGCTGTTGGGTGTTGCCATGTTCCAACCTTGTAGCCTTCGCACAACCATGGTTCGAATCTAGTCAGGTCCCATGGATTATTCCTCACAAGGGTTTCGTAGATCTGGTCGAGGACTATCCCATCATAGAAGTATATGGCATCCATGATGTCAAGCATCTCAGCGTCAATGTTCAGTCCTTGCCTTAACACACCGCCCTTTTCAAAGCCTTCAGGATATGCGTTAAAGTGTGTCCACCCATAAGTGACATCGTAGAAGCCTTCACCAGGGTAGTTACACATGCCCTTCCAAGCCCTGCCTGCATATTTCTCTTCTCCAGTCCACGTTCCATAGTGTGTTCTGTGCGCGTTATAGCCAATGTAGCAGTAGAATGGTATAGCGGCGACATCGCGATGTAGGATCTCCTGCATCTTATAGCAGTATTGCTTAGCCTCTGTCGGGCTGTCTGATTCGGTAAAGAGGTCAGCCCATGGGTCGTACTCCTTGCTGTGGTAGCGATGTTCGTTGTTTCCCCACGGTTCGGGATATAAGTCTGCTTTTGACATGAACCATTCGGAATATATGTCGGCCGTCGGACCCCAATCCCAGTATTCTATGTATATGTCGTAGTCGTATAACGCCCATACCTGCGTGGAGACCGTCCCATAGGTTGCTATGGCAAGAGTATGGGGTATTCCCAGCAGGCCCATATCATTGCTTATCATCGTACCGGCAAATGTCCTATGCTCGTCGTCTATCCTTGTATAAAAGAGCAGTTTAGGCAACTCTTCTTTTGTAGATCCATCGTGAGTAGGCGAGTATTCCATGACACCATCGTTGTCCCAGTCTTTGAAGCCTCCTCTTTCAAAGCATGCTCTAGCCTTTGCTAAATCGTAGGCGTACTTCGTTATATACCCTGCTTGATCATAGATTTCCGTTACGCTTGGGTGCCTCCAATCTTTAAGCGCAGGCCAAAACAACGAAGGGTCAAGAGCTACTCCAGCTCCAGCCATATGGGCGACTTGAGAAACCCTATCCACCAAGTGAGCTAGACCCCTTCTGAACCATCTGGAATCTAAGCATCTTTGACAACTATAGTCAATCCAAGTCATATTTGCAGTTCCCACTGGGTAATCCGATTTGGCCGCTAGCGGACCACTCCACAGACTCGGGTCATGATTGCCAAGGTAGCCTGATGGATACGAGGTCCAGCCTTCAGGAAATTGATCACCGTGCCCCAAGGGCCACCGCATGAGGTTAAGAGCAAGATAGATAGGCGCATTTTCACCGAATTCCCCCATTGTAATTTCAGGATCCGCAAGCCAAGCGCCCCATTTATCCGCTGGCGCAGCCCAATCCATGATATCCAATTTTCCAGCCGCAAAATCGTCAGTCTCTTTCGCAACGTCGCCGGCAACATAAAAGACAAGTCTGTCAACTCTCGGTCCATATTTATACCAACTCCCGGAGGGTCCATTGGGAGCCGGTACCACTGGACCCCCTAAAGCCACTTGACCTCCATTGAAAGTTGTCAGTGTCAACGCTGACATCATCACTAGTATTAGAACTGTACTCTTTAGCTTCATTTTTTCATTCTCCCTTCTCTTTTACAGCAATTATACTCATCCATTCGGGCAATTTAAAAGTTTTGTTGCACAAAACGGAATAGAGCCAAAGTTAAAATATCTCTTTTGTTTAAAATCTACCGCTAAGGAGGAAACCATATGGGTCTACGAACGTACATCATAAAGAGAATTCTCTTTTCAATTGTCCTTTTATTCTTCGTGATTACACTTAATTTCATTATATTTATGTTGATGCCAGGCGACCCCGTGTCGATGATAGCGAGTCAAATGAAATTAAGGGAGCCAGAAGTCCTCGAGGCCTTAAGAGAGGCATATGGACTCGACCAACCGTTACCAATTAGATACCTGAAATATGTGGTCAACATGCTAACTTTTCAGTTCGGATACTCCTATGAATCAAGAAAACCCGTTATTAACGAAATAGGTGGGCGCCTCCAAAATACTCTTTGGTTAGTCGTCCCTCCAGAAATCTTCGCTGTAATAGTAGGCGTTGCGCTGGGGGCTCTGGCTGCTAACAAAAGGGGTGGACTCATTGACAACGCGTCTGTAATAGCTTCCTTAATCTCACACGCTCTACCAGTGTTTTGGATTGCATTGGTTCTTGTAATAATCTTCTCCTACAATCTCAACTGGTTTCCATCAGGCCACTACCTACCCGAATCTTGGAGATGGACTCCTCCTCAAACCATCTGGGAAGACTGGGGAACTCGACTTTGGTACCTTGCTCTACCATGGACCACCCTTTTCCTCCTCGGCTTCGGCAGCTACCTTCTCTTAACAAGAGCCAGCACGCTAGAGTGTGTTTCCGAAGACTATGTGCTCACTGCTAGAGCAAAGGGTCTTAAAGAAAGAACCGTGCTTTTTAAACACACATTGAAAAACGCTTCGCTTCCTATAATAACAGAAGTGGCAATAATATTCGGCTTCACACTTTCAGGAGCAATAATAACAGAACAAGTTTTCGTGTATCCTGGACTAGGATGGTGGATCTGGCGATCAATAGACAAATTGGACTATCCAGCCCTGCAAGCAATCTTCTACGTGATAGCTATATGTGTAATTATAGCCAACCTCATTGCAGACGTTCTTTATGGAGTCATAGATCCCCGAGTGAAGTATGGGTGAGAAAGTTGAGTACCCGCAAGGCCAAAATTTCATTTGAAATCAAAAGATTCAAGAATTTCATGAGCATCTTTACGCGTGATAAAAGAGGCGTTCTCGGCGTAGCAATTCTTATCCTGTTTATATTAGTGGCTGCAGCCGCCTCTCTAATAACACCTTACGACCCCGTAAACCCCCCCAGACCAACCGATCCAAATAACCCACCGATAGCAGACATTTTCACCAAACCAATATGGTACAAGTATCTTTTCTTCAAGGAGGACTTAAGTGAGAATGTTGAACCAATGCAGGACCCACACTTCAACACAGCCAACTCCCTTGAAGAGCTAAACTTCACTACCAACCTAACTGGTCACAGCGTTTCCCAGCAATTCACCCTCGACATAGGAAGCGAAGTAGAAACTGAAGAGAAGGGATGCATTGCCATAGTGTTTAATCGAGAGGAGGATGAGGGCCCCCTTGGAGAAGTTAAAGTCAACCTAACCAAGCCATTCTACTACCCCTACAAAGTCCCGCCCAACCGATTCTTCGGTAGAGTAGCCATGCTAGTTAATGCATCTGAAAACGTAAGCGTTACAGTCGCCGTCGTCATCGAGAAAGAGGGAGGCGAAAGAAGACTCGAATGGTGGAATCAAACGTTCACGAGCAACGAAACAAAATGGATACTCCCAGAGCCTTTAAATTGGACAACTCCTTTAGTAGATTCAAGTGCCGCTGACTACTATTGGTTACTTGAAAAGTTTGGCTTTGAGTGGGCAATACGTCCAGCAAATAAAATGTTCTCAGAACCAAGCAACTACAGATACAGCCTTGAAATGACGTTTAACGACACTAAGCGCCTCAAAGGAGAAAAGGTTGAAGCAACTGTCTACATTGACGACTTTTACATCCGAATCTTCGGTAACTCCTTCGGACTCCTTGGAACCGATGGGGTTGGCCGAGACATATTTGCACAGCTTGTGTATGGAGCAAAAATTTCACTCATTGTCGGCTTACTAGCAGCTTTTCTCTCCACAGTTATCGGATTACTCATCGGGTTAACTGCAGGCTACATTGGCGGGTCCGTGGATATGATTTTGATGAGATTCACAGACATGCTCCTTGTTATACCCGATGTACCACTATACATCGTGTTGATGGCTGTTTTCGGCTCATCAATATCGAACCTTGTACTGGTGATCGGCTTAATCGGATGGACAGGATTTGCAAGGATTGTAAGATCAAGTGTGATCAGCCTAAGAGAGAGACCCTTCGTGGAAGCAGCTAAAGCAGTTGGAGCCGGCAGATCCCACATCATAATGAGACACCTCCTTCCAAACGTGATGAACCTAGTCTATGTCACGTTAGCGATGGCAGTTCCAAATGCCATCTCATTAGAAGCATGGCTAAGCTGGCTGGGCCTTTACGACCCAAACATTATGACATGGGGAAGAATGCTTCATGACGCTGTGGAGACGACTACGGGAACCAGAATGTGGTGGTGGATATTGCCACCAGGCCTATGCATAGCAGCTATCTCCCTTTCCTTCATCCTCCTAGGATATGCCCTCGACGAAATCCTTAATCCAAAACTAAGACTACGACATTAACCCAATTTGTTAGAAATATGCAGCCATTCAATCCAATACATTGAGGGCAATCACCGCATTTTCCCTTCAGAAATTCGTAGTGTTTTACCGGGCAAGGCACCGGTATGTTCTTTTTCCTCAATCACTATTTCACCATTAACAAGCACATACTCTATTCCCTGAGGGTAACGATGAGGATCTTCATATGTAGATTTGTCTATCACCGTCTTTGGGTTAAACACAACCAAATCAGCCCACATTTCCTCTCTAATCATTCCTCTATCCCTCAAACCAAGCTTCTGAGCCGGTAGTGAAGTCATTTTTCTAATCGCTTCCGCAAGAGACAGAACCTTTTCCTCTCTAACGTATTTCCCCAAAATCCGTGGGAAGGTCCCATATGACCTCGGATGGGTTTTGCTTTCACCCAAAACTCCATATGGAGCAAGCGCCCAACCGTCAGATCCTATCATTGACAATGGGTGCTTCAAAACAGTGCAGACATCTTCCTCACTCATTGAAAAGTCCACCAATTCAATGCTCTCTTTATTTATCACAAGGTCAAACGTTAGATCGAACGGGTCAAGACCCTTCAACTCAGCGACTTCAGCAAGAGTTTTCCCTTCAAACTCCTTGCGTCCCTTCCAACCGATCACCTTTATCCGCCTCCATCCTGACTGCTTTATGGTGCTCTCCCAGCCTGGAAGCCCCTCTAACATCTCTTTCTTAATCCTCTCACGATTCTTTAGATCCGTCAATCTCTCACACAATTTATCAACGCCACCTTCATGCGCCCAAGTGGGAATCATTGAAACAAAGTCTGCGCCACAAGCTTCATACGGATAGACATCACAGGTAACATCTACGCCTCTAGATCTAGCTTCCTCCATCATCCTCAGCGTCTTTTTGACCTTACCCCAGTTTTCGATACCACACGCCTTGTGATGCGATATCTCCACGGGTACGTTCGCTTTTTCACCGATTTCTATGGCCTCTGCCACGGCCTCAATTAACGGATCTCCTTCACCTCTCATGTGACTTGTATAGATTCCGCCATACCTAGCTACAACCCTGCAGAACTCAATCACCTCCTCAGTACTGGCGAAGCCGCCTGGTGAGTAGTACAGTCCTGTTGATATGCCAAAGGCTCCATCCTCCATCGCCTGAGCAACTAACTTCTTCATTTTATCAAGCTCTTCACGAGTTGGCGGTCTGTTCTCATATCCAATCACAGCTGCTCTTATGGTTCCATGACCGACAAGTTGGACAACGTTTAACGCGATTCCCTGCCTTTCAAGTCTATCTAAATATTCTCCCAGCGTTGACCAATCTATATCCAATTTGTACTCTTTCACTTCTTCAGCAACCTCTGCTGTTACTCCTTCTATCGGAGCTGGAGAAAAACCACAGTTGCCATTTACCTCAATTGTTACACCTTGTCGTATTTTGCTTTCAGCTTTGGAATTTGATAGCAGCGAAAATTCTGAGTGAGAATGTATGTCAATGAACCCAGGACTTACCACCAAACCCTTGGCATTTATCATCTCATTTGCATTTGCAGAGCCTAAGTCACCAATCTCCAATATTTTGCCGCTCTTAATGCCAACATCTGCTTTAAACCACGGATTGCCTGTTCCATCGACGACATATCCATTTTTGACAACAATATCAAACAAAAAATCGCCTCTTCACCCTTCACATTTTTTCTCTTAACTTGTTAAATATTGCGACGCTGAAAATCAGCGTACATTAAAATAGATTTTGACCATTCTTTTAACTCTATCTTTTCCTCCCAAACCGTGATTCCAAAAAAAGTTTTTATAGTTACATCTACTCTCTTAAAAATCTAAAACGCCCACTAATCAGCGGCAAAAGAAAGGGAAATGAATGGCACTATTAGAAGTACAAGACCTAAAGACTTACTACTATACGCTCAGGGGACCGGTAAAAGCTGTAGACGCGATCAGCTTTCAAGTGGAAAAGGGAGAGGCACTTGGATTAGCAGGAGAGTCAGGATGCGGCAAAACCACAGTTGCCTTATCCATTTTAAAAATCCTCCCTACCGGAGGAAAAATAGTTGGAGGAAAAATACTGTTTAAAGAAAATGATCTCGCCGATCTCAAAGAAAAACAAATGCGACAGGTAAGGTGGAAGGGAATTTCAATAGTGTTTCAAGGAGCTATGAACGCTCTTAACCCCCTGTTTAAGGTTGGAGATCAAATTGTTGAAGCCATTTTGACTCATGAACCTGGAGTGAGAAAGAAAGAAGCCTCTATGAGAACCAATAAGATGTTAGAACTCGTAGGCATACAACCTTCAAGGGGAAAAAACTATCCTCACGAGTTCAGTGGAGGAATGCGACAACGAGCCTTAATAGCTATGGCTTTAGCTTGCAACCCAGAACTCTTAATTGCAGATGAGCCTGGAACAGCTCTAGACGTCATTGTGCAGGCTCAAGTACTAAAATTAATGGGTGAATTGAAGAGAAAGCTGAACTTGTCAATGATACTAATAACCCACGATTTATCCATCATAGCGGAACTCTGTGAAAAAGCTGCCATTATGTACGCCGGAAAAATTGTTGAACAGGGAGATATTGTATCCATATTTAAAGAACCATTGCACCCCTACACGCAAGGTCTATTAAGTGCCTTTCCAAGCATAAAGGAAGCCAAGAGACGCATGACCTCTATTCCAGGCAGTCCACCTGACTTGCTAGAACCTCCTAGCGGATGTAGATTTCATCCACGATGTCCGCACGCTATGGAAGTGTGCAAGGAAGAGGAGCCAATTACAATGGTAGTATCCAAAGAAGGCCATTACGTGGCTTGTCATCTCTTTGGAAAAGCATAAGGAAGGGATTACAATGACGGAAAACATCGTGATAGAAGCTGTAGACTTGACAAAGTATTTTCCTCTGGCAAAAGGATTTGTTGAAACATTATTTGCAAGGAAGCAATCATTTGTGCGCGCTGTGGACAAAATCAGTTTCAACATAAAGTTGGGAGAAGTCTTCGGATTAGCCGGAGAAAGCGGAAGCGGAAAAACCACGACAGGAAGACTACTGCTCAGACTCATTGAGCCAACTAGTGGAAAAATAATCTTTAAGGGTCAAGACCTTGGAGGACTCCCAGAAAAAAAACTGAAACCGTTACGACGCAAAATGCAGATAATATTTCAAGATCCATACGAATCTCTAAACCCTAGGATGACCATCAGCGACATTCTAGCCGAGCCTTTAAGGGTCCAGAAATTAGCGACAAGTGAGGCTGAAATAGAAGAAAAAACAAGCGAAATTCTGGAATCTGTCGAATTAACACCTCCAGGCGAATTTCTTCTGAGGTACCCTCATGAACTGAGTGGAGGACAAAGGCAAAGAGTTGCTGTAGCGCGAGCCTTTATTCTGAAACCTGAATTCGTGGTAGCCGACGAACCCGTATCAATGTTAGACGTTTCAATAAGGGCGGAGATCTTAAATCTAATGCATGATTTAACAGGGAAACTAAACGTTTCATTTTTGTACATAACTCACGATTTAGCATTAGCCAGACACATGTGTGACCGTATCGCTATTATGTACTTGGGCAAAATTGTGGAGATGGGCTCAGTAGAGGACATAGTCTACAAACCTCTACATCCTTATACCAATGCTTTAATCGATGCTGTTCCAACACCTGACCCAACAGCCAAACGTGTAAGAGCAGTCATCAGCGGAGAGATCCCAAGCCCAATTAATCCACCTCCAGGTTGCAGGTTTCACACAAGGTGCCCAGTTGCTGAAGACATTTGCCGTCAGAAGGAACCTGAATTAATTGAGGTTGGAAAAGAACATTTTGTAGCGTGCCACAAGCAAAAGTGAGCACACCCAGCCTTTTTAGACAAACGAATTTTTTCTACATGGATCCTTAGAGGAAAGCTATCTCTATGGATGTCCCGCCGAGCTAGCCAAATTGGCTATCTTTTCTTCTATGTATGTCCAAAATTCATTCTCCAATTTCTCTAGTGCTTCTCGCAACCTTAAACTCTGAAGGACAACATAGCCTCCTCCAAATAATTGAGTGAGCATACCCAGCCACATTGAACGTCGCGTGCGTTCACTAGCCACCAGTTCTATTACGAAATCGTTAGGATCTCCGAAGACTCTCACATTCATGGCTTTGTTCATATTTTTAAGACTTGGCGGAGCCCATAAAATAGTGTGTTCTCTCGTCGACTCAGTTTTTTTTGTAACAAAGCCTTTGTCTCTAAAGAAATCCTCAGCGTATCTGCTCAGCTGGTTTAAATCAACGTTTCTTCCAACCCATTGTCTTTGCATTTATTAGGCCTCAATAGACCAGATTGGAAAGAGCCTTTCTTAAACCTTAACTTTTTGCACTACACGTCGGAGGGGACATGAACCAAACTTAAACATATACTGACCAACAACTTGAAGTTTCCATTTGAGTTTTGCGAACTTTAAATCATTCATAAATGTAGGCTTCAAACCTAACTTAGTGCAATCGTGTTTTGAGTCCTAAAATCTCTCTTGCCTCGTCGGGTTTGGCTATCTCGCGTTGAAGTTCCTCAGCTAGCTTACGTGTTCTGGCGACAAATTCCTCGTTTGGCGCTAGTTTACCCTTGGCATAGTAAATGTTGTCTTCAAGTCCAACTCTGACATGGCCCCCTAAAATTATTGACATGGTAGTCATATTCAATTGCCATCTGCCTATTCCCGCCACAGAAAAAGTAGCGCTTGGAGGAAGTTGTCGACTCATATGTAACAGGTTATCTAAAGTAGCGGGGATGCCGCCGTCCACTCCCATAACCAGCTGAAAGTGTGCGGGCTCTTTAACCAACTCTTGTTCAATCAGCTTAACACCTTGGCGGATGAAACCCACGTCAAAGGCTTCAATCTCAGGCTTGATGTTTGCCTCGAGCATTTTGTTAGCGAGAAACATGATGGTTTCCCATGTGTTTACGTAAACGGTTGATGGCTTGCGTCCCGCAAAATTTAGGGACCCAGTTGTGAGACTCGCCATCTCCGGCTTTGTCTTCAATGGTTCAGCTCGCTCCTCGTCTGATTTGCCCGCTACGCCACTTGTCGATGTCATGATGATTAGGTTTGTTTTCTTACGGATCTTATCCACGGTTTCCTCAAAAACAGCATGATCTGAAGTGGGGTTTTCGTTTTCATCTCGGCAGTGCACATGAATTACCGAGGCACCCTCTTGCTCGCACAAGTAGGCGGTTTCAGCAATCTCATCTGGCGTCACTGGTACATAGGGCGTATCCTTTTTGCGAGGCACTGAACCCGTCGGGGCAACAGTAATAATGAGCTTCTCCACCGTCTTGCCTCCTAGCCTAAACACTGTAAATTAGATTTAACGATGTCAGCGTATAATTTTTCTGTTCTCTTTGACTTAGTTCCATTATTCTTTGTCCATTAGAACGAGAACAAAAATGCAGTTCATGGCCTTCAACATGATAGCACACAAAACTTTTTTTGGTTTAAACAAACATTCACCAAGAAAATTGGTGGCGTGAGAAATGAAGCTGGAACTCCTGAGTCGGGATCAAATCAAGAAAATTCATTCAGCTAGCATAAGAATCTTGGAGGAGACAGGCGTTTTAATTCATGAGAATAATTTCCTAAAGTTTCTGGCTAGCGCCGGCGTTGACGTTGACTTGGGCAAGAAAAGGGCTAAAATGCAATCCGATTTAGTTGAGGATTGCATCAAAAAGACGCCAAAACATGTGACGTTGTACGCAAGGGATCGAGAGCACAACGTGGAGCTTGTTGAGGGCAGAATTTACGGTCATGCAGTGGGTGGGGCATCAAACGTAATTGATCTTGATACAGGAGAAGCTCGACCTTCCACGCTAAAAGATGTGGAAAACTTGACGAGAATGGTTGATGCTCTTCCTAATCTTCATATGGGCACTATGATAGTTATTCCTTGCGATGTTCCAGAACGCTTGAGAGATATATATGCAATTGAAGCAATGCTTAGGAATACGGGCAAAAATATTGACGCCACACCATTTGATGATAAAGGCTTCAAATACATAATTCAACTTGCTGAAGCTCTTGTAGGAGAAGAGGATCTGAAGAAGAATCCAATAATTACTTGTAGCGCATCTCCAACTAGCCCTCTGCAATTTCCAAGCGAAGTCACAAAGGTGCTAACAAGAGCAACTAGACATTGCCTTCCAATAGCCATACTGCCTTGCCCTCTAACCGGAGCAACCAGCCCAGTTACTTTGGCTGGCACTTTAGTTCAGCAAAACGCGGAGATGTTGGCAGGACTTGTTATCGTGCAGCTTCTGAATCCCGGCAATTCTTTCTGGTATTGTCCGCGTTGCATACCTTTAGATATGTCGACAGGTCAGGCGTGCAATGGAATTGAAGACGCAATGATGGCCGTGGGATGTGTTCAACTTGCTAAACATTATGGTTTTCTCTCCGATGTATATGGACTCGGCACTGATTCTAAAACTCTGGACGAGCAAGTAGCTTTCGAGAAGGCGCTAGACGGCATAATGCCAGCGTTAGCTGGAGCTAACGCGTTGTCAGGCGCTGGCTGCATCGAAAGCGGCATAACTGTGAGTTACGAGCAACTGGTTATTGATGACGAAATTTTTGGAATGATATTTAGAGCAGTTAGAGGTATAGATTTCGATGAAGAAAAACTTGCAGTGGACGTTATAACAAAAGTCGTTGAAGAGCCATCAAATTTTCTCCAGCAAAAACACACTTTAAAACACTTTCGCAATGAATACTATTTCCCGAAGCTTTGCGATAGGTCTTCAAGATCTCGATGGCAGAAAATGGGAGCCAAAAATATAGTTGAGGTTGCCC
>Ga0315309_1001405_pt1 | contig 14405 bp, 9 predicted proteins | sample TDP4_MG_FD_203080 | JGI IMG/M metagenome (GOLD analysis project Ga0315309, IMG submission 203080) | Freshwater sediment microbial communities from Lake Towuti, South Sulawesi, Indonesia - TDP4 | ecosystem: Environmental > Aquatic > Freshwater > Lake > Sediment | place: Indonesia: South Sulawesi... | reverse complement strand
AACCTTAAACAAAACGGTGACCAATGCCTCAACTAAACCCAACGATAACATTCGTAATTCCAATACGAAACAAACAAGAATTCCTAATCGAACAAATAAACGCAATATTCAAGTTCTCAGAGCAATACGGAGGATTCTGTGAAATAATAATAGTAACAGACGAGATAGAAGATGCAAAACTCAAAGTAGCATGGCTGGCAATAAAACTGAACAAGATAGGCCACCCTCACGTAAGAACAAGGATGATACGTTACATATCACAACAAAGCCTGACTGACCTCATTGAAACATGCATAAACCACGCCTTCGGACAAAAAATAGTGATAACAACCGGCACACCAGAAAAAATAGAAAAAATAACCGATATGATGGAAAGAGATATCCTAATAACTCAATACGTATTTGATTTGAATACCCTCCGAGAAAACCTAAACATAAAATGATAGACAAGACACAATTCTACATCAAACAGCTCGAAAAGTCAAAACTTCTGGCGGACGAAACTCACTACGACTTGTTGGTTGAAGGTTAAGTCGGTTTAACCATAGCAGCCGCTTACTTGGATTGATAAATAGGATATGGCAAAACAGATTTATCATCCGTAATTTGTACCAGCTATTTTTGATCCGCTTTAGACGTTATGTTAGGTATTTCTCAGAATCGTTTCGGAAAAGTCCACTCGCTTACAGCGTGTGTAGGGCCGAGTTAGTAGCCTCGTACCTTATTAAGAAGTCTCTGATTTGGCTAGCGCTTGCCAGAGCGCCATTAACAGGTATATCGGAAGAGTGATGACCAACAGAAGCGCGAAGAACAATCCTACCAACAGCTGCCATGGAATGTAGTAGGATGAAAAAGTACGATAATAGGGTTCCACAATAGTAAGAACAACTATTAAGGACAGCACAATCGCGATTAGCATCCAAAGGATAGCAATTGCCTGCTTTGTATTTATCGTAAACTCCAACATCTTCACCTCCTATTTTTCAAATGCTCGTTTCGACTTCTCCTTCTCTAAGTCTTTTACAGCTTTCTCTCTAAATAAATACCTATGGAAAAATCTTCTATACCTAGATTACTCAAACGTGCAACTAGACCAGTTTAGCACAGCGCTATACGGAAACTAAGCAAATTTAAAAAGACAAACAAGAATCTGGAGCATATGCCAATTTCTGATATGTTTGCTTTTTCAAAATCTGATTTTTATATATCGCATCATGTATGAACCTTTTAGTGCTTCGAAATGAACAAGAGACTCTCAAGCAAAGAATTCCTTGAGCTTGGAAACGCATTATGGAAAGGCGATGCCAAAGTAAAATATCAGAACCCAGATGCATGGATAGGTCATTTAATAAGATGGGTTCCTTTGTCTCAAACCTACACTGAATGAAAAGGACTATTGAAATTGATTCTTAAATGAATGTCAACTAATTACTCGTAGTCTTCTCCATGGAAGGTGAAGCAGTAGGGACAGAAGGTATATACTTCAGGGAATTCTTCCCCGCACACTCTACACTTTTTCCTTCTCCGGAAAGGCGAGATTGCTGGGGGAGTTGGTGATATGACCATCTCATCTTTTTTCTTTCTTCTGCGCCTCCGCAACAACGCAAATATCAGGACAAGAAGTAGGAGGATACCGCTAAGCATGACCAGTAAAAATAATAGAGCCAGAAGCCATATAGGAATTTTCCAAACTGGCGGATACACCCAAGGCTTGACCCAAACAACGCCATTAACGAGCCTATTATTCTCGATATTAACTTCATCGGGCACAACACCCCCCTCTGCACTCAAAGTATAATTCCCTTCAGTCACATTTCGCGTATCCCAGTGGAAAACAAGCAACATTTCCCTACCGGGCTCTAAACCGTTAACGAACAGTTTTTCAACAACGTTTGAGCCATAAAATGCAGTAACGTTAAAGGATTCGATATAGGTTCCGTTATTTTTAACAACAACGTGAATGACGCCAACTTCGCCTATGTAAACAAGGGTTTTTGAAGGCGAAACGCTTAAAACCGCAATATCATGAATCGGAGGGAATGGTGGTCTCGCCATAACTTGAACAATACCATTAATAAAAGTGTTATCCGCAATGTTAATGTCGTTTAGGAGGGGAGCAGAGGCACTTATTAGATAAAAACCTTCGTGTACGAAACTTGTGTTCCAAACAAAAACTAATGTCACTTGAGTGTTGGGTGCAAGAGAGCTCACCTGCAAGGTTTCAATTAATGAGGAGTCATAGTAGGCGCTCACACTGAAGGTCTCTGTTTCCGTTCCTTTGTTAAGAACGCTGACGTTAATTTGGAGCGCTTCCCCGATGTAAAGAATGTCTTTTGAAATTTTAACGTCTACTACTGCGATGTCGTGAATAATTGCTGGTAGTTTAGGCTTAATCTTAATAATTCCGTCAACGAAGGCGTTGTCTGTGATGTCAGCCTCGTTAACTAAGATTAGGATGGAAACACTTATTGTGTAATTTCCCGGACTAACCGTCGAAGTGTCAAAGGTGAAATCTAAGGTTACATGAGAATATGGCGAAAGTGCAGTGACCTGCAAGGTTCCAATAAGTGCACCGTCATCATAGGCGCTCACGTTAAAACTTTCAATCTCCGTTCCTTCATTCTGGACAATAGAGAGTATTTGCACAGGTTGGCCCACCTCAACAGTTTCGGCTGAAGGAACGGCATCCACAACTGCTACATCATGAAAGGCTATCGTTAGCGGTTCATAAGGCACGATAAAAAACTCTGTCGACACAGCTGGACAATATGGGACACCGCTCTCATTTACTGGCACATTAAATGCAGACACTATAGCTTTTGCTTTCCCGATAAACGCGTATTTCGGGATGTACAATTTGCTATACAAGAAAACCAGTTTTTCATTTGACGTCACCTTAAGATAGGGTATCTCAGAACTGTTAACTGGAACGTTTAACTCGTCTTGTATGACTATGGCAAGCGTGACGTTTTTCACAGTCATGGCTACGCTTTTTAAAGTGATCTCTAGCCCCACGTCACCTCCAATCCCAAAAGTTTCTCGATAAGTAATGTCTTCATCGATTGTCCTTACTGAGATCAGCTTAACAATCCAGTCCACTTTAAAAGTTAAAGTGTCTTCAAAAGCCTCACCGTCAATCAACACCTTCGCTACTGCAAACCACTTTCCAAAGGCTTCACTCACATTGACACATTTTTGATGTATCGCGAATTCAACTGTTGCAATCCCGCTCGAATTAGTTTTAGCCGTAAGGCTAAAGGATGTATTATTAGGGATTCTCACATGAAACGCCACCAGTAAATTTTCGATAGGCGTTTCATTGTACGTTACTGACGCGTATAGAATAACAACTTCTTGAGGGCCAAATGCGTCGCTTGGCATGTTGGGGCCTCTTCCGCTGTAGGGCTCTTTTTGTGTGAACAGGTCGATTTTTCCATCATCGTATCCCGAAAAAGCCATTTTCACTTTTGCATGTATGTAGCTAAGAAGAATTACCGTTACTACGAGCGTAACCGCTAAATTTCTTAGTCTCGTATTCATCAGCTATCAAGCATCTAATTAATAACAGATTCTTTAACGAATATTCCAAAATTACGAATATTCCCAATAAGGGAGGGGTTCTTTTGGATCAATTTTTTGTTAAAGATGTTAGTCACGGGTTCGATGACCTCCCAAAAACACCGGGTGACAATGACTGTATAAGGCGGGCCCCGCTGGGAATTGAGCTCCGCGGAGTGAATTTGACCTGCCCAAACTCCCTCTTTTTTTGGTTTGCTTCTGATCTTCTATGAACCCCTCGCGCGTGCTGTTACCAAAAAAACAGAATGAGGACGGTACTTATTCAGCTCTGGAGCGGTGAGTTCGGGCAGCCCCACCACTCTGGAACTGAATAGGTACGGTTTCCTCAAACACTTCCCCCCCTTTTTACGATTAAACGCCTGCGTTTCTAACAAGGTTCTGAGGTCTAAAACCGAGAATTCATGTCAGCTGTGAATTTTGGGGGGTTAGGTATAAGCTTATCCAACTGCTTTCTCAACATGCTTTAAGATTATTCGTCGTCAGAGATGACAACCTGAGTATCTACGGTTGGCGACAGCCAAAAATAAGCCTGGTGCGGGGGATAGAGTTTGAACTCAAGAGAGGAATTTTACTAGTAAATTCGTGCGCCAACCCCCCACTTTTTAGAGGGTTATTCGCTTGTTGTAGACTTTTGAGAACTAATCAGAACCACAAAATGTCAATGATGCAATTATTTTGGGGATTATAGGTATATGAGTAGAGACTGTGTATTAGCAATGACCGTTATTCTAATGCCCATGTTAACATTAGGACTTAATATTCAACCAGCTAAAGCAGAAGGCCTAATAGTTGTGGATGGAAGCTTAAGTGATTGGATAGACACAGATAAAAATGTTGATCTCTGGAGACGACGCTTCCTTCAAAGAAAAAGGGGAGGTGATGTGGGGTTCAAGTTTTCTTATTGAGGATGCATGAGAAATTTCCATGATTCGGCGACTTTCAAGATGTCCCAGATACTATATAGCATGGGCTTGTATGTCCAAGTCTCGTATAGCGGTAATTGGTCGTAGGCGTGGGGGCTTGGACTGAAGATGTTGACGAATCCGCTTTGTCCAGGCGGGATCACGTCCACTGCGTGCGGAGGTTTCAACCACTGCCTGGGCATTTCCGCGATGTGATTGTAGGTGCCGCGGTTCATGGCGTGCATGGTTGGCGCTGGTAGAGCTCCCATTTGGTCGAATTTCACTTTGCTAACAGGAATTAGCCATGTGGATATGTCTGGTCCACGTTCTGCTGTCAATTCGGCGAGAGCGGCCTTCAACACCCGGACAATAATCGTGTTTCTGGCCTCTCCATCAAGGTAGTCGTAGTAGAGAGGCAGTTTGGAGGCTAGACCGTCAAAGACGTGAATTAATGTGCTGGACTGCCATTCGCTCACAGCCATCACGCTTGAGGAAATGTCGTCAGCAAACACTTCAGGAAGGATTTTCTTGTACCATCTATCAAAGATCGTGAGACCGGGGTCGTCGTATGTGGCAGCGGGGTTTGGCCATCTCGGTTCCAATATATCGTTGTAGTGATGGTTCCAAGCTTGGAGGTAGGGTAAAGCTGCCGCAACATCTGGGTTGCCGGGAGCTGCCTCCTCAGCTGCTTCTATCAGGTAGTGGAGGAAGTTCATTCCTGGAATGTGGTTGTATCCAGCGTCTATGTTGATTCTATTCATGTCTTCGAAGGTGAACTTCTTGCCAGCAGCCAGAAGATCCATTATCTCTTTGACACGGTGGCCTTCGCCCCAGCCAGCATCTGATTCCCCGTACGGCCAATTGGCTATTGGTTTGTTGTTCCAGTTGGCGAGCCAGCCCTGCTCCGGGTTGATGCACTTGGGCATCTCCGCGAATCCGGTGACACCTAACCACTCTTCTTCTCCAGTACCCCATAAGGGCAACCTGTCGTCAATAAGTCTTCCACCCTTCCCTGTGGTTGGCTTTATCGGGAAGGTACCAGCATGCCAGTAGCCGATGTTTCCGTCTCTGTCTATCCAGTAGAAGTTGTGGGCCGGCTGTACGGTTTTACAGGCCTTTTGGAATTCCCAGATATTTCTTGCCTGTTGAAAGAGCGACCAACCCTCTTCAGCTGCAACATCATTCTTATAGTAAGGTGCCTTCATGGTGAATGCAAGGTTGTGGGCTAGATCTAAACCAATGATAGGACCATGGATTGTGCGATAAACGGGGAAATTATGAGGAGCATGGGAAGCGTCATAGATTGTTTCGATTCTCATTTCCATGTTAACCCATTGACCATTGAACCAGTATTGGGACGGATTTGCAGGATTTAGAACTTCCAGGTAGGTGTCCATGACATCTGAAACACCGGTGGTTGATGTCCAAGCGCCATACTCACTCACACCAATCAAGATTGTTGGAAACATTGGCATCATCATGCCGACGGCGTTGATCCCCGCACCATGCAGCCCTACCTCAAGAACTATTTGCGGGATCGATTGCCCCATCTGCGGACCACCCACTTGCAGGGCGTTCCGAGTTTTTGAATTCCACCAGCTGACCATCCACGCGTTGCTTCCGAACTTTGTGGGTATGCCCAGCGACTCAAGCAGCTCTATTTGTCCCATCTTAGCTTCTTCGTATTCTCGGTAGATGTCGCCTATGTTGCTTGGGAGACCCGTCTCAGGCATGCTGCCGCAAGGATACCAGCATCCCGTGCCGGGTATTGTCACTTCTGCTCCAGGGTCATTCTGTGGGAAGAGGTCGTTGAAGATCAGCCATCCCATCGTGGGGCCGTGCATTGTCTGAAGAGCTTGTAGCGCAGCTGCATAGCGGAGTTCCTCGCCGCCACAGCCACCAAATCTCCAGGCCATCATTACTACAATAGCCATACTGTCTTCAATTGCCCAAGGCTCTGGGAGAATTCCTTTCGCTAGATATTCGATAGGCATAAGAGATGGGTCGCCATTAAACAAGGCCGTCGTAGCCTCTGTAATGTATAGGTTTACACCGTCCACGAAGGCTAAAGCCATTTCCTTAAGACGTGCTTCCGGCTTGGTAGGAACCCACTTATCAAACATATCTCCTAATTCTTCCCAGCTATATCCTATAGCTCTGGTCGCATAATCTTGTTCTACAGTTGCTAAGCCAATTTCAGCAAGTCTACCGAAGGCTGCTCTCCTGTAAACATCTGCTTGCCAAAGCCTATCCTGAGCCGTCGCATAGCCGCATCCAAAGCCCAAACCCTCTTTCGTATCTGAGAAAATGTGGGGAACCCCGTAATTGTCTCTTATGAGCAAGACATAGCTCCCGCCTTCTGCAGCCGTCGCAGCTGGAAGGGTAATGGAGAACCCAACAATGAACATAACAGATAGTAGACAAGCCAATAGTTTCTTTCGCACTCTATCACTCTCCTTTCATTTGGGTACTTATTTCATTGCGCCCCTCACTCGGCGCTCCGAAGGGAATACACTAGAATCCAATGAAAGACTTTTCAGCGGTACGTAGACCAATCAAATACTCCTTTCCCTTCAAATTACAAAGGACGCAGAAAACATTTAAGATTTTTCATACAGTTTGTTGTAAAAAGTTAGAAGTAATTGAGTTGTATGTTTCCTACGAAGTCGTCGAGCAAGCGTGCGTATTTTGTAGGGCTTTTGGGTTAGGGTCTCCGTCTTGGTCTTGACAACTTTTTATCATTTGGTCAGGTTGGGTGTTTATCCATTGGCTGAAATGGTAAACGCCTAGATGTATTGGTAGAGGGTGGCTGTGCTGCCTATTCTGTGTCTTAGCAAGTGTTTGGCAAGCTGTAAGGTTGAAGTGTTGTTGAATGTGAATGCTACTAGGCTTGGCATTTTCCATGAGAGGCTGTCGATAATGTATTGTTGGAGTTTTTCGTCAGCTGCGTTTTGTGGTTCTGGTATTTGGAGCGTTAGTGGGTTGTTGAGTTTGTATCCACGTGGGCTGTGGGTTATGGTTATTGCTTGCATTGGTTTCTCTTCCGTCTATTTACTTTGTCTGAGTTTTTCGCTTCGCTGTCTGAGGTGCATACTCAGCGTTAGTTTCTTTGTTGTTGGAGCGATTTATAGACCCGCTTGGAATATTTTGTAAGGGTATTGCATGGATTTCTAGGATGCAGCTCTTCAGAATTACGAGTCCGCTGCCCGAGCCGTTGGTAGCTGATCATATGGGAATGTTCTGTCGTGTTCGATGAGTATTAGTTCGTTGTTTTCTTTTGTTAGCCATCCAATGGTTTCGCGCTCTGCGGCGTCTTCAACTGGAGTGGGCACATTCCTGTAGAGAAGATGGTCCTTGTAGCCAGGACATAAACTGCTGAACCTAGAGGTATGGCTGAGGTCATCGTTGTGCCTATTGAAAAACATTTTATTTGCGCACTCCTATATAATTAGCCTTGTGAATTCATAATTACCCAGCGTAAGGAATGCTCATGGATGCCAGTCGAGCGGAACTAGATTACAAGTGGTTGGACGCAGCGAAGTCTTATGAGCAAGTATTATATTCCAAATCAAAAACTGTCTTCTTTGCTGCGGAGTCTTGGCAAAAAATAGGCTTCTGTTACAGTCTGGCTTCTAGGCAAGCTCGCGATATAGAAGAATTTAAGAAGTTTAGACAACTCGCGGTAGAAGCTTACGAAAAGGCCGCTAAGCTTTTCAGAGAAGATTCCAGCTTGGAAAATCAAGGGAAAAGCGCAGAGTGCCTTGCCATAGCGGAGTACACGCGTTCATGGCTTGCATCCAGTTCTTCGGAGAAGGAGAGAATGCTTGATGGCTGTTGTGCATATGGGAAAAAGGCTTTAGAGGCGTTTAAAAAGACTGGAGATGAGTTAAGCTATGGGAAGACCTGCAACAACCTGTCGCTGTGCCTCTTTAATCGTCTTGTTATCGCGTCTACTTTGGAGGAGAAAAGGAAAATCGTTCAAGAAGGGATAGATAATGCGAGCGATGGCATCTTAGTTTTGTCTAAGCTTGAGAATAAGGATGAGCTCCTTACTGCCTTTTCCTTAGCCAGCCTCCAAAGTTGGTATGCTGCGAACATCAGTGAACAAGAAGAAGAGAGAAGAGATTTAGCCAACAGATGCTTGAGGTACTCAGAGAACGCGATTACGCTTTCGAAGGAGATTAGCAACCCTTATTCTAAGGCTATGTCGATGTGGGCTGGAGCTTTATCGACTCTTTTCTTCACAGAAAAAATCGAATCTTCCTTGGAATATGCCAAAGAAATGCTACAACATGCTTCTGTAATAAGAGACAATTACTTCAAAGGTATTGCGTTTTATCTCCTTGCGCACATCACAGATTGGATGGTTCCAAGAGAAGCGAACCCAGATAAGAAGAAGCAAGGATACAAAGAGATCATCAAATATGCTGAAGACGCGATACAACATCTTCAATTGGTCTGCAGAGATTCGGATATAGCAGAAACTTATTTGTTCTATACAGAAAGCTACTCTTATCTAGCACATGAGTTTGCGGTCAAACCATTGGAAAAACTCGCCTTTTCAAAAAAGGCAGTAAGAATCGGAGAAAAAGGACTAGAGTATGCAGTCCGTTCAGGTTCTATAGATGCGATGGGCTCTATCTTGCACGCTTTAAGCAAGGCATATCACTACCAGTCAAACCTTGAGCCAAGAAGAGACGAAAAACTAGAACTACTGAGAAACGCTTTAGGTTACAGAAAAGAATACGTTAGAATTGTCCAAAAGGCTTTTACATCTAACTTTTGGGTACTTGGTGTCGGCTTAGTTTATGCGGCACAAATAAAAGCAGATTTGGCTGGACTAGAGAAAGATAAAGAAAGCAAGGCTGTCCTTCTCAAAGAAGCTGTCGCTGATATGAAAAGCGGAGTTTCATATTGTAATGGGTGGGTTGGATCCCATGCTGTGCCATCGCTTATAGCAATTGTAGCGGGCTTTGAAGATACGTACGGAGGAATGCTAAATGAACGCTATTTGTTAACTAAAGAGAAAGAGAATTTGAAAGAAGCAAACAAAATTTACGGCGATGCCGCTGAGAAATTCAAAAAAGTTGATTTACCAAGCCGTGTCGCAGAGTCCTATTGGAAAATTGCAAGAAATCTGGACCTCAGCGGTGATTACCAGAAAGCAGCGGAAAACTTTGAGAATGCATTCGCTGGATACAAAACTGCTGCTCAAAAGATTCACCAGTTTAGTGAATTCTATCTTGATTACGCTACTTATATGAAAGCATGGAGCGAAATCCAGAAGGCTAAACTTGCCCATGACAACGCAAAATATGCGACTGCACTGAAACATTATGAAAGAACCTCAGATTTGCTTAGGCAATCAAAATTGTGGGGTTACCTATCTTCGAACTTCCATGCGTGGTCACTTTTAGAACAAGCAGAAGATTTCAGCAGAAAAGAAAGTTGCAGTGAAGCAATCGGCTCCTTTGAGAGGGCGATTAAACTCTTTCGGGAATCCCAGAGAACTCTTCGAGCTCAGTTAGATGGAATTGACAAAATCGACGAAAAAGACTTGGTAATCAAACTCATTGAAGTTTCAAACACAAGAGAAGAATACTGTCATGGGAGAATCGAAATAGAGGAAGCAAAGATCCTCGATAAACAAGGCGACCATGTAGCGAGTTCTGAAAAATACGAAGCTGCCGCAGCGACTTTCCAAAAGATATCACAAACTGATTTAGAGCAAACCCGAAAAGAGGTTAAGCCACTAATTTATCTTTGCCAAGCATGGCAAAAAATGACTATGGCCGAAGCAAGGAGCTCTCCCATATTATATAAAGAAGCAGCAGAACTGTTCAAACTGGCAAATGAGCACACGCCCAGCGAATCAGCGAGCCTACTGGCATTGGCCCACAGTAGTTTCTGCAAGGCATTAGAAGTCGGAACTAAATTCGAAATCACTAGAAACGCGACGATGTATACAGAAACGAAGAAATACATGGATGCCGCCGCAAACTACTATCTCAAAGCTGGTTTCGAAACTGCTTCGGAGTACGCTAAAGCCACAAAACGCCTCTTCGACGCATATGTCTATATGAACAATGCAAAAAGGGAAATAGATCCGGAAAAAGAGGCGAAGTATTACTTAATGGCTGAAAAAGTCTTACAGAATTCAGCTGAATCCTTCACTAAAGCGAGACACGCTGAAAAAACTGATCAGGTTCAAAAACTTCTCGAGAAAGTTAGAGAGGAAAGAGAGCTGGCTTTGTCGTTAAGCGAAGTTTTCCATGCGCCAACTCTCACTTCGTCAACGGCGAGTTTCGCCACAATAAGTCTAAGCGAAGAAAGGGCAGTGGGCCTGGAAAGATTTGAACACGCAGATATACAAGCCAAGCTGATTCAACCCGGGACTGACATTAGAGTTGGAGAAGAAGCAAACCTCGAAATTCAGATCGCTAACGTGGGAAAAGAGGCAGTTTTGCTAACTAAGGTAGAGAACATAATTCCCGTTGGCTTTCAACTTGTTAGTAAACCCGATGACTGCTCGTTCGAAGACACGCATCTCATCATAAAGGGAAAGCGGCTTGACCCGCTGCAGATGAATGAAATAAAATTTGTGTTTAAACCTTTTAAAAGGGGTGCCTTTGAACTTAGACCAAGAATTGCTTGCGTGGATGAAACTGGGCATCAACTGCTCTATGAACCCGAACCTAGGATTTTTAACGTTTTGGAAGCTGTTCTTCCAGGTCGCATTACCACGGGGTACGAGGACCTTGATGATTTGCTGTTGGGCGGGATCCCTGAGAATTACGCTGTTGTAATGACCTCCCCTTCCAGTGACGAAAGGGAAGTACTCATCAAGAGATTTCTTAAAGCTGGGACTGAGAAGGGCCAAATAACATTTTACATCACTGTAGAACCAGGAGCTGGAAGGGCTCTAGCAGAAGAATATCAATCAAACTTCTATCTTTTTGTTTGTAATCCTCGGGCAGACGTGCTGATCAAAAGCTTGCCCAACGTGTTCAAACTGAAGGGGATAGAGAGTCTAACAGATATTGACATTGCGTTAACTAAGTCTTTTCGCATGTTGGACGCATCACGAGGCGGCCCTAGGAGGGCGTGTATCGAAATAATATCGGATGTTTTACTGCAGCATCACGCTGTGATCACCAGAAAATGGTTAAGCGGGCTTCTTCCAGACTTAAGGTCGAAAGGCTTCACCACTTTGGCAATAATTAACCCTCATATGCATCCTCAAGAAGAAGTGCAAGCAATTCTAGGCCTCTTCGAAGGAGAAATCAAGATTTCCGAGAAAGAAACGGCTAAAGGTGTAGAAAAAATTCTGAGAATTAGGAAACTGTATAACCAACGATATCTGGAGAACGAGTTGACCCTTACAAGAGAAAGACTGGAATCTTGATGCTGGGAAAAATGGGCATTTAAGGCTGAGTATTTGTTAACTCGAGTTGAGGAAGTGTCATTATGGGATGCGGGGTTTACTTTTGAGGTTTCTCCCTCAAATTATGGGCAATCGCTTCTATCGATTGGGCGTCGTCCGCGCTAATAGATGTTGGTTCTATATGATAGTACCATTAAATAATTATATTAGAACTGCTTGAAATGAAGGAGAAGGGAGAATAATGAAGAGAACGGTACAAAAAACAGTTGGGATACTGCTCATAATCTTACTAATTGCATCATTTATTGCCATACTGCGCATACTACCGACATACTCTGCTCCAGTAATCATAAGCAATAATTTGCTCGTGAACCCAGGATTCGAAAGTGGTCTCACTGGTTGGAGCACGTCACAAGGCACTGCGGTATACTCTATTGACAACATGACATTGTATTCAGGGTTTTTTTCTTGCAGGGGTGTTGAGACTGGTATTGGAAGTCTCGGTCGCCTTTACCAAGATGTTACTAACATTACATCATCAGGAAACCAATATCAGATCAGTGGATGGATAAAGACAAGCGGCGTTAACGGGTCCGTGGTCATCGGTTTAGATTACGTCGATGCTGACGGTTGGACTCCAGAGGATGGCTACGTGTATGAAATAGGATATGTCAGCGGAACACAGGATTGGACATTCTTCCAGAGCGATTGGTTAATCCTGCCACCCATGCCATCTGACGCTCAAGCACTTTGGTTTTTGTTTGACTTCAATAACGGCGCGGGAACTGCTTGGTTTGATGATGTCTCGCTTACGGTAAGTGGTCTAACTATTGCAAATGAGGTTGTGGGCGTGCCTCCAAGCTCGCCTTGGAATTACATAATCGTGAATGCTGACACAAATGAGGTCATTAAGAACTTTACGCTTCCTGCTGGCGGTGGAAGTATTACATTTTCAGATTCAGTGTTCACAGATGGTGGCAGTTTTCTGTTAACTGCGACTCCTAAATTCGGCTATTACTTAGACATATCTGCCGAGATATATAGCGAGTCTAGTTGGGCAGAGATTGTCAATTCTACGACGATATTCTTAGATTTAGCTCCAGATGATTTTATAGGCGTCACTTTCACTAATACTCCTATGCCTGCCTTCACGGTTCAATCGTTAGGGTCGCCTCCTCCTAGTGACTTGAATTTCAATATACCCCCACTTAAGCCTACACCTGTCCAAGCTGGTTGGAGTGTTGACGTAAACCCGCCAAGTAACATTGATCTGGTGCTTGGAAAGCCCCTGGCAATACTCGTTAACGTAAGCGAAACAGAACACACGATACTACCTAATTATCAAATCACTGTCTCTGTCTCATTCGAGGGAAATACCTACATTAACGTTACGACGGGATCTCAAATACTCACCGATAGCATAGTATCGATCTGGAATCAACCCATAGTGCCGCCAAGAGCTACCGTGGCTAATGAGTCAATCATAGGCTTATACACAGTATATGATCCCCAAACCTCATCTACAATTGAATCTGAGCCCCTAATACGAACTGATGTTACCGTGAAAGATACAACTGGCTTGTCTTTATACTATGCTTACATGACTAAAACACAATATGGTACGGAAAGCGAGGTGGCCTACAACTTAATGGTAGGAAACAGTACTGCATTCATAAATGCAACGTATCCCGTTAAAAACGTAACAGCCGATGTGACCTACGCCAATAAGGGTATCAATGGCGCGAAAGCTGGATCTGCAGGCATGCAAAAAGATGCTGTGAATGTAGCTACAAAAGCCAAATTAATGGGTGCAAGTGCAGTTGGCATCGCAATCGGGCCAAACTCCACGGCACAAGATTATTTCTCATATCACGGGTATCCAGGCGCTGCAGGGGTCAGTTTCGGTCCAAGCGTAAAAGGTGTGATAGTGCTAGACGGCTACTATATTGCTGCGTCCCACGAAGTTGCACATACTTATGCCTTGTACTGGGGAATGCCAGAACAGTATCAAACCAACCCTCCTAATGGAAAGACAGCCAGCGGAGTCTGGGCTCAGAACGGTCAGTGGAGAACGGGCTACTCCTTTATGGGTACAGCACCTTATAAAACACTTAACTTCACTTGGGTAGACAACGACAGCACGTATCGATACCTATTCAATCATACAGCAATGAATCTAAATGATCCTGAAATCCTGATAGCCAACGGCTTAATCTATAAAAACGGTACGGTCGAGTTTCTCTCAGACTGGTACCATTTACAGCAGGGAACTCCTGACACATTGACACCTGGAGACTACGCCCTTAGATTCGTGGATGCAAGTGGTACTCCATTAGCTGAAACCAGCTTTGACGCCTCATTCTTCATGCACATCGATCCGGGAATCAGCGTGGGAATGGATGCAATCGATGTCAGAGCCTTTGGAAGAGTAGAGACCGATGCCGCGGCTTTTGCCTTCGCAACCGCATATCCGCAGGGGACATCAGCCGTTCAAGTGGTAGACATTACCGACCCACAAAACCAGGTTGTATTGGCAACAG
>Ga0315309_1001404_pt1 | contig 14417 bp, 11 predicted proteins | sample TDP4_MG_FD_203080 | JGI IMG/M metagenome (GOLD analysis project Ga0315309, IMG submission 203080) | Freshwater sediment microbial communities from Lake Towuti, South Sulawesi, Indonesia - TDP4 | ecosystem: Environmental > Aquatic > Freshwater > Lake > Sediment | place: Indonesia: South Sulawesi... | reverse complement strand
TCGGTTTTCCCCTTCGATTCGGCGATGACGAAGGAATCATCCGGGCAATCCATCTCATCGGAAGAAGGGAAGGGTCTGGCATTCTCTGGGGAGAGGGAGTGAAGAGGATGGCCAAGGTGATTGGGAAAGACTCCGAATCCTTTGCCATGCACGTCAAAGGTTTGGAGATGCCTGCTTACGACCCAAGGGGTTCGACAGGGATTGCTTTGGCCTATGCCACCAGCGACCGGGGGGCCTGCCACCTCCGTTCATGGCCGATTGGAGCGGAGCTCCTCTCAGCGGAAGAACGGATCGATCCATTCTCAATGGAGTTCAAGGCAGAGTTTGTCAAGAGTCAGCAGGACTTGTTCACCGTCATTAATTCCTCGGTGACGTGCCTCTTTAGCATCTTCTCACTCAGCTTAAGGCATATCGTCCAATTTCTTCACTCTGTGACAGGGATCGAATCTTTTTCATCGGCCGAGGATGTATTAGGAATTGGAGAGAGAACGAATAATTTGGTGAGACTCTTCAATCTCAGGGAAGGCCTGACCAGGAAAGAGGACTCTTTGCCGAACCGATTCCTTACCGAACGCCTTAAAGAAGGCCCTTCCCGAGGTCGGGTGGTCGATTTAGAGACGATGTTGAAAGAATACTATTTCGTAAGAGGATGGGATGAGGAAGGAAGACCCAACTCGGAAAGACTAAAGAAGCTGAAGCTTCTCTAAATTCGAAGCACGAAATCCCTGCCTACGGCAAGCAGGCGAAACTCTAAACAAACTCAAATGTCCAAAGCACAAAACTCAAAGTCCTATGACTTAGAAAATATTCGGTTCAATTATCGAGAAGCCCAAACTACCTTTTGAGTTTTATATTTTGAATTTGTTTGGGATTTAGAGTTTAGTGTTTAGAGTTTAAACAATCTTGGGTTTCGATATTCGTATTTCGAAATTTTTCTTTATAAGGAGAAAATTGATGTTCAAGCCAGAAGGAATTTATGTGGCGATGATGACCCCTTTCGAAGACGGTAGGATTAACGAAGCCGTTGTCCGCCAGATGGTCGACTTCGTTATAGAGAGAGGGGTTCATGGAATCTTTCCGATCAGTTCAGTAGGTGAATTTATCCACCTCGATTTCGAGGAGAAGGTCTTCCTCATGCAGATCGTCCATGATCAAGCACGAGGAAGGGTCGCTGTGACACCCGGAGTTGCCTCCACCCGTCCAGAAGATTCCATCCGATTGGCTAAGAAAGCTCAGGAGATTGGCTGTGAGGCCGTGGTGATCGCTCCCCCTTACTATTATCCCATCAGCCAGGATAATATGGAACGCCACTTTGAGATGGTGAGCGATGCGATCGATCTTCCATTGATCCTTTACAATATCCCTTTGTTCGCCCCTCCGATAAGTTATGATGTGGTCAAACGCCTCTCTCGCAGAAAGAACATCGTCGCCATGAAGGATTCCAGTGGAAGCATGGTCGATCTTCTCCATTACATGGACAAGATCCGATTAATCGGAGAAGATCTCTCTTTTCTCATCGGTCGGGAGGATATTCTCTTTCCTGCCTTAATGGTCGGTGCAAAGGGATGCATGACCGCCACAGCGGGCATCCTTCCCGAGATCATGGTGGGAATCTACAATGCCTGGCGAGAGGGAGACTACGAGAAAGCCAGAGAACTCCAATTCTCTATTCTGTTGCTGATTCGAGCGATGTTTTCGATTCCATTCCCTCTTGGATTTAAAACCGCCCTCGAAGTAAGGGGGTTCAAGATGGGCCCGCCTCAACAACCCATTTCCGATGCAGAATACTTCCGTTTTGCAGGCACAAAGAGTCGTATCGAAAACATTATGGAACCCATTCTCAATAACCTACCAAAATAAAAGCGCAAAGTGTAAAGAGCGTAGCGTAAGTTATATAAGAAATCCTTTCCAGGAGTGTAAATTCCAAGCCGCTACAAAGGCTTTCAATGGGACCAAACCCCAACAGTTAAAGAATGGAATTGGAAGACCAAATACAATCTGGAGGTTTTAATAGAAGAATTTATCAATGCATTAAAGGAAAACATCCATCATGGTAAGTTTGATACGTCAAGGTCTCAAGTAGCCTGCAACATGTTTAATCAGAAAGCTATCTGCTGAAAAGCCAGTTCGGGAACCAAAGGACGATTTCTGGGACCATCATGGTCAGGATCAATCCAATCACTTGCAAGACCATGAAATCTGCCATGCCTTTGTAGATCATAGATAAATCCCAATCCGGAACCACTGCCTTGAGATAATATGCAGACATCGCTACTGGAAGCGACTGAAAAAGCCGGAAGTCGTAATGCTCATAGACAAGAATTGGCTTACACCCTTTTTCTATCCGCCTAGGTAAGCCTCCTTCACTTTGGGGTTGCGCAAAAGCTCTACCGCTATTCCCTCAATGAATATTTTCCCAGTCTCCAACACATAGGCATAGTCAGCAAGCTGGAGAGCCATCACTGAATTTTGTTCCACCAGAAGAATCCCGATTCCCATCTGTCGGATTCTGGCGATGATCTGAGCAACTTGCCGAACCAATATAGGGGACAGGCCCAGAGATGGTTCATCCAATAAGAGGAGTTTCGGCTTGGAAAGGAGAGCCCGGGCAATGGCCAACATCTGCTGCTCGCCACCGCTCAGGGTCCCGGCCTTCTGTTTTGATCTCTCTTTAAGTATGGGGAAGGTGACATAGATTTCCTCCAGATCATTTCTGATCCCAGCTTCATCTGTACGTTTAAAAGCCCCCATTTGAAGGTTCTCCAGTACCGTCATGAAAGGAAAGATCCTTCTCCCCTCCGGGCAATGGGCTATGCCGAGCTTGACAATGTCTGCTGCATCTTCCCGCTCAATTCTTTGTCCGTGAAACCGGATTTCCCCGGCTGTCGGGCTTTTCAAACCCGAGATGGTCCTCAAGATCGTGGTTTTCCCTGCCCCATTCGCCCCGACGAAGGCGACGGTGCTACCTTCATTGACTTGAAGGGATACTCCCTTGACCGCCTCAATACGGTCGTAGTGCACCCAGAGGTCCTTCACCTCAAGCAACATAGTCCTCTACTCCCAAATAGGCTTCGATTACAGCAGGGTTCGCTTTAATTTCCTGAGGTGTGCCTTCGGCAATTTTTTTGCCGAAGTTCAGCACGGTAACCCGATCACTAATACCCATGACCGCCTTCATATTGTGTTCAACCAGAAAGACGGTCACGCCTTTCTTGTCCCGGGTCTCCCTGATTCTATCCATCATGTTCTTGGTTTCCTGGGGGTTCATTCCCGAAACCGGCTCGTCCAGCATAAGCAATTTAGGCTTGAGAATTAAGGCCATTCCCAAAGACATCACCCTTTGGTGACCGTAAGGCAGGTTCTTGGCAATCTCATTCTTCAGGTCTTCAATCCCAAAAAATTGGAGCGTTTCCATGGCATTTTCCATAAACTGCTCTTCCTCTTTTTTGCTGAGAGAAGTGTTTAAAACTGAATTCCAGAACCCGGCCTTGGAAAAGAGGTGATAAGCAGCCAAAAGATTTCTCAACACCGTAAACTCCCTGAAAACGGCCGTCAGTTGGAAAGTACGCGACAATTGCCTCTTGGCCACCTCGTGAGGAGGAAGCCCGGTGATGTCCTCTCCGTCAAATATGACCCGACCATTGGTCGGCTTATAAACACCGCTGATCATATTGAAAACGGTCGTCTTGCCTGCCCCATTTGGGCCAATAAGCCCTCGGATTTCCCCGGGGGAAATGGTCAGATCCAACTCGCTTACCGCCGCCAAACCGCCGAAGTGTTTACTGAGGCACTGCAATTCCAAAAAAGCCATGGGCAAAATATCCTTCTTAAATCGATTCAAAAGAAATGGTTCTATTACACATAGGGATCTTCTTGAAAGAATAAACGGAGTCCTTATCTTTGACGTACCCTCGCAACCCACTGGGAAATGGAATGGGGTAGCCCCACAAGTCCCCGCGGATAAAAAAGGATCACTGGGATAAGAATCGCGCCATAGACTAAGGGCAGGTACTCCTTGCTACCCCGAAGCATCTCACTGATGGTCATCAACACCGTAGTCCCAACAATGGGGCCCCAGGCCGAACCCCTCCCCCCCACGACCATGAAAATCTGGACAGTCAGGGACTGCATAATGGTCCAATCCTCCGGGGAGGTGTAATGCAGGTAGGCGGCAATCATACCTCCCATAAGTCCGGCGAAGATGCCGCTGACGACAAAGGCCAGAAGTCTATATCGGGCAATGTTGATCCCCAGGTGTTCCGAAAGCAGGTCGCTTTGCCCAATGGCTTGGAAAGCCATGCCTGCGCGGGAGCGCTCTATCCTGTATATGGACCATATTGAAAACACCGTGACGATCATGGTCAGGTAATAAAAGGAGACCTTTTCGGCGCCCAGATCGAATCCCCAGACGGTGGGGGTGGGAATGCCAAGGATCCCAATGACTCCGCCGGTCAGTTTCCGATGCCATAACAGATAGTACCGCAGCATCTCAAGAAGGCACATTGTGAGCATGCCAAAGTAGAGGCCACTGACCCGGAGAATAATAAGGCCGAGTCCAAAGGCCGCCACACCTGACGCGGCACAACCTGCAAGAAGCGCCAGCCAGACGTTTACTCCCAGTTTCAAGGCCAGAAGAGCGGAGGTATAGGCGCCGATGGCGGCAAAAGCCACGACCCCGATATTGAACCGGCCGGTAATGAGCGGCAGACGCAAAGCCGTCGCGAGGATGGTATACAGAGCCGTGATGATCAAGACATGAAGAATGTAAGGGTTGCGGACAAAAAGGGGCAGCACAAGGAGAATGGCCAGTAATAAAAAAACTCGAATTTTGTTCTTCCTGCTGGAGTTCAGTGTTGCGCGCACTTGATTTGACCTCATAGCCTTTTCATACATATTCATATGGGGTGCCGAAAAATCCGCCCGGTTTCACGACGAGGAGAAGGGCGAGAATACCGAAAAGGGCTACATAGGCGATCTCGATAGAGATCAGGGTGGAGACATAACTTTCTACCATCCCCACTATGAGAGCGCCGAGAACGGCCCCCCCGATGCTGCCGATCCCCCCTAAGGTGATGGCGATCACCGTCTTCAGGAGAAAGGGCAGGCCCATGGTCGGAACAATCATAAACACAGGGGCCATCAGACCTCCTGCGATCGCCCCCAGGCCGCAGGCCAGAGCCATGATCAAGGTACTGATGTATCGAATACTGACTCCCTGGAGTCTGGCAGCATCCTCATCTTGAGCCACGGCTCGCATGGCCCGGCCAGCCTTGAAACGGTTCACAAAAATAATCAGAACCACAATGATCGCCAGGCTGATTAAGGAAATCACCACTCGTTCCTTGGAAACTTGAATCCCCGCGAAGGCCATACTTCCCGGGAAGGCAGAAGGAATATTCTTGGTTTCTGTCCCAAAAAACAGCAGCGAGCCTTGCTGCAAAATGAAAACCAATCCCATGGAAACAATGAGACCCGACAATAAATCGCCCCGGAACCTGCGCAAGCCATACCTTTCTATGAGGAGCCCAATGGCAATCACAATGGCCGTGCTGAGCAGGATCGCCAAGGGATAGCTGAGATGGAAATGGGACATAAAATACCAGACCAACATGGCGGCAAACATATACAACTCGCCATGAGCCAGGTTGACAATACGCAGGATGCTGTGCAAAAGGGTAAATCCAAGGCCAACCAACATCATGCTCGTGGCCAACATCACTCCATTGATGGTCATCTCGATAACTAACTGCACGGTCTTCCCTCGACTGAAAATCGGCGACCATGAGCAACAGCTGTGCGATTCTGTGAAACCTGGCTACTGCTCATGGCCGCATCTGAATATCAGGAAGAGATTCTCTTCAATCTCTGCTTTTACTCACTCATCATTTTTTCGATTTCCGCGCCGTCAATCCGGTCAAGAACCAAGATCTTCCCATCTTTGACGGTGGAGATAAAGATGGGAATCAACAACTGGTGAGGAACACCAAATTTCTTTGCCCCGCCGTACCTGATCTCGCCCCATGGGGTATTAAACAGCTCTTTTTCTAGAACCTCTTTGATCTTTTCCACATCATCAATTGTGCCCGCCTTTGCGAGGGCTTGAGCTATTACATAGGGAGGGGTCGTCAGCCAGTCTGACCATGCCCCTGGCTCTTCTCCATATTTTTTAACATACGCCGCATGAAAATCCCTCACGCCTTTCGGCACCAGCTCCGAGGTCGCATCGACGCCGATGTTCAGTGTTCCCTCCATATTTTGCGCTCCTCCGGTTTTTATCCAGCTCAGGGAGGCGGCGTATGGAGTCACGAAACTTCCTTTATAACCTTTCTCCCGAGCCTGTTTCAGAAGAAGGGCGCCCTGATCTCCCGTACTGGCCCCAATGATGTCCGGATTCGTGGGCAAAATCTTGGCGAGGATGGGATAAAAATCCGTGACCTGTCTGCTGATCAAGTCGGACCCCAATATCTTGATTCCATATTTTTTGCAGGCCTCATTCCAGCCGTTAACGCCCGCCGCACCGGACGCATCATCAGCTCCAGTCATCCAAGAAGATTTCAGGTTCGGGCGGTTCTTTATGATCCATTTCACCTGCGCCGGAGCGGTCACCGTGGCATCCATGACATGGCGGAAGGAATAGGGTTTCTTGGGGCTTAACATTTCGTGATGTAAGCCCCCGATGAGGTTGATCACCTTGTTCTGTTCGGTGACCACCTGAGAAGCCATAGCAGGCGTGGTGGGGAAGTTCATCACAATCTTCACTTTGTCCTGATGAATGAGCTTGTTGTTCGCGGCAACGGCCCCTTCTGTGGTATTCTTGTTGTCTTCACAGATGACCCTGAGCTTGTAGGTTTCCCCTTTTACCTTGAATCCACCCTCGTTATTAATCTTCTCAATGGCCATCTCCACTATCCGTTTGTTTGGGACGCCGAAGCCGGCCAATGGTCCGGTTAAGGGCTCCGTCTGTCCAAAAGTTACATACTTGTCTTCCGAGGTCGCAACAGATGGTAGCAGTACGGCAAAGCAAAAAACAACAGCCACAATAATCCAAACCTGTTTTGTTCCTTTCATAATGTCCTCCCTTTCTTTTGCGTTCTTGTCAGTCTGTCTGCATCCAAAACGCTTCTCATGATGATTTCCGGAAAGACTCGCTCCTCCCTGTTCCTCAGCCAAATTCTTACTTTCACATCCCAAAGAGGATATCTATAAGGTCAATGTCAGAACTAGCCGAAGTCCGAAAAGAAATATTTTCTTTATTGCTTTACCCTCCTTTAATTTGCGGGGAGACCTATATTCCCTCCATTCATTAACTTTCTTTACTTGACCATATCATATAAAGAAAGGTTCCGAAACTTTCCAATCTATTTCTTTCTATTTCTTTACAAATATATTTTTGGGGAGCATCGCATATATTCCCTTTACACCGTTTACAAGTTGTGCAATATGTAGGTCCACCGCGATGCTGCAAAGCATATAAGCATTCTCACGGGATACCCCTTTTTCCTCATGAAGGTAATTGATCGTCTCCCGAACAGCCATTTTTGCAGCAATATCAAGATCCTCGTCAAAACCTACTGTGATGATGTGGGTGGGTGTCTCTCCTCTCGGCCAAACCAACCTTTTGCCCTTACGCACAAACAACTGGAATGTTCCTATCGTTTCAGTGGCCTCAATTGCAGTAAGGTTTACCTCACCATCTCCTTGAACAGCGTGCATGTCCCCAACCGAAAATAGAGCTCCTTTAATATGGACCGGGAGGTAGAGGATAGTCCCAGCTACAAACTCTTTAATATCCAGATTCCCTCCATGAATGCCTGGAGGTACGGAGGAAAACTTTCCCATGATGGCAGGTGGAGCAACTCCCATTGAGCCATAAAAAGGTCTCAGTGGAATAACAACCCCAGGAGCGACCTCTGATGTCATCTTCTGCAAATTCATTCGTAAGATTCTGAGCGCAGTATATGGGAAGTCCTCTGGAATGGTACCTTTTCCAGGCCAATTCAAATTATATCCAAATGGCGCCGTAAGTTTTATGTCCTTTATATGCACTTCTAAAATATCCCCCGGTTCTGCTCCATCTATATAAATGGGCCCCGTGAGTATATGTGGTCCAGGACCTTTATCTTTGACCTCTCTTTCTATATCTTTTAGAGCCTGTGGTATCTGTTCAGAAGGTATACCACCAGCCGCATAAAGAGATGCAGGGACAGGTGCAGGGCCATGAACCGATGTAATCGTAACAACGTCTCCAGGATTTATTCTTAATACCGGAGCAATTCTGCTATCGTAATGTCCCCAGTGGACAGTCTTTGGGCTTGCAGCTAACGTGTGTGATGTCTGTGAAGTAGCAGCCCAAGATTGGCTTGGTCCTCGTGTCACAACCCTCAATAAGTCCCCCCCAATCACTGCAGCTCCTAAAGCGCTGACGTTCTTTAAGAATTGCCGTCTTGATACCTCTCTCGCGATACAGCATCCTCTTTGTATTACATCGCTGGTACAGAGTGCTGGCATCTTTTTAAACATAACCATCTCCTCCTTTCTTTGGTTAAGTTTCTCTGCGGCGTGCGTGTTTCAATGGAACCCATGTTGTTCGAATCTTCATATCACCCCCTTCTATGAAAAAACTGCCAAAAATTACCAATTCCAAAAATGCTCACCCATTTATCGCCGTTCTTTCATTCACCTCCTTTCATCAAAAAATTAGTTCAATGAACCAGTCTCCTATAGACTTCAATAGGTAGAATGAAATATCATTTGGTTTTTTGCACTCACGCTCGCAGTCTGAACAACCTTATCCCCCAGCTTCTGGGATGAAAATGGATACTTCATCCCCGTCTGCCAGCCGGGCGGAGCCATTCTCATGGCACCCGTTCACCAGGACTACCTTTTCAAGATCGGACGGGAATTTGATCTCTTCCAAGAGCTGACTGAGGGTCGCCCCACCAGGAAGCTCCAGTTTGAACTTCTCCTGCTTTGTCGGGGAGAACCTTGCCATATAACCCAAGAGATGAATACGGATCATCATAAGCGGGCCCTTGTAGGATTACTTTAAACCCAATTCCTGGAGCTTGGCTTCGGTAGGAATGCCTTCCCGGTCCCATCCACGCTCCTTATAATACTCCTCCAGCATCTCTTCGAGATGCACGACTCTCCCCTTGGCCGGTCCTTCTGAAAAACCCTCGTGGATTAGCCGGTGGGGCAGGGAGTCATCCTTACGGGAAAACCCGGCTTTGACCAAGAACATTCTTTCGGCGTTCAAGATCCTCTCACCGGCCTTAAGCAGTTCATCCATGGTATAACCAGCCCCGGTCACGGCATTCAAATATTCCAGGATCCCATCAGGATAGATCTCTAATTCCGGTCGCAGAAGATTCCGTACAGTGAAAAAGATACAGAGCCCGGCCGAGTCAATGATACTGAAAACATCCTGCCAGAGTTTGACGATCCGAGCCTTGCCTTTCCATTCATGGGGATCAATAAGCTTTGGAATTCCGACCATTTCGCAGTAGGCCATATGCGCCCGACAATGAGAGCCGCCGATGGGCGAAGTGGCGTAATTTAGGCCCATGCCCTGAAGACCTCTGGGATCATAACCGGGCAGTTCGAGTCGTTTAGACACCATGGCCAGTTCCAGATGGCCGTAGTGTCCCGCCAACCGGTAACTTCCTTCGGCCAATCGATCACCAAAACCTTCTCGATAGCCGGTCAGCTTTACCAATTCGACCAGCTTCCGGCCATCACCCCACTTAATTGGCCCACCCGTTTCTTTTTCTGTTATATAACCACGATCAAAAAGCTCCATGGCGCAGGCGATGGTTGCTCCCATGGTCATGGTGTCCAGGCCCAAATCGTTGCAGATATAATTTGCCTTGGTGACAGCCGCGAGGTTTTCAACCATACAAAGCGAGCCGAAGGCAAAGCCGGTTTCATACTCGGGCCCTTCTCCTTCTCCTTCGAATCCCGGTTCTTCAACTTTAGTAAACCGGCCACAGGCAATTGGGCAGGCCCAGCAGGCTACGGTCTTTTTCAGATATTTTTGAGTGAGGGTTTGACCTGAAACGGCCTCCCAACCGTCGAAGGTTCCCTGCTGAAAATTCTTGGTGGGGAGGATCCCAAACTTTTGAGTGAGAGGCGTCATCACTCCAATTGTGCCGTGTAGGCTGAGCGGAGAGGGGGCAGCTTTAACCGCATTCCTGAATTTCGTTAGGACCCGCTCCTGGATCTCGTTGAAACGTTCCTTATCAGCAAGAGGAACCGATCCTTCACCCAGGACCAATACTGCCTTGAGGTTTTTTGACCCCATCACCGCTCCCACGCCCGAGCGACCGGCCGCACGGTATCTGTCGTTCATGATGGCGGCAAATAGAACGAGTTTTTCACCGGCCGGACCAATGCAGGCCACCCGGGCCTTGGGGTCGGTCTCGCCGAGCAGGGCCTCTGTGGTTTCAGGAACCGTTTTACCCCAAAGATGGTCTGCCGGCCTGAGTTCGGATCGACCTTCATCGATCCATAAATAAACCGGTTTGTCCGCCCGTCCAGTGAATATCAGCGCATCGAAACCGGCCCGCTTCAATTCCATGGGAAAATGGCCACCGGAGTTTGAGCAGGTAACTGCTCCGGTCAGCGGACCTTTAGTCATGACCATATAACGGCTGGCGGTGGGAGCGGAGGTCCCAGTTAATGGCCCTCCAGCCATGATTAAGATGTTTTCTGGAGATAGAGGGTCACACTTGGGATTAGCCTCTTTATTCAAGTAATAGATTCCAAGGCCTCGGCCACCGATGTAATCTTTGGCCACCTGGGGTTCTATACTCTCTTCCTTACACTCACCGCTAGTCAGGTCGACCCGCAGCACCCTTCCCCACCATCCGTGCATATCCATGCTCCTTCCCTTCCACTTCGTCCTCCATCCGGATGCTCAAAGCCCGGTTAAATCGTAGAGAATTCACTCCAATTCCGGAGTCATTCCGCGATATGATTCAGTTTGGAACCTTATTCAAAATCAGAGGTTCTTTAGCTTTGGAAACTCAAGCGCCATCAAGCGCTTCAGGAACTCCTATCCTCTGGCCATACGCCTAAAGAAGCTCCCATCATTTATGAGGAATGTCACGAAAAGAATCATTTTATTTCTGGACACGTAGGGGCGAGGTTTCCAAATAGCCCAATTCCTTCCTTATCTTATCTCTTACTTCTAACAAAATATCTGCTGTCTTCTTGATTGTCTCTTCATCGGGTAAATCAATGATTGTCCCTGTAATACTGAGTGCCGCTTCAATTCCCCCAGTTTTGTCCAAAATAGGAGCGCCAATACAACAGACATTTTTTTCATGCTCCCCATTATCGACCGCGTAGCCGTGTGTTCTTACAGCTTCAAGTTCCGCAAAGAGAGCCTCTGTGGTACAGATTGTATGTGGAGTGTAACGCTGAAGTCCGTGAACATCGATGACTTTTTGAGTGGTTTCTTTAGAAGAATAGGCCAGTAGTACCTTTCCCTGGGCAGTACAGTGAGCTGGAATAGACCCGCCGACATGGCAGACCATTTGGATTAACCTGTTTGGGTCGGTTTTTTGGATGATGATCACATTCGTTCCATCCAATACTCCTAAGAGAGCTGTTAAGCCGAGGTCTTGGGAAAGCTCATTCATAAATGGTGTGGATACGTTAATTAATGGAGATTCTTTTAGAATTCGATTCCCTAAGATAAATACATTTAAGCCCAGTTCATACCTTCCTCTTTCATCCTTCCTTAGGTATCTATTGTCGTGAAGGGTTGAGATAACTCTATACAGAGTCGCTTTGTTGAACCCCAAGATTCTCTGGATATCAATGAAAGAAAGACTTCGGTGATCCTTGAAAAGGTTCAAGATATCCAGAGCCCTTTGAATCGTTGAGGAATGATAATCTTCCTTCACTTTTTTCCCGAATTACGAGAGCTAAGAAGCCGATGGGGTTTCATATAATGAAACCAATATCTATATATTTAAACAATTAGCCAGATAAAAAGTGGCCATTCTATAGGTAAATTTTAAATAGTGAAACTTAGGTTCAAAATATTATAAATTTTCGCTTTTTTGTCAAGCAAAAAATGAACGATTCTCTAAATAACTATCAAGAAGTCGGTCTGAGTGCGAATCAGGATTTTTTCAGTAAGAATCCTGTGCCGACACGCAGGAAGGGTGAGTTTTGAATTTGCAGCGGAGTGAGCTTTAGAATTATCGAAAAAAGATTTTGGACAGCAAAGAACAACCTTTTCAGAAGCTTCCTTACGATAAATGGAAAAGGATGATTACTTATTCAGGGCAGCCATCAGTTTCGCATGTTCCCCTTCGAGCATGCTGTATGTATGCTGCATTTCCGGAAACCTTCCGGTCCTCACCTCTTCAACATACGTCTCGAGGGCCTTCAACGTCTCGTCTCCCAGGTTGGCGTACTTCTTGACAAACTTTGGAGTGAAGGCCTGAAAGATTCCCAAAATGTCGCTGACGATCATGACCTGCCCATCCGCATCCACTCCGGCCCCGATACTGTAAACAGGAATGGTCAATTCATCTCGAATGATTTTACACACCTCTGGAGGAACAGCCTCCACAAGCAGGGAAAAAGCCCCAGCTTTCTGAACGACCCTGGCATCTTCGATCAACTCCAACGCAGACTCAGCCGTTCGGCCCTGTGCCTTGAATCCGCCAAGCTGGCCTGAGCTCTGCGGAGTCAGGCCAATATGGCCCATGACCAGCATGCCTCCATCTGAGATAGCCTGAATTTGGGGACAGACTCTTCTGCCACCCTCGAGTTTGATCGCATCGACCCTTGCCTCTTTGAAAAAACGGCCAGCATTTCGAACGGCTTCTTCCACATTAACCTGATAGGAAAGAAAAGGCATATCGCCAATGACAAAGGTATTGGGAGCCCCTCGGCGAACCGCCTCAGAATGGTAGATGCATTGGTCCATCGTCACAGGAATGGTGCCTTCGTAACCATAGATGCACATCCCCAGAGAATCCCCCACCAGAATCATATCCATACCTGCTCTCTCGGCGAATTGGGCGGTCCAGTAATCATACGAGGTGATCCAGACTGCCTTCTTACCAGAATCCTTCATGCTTTGAAGATCAAATCGGGTCAGCTTCTTTTTCATCATTTCCTCCTTTGAACCTATTTCTATGAAGCAATATATCCGCTCACAGTGCCCGGATTGAGATTGTTTGATGCGTAAGTGAACCTCTCGACTCCCCGGCCTGAAGGCCGGGGCTTGCTTGAGGTTCACCCTGAGCCGAGCTCTTCTACCCCACCTTCAAAGGCGGGGCTTCGCCCGGCCGAACGGGTGAGAGATTATCCTTTTCATACCAGATGAAAGGGTGATCGTCAACAAAAACCTGAGATTCCTTGTAATCCCTCACCGAAGCGTGGTTGAAGTCCGCTGATCTGGCAGGAATGCCTTCGAAAATCTTATCACGCGGATGGTCTAAATTTTTAAGGGTATGGGTAGTATTCACTATCAGTAGTAGGGTCCTTGCATTGCTGGTTCGATATTTTTAGTTTAGGGACGATCTGAGGATACCGCTATAAGATTTTCTCTGACACCCCTGCCAGATCTCATTAGGTTCCTACTGAAGGGTGAGGCATTACGTTTCCTCCGGACCTGTCAATGCCTCACGCGTTAAACAATGGTAGTCCTGGGAGCTATCCCTTTCCTTTCTTTCTAACGAAAAAATAGAAATAACTGAGATTCATGACGCCAGTGAGAGCTAAGCAGAGAAACATTATCGGATAGCTGGTCAAACGGAGGACGATACCCATGGCCACCGGCCCCAATCCTGTCCCCAAATCCCCGATTGCCGTGAATGTACCCATGGCTGGACCCCGAGAGGAACCCACGCGATCAATCGCATAGGCTACCAAGGAGGGCATGAGAAAGGCATTCCCAATTCCCCAGATCACCGCAACAAGAATAAACATCGGAAGGGTTTTGGAGAAGGCCAGGATAGTCATCGAAATAATATAAGTGGTGAGACAAGGTAGGATGACCTTCTCCCTGCTATAAAGATCCAAGATCCTCCCACCCAGGGCACGACCCAAAATAAGTACGATGGCATAAGCAGCAAAGAAGAACCCAGGATTGGCCATACCTTGACTTAAAGCATAAAGAGGAAAAAAGGCAATGAGAGCCCCCCAGATGATATGGGCGAAGAAGGCCATGATGGCCGATGGTAGGACTTCCCAACTGATAAATGGCTCATCCCGATTGGATAAATCTCCCAATGCCTTAACCCGTCTTTTGCCCACCCGAGTAGTTAAGAAAAGGGAGCATAGGGATAAACCTAAACAGAATAGGAAGAGGGAGATGAAGCCAAAGCGATTGGTGAGGAATATCCCGAAGGAAGGGGCAAGGGCAAAAGAAAGATTGAATGTCATATAGAAGT
>Ga0315309_1001403_pt1 | contig 14423 bp, 13 predicted proteins | sample TDP4_MG_FD_203080 | JGI IMG/M metagenome (GOLD analysis project Ga0315309, IMG submission 203080) | Freshwater sediment microbial communities from Lake Towuti, South Sulawesi, Indonesia - TDP4 | ecosystem: Environmental > Aquatic > Freshwater > Lake > Sediment | place: Indonesia: South Sulawesi... | reverse complement strand
TTAAGCATACTCACACCTAAACCCAGTGCTTATCGGCAACAGGGAATCTACAATGCGCACCTGGACATTCTTTACAGTGACCGAGACGCAATTGCGGTAGTTTGGCCCCCTTTGATTGCTCAGCGAAATTAATTGCTTGTTTAACTTGTTGCTCACTGCCTTTCACAACCATAGTTATCGCCCCCTCCGCCCCACCCAACCCGCCAGCAGCCATAGGCACGGCAATAGCTCCGCTTAAGATTTTGATAGCATCTATTTCGGTTACTATAGTTACCTTTTCCCCTCTGGGACAAGGGAGTAGCCCAGTAGCTAACCCCATAGCATAACTATATTTGGTCTGTTTTGCCTCTTTCGACGCTTGGCTTATGGGGATAGGTATCAATTTCTCCAGTCCAACGGGGAAAACCAAGTGAAATGATATTTTTCTCCAAGCAGATAGTATGCGGCCTAGGGGCCCCCCTCCTATAGGATCACCTATCAGAATACCTACGTTACCTTGGTGATCCAAGGCATTTACACCTTTGATAAAAACATCCGTGTGCTTCGCCTGTTCTAATAATTTTGAAACCTTCTCCCCTATTGAAAGCTTCCCATTTCTAATTACCCACCAAGTTTGGAACTCTCCGGGATCGGTGGTAGCACTCCGTGGAAGATAACCCACCACTAGTATTCCCATTTCGATACAGGTTCCTCTAGGAGCCACTACTCCGCAAACCCAGTAGTTAGTCTTAGGCTTAGTGCCAGTGAGCTCCTCGACGATAAAGTATGTACTACTGCTAGGATGCAGTACGATCATTCCCTCGGTTGCCGCTTGTCTAACGATATCCATATTGGCAATAGCTTTAGCGATAAGTTTTTTTGATTCGGCAGGGGTAAGAACAATCTGGGCTAACATATGCTCCTCATTTAAAAAATCTTCATAAAATCTACACCAACTTCTCGCTGCTTGTGAATTGATTAAAGCTGCACGGTGAGTTGGATACCAAACAAAGTGCCTATTTTCATTTCTACTCACTAGAAACTATCTATTACGAATTTGAGTCAGATAGATAGAGTATGACCTATTTCGTTCTAATTTACAACGGACTATTGACCGTGTCCTAAAGTCCCCGCTGGGGCAAAAGACGGCGTATTTTCGTAGCATTTTGACCATCGCTTATGATAAAATGAAGCAGGAGTTAAGATTTGGCTCAATTAACAATGGGATTCGCTTCAAACCAGCACAAACCCAACAAGACCAGAATAATACTGGCTGATGACCATCCCTTGCTGCGTCAGGCACTCAGGAATGTATTAGAAAGACAATCTGACTTTGAAGTTATTGCCGAAGCCAGCGATGGTGAAGAGGCAGTCAAGCTTGCCACCGAGTTGATTCCTGACGTTGTGATTATAGACATAAGTATGCCTAAACTTAACGGTCTTGAGGCAACTAAAAAAATCAAAGATAGCCATCCTATGACAGCTGTACTGGTATTGACTGTTCACAGTGATAACGAACACATACTTAGCCTACTCCAAGCTGGTGCTGGCGGCTACCTTACAAAAAGCGTATATGGTGACGAAGTCATAAATGCCGTGCGCGCTGTGGTATCCGGAGAAACAGTTTTATGTCCTACAGTGTCAAAACAAATTCTCAAATATGCTTTTGAACATATCGCCCAACCTGTAGCTTTAGATACGGGTGATAGACTTTCTGCCAGAGAGTTGGAAATACTCAGGCTATTAGCCAAAGGCATATCGAATAAAGATATCGCCCTTAGGTTGGGCTTAAGCCTGCGTACTGTGAAAGGTTATTTGGGTAACCTTTTTTTGAAGTTAAAGGTAGCATCGCGTACGGAAGCCGTCATCGCTGGCCTACGGAAAGGTATTCTTACACTCAATGACATTGAATAAAAGGAACTATTGAAAAATGATAGGCATTCTCCCGGTTCGGACTAAAGGAAAGATTGTAAATAACCCTCATTTTTGGGCGATTATCGTCATTACCTTGGCTCTAATATTTATCTATCAGGCTTGGCCATGGAGAGAATGGAAATTTACCTATGGTATATGGCGATGGTTTCCCTGGCTTTCTTCATTATACCAGCTGGCACTAATGGAGCTGAGAGCTCATATTATCGGTATCTTCTTTTTGGTACCAATTATTTATGCAGCTGTTTTCTTCTCATGGCAAGGTGCGCTATTTGTTTCTTTATTATCGCTGTTAGGGGTGCTACCGATAATAGCAGACATATGGTCTGTCAATTCCTTTATAACTAACATAGTTTTGTTGCTACTGCCCTTTTTAGTTTTATCAATAGCTACCTTTGAGTTAGAGTGGCGCCGCAGAGAAAGAAAAATTTTCAATGAGAGAGAGGCAGAGCGCCGGGTATACATATCAAAAGTACTCGATTCCCAAGAGAATGAACGACGGCGTATTGCTCAAGAGCTCCACGACGAAATCATACAAACATTATTGGTCATAGCTAATCGGGCCCAAACCTTGATTTCTTCTGGTGACGGCGATATGAGGAAGAAAGATACAGAATGGATAAGGGACACAGCTCTTCAAGCAACTGAAGGTGTGCGGAGGATAAGTCTTGACTTAAGACCAAGTGTCTTAGATGACCTAGGGCTTGTGCCAGCCTTAAGATGGCTGGCAGACAGTATGAATAAGGAGTCTGATATCAATTTCCGGATTTTTGTAAATGGTAAAATGCACAAGTTATCCCCTCAAGCAGAAATCGCAATATTCCGTGTAGTGCAAGAGGCTTTAACCAATATCAAGCGTCATTCAAAAGCCACCGAGGCGATCGTTACCTTAGAATTCGCCACCGAATGCCTTAAGATAACAATAGAGGACAATGGTCAAGGGTTTGATCCGCCTAGGAGATTTCACAGGCTTGCCACTAAAGGTAAACTGGGGTTGATTGGAATGCAGGAGAGAATCGACTTTCTTCACGGAACGTTCCAAATCCGTTCTAGGCTTGGTGGAGGAACTGTGCTTTTGATCATGGTAAGGTATTAGTTTAGCAGCAATCATTCGATGCGTGCCAATCTTAGTTGTTGCGAAAGGTAGGCAGAAAATGTCAATTCAACTCGGGGACAAAGAGAGCCAAGATGTGGGTAGCTGGCAAGAGTTTTTTGTGCCGAGTTATTCCGAACGTATTCGGAAAGCGAAAGAGCGTGCGCTCAAAATACCAGAGATTTGTTTAGAGCGAGCTCATGCTGAGATGAAAGCCTACGAGCAATATAAGAATGAACCTAGAATTATTCAGCGGGCTCGCGTCTTTGAGACCTATCTTAGAGAGAAGACCATCTTCATTCTAGAGGACGAACTCATTGTGGGAAATATCTCTGGCAAGCCTCGTGCCTCTCAGATTTCTGGTGAGATCATGGCTGATTTTGTGGATACAGAGCTTGATGACCCGGTGAAGGATTTTGAGGTCAGGCGTTATGATAAACACATAGTCCACGCCGAAGAGAGGAGGGAGCTTCGGGATGTGCTTCTGCCATATTTCAAAGGGAAGACTATTGGCGATTACCAGCTGGAAAGAGCTGACGCCGAAGTGAAGGAAAAGGCTTACCCAACGGTTTCTTCCTGCCCGCATATTCCTAACGTCGGTGATGTATCAATGAAAAGAGATGTTGGTCATCAGATGGCTAACTATGAGAAAGTACTTCATAAAGGTCTCAAAGGCATTAAAAAAGAGGTTGAGCGCTGTATGGCTCAGCTCGACCAGCCATATATGCATTATGGGCTACAGGAAAAGCGGGACTTCTACAAGGCAGTCCTGATTACGCTAGATGCTGCTATGGCCTACGCCAAGCGGTACGCTGACTTGGCACGGGAAATGGCGGCTAAGGAAACCAACCCCGAGCGCAAGCAGGAACTCCAGCGTATTGCAAAGGTTTGTGAGCAAGTGCCGGCAAATCCTGCTCGAGACTGGTGGGAAGCACTGCAGTCGGTCTGGATGATACATGCCCTCGTCTGGTGTGAGCTTTCTGGCTGGGTACACTGCTTCGGTCGCTTCGACCAGTACATGTATCCCTTCTATAAGAAATCAGTAATTGATGAGAAGGCAATTAGCCGCGACGAAGCTCTAGAGCTCCTAGAATGCTTTTGGATAAAGACTGCAGAGTTCAGCCAATTGACCCGCTATGAAGCGGCGGTGTACACGACAGGGCAGGGGCTAAGCCAAGCCTTGGTGATCGGGGGCCAAACTCGCGATGGCAAAGATGCATGTAATGAAGTTACTATGCTCTGTCTAGAAGCCGAGGAGCAAGTCGGCGTGGTCCAGCCGGAAACAGCGATGAGAATATGGGAAGGGACACCGGATAAGTACCTTAGGAAAGCCGCTGAGGTGATTCGTTTGGGCCGGGGTAAGCCGAAGTTTATTGGCGATCGGAAAGGGATTCAAATGGTGTCTAAAGCCTATCCTGATTTAACCTTGGAGGATTGGCGAGAATATGCGGTACTGGGATGTACAGAGACGGATCTGCCTCACATTACTATGGGCCATTTGTATGAGGGGATCAGCAGCACACCCAAGTTACTGGAATTAGTGCTGAACAACGGAAAGTGTGCCCTTTGTGGAAAACAAATTGGACCTTTAACTGGCGATCCCAGCACTTTTGAGTCCATAGGAGCGGTGCGGCAAGCATTCCGGAAACAAGTATTTTACTGGATGGAATATCTTGTCAAAGGCATAAAGGTGTTGAAGGAAGGTCAGGCTAGTAGGCTGCCTGCTCCATTTTCCTCCTCCCTCTCAGAAGGCCCACTTCAGAAGGGGCTCGATATCACTCAGGGTGGTGCGTGGTACACTAACTATGGTCTATTCCTTGCCGGTCTTGCTAACACCGCTGACTCTCTGGGAGTGATGGATAAGCTAATCTACCGCGACAAGAAGATTAGCTGGGACCAGTTGCTTGATGCCATTAAGGCTAACTGGAAGGGCTATGAGAATCTGAGGCAACTTTGCATTAATAGTGTGCCTAAGTATGGCAATGACAATGACTTTGCAGATGACTGGGCATCCTGGGTCATGGATACTTGGTACGATAGCGTGGATTGGATTAACACTCGGAAAGATTTAGTGCCGTACTGGGGCGGTACCTATCTTGGCGCAACAAATATTGCGGTAATTAATGTAATGTTGGGGGAGATGGTTGGCGCACTGCCTAACGGACACATCTATCCGAAACCACAGGCTGAGACTTTATCACCGGTTCAGGGTATGGACAAGAATGGTCCTACAGTTGTGATCAAGTCTGTTAGCAAACTGCCAACGCATCGGTTTGCTCTGGGTGGCGCCGTCAACCTGAGGCTAAGCCCCCAGCTAGTTGCCACTGATCGCGACTTGGACAACTTCGTCTCCTTTCTCAGGACTATTGAGGAACTAGGGGTATATCATGTCCAGTTCAACGTAGTTTCATCAGACCTGCTGCGCAAGGCGATGAAGGAGCCAGAAAACTATAAGGACTTGATGGTCCGAGTAGCAAGCTACTGCACCTACTTTGTCGACTTGGCTAAAGAGCAGCAGCTAGATATCATTAATCGTACCGAGCACCGAGGCTGGTAGAACCTCTTGTCACTTACTAATATGGCATGTGAAGCAAATTAGCATGGGATCAGAAAGTGCTACTGCAAAACGGGTCGTTCTAAGCATTACCAGAATGACCATTCACAATGGACCGGGAATACGTACCCTGATTCTACTTAAGGGATGCCCGTTACGTTGCCTATGGTGCTCAACGCCAGAGTCTCAAAAGGCTGAACCTGAGATTGCTATTTACCCGAGTAAATGCATCCATTGTGGCGAGTGTGTCCCTGTCTGCCCTTTGAATGCTATTAACCTAACAAATGAGACGATAAGCATTAACCGATGTCTATGCAACAACTGCGGCAAGTGTGCACAGACCTGCTACCCAGAAGCTATAAAGCTTCTGGGACAACCTATGACCATTCAGGAGTTACTTGACGAGGTGAAAAAGGACGTAATTTTTTACAAACACTCTCACGGGGGTGTCACCATTTCGGGGGGAGAGCCCTTGTTGGGTCCTGACTTTACCAGGAAATTGCTCCAGGCCTTGAAACAAGAGGGCATAAGTGTCGGAATTGACACTTGTGGTCATGTGCCCCGGGCGAACATTGAACAGATGTTGCCTTATATCGATTTCTTTCTCTGGGATATAAAGCATATGGATCCAGAAAAACATAGGAAATTAACAGGAGTCTCCAACAAACTGATTCTCAGCAATGCTCGCTTTGTTTCCGAGAGAAACGTTCCTCTATATATTAGGTTACCTGTGATCCCGAGTTATAACGATTCTGAAGAGAACATCAGAGATGCCTGTGAGTTTGCTCGGGGTTTATCTTCAGTAGTGGAGATAGACCTTCTGCCATTGCACCATCTGGGACAGGCGAGATACGAAAGCTTGAACCGCCCCTATCCCATAGCTAATATTCCTCTCATTCCAGATATTGTCTTGCGGAAAATGAAAGAGCTAGTAGAATCATACGGATTGAAGTCCAGTATAGTGGGTTAGACCAAAAGGGTCATTGTCGTCTCATCCTTGTTTCGTCTTTTTTTCATCTTTGCTTCGTCGTTTATCTGTAACCCATTAGGTCGCCAGCAAACCAGACGGGCTCGCCAATGGGCGGAGCAATAAAGTCTTAATTATTCAAATCACAAAACTTAGGGGGCACATTTCGATGAAATGTTTAGAAAACCTATTGACTAGTAATACGCTACGTGATACTCTCTGCTCAGAATCTTACAAACGAGGAGGTAAAAATGCAGGCATATTGCATGAAATGCAAAAAGAAGGTCGACATCAAGAATCCGATGGCTATCACAATGAAGAACAAGCGTCCTGCTACTCAGGGTGTTTGTCCAAGTTGTGGAACCAAAGTCTTCCGAATAGGTAAATCCTAAACTTTAAGAAACTGGAATAGGAGCCACTCGATGTGGCCCCTATTTATGTTATTGAGAACTACCTCCCAGTCGGCTGAACATTCTGACTTTTCGACGTAGGGTTTCCACCTGGATCTGGAATCATACCGAATTTGAGGAAGCGAAAAGGAATTACTATATGAACATACTGAGGCTGACTGAGGATGGTCTGCCACCTGGAGAGGGTCTTGAGCGGCTCGGGCTTGACTTCGTGACGCCGATACTAGAACCCATGGAGGCCATAGGCTAAATTCTTTTAAGTCACGTCTATGGGTCATGGTTTCTGGTGAATAATGGTCACCAAGCCGGTGGGCATCCGAAAGGCAAATTATGTCCAAAACCTTAGTGTGAAAGAAAGGAACATCCTAATAGTGACGATATTGATTCAGCAGTTCTTTTATGCAATTATTGAGAAACGGGCTTGGAAATGAAAGTAGCACCAGGCATTTACCAGTTAAAAATGCCTCTCTTAGACAGCCCCTTGAGACATCTGAACTGCTACCTGATCGAAGGCAAGAGAGGATGGCTAATGCTAGATACCGGTTGGCACACACCTGATGCATTCAATACGCTGGAAGCCGGGCTGAAGGATTTGGGGCTAGTTCTAGCAGATGTCGCCGCTGTGGTCGTGACACATGTCCATCCTGACCATTTTGGTCTTGCAGGGAAAATCAAACAAGTGTCGCCGAGAACTGAGCTTCTCACACACTGCTGGGAATCGGACTTGATCGAACCACGCTATGTAAGATTTTCTGAACTGATGGACAAGATGGGTGTTATGTTACAACGTCATGGTGTTCCCCCTTTAGACCTTTCGGCACTAGAGTCGGCTTCCATGCCTGCTCTTCAGTTCGTGACAGTCGCTTTTCCAGATCATGTCTTGTACGGCGGAGAGATTCTTGGTACCGGGATTTACGATCTGGAGGTCATTTGGACACCGGGGCATTCTCCTGGTCACATCTGCTTGTATGAACCAAAGAATCAGCTTCTATTCTCAGGCGACCATATACTGCCCCGCACAACTCCTAACGTGAGTTATCATGTTCAGTCAGGAGACAACCCTTTAGGTGACTACCTTTATGCATTGCAAAAGCTTCAGAATCTGCCAGTGGCCAAGGTTCTCCCTGCTCATGAGCACATATTTGATGACTTGCAAAGTAGGATTGAACAAATAGTAAAGCATCATAACAGGCGAAGGAGCGAGATCAGGCAGGCGATTGCTAAAGAACCTCACAGTGCCTATGACATTTCATCGAAAATAACATGGGACGTGGAGCTTGTCTGGGAGCAATTTCCGCCTCTACAAAGGCGCTTTGCTGTAATGGAAACGGTCGCCCATTTGGAGTGGATGCGGTGGGAAGGTATAGTCTGGAGGATAGTCACAGACAATTCCATTTGGTATGGACTGCGCGAAGTAGCGAAGTAGTTTGGACTGGGTGAACTGGTCAGCGTGAGTTTAATTAAGAACAAACTCACCATTCTTTGGAATTCAACAATGTGGCTATTTGTGCAGGAAATGCACAGACGACAAAGAACGGAGTAACTAGTAAGTGCTGGAACGAATAGCCACTGACAGGCCCCCTTGGGCGGATTAGGGAATTCCTAGACGGTCAATCTGGTGAGTATAGGATACAGATGGAATATTTAAGAATGCGTCTCTCCAGTCTCGCACATATTTTCGACTGAAATGGCTTAGTTCTCCATACCTATAATGCTTGAGGATGGATATATAGCTTGAAATTGCAACCAAAGTAATAAACCTTAAAAGAATGTGCAAATCCCTCAACTGTCTTATTGGCTCAAAAGAGACAGTACCTTTACCGAATTGTACATGGTCCCTATACGATGTAGCATGCATGACTTCTGAGCTTCTTGAATAGAATAGGTCGTATTCACCTAGTCGACCTACTTGTTTAGCAAGTTGTCTTATAGATGTGACTCCAAACATTTTGTACCAATAAATCTCAGCACCCGTCTTCTTATCCCTTTTCTTCTCAAATTCTAGATTGATTTCATTCCAACCATTTCTTGCGAGTAGTGAGTCTATTCTAGTAAGCTCCTCTTCTGCCTGCTTCGCTACATCTTCTAGGTCTGTAGTTTTCAAATGCTTCTCTAGATACTGGAAAGCTTTGGAAAATATTTCCTTCTCAGGAGTTCCCGGTTTAAAACGCAATGCCCATAGGCGTTGATTCCGTAGATTTGATACATAATAATATTTAGCCTTTTTCTCTGATTCACTTTTAAGAATCCAATCAATGTATAGCGAGGATTCGAAAGCAGCTCGAGCCTGCAGATTTGCTGGGCCCACAGCACCCTTTGAAATGAGAATTTCAACGGCGTCTATCATTGATACGATTTGTTTAAGCAGCACCCCTATTACTACGATGTCTTCCAGCTTCTTATTACTTGAATCATACACACGTGGAATAAGATTACTCCCATAGTTAGCAAGGTCAATTAGAAGCTCAATATGCTTTGAGAAGTATTGTTTTACATCTCCTTCGTGTTTCTCACGATCCAGAATTAGTTTGAATTCTTTTTCTCGCACGACCTAATCTCTCCTAATAGGTAATTATAGCCTTAAGTAGCGGATTGAACAATGTGACGAAGGCTTAGGCTTGACGTCAGTTAGGAAATCTGATTGGCGAATATCTTGGGCAGGGCATCATATTTTCGGTTTCTCTTCGATGGTTCAGAGCCATACCCCGCTTTGATATCTTGCCGATAGGTAATCACTATGTCATACTTAATCTAGCGTGGCACCAGGAGTGTCCTAATGCTTTCAGAACGAGTGGTCGGTTACTCTGATAAATAAGGGTTACCATAAGGTGTAGAATAGCTTGAAGAAGAGACCGCGTATCTTTTATGGCTGGGTTGTCCTCGCCGTAGCCTTTATCACCTTAGTCCTCGGTTATGCTATCAGGAATACCTTCTCAGTTTTCTATCCTACTATAGTCGAGGAGTTTGGCTGGGGGCGGGGCAGCACCGCACTAATGTTCTCTATTTCCGTCGTTGTCTATGGTTTAGCGGCACCACTGGCAGGTAGCCTAGTGGATAGATTTAAGCCAAGATTGATTTTATCACTAGGAGGTTGCATTCTAGGCGCAGGTGTTGCCCTATGCAGCCTAGCCACGGGTCAGTGGCAATTCTTTCTTCTCTACGGGGGTGTTGGCGCTGTAGGCTTGAGTCTAGTCGGCTGGACACCCCTTACTGCCATAGTCTCCAACTGGTTTACCAAGAAGCGTGGCTTAGCCATTGGTATACTGGCTGCTGGCTTCGGTGGCAGCCTGGTTTCAGCTCCTATTGCCCAGTTTCTCATCTCCAGCTTTGGCTGGCAGATTGCTTACATCGTTGTAGGAGTCTTCCCCATTACCATTATTGTACCGCTGTGTAGCTTTTTGGTACGCCGTAAGCCCCAGGACAAAGGACTTCTACCTGACGGTGTGTCTCAAACATCGCCTGAGCCACGAGACTCAAATGAGCCTCAGATTAGAGAAGGAAAGTGGGCAACCACTACTTGGACACTTTCTCGGGCGATGAAGACTTATCAATTCTGGCTACTTTTTTTGATTGCCTTTTGCCTTCTTGGTCTTGCCGAGCAGATAGCAATAGCCCATCAGATTTACTTCTTTAGGGATGTAGGCTATGAGCCGATGCTGGCTGCTAATATCTACAGCATATTTGGCATTGTTTTCATGCTCGGAACCCTATGCAGCTTCTTCTCCGACCGCCTGGGGCGGGAAATGGTCTTCATACCGAGCTGCCTACTAAGCGCCGGGGCGGTATCCCTGTTATTCCTGATGCGGGACACGTCTCACCTCTGGATGCCCTTGCTGTTTGCCGTCTGCTTTGGCCTAGGGGTTGGTGCTGCCGGACCTGTGTTTTACACTGCGGTAGCTGACCTATTCCACGGAAGACACTTTGGCTCCATCTTAGGCACTATAACTATAGGCTTCTCTCTAGGCGGTGCTATCGCCCCCTGGCTTGCCGGCTTTCTCCATGATAAAACCAATAGCTACTTCCCTACTTTCTTCATACTTTTGGCTTCCCTAATAGCCTGTGCTGTGCTGATGCGGCTAATTGCTCCCAGCAAGGTAAGGCCGGTTTCCGGTCAGCGTTAGAGTGGAGTGCAATTCGGGAGTTTGACAAGGAAAACACAACTGACTAAAATACCTCTAGTTGTTCCACAAAATTTGCCTCGTGACAATCAGTTAGGATTTTAGAACGTAAGAACCTGACTCTCTACTCGCCGCAGAGGTTAAGTGGGGGAGAAAAATAGAGTGGTAGATTGGCAGGTAACCGCAATAACGATTTATTGTGATGCTGTGAATGACGATGTGACGATAATGGTCTACAAGGATTGGAGCACAAGATGCACAGGTTATAAGAAGTATGTTGAGAGTCTTGATAGGGAAACGGCGAAGATACTTAAGAGAAAAGCAAGACGCCTGGGTAGGAATCTGGGATGTCAGGGCCCGCTAGACTATAGGGTAACTGATTATAGAGATATGTTCGTTGCCCAAGACAAAGTTCCCTCTGTTCCAATGAGAGTAATTAAAAAGAGACGAGCCTGATACTAAGTAGGAGGCTGGGGTGTTTGGGAACGATAAGCAGGTTAAATTACGGATTGAAAACCTTTCGCTTAGCTTTGGTGGTGTGAAAGCTCTTACTGATGTGCATATAGATATCAGGGATAACGAGATACTGGCTATCATCGGACCTAATGGTGCCGGCAAGACCGCCCTCCTCAACTGCATAAATGGCTTCTACAAACCTCAAAAAGGTGAGATTTATTACGATGGGCAAAGAATTACCCGAATGCGCCCTGATAAGCTAGCTAAACTCGGCATTGCTAGAACCTTTCAGAATATTGAGCTCTACACTGGTCTAAGTACTCAGGATAACATTATGGCTGCCCGACACGTGCTTATGAAGCAAAACTTCATTACTGGTGCCCTATACTTTGGCTGGGCACATAAGGAGGAAATCGAGCACCGCCAGATTGTAGAGGAGATTATCGATTTCCTAGAAATAGAGCCTCTTAGAAAGAGGGTAGTTGCTACTCTACCCTACGGGATGCGAAAAAGGGTCGAGCTGGGAAGAGCCCTAGCTCTGGAGCCGAAAGTCCTGCTTCTTGACGAGCCTATGGCCGGGATGAACCTGGAGGAAAAAGAGGATATCGCCCGATTCATAATTGATGTATTTGAAGGTCAAGGAGCTACCTATCCCAATACCCCCGTTCTGAGGGATGGGATTAGATGTATCATCCTTGTAGAACATGATATGGGGGTGGTTATGGACATCGCCGATAGGATTATCGTCCTCGATTTTGGGCGTAAAATTGCTGAGGGCAACCCTGCCGAAATTAAAAGTAACCCTGAAGTTATTAAGGCCTACCTAGGAGAGGCAATATAGGTTTTGAGAGAACAAAATGCTACAAGTAAATAATATTGAAGTCACCTATATGAATGTTATTCAGGTGCTACGAGGGGTATCACTAGAGGTAAGTGACGGCAAAATCGTTACCCTACTTGGGGCTAATGGTGCGGGCAAGACTACTACCCTAAAGGCAATATCAGGGCTGCTGAAGACGGAGGAGGGAGAGGTAACCGACGGCAGCATTGTTTTTGATGGTAAGAGGATAGATAGGTATGGTCCTGGGGACATTGCCGCTATGGGTATAACCCAGATTATGGAGGGGCGGAGGATTCTCGAGCACCTTACTGTTGAGGAGAACCTGCTGGTATTTGCTCATCATCGTAAAGACCGGGGGCAAGTCAAAAGAGACATAGATATGGTTTTTGATTACTTCCCCAGAATTGAAGACCTCCGCCGCCAGATGAGTGGCTATCTGTCTGGTGGTGAACAGCAAATGTTGGTGATAGGGCGGGCGCTCATGGCACGCCCCAAGCTTATGCTTTTGGATGAGCCCTCACTTGGTCTTGCCCCACTGTTGGTGGAAGAAATCTATAGAATTATCCAGAGAATCAATGTCGAGCAGAAGATGGCAATGCTCCTGGTGGAGCAAAATGCCAGAGCTGCCCTTGGTATCGCTAACTATGGTTATGTTATGGAAAACGGCAGGGTAGTTCTGGGTGGCCCGGCGGAGAGGTTAAGGGATAATGAGGATATTCAGGAGTTCTATATGGGGCTATCGGCTATCGGCTCCAAAAAGAGCTATCGTGAAGTTAAGCACTACCGACGAAGGAAGAGGTGGCTGGCTTAAAAGAACGGCACAAGAGCAATGACCACTGCGATAGAGCAAGTCTATAGAGAAAAGGGTGATACCTGGCCCAAGATATTAAAATATAACTATGAAAAGTATGGCGCTAAACATATAGCCATGCGCCATAAACACTATGGTATCTGGCAACGTTATACTTGGAAGGACTACTATCTCAGTGTCAAATACCTGGCACTTGGTTTACTCTCCTTCGGCTTTGAACCTGGGGACAAGGTGCTTATTATTGGGGATAATGCCCCACAGTGGTATTATGCTGAGCTGGCTGCCCAGGCTAACCATGGGGCTTCACTGGGGGTATATTCAGATCTAAATCCGCCGGAGATAAAATACATTGCCCAAAATTCCGAGGCTAGATTTGCCGTGGTTGAAGACCAGGAGCAGGTTGATAAACTTCTCCAAATCAAGGATGAGCTTCCGCGACTCGAAAAGGTTATTTACTGGAGCTATAAGGGGCTAGCCCACTACGATGACCCTATTTTGATGGGATATGAGCAGGTGCTAGAGCTAGGGGAAAAATATGAGGAGGAACACCATGGGCTCTTTGAGCAGAATGTGGAAACTGGTAGTGCTGATGATGTCTGCGCCCTCGTTTATACCTCGGGAACCACCGGGACTGTACCCAAGGGAGCTGTCCACACCTACAGGACAATGAGGGCTGGCGCTGAATATTACCTGCGTCTCGACCCATGGTATGAGAATGATAATGTTGTCCCTTACCTGCCACCAGCCTGGATGACTGAGCAGTGGTTTGGGATTGGTTGCCATCTCTTGTCAGCTAGCATCCTGAACTTCGCTGAAAAGCCGGAAACCCAACAGCAGGATATCAGAGAAATAGGACCAAGCATGGTATTCTATGGGGCTCGGCTGTGGGAGGCTCAGGCAGGAATAGTTCAGGCACGGATTCTAGGCGCCGATGCTATTAAGAGATTCGTCTTTCGTCGGCTAATGTCAATTGGCTACAAGATGGCTGATTTAAAGTATAGAAAGCAAAAGCCAAGCCTACTCTGGAAAATGCTCTATGCCTTGGCTGATATAGCCCTGTTTAGACCCATCAGAGATAGCCTTGGTCTGTCAAACGCCAGAATCTGCTATACCACCGGGGCTTTGCTCAGTCCTGACACCTTCAGGTTCTACCATGCTCTAAATCTTCCTCTTAAAAGCCTATATGGGACAACAGAGGGTGGAACCCTGACTGGCGCCAAGAATGATGACATCCGTTTGGAGACTGTAGGCCCTGTTCACCA
>Ga0315309_1001402_pt1 | contig 14426 bp, 10 predicted proteins | sample TDP4_MG_FD_203080 | JGI IMG/M metagenome (GOLD analysis project Ga0315309, IMG submission 203080) | Freshwater sediment microbial communities from Lake Towuti, South Sulawesi, Indonesia - TDP4 | ecosystem: Environmental > Aquatic > Freshwater > Lake > Sediment | place: Indonesia: South Sulawesi... | reverse complement strand
TCCAAAGACAACATGTACGTACAGAACGAACTTAAAAATAATCCATACGCCAAAAGCTTAAGACCATCAACTAACCAGTGATTTTGGATTGATGAAAGGGCAAGGAAGCCATTGACGATGTGGGGAAGCACGTGTATGATGAGATTCTTGCAGTAGCATCAGGGAAAGCAGCAAGGACTGATGCCCTCGGCCATAAAGGTTCCTTCGCAATCTACCGACATTGGCCAATTCCTAAGGAAGCGCCCAGCAAGTAAGATCGCACAGAACCTTCTCACAGAATTCTTAAGTGTCACGGGGACATAAGAGAGATGGGGAAGCGTTCAGCTAACCGAAACCTGTAGCCCGACTGTTTTCGTGGAGAGAAGTCTTTTCATGGATGTTGAGAAGTTAACTGAAGGCATTCCTGAGTCGCTGGGAGTCTATGTGATGAAGGATACCAAGGGAGATGTAATCTACGTTGGGAAAGCGAACAATGTTCGTAAGAGAGTTCTCTCCCACTTTCGCCACTTTGAGGACAAAAAAGATCTGACTCTTTCATCAATTACAAGTAGCGTTGAGTTCATTACAACCCCAACTGAGGTTGAAGCGTTGCTTCTTGAGAACAACTTGATCAAGAAGCATAAGCCCCGTTACAACATTCGCCTAAGGGATGACAAGACCTATCCTTTCCTGAAGCTTTCGGTGAAGGAGAAGTTTCCCTTCGTTGACATCGTCAGGAGAATTGTCGACGATGGCTCAATATATTTTGGACCCATGGGCGACGTCGGCGGAGCGAGGGCAACCCTCAAGATCATCAGACGAGTTTTCCCTATTCGGAATTGCGATAGAAGCATACGCGAAGACATGAAGAAGCAGAAACCTTGCTTAGATTATCAACTTAAGCAATGCTCAGCCCCATGTGCAGGACTCATCGGCGAGGAGGAATACAAAGCATTGGTCGAAGGCGCCCGAAAGATTCTGAGCGGTGAACAAGACGAGTTGACCGACGAGTTCAAGAGGAAAATGGTTGAAGCATCAGAGAAACTTCAATTCGAGAAAGCCGCCTTCTACAGGGACAGAATCAGAGACATAGAAAAAACAACTTTGAAACAGGTCATGGTATTCCCCCAGAAGATCTCCAAAGACATCCTAGCCGTAGCCAAGAAAGGGGACGATGCCTGCATCCAACTACTCATGATTCGAGCCGGGAAACTAATCGACCAAGCACATTACTTCTTGGAAGGCGTTGGAGGGAGCTCAGATGAGCAAATTCTATCAGCCTTCACAAACCAACACTATCACTACGGCGCCCCATCATCCATTCCGCCCGAGATAGTGGTGCAAGAAGAACTCGAAGATAAAGAACTCTTGCAGAGATCACTGACCGAGAAAAGAAGAAGGTCTCCAGAGGGCGCTAGCACAACTGCCGTGGAAATAGTTACTCCGGTCAGCGAAGAAGACTCGAAGTTGGTTCAAATGGCTAATCGCAACGCTGAAGCCTACCTTGAGCAGAGCCTCTCACAAGAAGAAAGAAGGAAGATCAGAGCTGAGGAAGCCCTAGCTGAACTCAAGACCATACTGAAGCTTCCAAAGTTACCAAGCAGAATAGAGGCATTTGACGTATCAAGTGCAGGCGGCGAAGCCGCAGTAGGCTCAGCAGTAACCATGGTCAACGGAGAACCAGCCAAATCCATGTACAGAAGATTCAAAATCAAAACTGTCCAAGGACAAGACGACTTCGCCATGATGAAAGAAATCGTCAGAAGAAGATACAGGAGACTAACACAGCAAGAAGAGGAAAAGACACCGCTGCCTAACTTGGTCTTGATTGATGGCGGAAAGGGACAACTCAATGCTGCCTTGGAGGCCCAGGACGAACTAGGTATTAGAATACCAACCATAGGACTCGCCAAGGAGTTCGACGACGTCTACGTGCCCTACCAACCGGAACCAATAGACATACCTAAGGACTCCAAAGCCATACTATTATTAAAGAGAGCTAGGGATGAAGCCCACAGATTCGCAGTATCATACCACAGAAAGAAAATGAGGAAGAAAACCCTAGAATCAGTACTGGACACCGTTCCCGGAATCGGTCCTAGGCGAAAGCGCGCCTTAATGCAATACCTCGATTCAATTGAGGTCATCGGTACTGCGGACGAGGAGAGAATATCCACGATTCTAAAAGTGAACAGGGAAACAGCAAGAAAGCTTAGACAACATATAGAACATCTAATTAAAGGAAAATAGTCACAATTGAAGCGCTTGACACCTACACTTTTCTTGGCTTCACACATTAACCTGCTACACGTAAGTAGCGCTGAGTTGAATAGATACGAAGTTGTCTAAGTAAGTTCCAAAATAGTAGACCCGAACATAACCCCAGAATCGATGCGCCAAGTATAAGAGACTGAAACTGTCATAGGTTTTCTGCGTAGAGAGGGCCTATGCAGAAAAGGTTCTTTGTCATTCTATTCGTACTGTTAATTTCCTGTTCTACTATGGCGTCAACATTTTATGAACGCCAAACTGCACTGGCTCCAAGTTCGACGCCGCAGCGTAGTGTTACAGGTTTAATCACATATGAGCAACAGGTTATCGATCTAGTCAATGGCACAAGAATATATGGCTATGACTTAGAACTCGAGAACATTGCCCTTAACCATCTAGCGTTTCGAGCTGCTGGTTCCCCAGGCGCCAATGAGGCAGCAAACTGGACTAAACAGGAATTCGAGAGCTTCGGACTTGAAGCTTGGCTTGAGCCATTCCAGTTCTACAATTGGACCCTACTAAGCAAGCCTTCCCTTATTGCCGACGAGGACGGAAACTATTCAACCAAGACCGATCAGACCTCTCTCTGCTCTTTTCAGTCTGAACATTATAGCTGGCCGGCACCGCCTGGCGGAGTTTTCGCTGATCTCGTGGTTTTGCCACTTCCTCCCGCTTCTAATAGAAGTGAAATTGGAGCTAATTCAATAAACATGACTGCATGGGACTTGCTAAACACGACCGGAAAAATCGTGCTGGTTGGCAAAGAAATACGCTGGGACGCTACCTGGGAACAGACATGGGTAAGCAAGATCACGACCGAGCGCCCAGCTGCAGTAGTTTATCCCTGGTGGTACAGTTGGATGAACTACACTCCCCAAATTTATAGTTCAGCTGGAGGTCGCCCCCTAAGCCGACGTTGCGGCACATATTACTGGAACCTGCAGATTCCGGTTGGCTGCGTGAACTATGAAGACGGATTATGGCTAAGACAGCAAGAACAGATGGGGAATATCTCCGCAAGCTTCTCCCTTGAATCAATAATCGGTAACGGTTCTCACTATAACGTCGTTGGGAAGATTTCAGGTTATCAGAACCCAGAGAAACTAGTAATAATCTCAAGCCATTACGACACGGTGATGTGCAGCGGATTCTGCGATAACGGAGCTGGCACAGCAGCCGTCATAGAACTCGCCAACGTTTTCTCCGACGCAATAAACAGGGGGCTCTTCAGATCCCGTTATACACTTTTTTTCGTAGCATTCGCGGGCGAGGAACTTGACTTAGTGGGCTCAACAAACTACGTAAAACAACACAAGAACGACATGCCAAACACCATCGCAGTGATCAACCTGGATACCCTTGGAAATAAGTACATTAACATTTCGAATACAGACCCTGCTGCCGGAATCGACCTGGACGAATTAGTAATTGGCGCCGCCCAAGATCTAAACATAGGCATCACGGCAGAAGGAACAACGGGCGCCGCAGACGGAGACTCCTTCAGAGTTCCGTCCGAGGTCAACGATGTATACTATCAGTTGTGGGGGTTAGACCCAGGCATCAGCGATGCCAAACCAGTAAATTCCAGCACAATGATCTTTTCGAACCCATCAGGCTGGATGCATACAACATATGATAACTCGACCTCCACTGGAACACTAAATTGGGTCGAACCAACAAACCTTGAAGACCAGGTTAAGGTTGCTGCACTTTCAATAATGCGAGTTTCGCCACCACCAGCGGCAGCGTTTCCCCAGCGAGAGTGGAAGTATACAACAGGAGGAGCCATTGATTCTTCACCCGCGGTCGCAGACGTAGATGGAGACGGCCAGCTGGAAGTAATAGTAGGATCAAGCGACAATAGGGTCTACTGTTTGAATGGGGCGACAGGCGCACTGAAGTGGAGCTACACAACAGGGAAGCGCGTTTTCTCCTCTCCTGCTATTGCTGACATCAACAGAGATGGCAAACTAGAAGTGCTAGTAGGATCAGATGACAACCATATTTACTGTCTAAATGGAACGACTGGTGCAAAGCTGTGGAATTACACAACGGGAAAATCTATTGAATCTTCTCCTGCTGTTGCTGACGTTGTTGGTGACGGGCACCTGGAGGTTTTGGTGGGGTCACTAGACAAGAAGACTTACTGTTTGAATGGGGCGACAGGCGCACAAGAGTGGAACTACACAACGGGAGGGTGGGCATGGTCTTCTCCCACTATTGTTGATGCTAATGATGACGGACACTTAGAAGTAGTAGTGGGCTCAGAGGACAACCAAGTTTACTGCTTGAATGGGACGGCAGGAACAAAGCTCTGGAACTACACAACTGGAGCCCTTGTTGACTCTTCTCCTGCCGTTGCTGACGTCGATGGTGATGGGCACCTAGAAGCACTAGTAGGATCCTACGATAACAAGACTTACTGTTTGAGTGGGGCTACAGGCGCACAGAAGTGGAATTACACAACCGAGGGCAATATCTATTCTTCTCCTGTTGTTGCCGACGTTAATGACGATGGGCACTTGGAGGTACTAATAGGATCAGAGGACAAGAACGTCTACTGCTTGAGTGTTGTTGGCGCTCCTTTCAAAGTGGATGCTTATCCTTGGCCCTCCATTGGTTTTCGTGGTGACGTGAGACACAGTGGATGTTTCATCGACCCGGACACGGACGGGTTAACTGATGGGTACGAGGTGACGGCTGGAACCGATCCGCATAACCCGGACACAGATGCCGACGGAATCACGGACTACCAGGAGTTCCTAGCGTCTTCAAACCCACTCCTCGATGAGGTTCCACCAGCAGCGATAACCAACTTAGCCACAAGTAGCCCTACAGATAATTCGGTTACCCTGACTTGGGTTGCACCTGGAGACAACGGGAACAACAGAAACGCCACCGGATACTGGGTAAAGTACTCAACAAGTGGGCCCATAAATGCCTCAAACTGGGCGTCCGCAACAAACTACACTCAACACTGGACCCCAGTCATGAATGGGAGTACCGAGACTCACGTGATCTCTGGGTTGGCATCTGGCACGACGTACTGGTTTGCTGTCAGGCCTTACGACAAGGTTCTTAACTACGGCGGCGTTTCGAATAGCCCGAGGGGGACAACTAGTAACACAATGCTGACCATCGTTGTCGTGGCTGGTATAGGAGGAGCGGTAATTGTAGTAATCTTGATCTTAGCAGTCTTGCATTCGAAAAAAGGAGAAAGGCGATTTAAGGCGTGAAGAATGAACGTGGACCACCTGAGCGAGCGCATAGGTTGAGCCTAAGGTTACATCCCTATTCCTGAAACGTTGTCATAAGACAACTTGGGTTTATGCTGATTTCTCTAAACGATCTTATAGATCTCTGGGAATAACCTATCGAAGTTCTGGATGCTATCGCTGTTTATTATTACCATCCTTCGTTTGCAGGATAGACAGACCGTGAGTCTGTCCTTGTCCTTATCGAGTGACACGAAAGTCAACTTGCTTTCCCCGCAGAAGGGGCATACCCCACCGGACAAGACAAGTCTACCGGTGACTTCATTGTTACGATCAAGTTTTACTTTGACCTTGTCGTCGGCGATTATTTCTGCGCCTTTTACTATGTCCTTGACCAGTATCATGCTTCTCTCCAGGAAGACGCGCTCATATTTCTCTGTTACATCCTGAGCCAGCTGTTTCACGGTGTTCTTCAACTTATCCCACATTGAATTCGGACAGACAAGCAGACGCCTATTGACAGGAATAAGATGATAGGCCTTTCTCATCAGTTCAACAAGCCTATCAGGAACATTAACAGAGATTTCCACGATCTTCACAGGAATCTCCTCTCAGACGCTAGACTAGTTCTGTGCAAGGTCTATTGGGACTACTTGCTCTATCTTGAACTTCTGTGATAAATAATTAACGATGGCACACAGTACCACCTACGCCTAAACCATAATAAAGTAAACTTTCTGTTAACTCAGAAATAGGAGGAACGAATGAAAATCTCTAGTCTCCTTAGATAGACCTAGAACGATCTGAGAAGTTACGTGACTCTGATACTTGTATAGCAGGGAACGGAAACAAACACTCATAGATCGGAAAATCAAAAAAGAATACTCTGCGGAAAGCATTATATTGCTTTCCTTTTAGATCTGTGGCGCGTCTTTTCCTTCGTATTTGAGGCGGAATCCTGTGTCTTTGCCTGCGCACTCCTTGAGTACGGCGCTGCCCGAAACTATTCTCTGAACTTCATTAGTTCCTTCATAGATCTGTAGAAGCTTGGCTCCTCTGAGTATCTGCTCTGCCGGGTATTCTTTCATATATCCATATCCACCCATTATCTGAATGCAGTCGACGGCGTTCTGCATCGCTGAATCAGCCGCAAGTGTCTTGGCGAAAGCCGATTCCTTGGCGTTAGGCAACTTGTGATCAGCAAGCCAAGCAGCATAGCGCGTGAGGTGCCTTGCCGCCTCTGCCCTACAAGCCATGTCAGCTATCTTGAAGCTAATCCCTTGGAAGTTACCAATCGGTTGACCAAACTGCTTCCTCACATTGGCAAACTTAGCTGCCTCATCAACAGCCCGCTGGGCAACCCCCGTTGCAATAGCGGCGATCGCCGCCCTAGTCTTATCCAAGGTCATCATCGCTAGCTTGAAGCCCTGACCCTGTTCACCAACAAGGCAGTCAGCGGGGACTCTAACATCCTTGAAGGTAACCTCACTTTGAACAGAAGCTTTCTGCCCCAACTTATGCTCGACGTAACCAATCTCGACACCCGGCGAGTCAGCTGGAACCATGAAGACCGAGATGCCTTTGTGCTTCAACTCCGGGTTTGTTGTAGCAAACACCGAGAACAGCGACGCGACTGGAGCGCTGGTTATAAAGCACTTCATGCCGTTGATAACCCACTCGTCTCCATCTTTGACAGCTCTCGTTTGTACGCTTGCAGCGTCAGACCCAGACGTACGCTCAGTTAGGCAGAAGCCGGCTAACTTCACGTGCTTCCCCGTGATCAAGGGCTTGATGTACTTCTTAAGCTGGTCTATTGTTGCGCCAAGGAGGATTGGTGCAAAAGCAAGATTGTTGCAAGCGACTGAAGTCGCCACGCCAGCATCTCCGTACCCCACAGCCTCAGTTACCAGTGTTTCTTCGACTAGTGTTCGCTCTGGTCCACCTGCTGCTTTGGGCACGTGGAGATTCATGAGTCCCATTTCATAGGCCTTCTGGATAACGTCCATGGGAAAGTCGTCCTTGTCATCCAACTCTTGTGCTCTAGGCGTGACATACTTGTAAGTGAACTCCTCAGCTTTCTTCTTGATCTCTATCTCTCTTTCATTCAACGCGAAATCGACCAACCAGTAACAACCTCCATGTTGTGAGTTTCGTCAGAAGGAATGATTCAATCGATCTCTCTACGTTATTCCTTGCTTTATATTGTAATCCCTCTGTCACAGCACGTTGCAGTGCCGTTTCACGAATCGTGTTCACCATGGCTTTCCTTTTAAACATTTACTATGAAGGGCACTTCGATCATTGACCATAAAGAGCGAAGACAATTGGCGGAGCAAAGACACCGTCCAAGAATAGCTGACCGTTTCAGACACCTTCGTGAAGCCGGAGAAAACCTTGCCAAGAATATTCACCAAGTCAACAATCAAAAAGCAGTGATCAGTTAACTCGTCTCTACTTCTTGGTTTCCACCGTCTTCAATATTGATTTTTTCACCTCTTCGATTGGGCGCGAGCCGTCAACGTCTCGCAGGAGCCTCCTCTTAGCATAGAAGTCAAGAAGAGGCATAGTCTTCTCTGCATACACCTTCAGCCTACTTCTGACGACTTCCTCCTTGTCATCATCACGCTGAATCAACTCCGTGCCACAAGCATCGCACTTTTCATCGACTTTGGGTGGATTTACCAGGAGGCTGTAGACTGCGTTGCAAGACTCGCAGACCCGTCTAGCCGCGGACCGCTTGACCAGCTCATCATCGTTAACCTTAAGGTTAATCACGTGGGACAAAGGGGTCTTTCTCTTCTCAAGCAGCTTCTCTAAAGCCTCAGCCTGTGCTAAGGTTCTCGGAAACCCGTCCAAGATGAATCCTTGCTTGCAGTCCTCCTGCTTTATTCTCTCCTCGATTATCCCTATCACAACCTCATCTGGAACCAGCGCTCCCCTATTCATGTAGGTCTTCGCCTTCTTACCGAGAGGCGTCCCTTGCTTTTCAGCGTTCCTCAGAATATCCCCAGTCGATATTTGTGGGATACGGTATTTTTGGGAAAGAAACGTAGCCTGAGTCCCCTTGCCAGCACCTGGAGGACCAAACATTACAAGTATCCTAGGCAACTTCTTCAAATACCACCTAATGTCGAAAAGACGTAGAATGCAGGAATAATATAAAGCTAAGCATGATACTTCATCGGGTTAGGTGTTCAATCTCATATCTCTTATATCCCTGCAACCGAATAGGTTTGATGAGGCGAACAACTCCTTGAGCGAGGAAATCGAATTAGAACGGGAAACCGAGTCACTGTGTAAACGTCTGTCAAGCATGAAGGAATCCCACAAGGTTGTAGTCATGCCGGACTTCTTCTTCGACCACTTTGTATTTTACGATGGTTCATTCAAATCCTTTCAACAGATGATCCAAGATGTCGTAAATCAAGGCGGGGGAAATATTCCTCTCACAACACAAACCGTTTTGAGAGGCGGAAACTCCATAAACTGTGCCTCCGCGCTAGCGACGCTTGGCGCTCAGGTATACTTCATAGGTAGAACAAGTGAACTCGGACTCCAACTTCTCAAGTACTATTTCCCGCAAGAAAACGTGGACCTCTCAGGAGTAAAAACAAATGGAGAATTAGCTCTCACAGTTGCACTAGAAGCCAAGGCTGATGGACGGAAATCAAATGTCATGCTGAACTATCCAGCTTCAGTCTCTGATTTCGGGCCTGAGTCAATCACAAAGGAAGACTGGGAAAAGATACTCTACGCAGACATGGTTTGCTGCTTCAACTGGCTACAAAACAAGAAAGGAACAAAACTCGCCCAAGCAGTGTTTAGGAAAGCGAAGGCAGAAGGCGCAGGAAAAACGTACTTCGACACCTGCGACCCATCATCGCGACAAAAAGACATCGGTGAAGTGGTGGAAGGAGTTCTGAGGAAACCTTTTGTTGACATCTTTGGCGTCAACGAGAATGAAGCGTGCTGGTACGCAAGCTACTTCAGCAAGTCAATCAGCAAGAGAAGAAAGACTGAAGACCTAAACAGACTCGCCTTAGAAGCAGCCTCCCTACTCCACAAGACCCTCAGAATGAGAATAGACCTCCACACAATAGAGTACTCATGCTCATTCAGCCAAGAGAATAGGTTCGTCGCACCGGGCTTCGACGTGAAAGTCAGACGAGTAACTGGAGCAGGAGACGCTTGGAACGCAGGCAACATAATTGGAGAACTCGCAGGTCTACCTCACATTGAACGACTTTTGCTCGCCAACGCGACAGCCGCATACTACATCCAGGACGAAATAGCCAAACACCCCACCAAGGAGGACCTAGTGAACTTCATGACGAAGACCAAGATGAAGACCATGAAGCTAGAAAACATCATCGAAGGCAAAGAAATCAAAGAAGCCTAATAGATCCATCAAATATGTTTGCCAATAATCAATGGCGGAGGTAGACAAGCTATGCGGTTTACCTTACACGAGCACAAGGCCAAGAAAGCTGGTCTACATTACGACCTTAGATTGGAGTTGCAAGGTGGAGAAGTTAGGTCTTTTGCAATGCGGTACCAGCCTCCGACAACACTGGGAGTAAAGAGAATGGCAATCGAGCAACCACTCCACGACGAGGAAAGCCTTGACTTCGAAGGAACCATCGAAGAAGGCTACGGAGCAGGGGAACTCAAGAAAATAGACTCAGGAGAATACCAAGCAGTGAAAGAAACGCCAAAGGAACTCATACTCCAGTTCAAGGGCTCAATGCTAACCGACTCATACGTGATGCTAAATACCGGAGGAAACAAGTGGCTCATATTCAAGAAGAAAACTTCGTGATTGATTTTTCAGCCTAGGTTTGGGTGACCAATGCGCTCGCAAAAGCTATGGCGCCAACATACTCGTTCATTGGTCCAACGCGGGAAGTGTCTACGATGGGTTTCGCAAGTCCTAGATAGGGGGCTCCGTGTGATGTTCCTCCTCCGAAGTGGGTCAGCGCTCTGTAGATCAGGTTGCCGGAGACTCCATCGGGGGCGATTATTAGGTTAGCTCGATCCGCTATTGCGTCCTCGATCATTATCTCATAATGCTTGATTTCTATGTTGCTAATCTCTTGTCCTGCCGTTTCCACGACAGCTTCCGCGTCCTTGATGGTAGCGTCGACCCTTCTATCGCGACCCATGTCACCTGTTCTTCCTCCAGATAGCACAGCCACTCTCGGCTTGTACTCTAGAGCCTGGATCAGCTTAGCGCCCTCTGATATGAAGTAGAGCTTCTCCCTCACATTTCTCCCTTCGTCTATGCCAACGGGAGCAAAGAAGAACCTATGCTTTCCTAAAGTCTCCAACAGCGCCAGGCGAGCAAGAAAAGGAAGCTTGAACTTGGACTTGATTTTGGCCAACAACTTGCTTGCACCCAAGGAACCTCGTACGATCGCGTTCGCCTCTCCATCAAGAAGCTTGACCAAGTCGCTCTCTGGGTCGTCACTTACTACTTGTATGAGGGAAGGATCAATCGCCCCAAGCTCATAGAACGTCTCTGGTTTCCCAACCAGTAGTATCCGCTTCGCGTAGCCATTCCACAAGGATCGGAGCGCGGCATCAATGGTTTTTCTAGCGTGCTCGATGGGCGCTGATATCCCCAGTCCCACGATGGCGGGCAGTCTCTGGGCCAATCTGATGATGGCTTCCAACACCGAAACCACCTCTCCAAAGTCCAAGGCTGCGCATCCAAAGGCTCTCGCGCGATTACTTGTCGCGAAGGCTCCTTTCATTCTGCCTCTCTAATCTGGATCCAAGGCATTCCTCCTGCTTTCGGTGCTAGTATTCTCGACAAACCCACTTAAAAACCATAAGCCGACTGCCGCGAGAGACGCAGAACGCTGTAAATAGGAGCGGCTTTTTTTCCTGACTAAAGAGTTAAGAGCGAACACACTTCAAATAAGAAGCGCAAGAATCGAAATTCAAGGGATAGGAGAAAGGTGATCTATGGTCATGACTTCTATCAGTAGAGACCCAACGTCTTTTCTCCGAGAAGAGTACCAAGCTCTTGTCAGTCAAGAGTTTGACTGGCGGCTTCGTGTTCTTCAAAGCCCAAGCTCCACAAGGTGCATCGTAGACGGCAAGAGAGTCCTAATGCTATGCTCAAACAATTACCTCGGTTTAAGTACGCATCCCAAGCTGAAGGAAGCTGCAATAGATGCCATCAAGAAGTACGGCGTCGGATCAGGCTCCGTTAGACCCATAGCGGGGAACATGGAATTGCATGTTGAGCTCGAAAGGAGGCTCGCCGCGTTCAAAGAAGCTGAAGCCTCACTCGTATACACAAGCGGATTCACGGCTAACTCCGGTGCAATACCGCAACTCGTTGGAAAGGAAGACCTTATCATAAGCGATGAGTTGAATCATGGGAGCATCATTGATGGTGTGAGACTCACAGCGGCCGAAAGAGCGATCTACAAGCACGGAAATGTAGAAGACCTTGACAGGGTTCTCAATGAAGCTGAGAAACATTCACCTCCTTACCGTAGAATACTCGTAATCACTGACGGCGTTTTCTCAATGGACGGAGATATAGCGCCCCTAGATGGCATTGCCAAGTTAGGAGGAGAACACGGAGCAATGGTGTACGTGGACGACGCGCACGGAGAGGCTGTTCTCGGAGAGAATGGGAGAGGAATAGTCTCGCACTTCCACCTCGACCACAAGAGAGTTCACGTTGAAATGGGAACATTTTCAAAAGCCTTCGGCGTGATTGGTGGACATATCAATGGCAGCAGAGACCTCATAAACTTCGCATACAATAAGTCAAGGACATGGCTACTAACGGGATCACACCCCCCACCTGTCGCAGCAGCCTGCATAGCTGCCATAGACGTACTGGAGAAGGAGCCCAAGCACGTGAAAGCACTGTGGGACAACACCAACTACTTCAAGAGGGGGTTGATCGACCTCGGCTTCAACACAGGCAAAAGCCAAACGCCAATAACACCAGTGATCATAGGCGAGAATACTACCGCGAAGAAGTTCAGCCAACGGCTGTTCGAGGAAGGCGTGTTCGCCCTACCTATAATATTTCCAATGGTTGCAAAAGGAACAGCCAGAATCAGAACAATAATGAACTCGGCCTTAACGGAGGACGACCTGGACGAAGCATTAGCGACATTCGAGAAAATCGGAAAAGAACTTGACATAATATGAACGTCAAAGAACAAGGGGCGAGACTTGAACTGTCCTTAAACCTCTAGGTAGCTCAGCTCAACGTTGGAGCGAACGGCACACGGAGCGCATACGGCATATGTGCGTGTGTCCGTCTTCCCGATGATGATGAGTTCGTTCCTGACTTCTGTGACCGCGATCTCCTTGAGGTGAGTTCACACTCAGACGAGAGAGTCCGGTGAGGCTCCCGACGAACCTAAAAGGCAGAAAAGGATTGTGAAACCCAAGGGGAAATATCAAACAGTGAGGTTTAGGTATGTTTCTTGGAAGCTAGCATAGTAAATGTAAATAGTTCATAACTCAAGAAAAGCAATACTTCTTTCTTTGCACTACAGCTTCCTCTAGGGAAGGACTTTGAGGAGGCTTCTCGCACCTTACGAGGGCTTTCTGCAATGAACAAAAGATAGTGTTCATTTCAATAGTATGGCCGAAGAAAAATGGGTACTACTTCAATTTCTTACTCAGCTTCTTGATCATGTCTTTGGTCATGGCTGCAAGATTATAGGTGGGACTCCAGCCCCACTCTTCCCTTGCGCATGAATCATCAATGGACTTTGGCCAGGAATCCGCAATTTCCTGTCGAAAATCTGGTTTGTATTCTATTTTGAATTCTGGGATGTGTTTTTTGATTTCTGCAGCAAGCTCCCCTGCAGTGAAACTCATTCCCGTGACATTGAAGACATGGTGTTTTAACTTATAACCATCTGCCTCTGCAAGATCAATGTGACATTTTATACAGTCAGGCATATACATCATTGGTAGCATTGTTTCTTCCTTGACGAAACACGTATACCTCTTCTGTCTGATAGCCTCGTAGAATATTTCAACTGCGTAATCCGTCGTTCCTCCCCCTGGAGGTGTTTCACTGCTGATTATTCCCGGCAACCTCATTGAACGGGTGTCCAAACCATATTTCTTGTGGTAATACATTGCTAACAGTTCACCCGCAACCTTCGTTATTCCATACATTGTGGTAGGCTGTAAAATCGTGTCATTGGGTGTTATCTCTCTTGGAGTCGACGGGCCGAAGGCAGCAATAGAGCTTGGCCAGATAACTCGCTCAATTTTGTACTCTCTTCCAACTTCTAGCACACTTAACAGGCTATTCATATTGGTATTCCAAGCTGTTTGAGGCACCTTTTCTCCAGTTGCCGATAAAAGTGAAGCCATATGATAAATTGTATCTATTTCGCGTTCATACACAACCTTTGCAAGCGATTCCTTATCTAGTGCATCAAGATAAATGAATGGACCCGTCTCACGCAAGATTCTAGGGGGCGGTGTTTGCCTTCCCGTGGCGATGACGTTTTCATTTCCGTATTTCTCCCTTAGCGCTGGGACGAGTTCGCTACCGATTTGACCGCACGCGCCTATCACAAGAATTCTCTTCATCTCTAGTCAAGACCTATCCACTTTGGTCTCTGTCATTGGCTAAATTTCTCAGGCAGAGTCCTGCAATGATTTTCTTGGATCCTTCTAACCTTGAATCAAATGATCTGAGACAGGTCACAGAATTCGGTCAACTTGCTGTCATTTATTCAATTCAGTGGATATAAATCCTTTTGGGAAGTGTTGCAATGTCTTCATTTTGTCCTATGCGTCTTGAATCTAGGCATGTTTGGATAGTTGTGAGTTGATATCACAGCTAATAAAAAGGGTTTCAACCTTACGAAGAGCAACTGTTTATGCCTTGAGTGATTCTATTCTTCATAGACGCAATAGGACTTATCCAATCTAGTTTAAAATCGAACGGGGGCGCTATTC
>Ga0315309_1001401_pt1 | contig 14441 bp, 9 predicted proteins | sample TDP4_MG_FD_203080 | JGI IMG/M metagenome (GOLD analysis project Ga0315309, IMG submission 203080) | Freshwater sediment microbial communities from Lake Towuti, South Sulawesi, Indonesia - TDP4 | ecosystem: Environmental > Aquatic > Freshwater > Lake > Sediment | place: Indonesia: South Sulawesi... | reverse complement strand
AACTCGGTGAAGTAGCCCATCAACCGCTCGTAGGCGGTGATGAGAAACGAACCGCTGCCACAGGCCGGGTCCAGCACCCGCACCTGCTTTGCCCGGTCTTGGCTGCAACCCTTCAGGAAAGCCCCCAAGGTGTGCCCCACAATGTAGTCCACCACGAACTGCGGGGTGTAGTAGATGCCCCGCTCTTTGCGCTTGATCTTCTTGGCCGCCAGTTCAATGGTCAACTCAGGCTTGGGGGCCAGACCAGGCAGGTGCTTCATGAGGGAGCGCCGCTTGGCCTCCTCCTCGGCCACCACCTGCGCCACCCTGGCCACGTGACCCAGGTATTGCTCGTACACCCGTCCTAACACATCCACCCCGATGGCGCTGAAGTCATAGCGCACCACCTCACCTTCGCGGCTGTAAAGCTCCTGCAGGATGGTCTCGAAGGGGGTAGCCTCGCACTGCAGCGCATCGCACAAGTGTGGCTGAAAAAGGCGGCTGTTGTAGGCCACGTCAAAGTGCTGGAAGGTCCCTTTCAATTCATCCCAAAGGTCTCTCCTGGTAGCCCGTGCTTTCCACTGGCGCAGCAGCGGCAACAGCACCGGCTCCTCGATGCCCCGGTCCTCACAGGTGCGGATGAAAATGAGCCGGTCGAGGATGCGCTGGATAGCCTCGTCAATGTCGCGCAACGAGCAGTCCTTGTTATACTTGAAAAGGTACTTGAAGAGCAACTCCCGCCATTCCCTGAATTGGCTGTACAGCCTCTCGCCCACCGGCACCCGCTTCCGCGCTGCGCCCACCTTGGCCGCCTCTTTAGCCAAACGGCTCTTTAGGAAGCTCTCTTTGGAAAGCCACCACAGCTTGTCAAAATCCTCCACGTAGTCGCGGTAGGTCAGGTCAAGGAAACGACAACGCATCACCTCCGGCTCGTCCCATTCGGCATTGAAGACCTTCAGCCCCTCGAAATCGGTCAGCACCGCCCAGGGCACGCCCTTGTTATAAGCATAGGTAATGGCTTGCACCGCCCACCTGGCTTCGTCCAGGTCAACAGGAATGGCCTTGGCCTCCAGGAAGAAACAGGGCACACCCCGCAGGCGAAAGGCATAGTCCACCCGTTCTCTGGAGACCTGTTCCTCTTCCGAGACCTCTCTGGAATCGTGGACGTCCCAGCCCAGGGCCTGGAACAAGGGCTCGATGAAGTCCTGACGGGTGTGGGCCTCGCTGTAGCCCTGTCGCTGGCGGCTGTCCAGAGCTTCGTATCTGGCTACCAGCTTTTCCACTTGGCGGCGAGCAGCTTGATATGAGGACATTGGCATACCCTCCTCTAAGTAAAAAGATAACACAAGGAGGGGAAAATGTCAAGGGTTTTTCCCAAAATTTTGTTTTGTGTGGTATAATTATGACGCTGCCTCCCCATGGGGCGCATCTCTTGAATCAGGAGAAAAGTTCATGCAAAATATCCTCGTCACTGGCGGGGCCGGCTTCATCGGCTCCAACTTTGTACGCTACCTCCTCGACAAGTACCCTGACTACCGCGTTGTGGTCTACGATAAGCTGACCTATGCCGGAAACCTGGACAATCTCAAGGACGTGGCCGAGCGGTTCTCTGGCCGCTACACCTTCGTCAAAGGCGATATCTGCGATGAGACGCTGGTGGATCAGGTCATGCGCGAGCACCAGATTGACACCATCGTCAACTTTGCTGCTGACACTCATGTTGATAGATCGCTGATGGGCGCGGGCAGTTTCATCCAGACTGATGTCTATGGCACCTACGTTCTGCTGGAAGCGGCCAAGAAATACAACGTGGAGCGAATGCACCAGGTGAGCACCGATGAAGTATACGGTGAAATCGCCGAGGGTTACTCTTCGCTGGAGACGGACCCTCTGGTTACCCGCTCCCCCTACTCGGCCAGCAAGGCCGGCGGCGACTTGATGTGCTACGCCTATTTCATCTCCTTCGGTGTGCCGGTGACCATCACAAGAGGTTCGAATAATATGGGGCCATACCAGTATCCTGAAAAGGTCATCCCTCTTTTCATTACCAATGCCATTGACGACATCCCTTTGCCTCTCTACGGCGACGGCTTGCAGATGCGGGACTACCAATACGTTCTGGATCACTGCGAGGGCATTGACGTGGTGTTGCACAGGGGCAAGGTGGGCGAGGTCTACAACCTGGGCACCGGGGTGGAGACGCGCAACATGGACATGGCCCGGCTCATCCTGAAGCTGCTGGGCAAGCCAGAGAGCCTCATCCAGCACGTCAGGGACCGCCCCGGCCACGACCGCCGCTACTCCCTCAACTGCGACAAGATCAAAACCCTCGGTTGGCGCAGCCGCCACACCTTCGAGCAGGCCCTGGAGAAGACGGTCAGGTGGTATGTGGACAATGAGTGGTGGTGGCGCAAGATCAAGTCGGGGGAATATTGGGAATACTACAAGAAGCAATACGAAGGGCGGGAGTTATGAGATTTCTAATCACTGGTGGGGCTGGGTTCATCGGCTCCGCATTGGCCAATTATCTGGTCAGACAAGGGCACCATGTGCGTGTCCTGGATGACCTGAGCGCCGGTTGCGACCCGGCTCGACTGGACCCCAGGGTGCTCTTCACGCGGGGCGACGTGAGGGACGTCCCCAAGCTGTGGACTCTGCTGCAGAAGGTAGATTGCGTCTACCACCTGGCGGCTCGGGTCTACGTGGAGCAGTCCGTTCTGTACCCCCGCGAGTACAACGACGTCAACGTCGGCGGCACGGTGGCCGTCATGGAGGCCATGCGGGACGCGGGCGTCAAGCGGGTAGTGCTGGCCTCCTCAGGAGCGGTCTACGGCGAGCAGACCGTGCAACCGGTGAAAGAGACCCAGCCCCCTAACCCCCAATCACCCTACGCGGTGAGCAAGATCGCCGCCGAGCACTATGTTTTCACCATCGGGGCCTTGTGGGACATAGAGACGGTGGCCCTGCGCATTTTCAACGCCTACGGGCCAGGCCAGCAGGTGCCGACCTCCCATCCGCCGGTTATCCCCCAGTTCGTCAAACAGGCCCTGGGTGGGGGTTCGCTGGTCGTCTTTGGCGATGGCAGCCAGACCAGGGACTTTGTTTACATTGACGATGTGATAGAGGCTATGGTGGCGGCCGCCACCGCGTCCGATGTTGATCGAGCCATCATCAATGTGGGCAGTGGCCAGGAGATCAGCATCAACGAATTGGTGAACAAAGTAGGGCAGGCCACCGGGCGTGAGGTTCACCCCCTCCACAACGCGGCCGAAAGCGGCGGCGTCTCCCGTCTGGTGGCCGACGTCAGCCTGGCCAGGCGCAAATTGGGCTTCAAACCCAAAACTGATATTGATAAAGGCTTAAGACTCTTGCTAGAGAGGGATCCCCAATTCAAGGTCGCAGCCAAAGCATAAAGACCTCTAAAATTCTGGCCGTGTCCTATCTCTTGTCGGTTTTGAGGTTTCGTCGCGAGCCCCGCCCTGAGCGGGACGAAGGGCTCAACCGAACGGCGAAGTTTCGCTAGACGGTTACTCGTTGAGTTATCGCCAGGCTGCAACTTGGTTGTAAAGCCAGGCTAGAGCGGGCCTGTAGATGTAGTCATAGGCTCCCACGTAACGGATTACCCGCCCCCCGAAGCCTTGCTTGAAACGATAGACTTCCCACAAACCGCCCTGACGATCGGTGACCGTCCTTTTGTATCTCTCTGGCTCCCTCCCTACTTCATCCGGGATGCCCCACAGATCGTAGGTCAGGCAACCTTGCTCCCTGGCCCAACAGATGGCCTGCCATTGCAGAAGATGGTTGGGCATACGGTTGCGTTCTCTGTCCGACGAGGCCCCATACATGTACCAGGCTCGCTGGCCGAAGGCAAAGACCATCAGCCCAGCGATGACTTCATCGTGGTATGTGGCCAGGAAGAGTCTGGCCAGACCCGGAGGGACAAAGAGCCGATAGGCCATTTCATAATACTCTCGGCTGTGTACGGCGAAGCCATCCCGCTTGCCCGTCAGTTCGATGAGGCGATAGAAGATGGGCAGGTCGTCGGCTGTGCCCTCCCGCACCAATACCCCCTTGCGTTCAGCCAGACGCACGTTGTAGCGCGTCTTGGACTTCATGCGAGCCAGAATTTCGTCCAGATCAGCCTGGAGGTCTATGTGGATGGTGCTGCGCGGTTGGATCGTCTGTTGGCTGGGAAGGAAACCACAACCCTGCAGTTGCCTCACTACGGCTGGGCTGTCGGGCAGTTCGGGCTCGATTTTGAGCAGGATGGCCCTTTTCTGGCGGGCCAGGTGGTGGATAGCCGACAACAGGGCCTCAGAAACCTCCTGGTGGCTAAAGTCAAGGATGGGACCTTTGGGCACGTAAGCGATGGAAAGGTAGGGGAAAGATGGCGGGAGAGAGCGGAAAAGGACCTGTGCGCCAGCTACAAGACAACCTCCGTCTTCAACGCCCACGCGCACGGCCTGCCACCCGAAAGCGGCCTTAAGCTGGCCCCACTGCCACGATTGCAGCAGGTGGCCTGTGGGCGAGGCAGCCACGAAGGAGTTCCAGGTCTCGCTGTCGAGGGGTTCCCTATCAGTGGACAGACGGATTCGTATGGACATGGAGTGCTAACACTCTTTCACCACTGTTGCACCACTCCTGCACCGCAATCACCACTATTGCGGTGCAGGCAGTGCAGGCGGCATTACGTGTCTTACTTGAATTATACCCCTATGAACCAGTGATGTCAAAGCGGTGACGGCCTTGTATTTGACAAACGGTGCTAAACAGGGTATACTGGTATTAACAGGTGCGGTCGAGCCCTTGGCCGGCATCTGTGGGGTGTTGCCATGATTGTGATAGCGCCACAGCCCTATATCGGTTTTTCAAGAAGACACTGAGGCTGTCTATGCCTTGGTGTTTTTTTTGTTTTCCAGTGTCAGAGTGAATGACCTGAGAGATAACACGTCTAGGGGAGGATAAAATAGAAAATGGACTCGGGGATGATCAGCAAGATTCAGAAGGCCAAGCGTTACGCTCAGGAGCATGAAAGGATCCACTTTGCGGTGTTCAAGGTGGCTTTCAGGGGAGATCACAATTCGTACACCGTTTCTTACGATAGAGGTCAATGGAATTGCGGCTGTCATTTCTTCGCCAGCCGCGGGGTGTGCAGCCATACCATGGCCCTGGAGCGGGTTTTGGGAGTGATGCTCATCCCAGGAGAGGAGAGGCAGTCGGAACCAGGAGCAGCAGCGGTTGGAGTGACGGGCTAAACCCCTGGCTGTCTTGTTCTTACATCCAGTTAGACAACCCAGTCCGGGAAATGCAACTCGTCGCAGTCTTGAGCGCGATGGTCAAAGCGGCTATCGCTCAGAGCGCGGAGGCGTCCGAGGTCAACGCCCACGAACCTGCAAATCGCGGTCCAGGGCACGAGTTGAGACAAGTTGCGGATGCTTTAACCCCTTGACTCGCACTTCCTGCAGCGCGCCCTCCTGAAGAAGCGTGGCGACTGTGCGATCTAGCTCCGCCGGTGTCCAATTCAGGACGTGGAAAACTCGCCCAATCATATTGCGATCTGCAGCAACCACGTTGTCAAGGTATCGCAACACTAGTACCCGCCGCGCGTGGTCGCCACGGATGGGCCGCGCCCGCTCGGGCAGATCCGGGTACCAGCGGGAGACAATTTCATAGACGAAAGCGTAGCGCCAGGCCCCGGCGCGAGCGATGCCGATGGGCAGTATCTTCAGGTCGGTCTGCAACTCGACCAGCGCCCGCTGAAAGGCCGCCGTCTGGCTCTGGCCCGTCAGCCGTGCTAGCCGCCGCAACTCGATCACGTGCTGCGGCCCGTGCTCCAACAGAGCCTCATAGATCAGCTTGGCCTCATGGCTGAGGCGACCGTCGCGATACTGTTGCAGATAGTCGTCGGCGGGATCACCATAGTTCTCGGAGAGGGCATAGAAGGATGGGAGCAACTCCAATGACACCAGGGTAGCCTTCTTGCGCAGCAGCTTGCCGTAGTACCACCAGCGTTTGTCGAGGGAGGTGTCCTTCCAGCCCCAGGTTTTTTGGATGTGAGGATCGTGATGTTCGTTGGGCACCGGTTTGACGCGGCCGCAGACGGCGTCCCACAGACTGGGCAAATCCACGCCTTTGATAGGGAAGAGAAAGCAGAAGCCCACGTCGTCCAGAAAAGCGATGGCGTCGTCCACCGTTTGCAGAGCCAGTTCCGGGCGGCGGCGGTAGCGACGCTCACGCCGGTCTTTTATTTGGGTTAAGGTTAGAGAGAGGGTCTTTTCCATTATCTTCCGCATAAGTTTACCACAACTCGTCCAAAAATGAAAAGGCGATTTCGCTGTTGTCAACCGCCCAGAAATCTGGTACAATATTTGGGGTGCCATTGTAGCATTGGCGTAGATTGAAGGTTTGCTTATGGTGACACATCAAGTGGATTTCGAGCCCATTGGCCGGCGTCACGTCTGCTCCAAGGGCACAACTCTTCTCGAGGCCGCCCGCCAGACGGGGGTGGGCATCGTCTCCATTTGCGGCGGGCGGGGCACTTGCGGCCAATGCCGCGTGCGAGTCCTTGATGGCCTCGCGCCCCCTCCTACGGGAGCCGAGGGTAAGGTCTTCTCAGCAGAGGAGTTGGCCACTGGCTACCGCCTGGCCTGTCAGGCCGAGGTGTTGAGCGATCTACGGGTCCACGTCCCACCGACCTCGCTGACCACCCCCCAGCGGATCCAGATAGAGGGCCGGGAGCTGGTCGTGCCCCTTCAGCCTGTGGTGCGGAGCTACAAAGTGGAGCTACCACCGCGTGCCCCGCAGGACCTTCGCCCCGAGGTCACCCGTCTGCGCGAAGTTCTCGCCAGAGAGTACGGCCTGGAGAAGCTGACTGTTGACGGTCGGCTCCTGCCCCGTATCCCCCTCCGCTTGCAGGAATGGGATGGAGTGGCCAACGCGGTGGTGCGAGATGGCGAGTTGATGGATCTGCTGCCCGATGAACGGCTCCCCTTGGGCCTGGCTGTAGACCTGGGGACGACCAAGATCGCTGCCCATCTGGTTGATTTGACAACAGGGGAGACCCTGGAGGCCAAGGGAGTGATGAACCCCCAGATTGCCTGCGGCGAGGACGTGATAGCCCGCATCGCCCACGCTATGGAAGGGGAGGAGCAGGCGGAGGAATTGCGGCAGGCCGCTGTCGGTGCGGTGAACGATCTGGCCGGCGAGCTTTGCGCCCTAGTCGGGCGTCCCCGCGAGGAAATCGCCGAGGCGGTCGTGGTCGGCAACACGGCCATGCATCACCTCTTCCTGGGCCTGCCGGTGAGGCAATTGGGTTTGGCCCCCTACCTGGCGGCTGTCATTGATCCCCTGGACCTCAAGGCACGGGACGTGGGGCTGGAGATCTCTCCCGGTGGGTACGTGCACCTGTTGCCCAATATCGCTGGCTTTGTGGGCGCCGACCACGTGGCCATGCTTCTTTCGACGGGCATCTACCGTGCCGAGGAAACAGTCGTCGGCCTGGACATCGGCACCAACACCGAGGTGGTCCTGCGGGCCGGGGAGCGGCTCATTGCCTGCTCCACTGCCTCGGGGCCAGCCTTTGAGGGGGCTCACATCCGCGATGGGATGCGGGCCGCGCCGGGGGCTATCGAGCGATTGCGCATCACGGATACCAGCGTGGAGTACCAGACCATTGACGACGCCCCGCCGGTGGGATTGTGTGGCTCGGGCATCCTGGACGCTGTCGCCCAGTTGCTTGAGGCGGGGGTGCTGGACGAGCGAGGGAGCATGGGGGAGCACCCCCGGGTGCGGCGGGGTAAAGACGGCCCAGAGTTCGTCCTGGTGGCCCAGGGGGAGGGCGGTGATGGCCGGGAGGTGGTCATCACCCGTGCCGATGTGGGAGAGATCCAACTGGCCAAGGGGGCCATGCGCGCCGGGATCAACGTCCTGCTGGATGAGGCGGGGCTCTCAGCCGAGGACGTAGACAAGATCGTCATCGCCGGTGCCTTTGGCACCTATGTTGACGTGGGCAGCGCCGTGACGGTGGGCATGGTCCCGCCGCTGCCCCTCTCGCGCTTTGTCCAGGTGGGCAACGCCGCAGCCATAGGGGCCAAATTGGCTCTCATCTCGACAGAGCAACGAGCGCTGGCCGAGGAAATCGCCCGCCAGGTGGAGTACATCGAGTTGACCAACGACCGCCGTTTCGTGGGTGAATTTACCAAGGCAATGTTCTTGAGGTGAACTGGTACCTACATGTCAGCGGTAGAGACAACAAGAGCGCAAAGCCTCGCTGAAGACTTGGCGCTCTTTGCATGTTCAGGCAGCAGTTGCCTACGATTCTCTCTCGATCTTGAACAGCCCCCGATAAGTCTCGTCTCCCTCCAAATCCTGCCACAGCTCCTGGGCCTCGGCCTCCGGCAGCCAGGCGGTGACCAGCCGGGCCTTGCCCTCCCCCGTCAGCTCGGTGAAGGTGACAAAAATAAAGTCGTCCTGGACCAGCACTTGGAAGGTTTGATCCAGGAAGCGGATGGTGTATAGCCCGTTGTTCCAGATGGGGGTCTCGAAGCCACCCTTGCCATACTCCAACTTGGAACCGCTGATCAGGGAGACCGTGTTGCCCCAGGGGTCACTGATAGTCAAAGGGATGTCAGCGCGGGGAAAGGTGCCGGCCAGAAGCCGCAAGCCTGGCTTGCGCTCGACGCTTATCTTCCAACCCGCCACTGCCCCCGATGGTGAGGTGGGCTCCTCCTCGATGGTGAAGAGGCCCCAGTACCTCTCGACACTCTCCAGGCTGGCCAGTAAACTCTCCGCTTCGTCGGGACTCATCCACTCTGTGACCAGGCGAGCCGTGACAGGCTCCTCTCGCTCGGTGAAGGTGACGAAGACAAAGTCGTCCTGAACCAGCACCTGGAAGGCCTGGTCGAGGAAGCGGATGGTGTACATCCCATTGCTCCAGATAGGGGTCTCGAAGCCGCCTTTGCCGTACTCGGGCTTGGAGCCGCTGACCGGGGAGACCGTATGGCCCCAGGGGTCACTGATGGTCAGAGGGATGTCGGCGCGGGGGAAGGTGCCGGCCAGAAGCCGCAGGCCGGGCCACCGTTCGATGGCCATTTGCCAGGCGGGAGGGGGTGGCGGGGGCGGAGGTGGCGGTGGAGGCGGGGGTTCGATGCCCGCCCTGATCACGGCGGTATCGGTGTAGTAGTGGGTCAGAATCTGTTCGCAACTGGCTCCCTGCTCGGCCATGGCCATGGCCCCCTCCTGGCACATCCCCACGCCGTGGCCGAAAAGCTCGGGGAAAGGGCGCACGCAATCCACGCTGCGGCAGTAGGGCAGGACCTGCCCCCAAACGTCTTCGCTGTTGCGGGTCCGGCCATCGCAGTGGCCGAAGTAGAAGGCTCTGATGATGACCGGTGCCACAGGCGCGTAGATGCTGCCGGGCTCAGGGTAGATGGCGACGAGTTCCCTGGTCTCCTCTACCGCCTGATCCGTTCTGGCGTAGTGCTCGGGGCGCCAGATCTGGCAATGGGTGGTGGTGCAGACGTCGGCCCCCTCGCCGGGGTGCCGGGAACCGGCCAGGGCGTAGGAACGGGCGGCGATGGCCTGGGCCTTGAGGGCCTCCAGCGGGCGGTCCACTCCTATCTCGGGCGGGACCACCCCCTTCAGGTACTCGTCCAGGTCCATCACTTCTACGCTGCCGTCGGGCATCAGCACCCGGATGGTAGAGGGTATGGTGATATAGGGCTCCAACTGCCGGGGATGCTTGGGCATCGCCTCCAGGGCAGCGACTGAGCGGGGCAGGGCTGGTTGGCCGGTGTCCCTGAACCAGCGGTGCTCCCGGAACGCCTGGTGATCCTCAGTGGCCAGGAGCCAGAAGGCATTGTTGAAAACATAGTTGGGCACCTGGTTTTCCATCAGCAATTGGCACATCTCAACGCTGCGCTGGGCGTGCAGTTCCTCGTCAATAGGTGGGTAGTCGCCGGTGAGTTGCTCGCCCAGACGCACCCCGTTCTCGCAGGCGATCTGAGGCAGCGACCGCCCAACCCTCTCCCAGATGATCTCGTCGTACCACTGGAACAAGCGGAAGCCCAGGGGGTCTTGATTCCAGTCAGGGGGTCTGTTGAAGGCATAGTTGTGGATACCTACAGCCATCTTTTCCAGCAGGTGGCGCTTGTCCCTGGCATTGATGATGTCAAAGGCGGCTTTCAGGAAATCGAGGTCGAGGTAGTTGCCGCCAGGGGACAGAGGGGTGAAAAGCGGGATGATACCGTCCATGCTGTGCATCGTCTCCAAGCAGGGAAGGAGATAGTCCATGAATCGCTCCGGCAGGACTTCAGGTTCCCAGTCTCCTGGGGCCCACTCGTTCACCAGGTTGGGCTCGTTGAAGACGTGGATGTAGTGGACGTCCCAGTCGGCATAAGCTTGACATAATTGTCGCAAGTCTTGCTGGTTCATGGCCTGGACAGTGGGGGTGTAGACCCGGATAATGGGCTCGATGTTTCTCTCCAGCAAGCCCTTGATGAAGAACTCGGGGATGGGTTTGGCTGGCTCTGAGAGCAGAAGCAGCCAACTGGTGCCCAGGTCCACCAGTATAGGGGCAAAAGTGTCAAAGTGGGTTTTGTGGTAGTGGAATACGTCCGGGAACCAGTGGAATCCAATTCCCGTGTCGCCCTCAGGTCGTGGGTAATCTTCTATTCTCATGTTCCCTCCTTAACTGGCCTGGCCGGCTCGCGACCGTCGAGGCCGAACTCTAACCATATCTCGAAGCTATTAAAGCATATATTTATCAGTTACGCAAGTTTGTCGCTACCATCTACCCTTGCCTAGGCTAAAAGCCCTCTTTGATCGTTCCCCTTCAACTCTTGACATTTCGCTGCATGTGTGATATAATGTTACTTGCAATGAGATTACAACTTACTAGAAAGGAGCTATCATGCCTGACAAGAAATCACCACCGGTGGAAAAGCAGGTAGCCGAGGGGAACGTCAAGACTGCTGCCAAGGCTGAGACCTGGGGGTTCTCGGAAATCGCTTCCTCATTGCGGACGGCCGTTTCCCGTGCCCTGGCGAACCGCACCAACGTGGTCATGATCCGGGTCAACGATGAGACCCTGCGCTATCTGGATATGCTGGTCGAGGCCGATATCTGCAAGAGTCGCTCAGAGAGTGCCGCTTTCCTCATCGCCGGGGGGGTCAAGGCCAACACGGCCCTGTACGAGCGCATCTCCGAGGTGACGGAGCAGATCGCTGAACTGCGCCGCCAGTTGCGAGAAATCGTGGGCGGTGAGGGGAAACCCGCCAGGGAATAAGCTGCATGAAGGGGGCCGCTTGGCTTCGATACACCCTTCCGCTGCGCTCCAGGACACTCAGCCGGCGCTGCTCCCTGAACGCTGCGTTTCAAGAACAAGACGCCCTTCCAAATTCAGGAAGGGTGTCTTTCTGTGGGGCATACGGGAGTGGATGGGAGTCGAACCCACCAGGGCCACCTCTGCGGCACCCCCCAACGGTTTTGAAGACCGCGGAGCCCACCGGGACTCAACCACCCCCATGGAGCATAACCACCCCTATAATATACGTTTCTGGTTCTTTAGTCAAGTCAGGGAGTGGTCTGCATGGTTCTCCTCCTCAAACTTTGTGCCCATTCAACACCCGCTTCAGAAACTGCCCTGTGAACGATTCCGGCATCTCGGTTACCTGCTCGGGGGTGCCCTCGGCGATGACCCAGCCGCCAGACTCACCGCCCTCCGGCCCCAGGTCAATGATCCAGTCGGCAGTCTTGATCACATCCAGGTTATGCTCGATGACGATCACGGTGTTGCCGGCGTCCACCAGGCGGTTCAACACGTTCAACAGCTTCTCGATGTCGGCAAAATGCAGGCCGGTGGTCGGCTCATCGAGGATATAAAGGGTTCGCCCCGTAGCCCGCCGCGACAGTTCCCTGGAGAGCTTGATCCGCTGCGCTTCGCCGCCAGAGAGGGTGGTCGCCGGCTGGCCCAAGCGAATGTAACCTAACCCCACCTCGTACAGAGTCTGAAGTTTGCTCTGGATCTTGGGGATGTTCTCAAAGAACCCCATCGCTTCCTCGACGGTCATGTCCAGCACATCGGCGATGGTCCTGCCCTTGTATTTGATCTCCAGGGCCTCGCGGTTGTAGCGCTTGCCGTGGCAGACCTCGCAGGTGACGTAGACATCGGGCAAGAATTGCATCTCGATTTTGATGACGCCATCGCCCTGGCAGGCTTCGCAGCGCCCCCCCTTAACGTTGAAAGAGAAGCGGCCCGGTCTGTAACCCCGCAGCTTGGCCTCAGGCAGGCTGGCGAAAAGCTCGCGGATGTAGGTGAAAACATTAGTATAAGTGGCCGGGTTAGAGCGCGGCGTGCGCCCGATGGGGCTCTGGTCAATGTCAATGACCTTGTCCAGAAGGTCAATGCCCAAGATGTTGTCGTGGCGGCCGGGCTTGTCCTTGGCGCGGTGGATGGTCTGGACCAGCCGCTTGTAGAGGACCTCGATGACCAGGCTGGACTTGCCCGAACCGGAGACGCCGGTCACGCAGATGAACTTGCCCAGTGGAAACTGGACGTCAATCTCCTTCAGGTTGTTCTCAGCCGCCCCTTTGACGACGACGGCTTTCCCATTGCCATCGCGCCGGTGGTCGGGAACGGGCACCTGGCGCTCTCTTTTGAGGAACTGACCGGTGACCGACTGGGGACAGGCCATGATCTCCTCGAGAGTGCCGGCCATCACTACCTGACCTCCGTGCTCGCCCGCCCCGGGTCCCAGGTCTATGATGTGGTCGGCGGAACGGATGGTCCCTTCGTCGTGCTCGACAACCAGGACGGTGTTGCCCAGGTCGCGCATATCCTTCAGGGTGCGCAGCAGGCGGGCGTTGTCGCGCTGGTGCAGGCCGATGCTGGGCTCGTCCAGAATATAGAGCACACCCATCAGTTGGGAACCGATCTGGGTGGCCAAGCGGATGCGTTGGGCCTCGCCGCCGGAGAGGGTGTTGGCCGTACGGTCAATGGTCAGGTAGTCCAGGCCGACGTTGACCATGAACGTCAGGCGGGCGCGGATTTCCTTCAAAATCTGGCGGGCGATGGTCTGCTGGCGCTCCGTCAGGGGGGTAGCTTGTCCCTTAGCTCCTTGCAGCATCTCAATCCAGTTCAGCATCTCGGTCACTGACAGGGCTGTCACCTGGTCAATGCTCTTATCGGCGACAGTGACAGCCAACGATTCGGGCTTGAGGCGTTTGCCTCCGCAGACGGGGCAGGGACGGGTGGCCATGTAACGCTCTAGCTCCCCGCGCCAATAGTCGGAAGTCGTCTCCTTGTAGCGCCGCTCCAGGTGGGGGATCACCCCCTCGTAGGTGGTCTCGTAGACCCGCTCACGGCCATATTGGTTACGGTAGCGCAGCAGAATTTTCTCGTCCTTCCGGCTTCCACAGAGAACGATATCCAACTGCTCGGGCGTCAGTTCTCGCGCCGGCACGTCCAGGGGGATGTCGTAGTGTTCGCCCACAGCCTGGAGCAACTGGGTGTAGTAATTCTGGCTGCTCTCGCGCATCCAGGGGCGGATGGCCCCTTCGGCCAGGGTCAGGTCGCGGTTGGGGATGATCTGCTCCGGGTCGAATTCCATCTTGGTCCCCAGGCCCGTGCAGGCCGGACAGGCGCCGTGGGGGCTGTTGAAAGAGAAGGTGCGCGGCTCGATGTCGGGCAGGGACACCCCGCAGTGGACGCAGGCAAAGTGCTCCGAGAACAGCATGTCCTGGGGCTGCTCCCCTGTGACGTCGCTAACCAACACGATGCCACCCCCCAGCTTCAAGGCCGTCTCCACCGAATCGGCTACCCGGGATCTGTCTTCCTCTCCAGCGCCTTTCCCCACGATCAGCCGATCCACCACAGCCTCGATGGTGTGCATCTTGTAGCGATCCAGCGTGATCTCCTCGTCCACGTCGCGGATCTGGCCGTCTACCCGTACCCTCACGTAGCCCGCTTTGCGGACGTCCTCGAAGACTTTGCTGTGCTCGCCTTTGCGGTCCTTGATGAGGGGAGCCATGATCATGATGCGGCTGCCCTCGGGCAGCGCCAGGATGGTGTCAACGATCTGCTCCACCATCTGCTGGCTGATCTCCCGGCCGCACTGGGGGCAGTGGGGGATGCCCACGCGGGCGTAGAGCAGGCGCAGGTAATCGTAGATTTCGGTCACCGTGCCCACCGTGGAGCGAGGGTTGCGGCTGGTCCCCTTCTGGTCAATGCTGATGGCTGGCGAGAGGCCCTCGATGTAATCCACGTCGGGCTTGTCCATCTGGCCCAGGAACTGGCGGGCGTAGGCCGAAAGGGACTCGACATAACGGCGCTGACCCTCGGCGTAGATGGTGTCAAAGGCCAGGCTCGACTTGCCAGAGCCGGAGATGCCGGTGATGACCACCAACTGATCACGGGGGATTTCCACATCTATGTTTTTCAGGTTGTGTTCCCGTGCGCCACGGAT
>Ga0315309_1001400_pt1 | contig 14459 bp, 11 predicted proteins | sample TDP4_MG_FD_203080 | JGI IMG/M metagenome (GOLD analysis project Ga0315309, IMG submission 203080) | Freshwater sediment microbial communities from Lake Towuti, South Sulawesi, Indonesia - TDP4 | ecosystem: Environmental > Aquatic > Freshwater > Lake > Sediment | place: Indonesia: South Sulawesi... | reverse complement strand
GTCTTCCTCCAAGTATAGCTGCACTGAAGGCAACTCCAGAGGAAGTTCTCACTCCTCGAACCGATTGGAGTGAAGACATAGGGGCTTCCATCCTTAGGACAGGTGATCTCAGTCTCGGAAGAAGAAAAGAGACTATAGGACACTGTAAGGTATGCGACGGCAGAAGCGACAATGACGAGAGAGATTGCCGAGGCGATGATTTTACGGTTCGTCTTCGCTGTCTCCTGGACTGTCCCCGCAAACGATATACATTAATAAGATTAGTCTGCAGATATTTATGATGCTATGTAATAGAACAGCTTGTCCACTATCTAGAATAGTGTAAAACTTCTCAACCGAAAAGGTTTTCTGCCCAAACTTCTAGGCAGAATGCGTATGCCTTTCACGCCCTTCCACCTAGGACCCGCTTTATTGCTGGGACTGATCTTCTTCAGTTACGTAGACTTTCCCACGTTCTTAATAGCCAACATGATCATCGATATTGAGCCGTTTGTGGTTTTGACTATGAACTTAGGGTATCCATTACACGGCATTCTGCATTCCTTCATGGGCGGAACACTTACAGGATTTCTGCTAGCGATGATGATGAAGAAGGTCAGAGGATTCCTCACACCCGTCCTTCGGTTCTTTAAACTTGAACAGAAAGTATCACTTGAACACATACTCTTGGCATCTTTCTCCGGCATATACCTCCACATAATCTTGGACTCGCCTCTATATTCAGAGATGAGACCATTCTTTCCGTTGGATATTAATCCTCTCCTAAGCACGAACGCCACCGCTACTCTCGGAATCTACACTTTGTGCACAATATTATTCATAGCAGGAATAGCAGTCTACATGGCCAAACCCATACATGAACAGAGAAAGCGGCAAAACCCTAGCCTAACACACTAGATTCTACATCCTTTCAAGGGCTTCTATGCCTAGGAGCTTCAGGGCGTTCCGCAACGTAATTCTAACAGCATCAACGAGTCCAAGTCTTGCTTCGCTTAGACGGGGAGATTCAGCCTTGATCACTGGATGCTTAGCATAAAAAGCGTTGAACTTATCAGCCAACGAGACAGCGAAATCGGCGATTGAACTCGGCTTCAGGTTGTCAGCCGCGTCGATGAAGATCTCCGGAAACCGAGCTACCAGAAGGATTGTCTCATGTTCCAGAGGCTCTTTCAACAGCGAATAGTCGGCCTCTTCTCCAGATCTCTTCGGTGCCTTCCTGAGGATGCTACATGACCTAGCATGGGAATATTGGAGATACGGCGCGCTGTTCCTCTCAAAGTCTAACACTCGGTCCCAGGTGAAGACGACGGGTTTTATCGGGTCAGTTCCTACTAGAGCGAACTTGACGGCACCGATTCCGACGAGATTCGAAATCTTACGCTTCTCCTCGTCTGGAATGCTCGGGGAACGCTTCGAAACCTCTTCATAAGCCCTCCTAACAGCCTCATCCATAACCTCGTCAAATGTGATGTAGCGACCTCTGCGGCTTGACATACGGTAGCCCGGGACACTTACAAGGTTGTATGCGAAGTGAGTCAACCTCTTAGCTCCGTCGGCGTATCCTAGAGCAAATAGGGCTAGCTTGAGCTGGAGTTGAGCCAACTTCTGCTCCATGCCGACAACGTTGATGACGCGATCGGCACGGTCAAACTTCCAGACACTGTAGGCGATGTCCCTAGTCGTGTAGAGCGTTGTGCCGTCAGTCCTCGCCAAGGTTAGCGATGGAACCTCGTAATCCTCCCTCAAGCCAAGAGAAGCCTTCAGATTCAAGGTCTGAGCTACCTTATCGGAGTCGAACTCAAAGACCCCGGCCCTCGTGAAGACGAAAGGAGACCTCTTAAGCTTCTCAAGGCAACGGGAGACATCGCCGTTCCATATGAAGCTGCTCTCCCAATCCCAAGAGTCGAAGAGTATCCCCGCCCTACCAGTAGTTTGCATAAAGCCATCTAGGCAGATTTGGCAGACTTCACGGGTCAGCTCTTTTGCTTCCTCCTTGCCTGCTTCGTATTCACGGTTCAGCCTTGCGATCTCCAGCTCAGGGTCTTTAGATTCGTCCTTCAAGGCGTCGAGAAGGTCGTTGAAAATCTTGGGATGTTTACTTTCGAGCTCTACGGCTATGGACGCCCACTCATCCAGTTCCTTTTGGAGCTGAGCAACCTCACTGAGAGGGACTTCTCCTCTTCTCTCGGCCTCGTTCTTGAGCCGCTTAAGCCTCTGAATCTCAAGTAAGCAGCTGGTCACTGAGTAGATCGTGCCTATGAAGTGGTCTGGTTTCCCTTCAGGCTTTGGCCTCCCAAGTTTGGCGTAACCATATACTATTACAGCTGACTGACGCCCAACATCATCAACATAGTAGTGTCTGAGAACCTTGTGTCCTCGTGCCTCTAAGAGGCGGGCTAAAGAGTCGCCGACTACAGAGTTCCTTGCATGTGCTATGTGGATTGGATGAATGGGGTTGACGCTCGTGTGCTCGACGATTATCCTCTCAAGCTTTCCAGACTTGGCATACCCATATTCGGCGTCCAGAGCCCCGGCTGACTCCACCGTCAAATGTGAGAGAACCGCGAAATCAGCGTAAAAATTGATGTACCCACCACCCTCCGCCCTCGCTGACTTCACTATCTCACAAGGTGATAGATCAATCCTGTCCACGATCTCTTCAGCCATCTCAAGCGGAGAGGCCCCAACCTCCTTCGCATGCTCAAAACAGATCGAGGAACTCAACTGGCCAAACCTCGGATCAGGAGGCAAATCTAGGGTGGCAAACGCGATGCTTAGCTTGGGATGAGCCCTCTGAACGGCATCTATCAGAACCTTCTCGCATTCATCTCTGAAATCGGCGAAGGGATTAACTGAGATCATAGAGCAGCAAACCTTCCTAAGAGACCAAGCTTCCTCTTCATTCACGTCTCATATGACACCAAATATATACGTTGTGTCTTTAAAAAAGGGCATGCTTACTCGACTCGCCTTGTGAATTAGGACTTTCTATGCAAATGGGAACCTCAGGATCCTGCTGGCGGTACTAGATTGCTCTCCCTAAGTATTCTCATTGACTTCCGTATAGCTTCGCCAGTCTTCCCCAAGTCACTGCTGTCATGTTTCACGCATGGTATGAAGCGGCCAATGCCAAAGGGATAAATTCCATTATTCGTCATCGAAAGGTAGTAAGCGTACATAGCTAAGGAGTTCGCTTCTGTCCGGAAATCCGGACCTATATTTACGAGAGGCTTCTCCGGCGGGGTTCCAGATACTGAAACTGCTACGCCGGACTCTTCAGCGCTCTCGTTGAGGTATCCAGTTAGCTTCTGACAGATCTCATAGTAGCGTGGATAGATGACACTGCGCTCTCTGTCTATGATCCTCATGGACTCCAATCCGGCGCTTATGCAGACAGGCTGGGCGTTCCATGTCCCTCCGACGGATATCCTCACGAACCGGTTCCAATAGCTATCGCCCTCCCTAAATTCGTGGTACTGCAGTAGGTCTCTGCTGCCGCAGACGGCGCCTATGGGAGCGCCTCCGCCAATGATCTTACCGAGAACAGCCATGTCTGGCGTAACTCCATAGAACTCTTGAGCTCCGCCCGGAGCATATCTAAAACCGGAGACAACCTCGTCCAGTATGAAGACTACGCCGTACTTGGTGGTGAGCGCTCTGAGCTCCTCAATGTACTCTCTAGTGTATGGCGCGTTGCCCTGTAGCAGAATGCAGGCGACATCTCCACCTGCGAAAACCTTCTCAACAGCTACAGGATCATTATACGGTATAATTGCGATGTCATCTCTTATGGACCTAGGTATTCCACGAACATTACAGAACCCATACGGTGGACCGCTGTGACCATAATTTACTTCTTCCCATATTCCATGGTAGCATCCCTCATTTATGAGAATCTTGTCCTTACCTGTGTGTATCCTCGCAAGCCTGACGGCCATCTCGATCGCTTCGCCGCCGCATGCCGAAGCCCTAACCCATCCGTCTTGTGCACACGGCACCAGCTTCTTTATCATCTCAGCCCATTCGATCTCCAGCTCCGTGCATGAGCCGATGTGTATGTTTGAGAGAACCTGCTCAATCGCTGACCTCAACCTTTCGTCATTATATCCGAAGAGCAACGCTCCGTGCCCCATAACATAGTCCACGTACTCGTTTCCATCCACGTCCCACTTCTTCGTCCCATCTGCCTTGACCATGTATATCGGGAAGGGCTTAGCATACCTCGCGTCATGCGTAACGCCGCTCGCGAAGCAGTCTAAAGCCCGCTCGTGAAGCTGCTTCGATATAGGATGCTTCTTGACATACTCCCTCTCCAACTCAGTCATTACTGACACGGAAATCCATCCAGAAGCTTTAATTTACGACTCATTTCCTATTATTAAAAGATTCTTTTTGGTGAATGCTTCTGTAACATAACGGGAATCAGTATGGCTAACGGATCATGACACTTTTTTCGAGCAAGGGAGAACTTTATGTTAGACAGGACTGAATCCTGTTCTGATAAGCCCGAAGCTCGATCGAGTTCTGGTTGGTGCGCTTACTCTTTAGGCCTTAAGCCTTGAGGTTGGTTCAAAAACGGGAAGACGCGAAAAGACCGAACTTCCACTTCTATGATTCATCACTTGAGTGTGGAAGGCGTTAAGAAGAGCAATGACACAGTGGAGAGGAAAATCGGCGATCATGCCTAGGTTTCTAGATGAGAGGGCATTGCCCGCGCGGAAATACAAAACAGACTTGACCATACTTCTGAGGTCAAAATGTTTCCAGCGGAAATGACCTCTTTGCAGTCTTTCTGATGAACTCTTCAACCTCTCCAATCGATGAGGGCCCGCTCATGGGTCCGAACTTCGTCACCTTCAGGGCTCCAGCAGCGCTCGCGAACTCCATCATCTTCCTCAGGGGCCAACCTTTAAGTAAGCCTTGAACAAATGCCGCGTCGTAGACATCTCCAGCGCCGGTTGGGTCAACTTCGGAAACCTCGAATGATGGCTCAAAGAGGATTTCTTGGCTTGTAACGGCAACTGCCCCTTTGGCGCCCATCTTAATGACAGCAATCTCTGGACCCATCTTGATGAGTTTCTTGCCTGCTTCAACAGGGTCTCCGGTTCCGGTTAGCATTGTTGCCTCGTCTCTGCTTGGAAGTATGACTCGGCTCACTTTGAGTGAGGGTTCGCATATTCTCCTGATGGTTTCGACATCTAAGAGTTCTGGTCTGAGGTTTGGATCGAACGTTATCGTGACATCTGTATCCCGCGCTATCTCCCCGGCCTTGTAGCAAGCTTTCTGGCTGCTTTCACTGACGGCTAGGGAAGAGCCCATTACATGTAATATCTTGGAATCGGCGATGTACTCGACATCTGCGTCTTGTAGGGAGAGCTGCCCAGCAGCTGAGTGACGAAGGTGGAATATGAACTTTCTAGCTCCTGACGAGTAGTACATCACAAAGGCGGTCCCCGTTGTGTATCCCTTGGCAACCCGTATGTGCCTTACGTCAACCCCGTCTTTTCGAAGACGGTCAAGCAGGAGCTCGCCGAACTCGTCCCCGCCAACCACGCCGATGAAGCCTGAGCTGGCTCCAAGGTTCGCAACTGCGTCTATGAAGATGGCTGGCGCACCGCTTGGGTAAGGTCCCAAGTAGACTCCGGGGACGGTGTGGGGCACGTCCAAGTCCTTCCGCATTATTTCAACCAGTATCTCACCCAACGAGACTACGTCGGGACACATAGCCCAGCACCTTTACAGTCTAGCATTTTTTGACGGCCAATCTAATGAAGCTTGCTCTGACTAAGAGGATACTCTTGATGCAATAGTTACAGAATCTGACGTCGGAACCGTCTTAGCAGTCTTATTCGGGATGAAAGAAGGCTAAATAACGAAAGGACATTTAAAGCCTATCTAAGATTGGTTTTTCTCCTTCAGGATTCGAGTAATTTGCAGAGGTCAAGATAGGCCATCATCTCCGCATCTTTCTTTTCCGCGTAACTGAGGACCGCGCTCTTCTTCTGGACAGATAAGGAGAAAAACGGGGCAGACTCGAGATAGCTGCTCATTATCTACTTCTTCAGCAGTACACGCTAAAGACTTTATTGAGGGCCTTCGCTACGCTGTTACAATCTTCTTCGTTCCACCATTGATCAATGCTTACGTAGAGCGCGCGGTCAACCAAATCTAGTGTGTTTGGGCACATGTCTGGAGAGTAGTTAGGAAGTTTGCCCTTGTAGTATGGGCAGGTGAATGGGCAACCTTCCTTAGTAGCGGTCTTCTGCTCCAGAATGTGTTCCCAGTAGGCGTATATGTGCCAGTCACGCGCCAGCTTTGTGCCTCGAGCGCCTGCGGAGACACCTTCGGCTTGAAGGGCTTCTGCAAGCTTTCCAGCAAGCTCCTTAGTCTCTGCGAAGAAGATTAGAGAGTAGCCCACGTCTCCGGATATGTCATTGCTCCGTCTCGGCACTACCTTTCTGTATTTCTTTACGCCATTAAGTACCCTTCGCATGTTAGTATTGAATCTTTTCGCTTGTTCCTCTGTCTTTCTAAGTTGTGCGAGTATCACCGAACCTTCAAGCTCGGACATCCTGTAGTTCTGACCGCAGAAGAGTTCGCCCGGACGCCGTTCTTTGGCGTATCTATCCGGCCTCCAGCACGCAGCTGTGTCGTGTTGGCTCTGTGCTCTTATGTAAAGCCACTCGTCATTTGTTAGAACCAAGCCCCCTTCTCCAGCGCCAGTTATCTTGTAGGTGCCCAAGCTGAAGCAACCCATGTCTCCGATGGTACCTAGAAACTTGCCCTTGTACTTTCCGCCGCAAGACTGGGCGTTGTCTTCGATTACAAGTAGGTTGTGCTTTTTCGCGATTTTCATTATCTCATTCATATTGGAGGAGTTCCCAACCATGTGGACGGGAACTATAGCCTTGGTTTGCGGCGTAATCTTCTTCTCGACATCCTTCGGGTCTATCGTGAGCGAGTTGTCCACTTCAGCTATTACGGGAATCGCCCTTGCAGCCACGACCTCAGCCGCCGTAGCAAAGAAGGTGTATCCTGGGACTATAACTTCGTCGCCCGGTCCTATGCCGCAAGATACATAAGCGGTGTTAAGCGCAGAGGTTCCGGAATTGACTGCTAAAGCATAGTGTACTCCGAACAGTTTGGTTGCATACTCCTCAAGTTCCTTCACCTTTGATTTTCTCGGGCCGTAATATCTCGCAAGATGAGGCGAAGGAACTTCCTCTTTCTCAATGATCTCCTTGATCTTCGCGACGGTCGAAGCACCGTATCCCCAGGTATCAGCGAGTTCAAGAAACTCTTCAACGCCGACCTTGGGTTTCGCTTTCCCCTTAAATCCTTTTACAGATTTCTCGCCACCATGCAGCGCCAGATCTTTTTCCGTATGTTTACCCATCTTTCTTCCCTCAATGGTTCCGAATAATAGCATTTGGAGAATATATGTTTTAGCTATCAACGACTTTAGAGGTAAGAACTGCTCAAGGCACAATTAGATAAAAACCAGCAAAAGACTGAGGTTGAGAAAACTACAGGTCTGAACTGAGACCGAATAAGGCTCGCGAACCCGCACTTTCATGAAACAGATGTCTGGACCCAGATAAAGGGCGTAGTACCAAACGCGCGCACACAGATCTAAGCATATTTGCCAAACTTCTCGAAAGCTCTATACATGGCGCCAACATTCTCAAGGGGAACATCAATATTGATCTCTCCCCTGCAGATTAATCCTCCTCGACGTTCATGACTGAACAGCTTGACAACGTTCTTCACGTAAGCCTCAACTTCTTCGGGGCTTCCCCTTGGGAGAATATACTGCCGGTCTACGTCGCTCGATACGCACATCCTATTGTTTATGGCTTTGGCTAGCTGTTCAAGATTGAAGCATGAGAACTGGGGGTTCAATATATCGACGCCTATCTCAGCCAAGTCCGATATTATGTCCATAATGTATCCGTCACTGTGGAAGTACACATACGCGCCATGGTCGTGAACGAGCCTAAACATCTCTCTATAGCGGGGTTTGAAGAACTCCCTCCAGAAGCTCGGCTTAACCATAAGCCTTTCCTGAGTACCCCAATCATCAGCGAAGCTAACCGCGTCAGGCTTTGCCTCCAACACAGAACCTATAGACTCAAGGCAGTGCTCGAGAAGTCTATCAGCAAAAGCATAGAGTCTATTAGGCTTCCTCACAAAGTCGATAAGCAGGTTCCTGAAGCCTCTGAGCCACTGCATCCTCTCGAAGAAATTTCCGGGATTGAAGCCCAAGATGACAAAGTATCCTTTACGCCCAAGGTTTGAAACTTCCGTTTTCACGTTCTTTAGATTTTGAACGACATAACTAGACGAATATTCCTGCAAAGACGGAAACCTGTAACCGTCAAGATCCTTCCAGTTCTTTATTGGGTAGTCGTAGACCTGCCCGTGAACCCCATCGACAGATGAGACCCATACGGTTCCCCACTCGTCTCTGTGAACGCCTTTCCGGTAGTCTGGTGGAAGGTTCTCAGGTCTAGGTATATCGAATCTCGACGGACCAAAATCCTGCGGATACGCAGCATATATGGCATTGAGCTCTTCACCATACTTGATCAAAGCCCCAGGTAAAGGCGAATGCATAATAGGCGCTCTATCTGGACGTCCGAAAGATAGCGAGGCGATAACCCTCTCACGACTCTTCAAAATACTATCACCCATACACTAATCGTACTTGGCGTACTTCTCCAGTAGTTTTGTGATCATCTTTACTCGTTTGATGTCTCCGTCAGGCGGAACCTGATCAGCTACACCCATTATGAATTTGTATCCCTTAAGGTGATGTTCTATGACATCCAAGGCCATCTGCCGAAGAACTCTTTCAGGATATAGACGGCTGAAGTAAACTCCGGGGAGACCTCCCCACATGATAATGTTTGGTCCAGCAACATCGCGTAGCTTATCTACAGGAACATCTCCAACGGGCGCCGGTGTAACAGACTGGGCGCAATCTACTCCGGTTTCTTCCATGAGTGGCAGAACGCCCCTTAGGGTCCCATCGATATGAACAAATATGAATTTCTTCGCGGCGTGAAGTTGCTGGGCTCGTCTCCTATAGTACGGCGCATGATACTTCTTAAATATTGGCGGCGAGATCACGTCGCTCGTGATGTTCTCTCCGAAGTAAACCCCTGGTGCTGGCGACTCGCATATAGCCTCATAAATCGGGCCGTCTGCCTCAGACATTACTTGGATAGTCTCTTCCAATTCCTCGGCCTCCCGCATCATGAGCCTTATCGTGTTCACCACGCCCGCCCATATGACGATTAGCCGCTGGAAAGGGGTGCGAGGTGGAAGGGAACTGACAAATCCCAACCCCTTCCAGTTCTTCAAGCGGTCATACTGAAGAGAATAATCGGGTTTGAACTCTTGGTTCTTACAGATATATTGGAGAACTTTGAGGTCTTGCCTCGTCGCCACCGGATACTTAATGTAAGCTGAACTCACAGACCTTGGGACGAACTTCCTCACAGCAGCAATGCTGCCCAGAGGAGTATCATACTCTTCTTCATAAACGATTGTGCCGTCTCTAAGCTTCTCAACAGAATTGGTGCATTTGACATTGTTATGGGTTATCTCGCCAGGCAAGTCATACAATTCCTCGTGGCTGCCGCAACCCAAGTCTCGATATAGTTGTATCCTTCCACTTTCACCTAGATACTTCTTCGGCAAATCATTCCAATATGATTTAGCCCTGTACCAATACGTCAAATCAGCAAACCAAGGCATAACATCAGGTTTCCTGCCTCTGAAAACCGACAGTAATCTTTCCTGCACATCCATAACAGTAAATTCGAGCCCTCTCAACTTTTAACCATTTCTTCTGAAGTCTGGTATATTATAAGCGCGTACTAAGCGCGCTCTCTGACATCGTGCTTTCTGAGACCGGATGCAAGGTTTCGCTGATATTCTTTAGACAAGGCCCAAATCGGGAATATGAGAACCCTTCGTGCCTAGCTCTTGCGATGCGTGTCTCTTGGGTGGACTGCAGAACCCTTTCTACGTGAAGGGGAAAAAAATGTTAAATATGTGTAGACGTGAAATGATCTCGCGAGGCATGATGATGAAGGCATGTGTGAGTTCGTGGAGCCTACATAGGGAGCTTCCACATTTTCTTAGAAACGATATCCCTGGAAAGATCGGTCTAACGGATTTCCCAAAACTGTGTGTTCAAGAGTTCGGTGTCGACGCTCTCGAGCTGTGTCAGATGCACTTTCTCTCAACCGATCGAACCTACCTTGGTCAAGTGAAAAAATCATTGCAGGACGCGAATGTGAAGGTTGTTGACATCCCCGTGGATGTCGGTACAGCTGCGGAGCCGGATCCCAAGAAGCGAAAGGAGGACTTCAGGATTATGAGAATGTGGTTCGACATCGCGCGCTATCTCGGATCGCCGTCAGTAAGAGTGAATACAGGTCAAGGTTCAGATGAGGCCGCTCTTCACAGAGCAATCAACGGTTATAGAGAACTAGTTAAGACGGCGGAAAGAACCGGCGTGAAGTTGCTGATCGAGAACCATGGTGGGATCTCAGGAAACCCCGATAATATCATCAAGATCATCGAGGAAGTGGGAAGCGAGTATCTTGGAACGTGTCCAGACTTCGGGAATTTTCCATCAGACAGCAGATACGAAGGGTTGGAGAAGATCGCCAAGTATGCTGTGATCGTCCATGCTAAGACTTATGACTTTGACGAACGCGGAGAAGAGACCACGATTGATATGAAGCGATGTATAAGCATTCTCAAGCGGTGTGGTTTCGACGGATACTGCTCGGTCGAGTACGAAGGCAAGGGCGACGAACGAGAAGGTGTAAGGAAAACCCTCGCACTATTGAGAAAATATCTGTAGACGCGTCAGAAAGATCTCTGATTCAGATAAGCACAGGTAAGATTAGTTTTGAGTCAGAATTCCACGGTCCAAGTAGCGGTGAAAAGAGAATGATAATTAAAGAGATGCGTTGCTTCCGGCTTAGAGCAGAACCCCCATTTGCAGAAGGATTCTGGGAGGAACGCCTCGTCAGACCTATAGATGTCTACGAGAGATTCAGAAACGAAGGCCCTTGGGATACAGGTCGCAGGGACGTGTTTGAACAGACTTTTCTAGAGATAGTGACAGACGAGGACGAGAGGGGTTTCTTCGGTCCCATATCGACCAATGTTTCAGCAATAGTCGACCAGAGCTTGAAGCCTCTCATCTTGGGTGAGGATCCGTTCTCAGTTGAAAAGATCTGGGACATCATGTATAGATCGCAAGTTCACGGCAGGAAAGGAGAGACAATGATGGCTGTAAGCGCCGTTGACTGCGCAATCTGGGATCTTATCAGCAAGGTTAAGAAAGAACCCGTTGTCAAACTTCTCGGAGGGCCCGTTCAGGGTAAGGTTCCAGCCTACGCCAGCATGCTTGGCTTCTCTCTAAGACCTGAAGACGTGGTTAAGAGATGCCAAGAGCATCTGGAGAAAGGTTTCTCAGCGATGAAGTGGTTCTTCCGTCACGGCCCAGGAAGCGGTTTGCCTGGGATCAAGAAGAATATCGAGCTCGCCAAAACGGTTCGCGACGCTGTTGGATACGATGTTGAGCTCATGCTCGACTGTTGGATGAGCTGGACCGTGCCATACACTGTAAAGATGGCGAAGAAGCTGGAAAGATACGAGCCCACTTGGCTTGAGGAACCCTTGATGCCAGATGACATAGACGGGTACACTGAGCTTTCTAAGAAGATTGAAGTCCCGATAGCTGGTGGAGAGCACGAATACACAAGATGGGGAGCACGAGAGCTACTAAGGCGCGAAGCAGTGGACATATTGCAGATGGACGTTACATGGGCTGGGGGAATAACCGAGATGAGGAAGATCTGCGCCCTAGCATCCTCGGAAGGCGTACCAGTCATCCCCCACGCCGGATGGGCGGAGCCTGCTCAAAGCATCACATTTTCCCAGCCAAAGGACGTCTGTCCAATGATAGAATATCTCGTAAAGTACGCCGTCCTCCAGCAAGCATTCAACAAACAGAAGCTAACGCCTCAGGGGGGATTCTTCCAAGCGCCAAGCAAGATCGGTCTAGGATTCGAGCCTCAGATGGATAAGCTTGTCCCATAATAAGTACAGAGCTGTTCAGGGGAACCATCGGATTCAAGGGTAATAACCAGAACCTTCACCAACGGTCATAGATGTTTGGAAGGTTCTGACGTCGGATACCTCTGAAATTAAGGTTTCAGGACACCGGTATAGATTTGTCTTAGACTCTCAACGTCTCCAAATCCTCATCGTTCATAGCTTCTGTCTCAAACATGCGTTCCTCTTTGTCTCTGTATCTCACTCTTATCGGAATGGTCCGGGGCGCATCTGAGTATCGAACTGTGATCGCTACGGCTTTCCTCAAAACATCTGGATTTGCCTCCCCTACTAAAAGAGTTAACGGACCCATGTGGTCGACTGCCTCTAAGGAAGGTATTTCATGTTTCTTGGCGATGGTTAGGAGCTTCTTATTTTCTTCCTCGTTTCTCCCGACGATGATCTTTGCACCGTTGACTCTGAAGTGACGCCCCAGCTTCAATAGCTCAATATCCCTCGACGTGAGCATCCTTTCATTTTTCAAATGTTCCCTGAGTCTCTCAGCAAACCTAGGATCGGTGAGTAGGCATCCACCAGAAGGGTTCGGATAGTCTCCAATGTTCAGTTTCTTGGCTAGCTCGATCTGTGGGGCTCTCCTTCGTCCCCTAATGGCTAGGAGCATGTCACGGTCAGCTAATCCTTCTTTCTCTGGATCCGTTTCGGGCAGAAGCTGAGCAGACAGAGGTCTCAGAACTTTTCCTTCTATGCCAGCCTTCCTCTCAATCAAGAGCATGCTGTCCTTCTTCTGGGAGAATGGTCTCTCATCCAGAACTTCGCCTGTGACGAGAAAATCAGCCTCTATCCTCTCAGCCAACTGCTTAGCTTTTTTGAACATGAGTATCCGACAGTCAATGCAGGGGTTCATCTGGCTTCCGTAACCGTGAGGGGGATCGACCACCATATCGAGAAATTCCTGTCCCAAGAAGACTCTGTGGATTTTGACGCTCAACTTCTTCCGGAGCCTATTAAGGGCGTCCGTGTCACAGAAACAGAAAGGTGTTACAAGATTGACAGCTTCAACCTCGACACCTTGATCTAGAATCAACTTGGCCGCCAATGTGCTGTCTAAGCCGCCAGAAAGCAGGGCTAACGCTTTAGGTCTCTTCTCTGCTTTTTCACGGTTAGCGGAAGCGTCTCCCCGTCTCTTGCCTGACACTCTGGTTCTCTCCGTCATCTTACAGTTGTGTTCTTGCCTTGTTATTCTTTTTCCTTAAGAGATTTATAAATTATAACTTCGTTATAGCACTCTTCGCAGGTAATGACGCATTTGAAACATCTAACAATGGATTCCGGCCCTCAAACTACAGGGCAACTTATCATAATGCAGAATTGTCAAGGAATCGGTTCCGGGATTTCATAGGAGAAAGATTATTAATCATGTTTCCCAGATTGAAGATTACCGTAATTCAGTTGTCATTTCAAAAGGAAAAACGAGACAATTGAACAATACTTCCGTCTTCAAGCATAAACAAGTAATCGTCATAAGGGCAGATTTGGAGATGACTCGTGGGAAGACCGCTGCCCAAGCAAGCCACGCGGCTGTTTCAGCAGGAGAGAAGACCAGAAAAGAGCACCCAGAATGGTGGCGTGGATGGATGGATGAAGGTCAATGCAAGATTATTGTGAAGGTGACCTCGGAACAGGGCCTTCTAGCGATCGAAAAGGAAGCAAAAGCTTTAGGGTTGCCGTCTGCACTCATCTCCAATATGGGCTTAACGGAGCTCGAACCGGGGACGACGACCGCCCTTGGTATAGGACCGGCTCCATCAAACCTTTTAGACAAGGTCACCCGGAGGCTTCCACTACTTTAGGCGAAGAGATTGAATGTTCCTGAAATTGAGTCTGATCTCGGGATAGAGGTTTATGCCTCTAGATCTGTAGGAATCGGAGGGAGGATCCGCTTCCTACCAGAAGACTTCAAAGTTGAGGAGATTCTGATCGACGGCTCAAAGGCTTCTTTTCAATCTGATGTTTCTAAAGTTTCTGGATGGGGACGCCATCTCCTTTGTGTTCTAGTGAAGAAAAACTGGGACACTTTGATCGCCACGAAGAAGGTCGCAGATCTTTTAGGCATAAACTCAGATCGCGTACATATAGCTGGCATCAAAGACAAAAAAGCCTTGACCGCTCAGCACATAAGCATCAGCGGTGTTCCTCCCGAGAAGATTTCCGTGATCAAAATCAAGAACATGATGGTTAACCCAGTACGTTTTGTCGATGAAAAGCTCTCGCCCCATCTTCTCTTCGGAAACAGATTCCAGATCCTAATAAGAGCTTTGGAGCATGATAAGCCAAAAGTGGAAGAGCGAATTGAG
>Ga0315309_1001399_pt1 | contig 14460 bp, 14 predicted proteins | sample TDP4_MG_FD_203080 | JGI IMG/M metagenome (GOLD analysis project Ga0315309, IMG submission 203080) | Freshwater sediment microbial communities from Lake Towuti, South Sulawesi, Indonesia - TDP4 | ecosystem: Environmental > Aquatic > Freshwater > Lake > Sediment | place: Indonesia: South Sulawesi... | reverse complement strand
CAGGGAAGACTGGTTGAAGGAAGTGGGATATTCCACTTTTCCAGACACCTGGGACGAACTTTTAGTGGTCTCAAAGAAGCTCAAGGACAAAGGACACCCAGTGGGATTCTCACTTGGCCGCGCCATTGGGGACGCTAACCAATTCCACTACCCGCTGCTCTGGGCCTTCGGAGGCGCCGAAGCTAAGAAGGATGGCAAGACGGTTGCTATCAATTCGCCCGAGACCGCAAAGGCTGTGGATTATCGTCGCAGGCTACACCAGGACGGAGAGACCGATGACGTCTACGCCTGGGACGATGCTGCCAACAACCGCGCCTTCCTGGCAGGGGCCGTCTCGATTACAGTGAATGCTGCAAGCATCTACTGGGCAGCAAAGAAGGACGCACCGCACCTCAGGGAGGTAACCAACCATTATTTATTTCCAAACGGACCGGCCGGCCGGTTCGGATATTCGACGGCTCTCAGTCTTGGCATCTTCAAGTTCTCCAAGGTCCAAAAAGAGGCCAAAGGGTTTATCAAATGGCTGATGGAGCCAAAGCAGTACTCTGCCTGGATTGGTGTAGGCGAGGGTATGATGGCCGGTCTTTTAAACTACTATGAGGATGATCCGGTCTGGAAGAAAGATCCCAAGCTGGAGGTCATTCGGCAGATTCCAAAATATGTACGCATGCCAGGTTACCCTGCACCGCCTTCCCGACCTGCAGCCGAGGCGATGATCAAATACGTGATCGTCAACATGTTCGCCAGGGCATGCAAAGGGGTCTCCACTGCGGAAACCATAAAAATTGCTGAGTCGGAGTTAAAGGAGATTTACGGGAAAGCGTAACGGAGGCGGAAAAGAGCGTGCAAAATGCGTTCGGTTGGATGGAGGGAAAGGCTTCCGGCGAGGCCGTGGTTAAACCGCTTCATCAAACACGAGGCACTTACCGGCTATACCCTGATTTCGCCAGGATTGTTCTTTATGCTGCTTCTCCTGGCCTACCCATTCCTCCTGGCTGTTTCCATTAGCCTTTCTGACCGAGTTCTGGGGGAGCCAGGGAAGTTTATCTGGATAGGAAACTTCACCAAGCTCCTCCAGGATACCTTCTTTCTTCAGACCGTTCGGAATTCATTCATCTATACTATCTCCACAGTTTCACTCAAACTATTACTCGGCCTAATTCTGGCGGTCCTGTTGAATCATGAATTTCCTTACCGGAACTTAGTGCGAGGAGCACTTCTCCTTCCTTGGATCGTCCCCACCTCACTCAGTGTGCTCACCTGGTTATGGATGTTTGATTCCCTATTCAGCATCATTAATTATGTCTTGTTAGGGCTCGGACTCATCTCTAAGAAGATCCCTTGGCTTGGCAATCCGTTCTGGGCAATGGTCTCTGTCATCATTGTCAATACTTGGCGGGGAGTCCCATTCTTCGCGGTTTCAATCTTGGCAGGACTCATGACCATTCCACGCGAACTCTACGAGGCATCGGAGGTGGATGGGGCTCGGGGGTTTCGAAAGTTCTGGCACATCACCCTCCCTCTCTTACAACCCGTCATTGCTGTCGTCGTCCTTTTTTCGACGATCTGGACCTTTGCTGACTTTCAGATCGTATACATTCTTACTCACGGTGGACCCCTCAACGCAACCCAGATCTTCGCCACCATGGCCTATGATGTGGCCTTAGTAGCGGGTCGGATTGGGGAAGGATCGGCCATCTCCCTCTTTCTATTTCCGGCCCTCTTGGTTGTGATCATCCTGATGCTCCGCTACCTCCGTCGAGATTAAGGGAATTGAATGAGACGCAAACATATACGCAAAATCAAACGAATCTTGGGTCTATACATCCCCCTCTCAGCCTTCCTTTTCTTTGCGCTTTTCCCCTTCTATTGGATGCTTATCAGCAGCTTCAAGGCCAATCCAGAGCTTTACAACCTCCAGGCCAAGAGGCTTTTGGTCAAAGAGCCCACCTTGGAACAGTTCAAAGAACTCTTTGATAAGACTGCCATCCTCCGCTGGCTTTGGAATAGCTTCTTCGTTTCGTTTCTGACCTCTTTGATCTCTTTAGCCCTCGGAATCATGGCTGGTTACGCCTTAGCGCGCTTGAAATTTCCCGGGGCCCAAACCTTCGGTCTGGCAACATTCATCACCTATTTGGTGCCCACCACCCTTCTCTTCATCCCCCTTGCAAGTGTCGTCCGCTCCTTCGGTTTATCTAACACCCTCTGGTCTTTGGTGGTTACCTATCCAACGTTTTTGATCCCCTTCTGCACTTGGATGCTCATTGCCTATTTCAAGTCCATTCCCAAAGACATGGAGGAGTGTGCAATGATTGATGGATGCAATCGAATCGGGGCCATGGTTCGGATCGTCCTACCGATGGCTATTCCTGGGATCGTCTTCTCAGGGATGTTCAGCTTTACCCTCTCGTGGAATGAATTCGTTTACGCCCTGACCTTCATCTCAGATACAACTCACAAAACCATGTCGGTCGCTGTGCCCACAGAACTGATCCGTGGGGATGCTTATTTTTGGGGAGAACTGATGGCTGCCTCGCTGCTCGGTTCAGTGCCGGTCGCCCTACTTTATTCCTTCTTCATGGACTACTTTGTCTCTGGTCTCACAGCCGGCGCCCTCAAGGGATGAAGTTCAAACTGCCAATATCAAAAGATTCCACCTTGACAAGGAAATTGTCCTTTGATATGAAAGTAGTATCATCATACTAAGTGGCGAGCCCATGGCGTCGATCAACAAAAAGAAGCTGGCCGATTCGGTGATCGAAGAGATCAAACGCATGATCAATAGCGGCGAATTCAGAAAGGGCGACAAGTTGCCCAATCAAAACGTCTTCGCCGCCCAATTGGGTGTGAGCCGGACTTCACTCAGAGAGGCACTGAGCACCCTGACCCGCATCGGAGTCATCGAGCAGCGGCCTGGCTACGGCACAGTCCTCCGTTCCCATATCCCTGCTCTTTTCACGGACCATCTGACGCCTCCCCTCATATCGGATAAGCAGGCCACCATCGAACTGATTGAGGCCAGACGGTTCATAGAAATCGGAGCAGCTGAGTTATCTGTGAAAAATGCGAGCCCCAAGCAAATTAAAGAGATGGGGCTTCTGATCAAGGAGATGACCCGGTCGCTTAAAGAAGGAAGGATCGATGACTACATCGAACAGGACGTAGCTTTCCACTTCTCGATTGCTAAAGCTTCTCGTAACCGTTTCCTCGTCAACCTCTTCGTGACCATCCGGGGCTTCATGGAACAATATATGCGGGAATCCTTTCACCTCTTGCCCTATATGTTGAAGCGCTCCCTGAAATTCCACCAGAATATCTATCAAGCGGTTAAGGAAGGAAACCACTCAAAGGCGGTCTTCCAAATGGAAAAACACATTTTAGATATTCAAAGGGCGATTCAGCAGTACTATGGCGACCAGGACCAGAAAGGGGGAGAAAAGGAAAAAGGTTCTCACAAGGCATGACGCCTATTCTCTTCACCTTTGCTATCCTTCCCTCCGGGGGAGAAGTGTGGGATGAGGAGAGACAAGAAGGAAGGGTTTCAAAATGCGTATCGACTTAGATAAATGTGTGGGATGCGAGCGATGTATAAGTTACTGCCCGGTTGGAGCGATTCAGCTCTTTCAGGATGAAAAAAATCCGAAGAAAAAGAAATCAAGGATTGATGAGGATGAGTGTGTGGAGTGTGGGGTTTGCCTCAGGGCTCAAGTATGTAAACCTCAGGCCATCTATCTTCCGCAGCTTAATTGGCCGAGGGTGGTTCGACGTGCCTTCAGTGATCCCATGGTAGAGCACAAGGAGACCGGGGTTCCAGGCAGAGGGACGGAGGAGATGAAGACCAATGAGGTCACGGGCCGTTTCAAACGAGGTTCTTGGGGGATGGCGGTTGAGGTAGGCCGTCCGGGGGTTGGAGCAAGGCTCAAAGACCTCGAAACAATCGCCATGGCTCTGGCCAAAAAAGGGATTGTCTTTGAACCGAGGAACCCGGTGACATTTTTGTTTGAGGACGTGAAGACCGGAAGACTCAAACCAGAACTGAAGAACGAAAAGGTTCTCTCCGCCATTATTGAGTTCGAAGTGAAACGGGACCAACTCCGGGGAGTTCTTCAAACATTGAGAGATATTTCTGGAAAAGTGGATACCGTATTCTCTGTCGATCTAATCACTTTCCCCGAAGAGAAAGAGAAGGGTCCAGCGCTTGCGGTCGCAAAGGAGCTGGGGTTTCCTATTTATCCAAATGGAAAGGTAAACCTTGGACTGGGAAGAGTCCTTAATAGATAAGGACTGGAGGATATGAGATGACGCACACGCTTCATCGCACAGGAGACATCGAGAGCTTGAAAGAAGACTTTCCCATGCTGACCCATGTAGCCAGAGGGTATAATGACATCGGCGCTGGAGAGCGACTGAAGCAGATGGCCAAGATTGCAAGGAAGTACACAGATCTGAACTTCGGAGACTGTAAGGTTGCTAACAAATTTATGATGCCTCCCGAAGAGATCATGAAAAGACATACTGTGGGTTGGCAGGTCGTGTTCAAGGATAAGAAAAGTCTCATTGCCTGCATGAAAGAATTGAAAGAAAAAAATATCGGGATTTCGGTCGTGGTCTCAGGTTTGTTTGATGAGGTTTTCGAGTGCTGTCAGAAGGCTGGAATCAAGCCACCGCTTATTGAATTTGCCTTAGGAATTCATGGAAATAAAGAAAAGCTCTGGCCCTCGGAGATACTCGATTTCGTCACCATGTGTGGTCATGGGCTGGTTTCCGGTCACCTTGTTAAAAAAATGGTGGAAGAAATCAAGAAGAAAAAAATCACCATCAGGAAAGCAGCCATCGAGCTGGCGAAGCCCTGTTTATGTGGGGCTTTTAACCCTCATCGTGCGGGCAAACTGCTGAAAAGCATGACCCACTTATGAAAAAAAGGGGGCCTCCTGCTTTTAGCTCAAAAGGAAGGAAGGTTGAGGAGGTAGAGATGTCTGAAACAATAGGGATCATTGGTCTTGGCCGAATGGGAATGGCCGCTGCTAAAAAGTATATCAAAGAAGGGTATAAAGTGGTCGGATATGCTCGGAGGCCTGAGGTGGTTAAAGAATTTTCCAGTGCCGGTGGAATTGTGGTGATAAACAGTAGAGAGGTGGCCGAAAGCTCTGGCAAGGTCATTGTCTATGTATTGAACGACCAGCAAGTCATTGAGGTGGTGACTGGTCCCGATGGAATTCTTGAGGGATGCCACAAAGAAACAAGAGTGATCTGCATGTCCACTATCGACAAAGAGAATCTGGAATGGGTAGCGGAACAATGTGCAGCAAAAGGGGTAGGATTTATAGACGCACCTGTAACCGGTGGACCTCCGAGAATAGAGGCTGGGACATTAACCATTATAGCAGCAGGAGATAAAGAACTAATAGAGAAATGCCGGGCTCTTCTTGAAGTGCAGGGTAAAATAACCTATGTGGGTGACAAACCTGGATTAGCACAACTGGTTAAACATTGTAACCAACTCCTTGTGGCCACCACCCTTGCTGCTACTATTGAAGTAATTACCTTGGCTAAAAAACAAGGGTTGGATCCAATGTTGGTATGCAAGGTTGTGGGAAGTGGTATTTCCGGAAGCGATTGGTTCAGGCTCATCACATCCAGTATACTCGAGAATACTCCAGCAGTTGGGGGATTGGGTCAGATGTGCAAAGACATCGGGCTGGTGATCAACGATAGCAGGAGGGTGAGGACTCCTTTAATTGTGGCCTCTGCAGCCTACCAATATTACCTCTCGGCTCTTTCCTTAGGATTGGAAAATGCCGAGGTTCATGAACTGATCAAAGTCCTTGAGATAATGACGAATCCTAATTCGTAGTTAAAGTGGGAGTGGGGATGAAGAGGATTCTTATTCGAGGAGAATTAGTGATTGATGGAACTGGGGCCCATCCCATTGACAAGGGTGCAATCTTTATTGAGGGACAACGGATCATCAGGGTTGGAAAGGAAGAAGACTTGAGGGAAAAAGTGGACGTCCATGTGTTGGACTGTAGCGACCAGACTCTCCCACCTGATCTCATTGACGGCCATTTACGCCAGCGAGAGGAGGTTGCCCAGCGAATGAAAGCTGCGATTAAGGCGGGTGTTAAATTCGCTGTGGGCACAGATGGCATGCACGGCGGCCTTGCTCAAGAGATTCAATATTTGGTGGATTTTGGGGCTACCACAAACCAGGCTTTGATGGCTGCTACCCGTCATGCCGCTCGGGTTTGTGGACTTGAAGAGAGCGTTGGAACGCTTGAGCCAGGCAAATTCGGCGACATCATCGGAGTAAAAGGGAATCCTCTGGAGGACATTAGGGCACTGAAAAGAGTTAAGACAGTTGTTTCCAGGGGAGAGATCAAGCATCAAGCCAATCAATAAGTTCGAGGCAATGGAAGATGATTATGTTGAGAGGATATAAGAAGAATTCTTGTAGGATAGTTCAAGTCTACCCAAAGGAGGAAGGCGATGCAGTATTTCGTATCCAAAACGACTCCACGGACAATTCTAATCATGTTTGACAGAGATGACTTGCTTCTTGAAGGACTACAGGAGGTGGTAAAAAAGGAGCAGATCGACACCGCCGCAATCACTGGTGGAATCGGGTCTTTGCAGCGAGTGCATCTCCACACCATTACCACCACCGCTGTCCCATCGGTAGATAAGTACTGGAACTTTACCGGCCCCATCGAACTGGCAAGCGTTCAAGGCTCAGTCATTGGCGGCGATGCCCACGTCCACATTAGCATATATGACTGGGACAGCAAAACCGTTTACATTGGACACTTGGAACCTGGGAGTGTAGTGGCTTATCGAGCTGAGATCAGCCTGACTGTTCTGGAAGGGGTCAAGACCGAACGCTATACTGACGAAAAGGGTGAGTTCCGCATCAGACAGCGTTAGAAATGAATCCAAGGTAAATGTCGTTGCAAAGAAAGATTAAAAAGGAAAACCATGGAAGGGGGGTGATGAACGTTTAGCACTGTTCCGAAAGACAATGGATAAAGGGATGGAGATAGGGGAACAGTCGAGTATTTTTGCCTCACAATCGTTTAAAGAGGAAAGGAGGCATGGTAGGTAAAGGGTTGGTTTAACCCATTGCATCATGACTGTGTGATGATGCAATGAAGAAAGGAGGAATCCGATGGAAAAGGTAATTAAGTTCTTTAATATCGTTGGTGTGGTCGGCCTTTTATTCTGTTTTTCAACGAGCCCCTCTTGGGCACAGGTTAAAGTTGGAGTGATGTACAGCATAACAGGCGTTGGCTCTCCTGTTGGAAAGGTTCAGCTGGATGGTGTCAAATTGGCGATTAAACAGGTGAACGACCGAGGAGGTTTAATGCTGGAGGGGAAGAAGGTCAAGGTGGAGGCGGTTATCCGTGATGACGAAACCAAACCGGATGTGGCTGTTCGTAGAATGCGAGAATTGGTTGAGGAGAACATAAAGCTTGTTGTAGGAGGTACATTCGCCCATGTAAGCCAAGCCATCAATGTGCAGATCCGTGAAGGTCAAGCATTATTTATGGCGACCAATGGTGTTGAGGAAAGTATTTTCCGTAAGGACACCAAGGCTCCCTACTACATCTCCCCGCTTGGTGCTGTGGATGGAATAGGAAGGATGTGTGCCGATTACGTAAGCAAAACCTATAAACCAAAACATGTCGTTCTCTTTCTTCCGGATTATGCTTATGGCCGCGGCGCAGCAAAAGGGGCGCATAAGGTCTTCAGCACGAAATACTCCCACATCAAGATCACTGAGGTCTGGTCGCCTGTGGGAACCCCTGATTTCACCTCATACATCATCAAAATCAAGGAGATAAAGCCTGATGTGGTGATGATGGGGCACTGGGGTGCTGACACCATCAATGCCTTGAAGCAGGTTCATGAACTGGGGTTGAAGAAAGATACAAAAGTCTTCTTCAACTCCATTATTAACGCCCAGGCCGTGGGTATTCCACCTGAGGCCCTTGAAGGGGTATCGATGGGGATGTGGTGGTATTATGATCTAACTGGCCTGAAGGATCCTGAGACAGTAGATGCTGTTGCCAAACTGACAGAGGCGTGGAGGAAAGAGTACGGGGAGCCGCCCGACCCCTTTGCGGTTTATGCCTACATCGGCATGCAGGAAACCCTGAGAGGGATTGAAGTGGCAAATTCTCTCGAACCAGGCAAGGTCTATAAGGCTCTGATGGATAAGCCAGATTTCATGAGCGTGAAAGGGCCGGCCACGTGGCGCATTGACGGAAGGACCTCGTATCGATACGCCAAGTTTATCGTCGATGGCAAATCTCCTAAGGAAAAGAAGGATAAGTGGGATTTTGCCAGAGTGGTTGACGTTTATATGGGTGAGGAATTGTGCCTCCCTCTGAAAGAAATGGGTTGGTAGTATACAAAAGCATTCGGGGAGGTGAGGTCGACCTCCCCCAAATCCAAAATTTGAATAGAGTTTTTTCTCTCCCTTAAGGAATGAAGAGGAATCAGATATTCTACATTAAAATGGAAGAGAAGGGATGAATATGCCCGCAATTCTTGCAGCGGAGGGGTTGAGTAAACACTTCGGTGGCCTCATTGCAGTCAATAAAGTAAAATTTTCGATTAAGACGGATGAGGTGACGGGGATCATTGGTCCGAATGGATCAGGAAAGACAACGCTATTTAACTTGCTCTCGGGTTTCTTCCCTCCCACTGAGGGACGCATCTTCTTTTTTGGTGATGACATCACTCGCATCCCTCCACACGAAAGAGTGATGAAAGGGATGGTGCGGACGTTTCAGCTCGTTTCTGTATTCAATTCAATGACCGTTTGGGAAAATCTCGTTCTCTCCAGCATCCGGTTCAAGGAAAAGCATACCTCCCCTGGGAAATTCTTTTTCTCATCGGCAAAGAATGAGGAGATCTTAGAAAACTGTCTTAGGGCGCTGAAACTGGTCGGGCTTCAAAGCAAGGCGCGGACTCTCACATCTGAACTCTCTTATGGCTCAAAAAGAATGCTGGAGATTGGAATCTCCCTCTCCCTCAACCCGAAACTTCTGCTCTTAGATGAACCTTTGTCCGGACTTAGCGATATAGAGATTTCAGAGGTTCTCGGCCTCCTTCAACAGATCAAGGAAAACCTTACGTTGGGCATCATTGAGCACAAGGTATCGAAGATCGTCAACCTTGTGGACCGTCTCTGCGTCATGAATGAAGGGAATTTTATCTGCGAAGGGGATCCCGACCATGTGCTCTGTGATTCTTCGGTAAGAGAATGCTACTGGGGAAAAAGCGAGATGGACCAGTCTTTCACATAATGAATTCCCAGGAGACAGGAGCAGTTTGGGAAAGACGATATGCTCGTAATTAAGAATTTGGATGTTGCTTATGGCCATGCAAAGGTATTGCATGACGTCTCCCTCGATATCGAAAAAGGGGAGACGGCCTTCTTCATTGGCCGAAACGGTGCAGGAAAGACGACTCTACTAAAAACCATCATTGGTCTTTTGAAACCGCAAAAGGGCTCCATTACCTATCAGGGGCAAGAAATATCAAGTCTTTCTCCTGAAGAGCTCTACCTTAAAGGGCTTCGATACGTGGCTCAGGAGAAGAAGGTCTTCGGCAATTTGACTGTTCAAGAGAACATCGAGATCGCTGCCTATGCCAGCCAGGAACCCTTAGAACGAGCTCTGGATAAAGTGATGAGCATCTATCCAAAATTGGAAGGCTTTTTGAAAACGAAAGCAGGACAATTGAGCGGAGGACAGAGACAGATCCTCTTGGTCGGCCGGTCTCTTGTTGGAGACCCAAAGCTCCTTCTAATCGACGAACCCACTCAAGGGTTGGCTGCAATCGTCATTGAAGAGATCGTCAACATTCTCACCGGTCTAAAGGACCAGGTTTCTGCTGTGATCGTTGAGCAAAACCTTGCCATGGTAAACCGCTTGGCCGACCGGATCTACGTCCTTAAGGAAGGTAAGGTGGCCAGGGAAATTATTAATAAATCCGAGATCTCCGACACTAAGGGATTGGAGGAGTATCTCTGAGGATTTTGATGACATTAAGGAGATCATTTTGGACGAGGACAAAGCCTCTTTAAACAAACCTACCGAACTTCCCGAGGAACTGAGGAAGAAACCCATAATCGAGCGCGGTGCAATCGACCTTATGGCTATCGCTATATTTTTTCTTTTAATTACACCCCTCCTTTCGGTTCACAGAGTCACAGACTTCATGATCTTCTGTATCTTTGCGATGTCCTTTGACTTGCTCTACGGATATATGGGCCGACTCTCCTTTGGTCAAATGCTATATCTGGGTACCGGCGCCTACTGTTGCGGCCTTTTTATTAAGTATATTGGCGGAAATCCTCTCCTCGCCATTTCTATAGGCATCGCCTTTGCAGGAATGCTGGCGATGCTTCTTGGCCTCATCATCGTCAGGACGACGGGTGCTTGTTTTGCCCTGATCAATTTGGCTTTCAATCATATTGGATTTTTTCTCGTTCTCTCGCCTCTGAGAGAAATTACAAGGGGAGAAGATGGATTTGGAGTCAGTGCTTCGAAATTGGGGGTTCTCAATTTTGGCAGCCGGCCCATTATGTTTGGATTCGTCCTTCTCTGCTTGCTATTGGTTTATTACTGCCTTAGACGGCTGACCTCCTCACCTTATGGAATTTTGATTCGGTCAATTAAGGAGGACGAGACGAGGGTAAGGTTTCTCGGATATAATACCTTCCTTTATAAATGGTTCACCTTTATTCTGGCCGGGGCGATAGCTGGCCTGGCTGGTTCACTGACTGCACTGAATTATAATTACGTCAACCCAAATGCGATGGATGTGCACAGTAACGTAGGGGTCGTTTTCGCATGCCTGATCGGAGGAGCAGGTAACCTCTACGGAGCAATTTTGGGAGGCGTGATCTACATGGTGATTAGTAATTTCTTACCCATCTACATTTATCGTTGGGAAATGTTCTTAGGTTTTTCTCTGCTGATCATCGTCTTTCGGTTCCGTATGGGTGTTTGGGGATATATTCAAAGATTTTGGGAATATACGATTAAAAGGAAAGTAGTTCCAAGGTTGATGAAAAAGGAGGCTATCTAAAAGTGATCTACACCATTGTCTATGGGCTTACGATTGGGGCAATCCTTTACTTTATTTCGATCGGTCTTTCGTTGACGTTTGGTGCTATGAGGGTGATCAATTTTGCCCACACCCTCACCTATACCATTGGTGTTTACGTACTGATCACTCTCGTCAATTTCTTCAAATGGTGTTTCCCCCTTGGTGCAATCCTTGCGATTCTCGCTGTCATTCCGATAGGCTATATCATTGAGCGATTTATCATTAGGAGGCTTTACGGAGAATCTCTCGACTACACCTTTATCGCCACATTTGCGATCGCACTGATCGGGGTTGATGCGATCAAATGGATATGGAGTGTCAGACCCTATCCCATAAGCGATCCTATTGGGAAATATCTGTTGTTCTGGGGCCTCTCCCTTCCTATCTACCGAATCGTTATCGTGATGATTGCGATCATTCTCTTCTTTGCTCTTAACATCTTTTTTAAGAAGACAATTGTGGGAAAGATCGTTGTGGCAGCCCTTGAGGACAAGGATGGAGTGAGATGTTTAGGGGTAAATGTCGACAAGTACTTTTCCATCGTCTTTATACTCGGGAGCGCCCTTGCTGCCTTGGGGGGAGTTCTCTATGCGCCGATCGGTTCTGTCCACCCTTATATGGGACTCTCGGTCCTTTTGCTGAGCTTTGCTGTGGTCATCGTGGGGGGGATGGGAAATTTAAATGGAACATTTCTCTCCGCATTCGCTTTGGGGATGGTCATGTCTATTACGGCAAGGTATTGGTCGCAGGGTGCTGAGACAATGGTCTTTATCGTCATGGCGATCGTTCTGATTTTCAAACCCATTGATATTTAGAGGGCAAAGCCGACCTTCAATTCGTCAAAAAGGACGGAACGCCCTCTAAGAAAATTGAACCCAAATTGGACCGCTGGATCAGTCAATTCCAGGTAGGTGAAAGGAGGAAAAGTTATGAAAGGTATATGGAACAAGGTGTTGAGAGTCGATTTGAGCAGGGGGAGCTGCAAGGCCGAGAAGGTTCCTGATAAAGTCTACGAATATTTCTTGGGAGGAGAGGGGCTGGGTGCGTATTTCATGTGGAGGGAAAGCCCTCGAGGAACGCTGCCCTTCGATCCTGCCAATTGCCTGACCTTCGGCGCCGGAACGTTAAATGGCATTCAGCAGAGCGGAGCGGACAAGTGGGCGACGACCGCTATTTCCCCCTCGATTTACATGAATGCTGGTTCTGCCGCCACAGCGAGTTTCGGCCTCGAGACGAAGGCCGCAGGTTATGATGCCATTGTCGTAACGGGCAGGGCGGAAAAACCGGTCTATCTCGTCGTCGATAACGACAAGGCGGTGCCCAAAGATGCAAGCCATCTTTGGGGCAAAGATGCCTATGAAGTCGAGGATGCGATTCATGCTGCCGAGGGCGACAACTTCGAAGTGGCCAGCATCGGTCAGGCTGGGGAGCGCGGGGTCCGGTTTGCAAATATTCAGACCCGGAAGAAGTCGTACTGTGGCCGAAGTGGACTGGGTGCAATCATGGGATCGAAACTCCTGAAGGCCATCGCCATCCGGGGGACCCAGGAGCTGAACTACCATAATTCGGCGGAGCTGGATAAGCTGAACAAAGAGATCAACCGCCGGCTTGCCATAATGGATTCACAAAAGACCGAGTGGCTCCAGATCAAACGGGTCGGAACGGCGATGGCGACGGAGTTGTTTGCTCCCCAAGGGAACCTGCCAATCAGCAACTATCGATTGCCGGATTGGCCTGAAGGAGTGAAGGCATGGCATGCCTCCAATTATGCCAAAGAACTGAATGCGAAGCCTTGGCCGTGTAAGTACTGCGTGATCCAGTGCCATAATCTTTGTGAGGTCACGGAGGGGCCCTATCAGTTTAAAGGGAAAGGACCGGAGTATGAATCTTTCGCGATGATGGGTTTTAACTGCATGGTAGATAATGTGAAGGCGGTTGCCTATGCTGGTGAACTTGCTAACATGTACTCTATGGATACCATCTCTTTGGGTGTCGTGATCGCCTGGGCAATGGAATGCTACGAAAAGGGTGTGCTCACAAAAAAGGACACCTACGGCCTCGATCTCAAATGGGGGAATGCCGAAGCCTTGGTAGAGATGACGAAGAAGATCGGTCTTCGGGAAGGCGGCCTTGCTTATCTCCTCGGTGAGGGGTGTCAATATGCCGCTCAGAGAATTGGGAAAGGTTCGGAAGACTGGGCCGTCGCCATGAAAGGACAGGAGATCGCGGCTCACAACTGGCGGGCCCAGTACATCTCGGCCCTGAACTACTGCACAGGCGTGGCCTCCGGGCCCAACCACGAGCGTGGGAACTCCCAGCACATCTGGGTGGGCCACATCCGACTGCCTGAATGGGGAATCGGAGAAGTGGAGAACGACGAGCGTTGGTCCTGGAAGAATGCCCCGGATCGCAATGCCAAGTTCCATGATTATTGCAACATCATCAACTCGGCAGGCCACTGCAAATTTCAGGAGTTCCGTGGATACACGCTTACTGACCTGACCAACACCCTGAATGCGGCCTGTGGATTTGGATGGAGCCTCGACGACCTACGAAAATGCGGGGAAAGAATCACCACCCTCCAAAAGATCCTGAACATCCGCTATGGCTGGAAGAAGGAGGACGACTTCAAGTATCCCAAGCGCTTCATGGAGCCGGTGAATGAAGGCCCAGCCGCAGGAAAGGTCCCGATTGGGTTGGATCAGGCAATTCTCGACTATTACAAGATTCGAGAGTGGGACACAAACGGCAAGCCGACCCCGGGATTGCTCGAACGGCTCGGCATGGAAGAGTACGCAGCCAATATGTGATGGGAAGGGGCTGGATGCACCAGCCCCTTTTCGTATGTTCGCCTTCCGCTTGAATAAGGTATGGATCACCAAAGGAAAATCCTGACATGAACGAGACAGAAAAGATTATGCGAAATGCAGAAGGAATCTTGGAGTCATGGAAACCGACAAGGATCCACTTTGGGGAAGGGAGTATTCATCGAGTGGGTGAGCGAGTGATGCATTATTCGGATAAGACACTTCTGATTATTGGAAAAGGTTCGATCAAGAAATCAGGGATGCTGGATCGTGCGCTTCGATCCTTGGAAAAAAATGCGGTCAGCTACAAGATGGTTGAGGGGATTGAGCCAAACCCGAGCAAAGAGACGGTCTATCGAATTGTTTATCATCTCTTGGCTGGAAATTTTAATTCCCTCCTTGCCATCGGTGGAGGGTCGACCATAGACGCGGCCAAGGCAGCTGGCATCTTGGGAACGATCAAGGAAGGGGAGATCGATGACTACTTCGGAGTGGGCATGGTTTCCAAGAAGGTGAAGAGGATTATACACCTCAT
>Ga0315309_1001398_pt1 | contig 14463 bp, 10 predicted proteins | sample TDP4_MG_FD_203080 | JGI IMG/M metagenome (GOLD analysis project Ga0315309, IMG submission 203080) | Freshwater sediment microbial communities from Lake Towuti, South Sulawesi, Indonesia - TDP4 | ecosystem: Environmental > Aquatic > Freshwater > Lake > Sediment | place: Indonesia: South Sulawesi... | reverse complement strand
GACGCTACTCCCACGTGCGGCGCGAATTCCTTCCAATCGCGTTCCTTCTCGAAGGAAACGTCGCCGCTATCGGCGAAGACCAGGGTGCCAGGTATTTGGAAGGACTTGCTGATTGCCTGCTTGTCGAAGTTAGCCCAATGACCATACTTCTCGTGATACGGAAGAGTCACTTCCCAACGCAGGTCATAGGTCAGGGTCAGCTTGCTGTTCACCTTGAAGTCATCCTGGGCGAACACCGAGAACGTCTTGCGCCGCCCATAGAGGTCCCAAGGCGTCTGCTGGCTGGCGCTGTTCACCGCCCCGAGTAGGAAGCTGGCGAAGCCGAACCCAACCTTCTCCTGCCAGGGGTAGGTGGGAGCGCCGGTCTGGTAAGCGTCAAAGCTCAAGTCAAGGTAAGGCGTGGATGCGTGGCTGCTCAACTGCATGAAGCGGATGTCGGCACCAAACTTCAGCGTGTGCCGGCCCTTGACCCAGGTAAGGGCCTCGTTCGTAATGTACACATTGGACACATAGTAGTCCGACCAGTGAGCGCCAATCCGCTCCGTCCAGACGCCGTTGATCGTGCGCCCGAAAGTGATCACCGGGAAGTTCCTGGCGCCCGTCACGCCGAACCCCAGGTATTCAGGCCAGTCCTTGGTTTTCGATGCCTCCGTGTAACTGGGGTTTCGGTAGCGGCCATAAGTGAAGCTGAGTGCATTCAGCATATTCGGCGAAATGTTATAAGTCTGGTTCAAGGCGAACCGGCGGCTGGTGACCTCTTGCTTCCGCGAATTGGCCAGCGGCCCTCCAGCCTTGCCGGGGTCCTTGGGGTCCCAGATGCCGCCTTGGTCCACCAGGATGCGCGGCCGTTCGATCCAGTTGAAGTGACCGCTGAGCCTGTGCTTATCTGAGAAATTGTGGTCGGCCTTGAAGGTGAGTTGGGTCTGGTGGAACCAGGGATCGTTCTGGCGTGTGATGGCGCTGTTGTTGATGAGCCCTGGACGCATCGGCGCGTAGGAGGTCCGGAAGATGTCCACAATCTTCTGGGACACCGCGCTGAAATCGCCTGGGGGGATAGTGTTCGCTTGGCCGGTAATGGGAAGACCGGTGACAGGGTCAAAGCCAAAACCGTCACGGATATTCCAGTCCGCGGTTCGGTCAGTGCCATCATAGTTTGTGGTCCTGGTGGGTAGCCCAGTGACGGGGTCGACTGCGCCCGGCGCCACCATTCGTTGTGTGCTGGGATCATAAATCATCCCTGAGTACACCGGACGACCCAGAGCGTCGGTGCCCAGCACGTTGTTCGTATCCAGCAGCGCGCTGAAGTTACCGTCCAGGAAATCTGGTATCGGGACGGTCTTGTTGTAGTCTCCGAGCACAAGCCTTTCTTGCATGTATTTCTCGAAGGCCCCGAAAGCAAACGTCTTATTCTTGATCAGCGGCCCGCCCGCGCTGAAGCCGTACACGAATTGGCGGTCCCTGTCCCGCTTGTTTCCGGCAAAGTTGTTCTGCCACGTGTTGGCATTCAGCAGCTCATTGTGTAGGAACCCGAAGGCGCTGCCATGGAAGGTGTTGGTACCGGATTTCAGGGTGAATTTGTACGCTCCGCCTCCGGTGCGGCCGTCCTCGGCGCGGACCCCGCTGGTTTCCACCTTGAACTCCTCGACGGCTTCCATGGTGGGGCTGGATTCGCCAATGTGGCCGCCGATCTGCACTACCGCCGAAGTGCCGTCAATCAGGACTTCCTTGGTGAACGCCAGGCTCCCGGCAATGTGCGAAGTCCAGTTGTCACCTTCGACAGTGGGGACGACGGCGTAGGCGAAGCTCTCCAGCGAGCGGCCGCCACTGATCGACAGCGGCAAGTCGGTAACGACCTGGCTCCGCATGCCGCTGCCCACCTGCGTTTGGCTGGTCTCTAGAATGCCGGCCTCGGCGGTGACCGTCACGCTTTCCGTTACGGCGCCGACTTGGAGCGTCGCATCCAATCGCACCACTTGCGCGATCCCCACCGTGATGCCGCTCCGGTCATAGGTCTTGAAGCCCTGTTTGCTGAAAGCGACGGCGTATCTTCCAATGGGAAGATTCAGAATGGAGTACAGACCGACGTCATTGGTGGTGGCGCTGGTCTGGACTTTGGTGTCGGCATTGGTTGCCGTCACTTGGACGCCAGGCACAACCGCTCCGGTCGGGTCCGTGACCGTGCCGGTGATTGCTCCGCGGTCGGCCTGTGCCCAGAGGAATCCTGCCATGAGCAACTGGGCCAACAGCCCAAATGCAATAGCTCTCCTTCTCATGATTCCCTCCTCTAAACTGTACTTATCCCGACGCGAAGATTTGCTAGACTACGCGCTACCCGGCAGGCTACCTTGGCGAGTCCGAGCGGCGCTGGATCTACCTTCAGGTGGGGCAGCAACACCCTTGTGTAGGTCCACTGCAAGCGCTACCATCGTGCCGTATAGCACTCCGCCGCAATCACGTCAAGCGAAAAATGATGAGCTTCGTAAGGCCGCTCGCAGCGGCATCGTGTCAGGCGGCGCGGGCGTCGCTCCGGTGTTTCAGCTCGGCTTGCTTTGGGAATCCGAAAGGCTCCGCATTGCAGTGGAGCGGAGGGCATGTTCACCGGCGCAGAGGCACAAAGTACCGCCCGGCACGCCTCTGGGTTCAGCTCTCGCCAACGAACGTGGCGAGGTTCCGCAGGCGTTCGTGGCGCTGGCGAAGCAGTTCGTCGGCGGGAAGGGCGGTGAGTTGTTGCAGACTCTCCGCCAGAAGAGGCCGCAACAACGCTGCGGCCTGGGCGGAGTCGGCATGCGCGCCACCCGGCGGTTCGGGCACGATTTGGTCCACGATGCCGAAGCCGTGCAGGTCGTGCGCGGTCAGTTTCAGAATGCTCGCGGCTTCTTTCTTGTGGTCCCAGTCGCGCCACAGGATAGACGAGCAACTCTCTGGCGAAATCACCGAGTAGATGGCGTTCTCCTGCATCAGGACTCTGTCGCCTACGGCGATAGCCAGCGCTCCCCCGCTCCCGCCCTCGCCATGGATCACCACGATGATGGGGACACGCAGCTTGGGAATTTCCTTCAGGTTATAGGCGATAGCTTCTGCCTGGCCGCGCTCCTCGGCCCCGATGCCCGGATAAGCGCCCGGCGTATCCACCAGCGTAACGATGGGCACGTGGAATTTGGCAGCAAGCTGCATCAGGCGTAGCGCCTTGCGATATCCTTCCGGCTTGGTCATGCCGAAATTCCGCAGCAGTTTCTGCTTGGTGTCGCGACCTTTCTGGTGGCCCACCACCATTACGGGACGGCCATCGAAACGGGCAAAGCCGCAAACAATCGCCGGATCGTCGGCAAAGCGCCGGTCGCCATGCAATTCTGTGAAGTCCGTGAAGAGCAGTTGGATGTAGTCCAGGGTGTAGGGCCGCTGGGGATGGCGGGCCAGCAGCACGCGTGCCCAAGCGTCCTTGGGCGCGTCTGAGGGTTGCTGACGCAACGCTTCCAACTGCAGGCGTAAGCGCTCAAGCTCTTCCCGCAGAGCATCCGAGTCCGCAGCCTTTTCCAGTTCTATGATCTGCTGCTCGATTTCGCGCGCGAGTTCGGACTGTCCGGGTGTTTCTGCCATAGGCACAAAACTTATAACATGCCAGGCAAAGAGTACAGGAAAAGTCTCAGATTGCCGCCGGACGAATCTGTGTTCCCTATTCCCTGTTCCCTGCTGCCTGTTTTTCTGCCCAAACCGCTTCCTCGCCGCAAATCTCCCGCAGCCGGGCCAGCAACGCGGCTTCAGGTTTTACCCCGCGCGCCTTGCGCGGGCGGAGCCGCACCCGAAAATCCCCGGGTCGAGTCAGCTCGAAGACCACCGGGTTCTCTCCCGGGTAAGCGGCCAGCAGTTTCTCCACTTCCTCCACGATGTTCTCGCTGGCCTGGGTCAAGTCAACGCGAACCAATAGCTCGGCTTTCGCGCCGTTGACCTCTGCCTCGAGCGGCCGCGCTTCATTAACCACCACCTTGCACCTGGCATTTTCCTCGTGCCGGACGCGCCCTCTGATGAGCAACGCCGCATCAGGCTTAAGCACGCCGCGCAGTTGCTGCAACGCCTGGGGAAAGACCAGCAGCTCCACGGTTCCCCGCATATCCTCCAGGATTCCGCTCGCCCAGAGGTCTCCTTTCTTGCTGGGCCTGACGCGCAGGCTGGTGAGAATCCCTGCCAGGGTCACCGGGGCCTCGTTGTCCAGCGAGTCGAGCGAAGAGCTGTCCTGCCGGGCGACGCTGGCGATGCGCGCGGCGTGCTTCTCCAGCGGGTGACCGGTGACGTAGAAGCCCAGGACTTCCTTCTCCCCCGCCAGGCGTTCCGCCTCGGACCATTCGGGGATGTCGGGCAACTCGATGGCCGGAGCCGGCTCCGCCTCGGTCCCGGCCATGAACAAGCCGTGCTGGCCGCTCGCGTCCTCCCGCTGGCGCTTCTGGCCCAGTTCCATGGCCCGGTCGAGCGCGGCCATCATCTGCGACCGTCGCGCGCCGAGCGAATCCAGGGCGCCGGCCTTGATGAGGCTCTCGATGACGCGCTTGTTCAACAGGCGCAAATCCACGTGCTCGCAGAACTGAAAGAGGCTGTCAAAGCGTCCCAGCTTCCACCGCGCGCTCAGCACCGAGTCGATGGCGGCCTCGCCCACGTTCTTGATGGCGGTCAGGCCGAAGCGAATGCTCTGCCCGGCCGGTGTGAAGGCTAAATCACTCGAGTTGATGTCCGGCAGCAGGATCTTGATGCCCATGTCGCGGCATTCGTTCAGGTACTGCGTGAGCTTGTCCTGATTGCCGATCTCGGAAGTCAACAGGGCCGCCATGAACTCCACTGGGTAATGCGTCTTGAGGTAGGCGGTCTGATAGGCGATGAGCGCGTAAGCCGCTGAGTGCGACTTGTTAAAGCCGTAGCCCGCGAACTGCTCCATGAGCTCGAAGAGCTTCTGGGCTTTGGGACCAGGCACGCCGTTCTGGCGAGCGCCGGCCAGGAATTTCTCCCGCATCGCCACCATCTCTTCGTGTTTCTTCTTGCCCATGGCGCGACGCAGCACGTCAGCTTCACCCAGGGTGAAGCCGGCGACGCCGGCGGCGATCTGCATCACCTGTTCCTGGTAGACGATCACGCCATAAGTTTCTTCCAGGATGTCTTTCAACTGCGGCAGGTCGGAACTGACCTTTTTGCGGCCGGTTTTGCGGGCAATGAAGTCGTCAATCATGCCGCCTTGGATGGGGCCGGGGCGATAGAGGGCGTTGAGCGCCGTGAGGTCGCCGAGCCGGTTGGGCTTGACGCGCCGCAGGATGTCGGTCATGCCCCGGCTCTCAAACTGGAAGATGCCCGCCGTCAGCCCCCTCCCGAGGAGCTCGTAGGTCTCCCGGTCATCGAGCGGCAGGTTATCCAGATCGAGCGTTTCCCCCTGCGTGGCGGCGATCAGCTTCTGACAGTCGTCGAGCACGGTGAGCGTGGTCAGACCCAGGAAATCCATCTTGAGCAGGCCGATCTTTTCCAGATCGTCCATGGCGTACTGCGTCGTGATTTCATCTTTGTTGCTCTTGTAGAGCGGCACCATTTCCGTGAGCGGCTGGGGCGAGATGACCACCCCGGCGGCGTGCGTCGAGGCGTGGCGCGCCAGACCCTCCAGGCGCTCTGCGATGGCCAGCAACTCGGCCACCCGTGCGTCGCGTTCTTTGGCCTGACGGAGTTCCGGCGAGCTGGCCAGGGCCTCGGCCAAGGTGATGTTCAAGATGTTGGGAACCAGTTTGGCGATGCGGTCCACCTCCGCAAACGGCATGTCCAGGGCGCGTCCGGCGTCGCGGATGACGGCCTTGGCGCCCATGGTGCCGAAGGTGATGATCTGGCTCACGTTTTCCCGACCGTATTTCTCCGTGACGTAATTGATGACTTTACCGCGCTGCCGCATGCAGAAATCGATGTCGATGTCGGGAAAGGAAATCCGTTCGGGGTTCAAAAAGCGCTCGAAGAGCAGGCCATTTTGCAGCGGGTCGATGTCGGTAATGTGCAGGGCATAGGAGACCAGGCTGCCGGCCGCTGAGCCTCGGCCCGGGCCCACGGGAATGCACTTCTCGCGCGCAAAACGGATGAAGTCCCAGACGATGAGGAAATAACCTGCAAAGCGCATCTGCCGGATGAGCTCGATCTCTTGCTCCAGGCGCTCCGCGTACGCTTCCAGCGGATGCCGCAACTTTCCCGCGGCCCGCAGCCGCTCGAGCCGCACGCGTCGTTCGTCAAACCCCTGCCGGGTGACCTTCTCAAAATAACTCTCCAGGGTCTCGCCTGCCGGCACCTCGAAGTGCGGGAAGACGTGCTGCTTCTTCTCCAGATGCAGGTTGCAGCGCCCGGCAATTTCCACGGTGCGCTCCAGCGCCTCCGGGATTTCGCCGAAAAGCTTCAGCATCTCTTCGTAGGATTTGAAGTAGAACTGATCCGTGGCGAAGCGCATGCGGTTGGGATCGCTCAGCGTCTTGCCCGTCTGGATGCACATCAGGACGTCCTGGGCGCGGGCGTCGTCGCGGCTCAGGTAGTGGCAGTCGTTGGTGACCACCAGGGGAATGCCCGTTTCCCGCGAGAGGCGGGCCAGTTGCGGATTGATCTTGTGCTGGTCGGTGATGCCCTGGTCCTGAAGTTCGAGGAAGAAGTTGCCCTTGCCAAAGATATCGCGCAGGTCATAGGCGCACTGGCGGGCGGCCTCGTAGCGGTCGGCCACCAGCGCCGAGGGAATCTCGCCGCGCAGGCAGCCCGAAAACCCAATCAGACCGTCCGCGTGCCGCGCCAGCAGCTCTTTGTCGATACGGGGTTTGTAATAGTAGCCTTCGATGTAGGCCGCCGAGGCCAGCTTCACCACGTTCCGGTAACCCCGCTCGTTTTCACAGAGCAAGATGATGTGGTTTGGCCGGTCGGCCTCCGACGAACGGTCGAAGCGGCTGGTGGCGGCGACGTAAGCTTCGCAGCCGATTATCGGCTTCACATCCCGCTTGAGCGCGGCATCATAGAACTTCACCGCGGCAAAGAGGTTGCCGTGGTCGGTCACGGCCACGGCGGGCATCCTCAGCTCGGCGGCGCGGTCAACCAGCCGGGAAATCTCGCAGGCGCCGTCCAGCAAGCTGTAATCGGTGTGCAAATGTAGATGAACGAATTTCCCTGGAGGCATCCCAAGCATTCTAGCAGAAAACTCTGGCTGGCACGCAGTATCCGAGGCGGCCGTCGTCTCCCCCCCAGGCGTACCGGCGAGGTTTCCCTTGCGGGCGACTACAGGATTAGTTGACGCCGAGCGAGGACAAGCATAGAGTCAGGCAGCAAATGGAGACTGCAATTCAGAAAGCGAGGCGTCTCGCGGTCACGATCATCGTGGCGGCCGCGATGCTGTTCTTCGGGCTGCTCGTGTCCGCCATGGGTTACCTGACTGTGCGCGAGTGGTCCTTTATCAGTCCCGCGTACGCTTCTTGCGGGCTGCTGTGGCTTGTGGTTGGGCCGGTGATGTTGGTAGCTGGCTTGTGGGTGCTCGGCTCGCTCGGGCGGAACCGGGTGCCGCTATTGGTGGGCGGCGCGGCGACGGCGCTGGCAGGTCTGGTATTAGTGGTGGGTGTGCTCACGTACGTTATTCCGTGCGCGGGACCGGGTTGAAGGCGCAGCAATATGGTCTCCGGCGGAGTCCTGGTGCTGATTGGATTGGCTGAAATGAGCAGTGCCCGCCGCCGCAAACCAGCTTAGTGCGCCGAGCCTAATCAATCACCTGCAATCGCTCTTCGCCCCGCACATTTGAGCTTCCAGCTTCGAGTTTCGAATTGCCAATTCCGAGGGTTGCGGTTGGCCTACCTTTTCTTGCCACCGCGGGCGGCCTTGCCGGCGCGCGGTTTCGCCGGCGGTTCCTTCAGCCCCGCGAGTTGGCGGAACTCCTTAAGAAGCTGCTGGTGAGTTTTTATCTTCCCGTCCAGTTGATCGAGGAAGAGCTGTTTGAGGATTCTCTCGAACTTGGGGCCGGGCTCCAGGCCCAAGGTCTGGAGTTCCGCGCGCGGCAGCTTGGCTTGCGCGAGGGGATACTTGAACAGGTAGTTCTTCACGCGAGTCTGGACTTTTGCCTGGCGGTAGCTGACAAGCAGGAAAAGCAAGAGGGGTAGGGGCTGGCCGGAAAGCAAGGTGTAAACCTGGCTGGGCAAAGCGTCCTTGGGACTTGCCAGCACCCGTGCGAGCTTGCGGGCTGCTCCCTCCAGACCCAGCGCCAGCTTGATGGATTTGCGGTCGGCGATGATTTTCCCGGCCAAGCGATTCTTCTGGCTCCCGTTGAGCCTGCCGACCAAGCAATGGAAATTGAGCAAAGAGGCGTCGGCCCCGGCGACCGCGTGAGCGATGGAGCGAATCCTGGCGAACTGCTCATAGGGCAGCTTCGCTGCCGCGAGCTTCCGGTCCAGGCCAGCTAACAAGCCGCGCGTGGCCAGCAGCTTCAATACGCGTCCAGGGTTCTCCTCCTCAAGGATGGCGCGTAACTCCCGGCCCTGCTGTTCGGGGTCCAGGCGCTCGGCGGCGTGATTCTCGAGCGCTGTCTCCAACCAAGTTTGAGTGCGCTCCTCAGACTGGAAACCGAGGCGCAACCCCAGGCGGAGGAGGCGATAGATGCGCGAGGGGTCTTCGAGGAAACTCCGGCTGTGCAGGGCGCGCAGCTCGTGTTTCTCGATGTCGGCCGCGCCGTTGGTAGGGTCAAGCAGCAGGCCGCGGGAGTTAGGGTGTAGCGAGACCGCCATGGCGTTCGCAGAGAAGTCGCGTCGCTTCAGGTCCTCGAAAATGGCGGCTGGCAGGATCTCGGGACGGCGACCGGGCTTCGCATAGACCTCGTTGCGGGTCATGGCGATTTCGGCTCGGACCCCGTTGTTGAAGCTGACTTCCGCCGAGTTCACCCGGGTGTTCAGCCGCAGGTGCGCGGTGCCGAACGCCGCCAACTCGCCGCCGGAAGGGCGTTTCGCGTCCAAGTGCCGGAGAATCTTTTGCGGGTTGCCTTCGAGGGCGAAATCCAGATCGCGGATCACCTGCTGGCCATAAGTCAGGTCGCGGACCGCGCCGCCCACAAGGTACAGGTTCATTCCCTGAGAGTGCGCAATGCGTGCCAGATGCGTGAGAACCTGGAATTGCTGAGGGGAAAGCCGGCTTTCCATCAGGAAGTTGTAGTCGCTCATAGGTCCCCGGCGTTGAGTTTGTCTCCGGCCCGAAGCACGGCGTCAGGCTCTTGGGTGATGTTCGTGATAGACCTGCTTCAAACGCTCCTTCAGAACATGCGTGTAGATCTGCGTGGTCGAGATATCGCTGTGGCCCAGCATCAACTGTATGGAACGCAGGTCCGCACCGCGCTCCAGCAGATGTGTGGCGAAGGAATGCCGCAGCACGTGCGGAGTGAGCGGCGTGGCAATGCCTGCGGCCCGACCGTAGGCACGCAGGAGCTTCCAAAATCCCACCCGCGAAAGCCGCCCCCCGCGCTGGTTGAGGAACAGGAAGGGAGCTTTGGCACTCTTCGCGAGTGTCGGTCGGCCGCGCTCGACGTAGGCCTCCACAGCGCGCAGCGCCGACTTCCCTACCGGAATCAGCCGTTCCTTGCTTCCCTTCCCGCGGCAGCGAACCAGCCCCAGGTTAATCTCGAAGTCTTCCCAGCACAGATGAACTAGTTCCGAGACGCGCATCCCGGTGGCATACAACAGCTCCAGCAGCGCCTTGTCCCGCAGGCCGGCGGGACTGGCCGGGTCAGGTTGCTGAAGCAGCGCGTCCACCTCGCCCACCGTCAGGTATTTGGGCAGACTGCGGCCGATGCGGGGGGCATCGATCTCCGCGGTGGGGTCGCTCCGGATATTTCCTTCCTTCAGCAAGAAGCGGAACAGATTCCGGAGCGAGACCAGATGCCTGGCCACCGAGCGCGCCTTCAGCTCCCGGTCGTGCAGAGTCTTCAAATACTCCCGGAGGTCCTCGCGTCGGATCACCCCTAGTTGCCGGTGCTCGCGACGGAGGAAAGTGATGAACTCAACAAGGTCCCGCCGGTAGCTGGCAACGGTGTTCGCGGCCAGCCCTTTTTCCACGCGGATGTAGCTCAGGAAAGAGTCGAGTTCCGGCGCGATTGGGGCTGCGGCGGAGGAACCGTTCCTGCTCACGCGCGCACTCGACGTGCGGGGTCCGCTAGGGGCAGCCCGCTTGCTTTCCGCATCTGGGGCAGAGAGCGTCTGCCCCGCTTTCATTTCGTCAGCCATCGATAGTTTCTGCAAAACGATGCTGAACAAGCTGGGGGCGACGAGACTCGGACATTTTCGCGGCCTTTGCCAATGCCAGCCCCGAAACGCCGACACTTGTCCCACGACGCGAAACTAAGTACTGATTTTCCAGCATGTTACGATGATCTCTCAAGTGCGGCGCTCCGCTGTGGTCGCCGAATCACCTGACGGGCGCAACTGCGAACCCATACTAGCACAAGGTAGTTTCTGCCGCCAAGCTACATTTAGGCAATACCTTAGCCCGAGGGCGGTTGCTGGGTGGTCAAGCCCGACCCTTCCTCGATCCGACGGTCATCTTCTGCCCTCTTGAGCCCTACGTGGACAAGGAATACGTGGCTCGTGATAGCTTCCCCGTTGTCAACAAGTTAGAAGCCTCTGACCGGAATGGTGACAATGAAGACCGTACTCTCGAGGCCGCAAGGCTAGCCTACGCGTGGGTGAGCTTTGAATCGGAGGTCAGATCAGCCCAGGCACTACGGTTCGGCCTGGGGGATGGGTGGCAATTCCATCCGCTGGTGGATCGCGTACAGGACAAGCTCCAGCCGGTCCGAAACCCCAACTTTGTCGTAGATGGTGCGTAAGTAGTTCTTCACAGTTTGCTCGGTGATGCGGAGGCGAAGGGCGATCTGGCGGTTGCGCCAGCCTTGTAACAGGCAGGCGATAATGGACATCTCGCGACGGGTCAGCGTGTCCGCGGGCCGGAGCGGGGCGGCGGGCACGCCTTTCAGCGGGCTGGTTACGTGAGCAGAACGCTGCTCTGGCAGCCACAACTCGTTCCGCATGACTTTGCGTGCCCCCTTCACAAACAGAGTCGGGTTCACAGACTTCAGGATGACCCCGGCGGCTCCGGCCTCCACATATCGAGCGGTGTCTTCAGCGGCTAGCGCTGAGGCAGTAATGATGATCCTACCGCCCGCCCAAGCCCGTCGCAGGCGGGAAATGAAGTCTCCGGGATCACGTCCTAGCATTTCTGCCTGTACGAAGAGCAAGTCCGGCTTGAATTTCTTCGCCAACCCGGGTACCTGAGTAGCCTTGTCGGCTTGGGCCACGACGCGCAGGTCGTCTTCCACGCCGAGAACCTTCTTCAGGCCGATGCGGAATATCGCTTCCAGGTCTGCAACCAGAACCCGAATTCTTCTTTTGGTCGTGTTTGCGGTTCCCATGACACGCACCCGGGGTCGCTCGCCGGCACCACGTCAACAACGCCCTGGCGACGAGACGCCAGCTTTTCGCAAATCTGCGACCCTGATGGTTCTTGGGGGACTATACCAGCCGGTGTCTTCGCGGACTATGGGAAACTGTGCCCTGAGAACTAGCGGGCCCCCGCAGACACACGGCTCATACGAGCCGCCGTGCAGGGCGGAACTGATAATCATCGATGATGGCCCCCATGCCCGCTTGTTTCGGAGGGTGGCTGACCACTCGTCCCCGACAGCAGAGCTGCAGTGGGATTTTGGTGATCTCTACAGGCAAGCTTATCGTGATGGTGACAGGAGTGTGACTGCGCAATCGGACGGGCGAGGATAGAAACATGCCGTTGGCGCTGATACACGCCGTCTTCCCGTGGACCTGTCGAGGCTCTCCCGCTCGACTCTTCCACTGGACTTCCGCCGGGAGTTCCAAAGGAATCCGCATGCCTGCGCGTAGGTAATTCATGCTTGCTGTGACCTCATTCTTCCCGGCAACTCTGCCGCCGACACATTAACTCTATTCTGCCACCGGTGCAAGCCTTCGTCGGGGAGGAACTCCACGTAGGCTGGGCAAGGGGGAAGAAAAGGGAGCGGGGTGAGGGATGGCGTACTGCCTTTCGTCCAGGATAACCCCCGCTCCCCTACTGTGACAGCCACACGTTGAGCCGCCACCCCTGCTCAGACAACTGGACTTTCTGTGGTATCGTGCGACGGGGCGGGATGCATGGTCATCTTCTCCGCCCCGTCGCCCCACTCCATGCCACCTCCCGTGAGGCCCAGGAAATGCCTCTTCTTACGTGAAAGTTTCATCTGCGGGCTGCTCCTGAGGCAAGGTCACGAAGGTACTGTTACCCTTGTACCAGGCGTTGCCTTCCTGCATCCTCCACTGTTAGGCTTGCGGGGAGGTGGCGGAGGGGTTCCCGCTGCGGCAGTCGGCTGTACCAGGCGCGTGGAAGCAGGCCTTAGCGTGGAGCTCCAGAAAGGACTTGAGACACCATGAAGCTGGGCGAACTGGCGGTACGTCTCGGGAGCACGCTGGAGGGGCCGAGTGACCTGGAAATTTCTGGGGTTGCCGGAATGGATGATGCTTCGCCAACCGAGCTGACATTCCTCTCCAACCCAAAATACCATCGTAAGCTCAAGACCACACGCGCCGCGGCGATTATCGTCGGCCCGGGCGTCGAGGTGCCGGCGCGCCCGGTCTTGCGGGCGGAAAACCCCTACCTCACCTTCGCGAAGGCTCTGGAGATCTTTTCCCCGCCGCATCGCCCGCCCGCCGGCATCCATCCGACGGCCGTCCTCGCGCCCGATGTGAAGCTGGGCCGCAATCCCTCCGTTGGCCCCTATGTGGTGATTGAAGAAGGCGCCGAGCTGGGTGATGACTGCGTGCTGAAGAGTTTCGTCATGATCTACCGCCACGCAAAGATCGGCCACCGCTTCTTTGCTCACTCGCACGCCGTGGTCCGGGAAAACGTGCGGATCGGAGATGACGTCATTCTCCAGAACGGGGTCGTGGTGGGAGGTGATGGCTTCGGCTTCGCCCGACAGGCCGATGGTTCCTACTACAAGATTGTGCAGTCGGGAACCGTGGTCATCGAGGACGCCGTGGAGGTGCAGGCCAATGCCTGTATCGACCGCGCGGCCGTGGGAGAGACCCGCCTGCGGCGGGGCGTCAAAGTGGATAACCTGGTGCAGGTCGGCCATGCCTGCGATATTGGGCAGAACTCGCTGCTGTGCGGGCAAGCGGGCTTGGCGGGGAGCTGCAAGCTCGGGCGCAACGTGGTCCTCGCAGGCCAGGTGGGTGTGGCCGGACACTTGACCATCGGCGACGATGTCATTGCCACCGCGCAGTCGGGCATCCCGTCGGACGTCGAGCCAAACCACACCATCTCTGGCTACCCGGCCATCGATAATGCTCTCTGGCTGAAGTGTTCTGCCATCTATGCGCGCTTGCCGGAGATCTACGCGGCCTTCAAGAAGGTTCGCGACCACCTGCGCAAGATGGGAGTGGAGCTATAGCCGGTAAAGAATGGGGGACAGGGGCTATGGGCTGGGGGTTGGGGAGTGACACTTCCTACGTCGCGTATCCCCTATGCCCCGTTCCCAAAGGTTGCTCATCCTCTGCCAGGCCCGAAAGGACGGCCTGCCGAACGCGCTCCATCAGTTGACTGCGGTTCGCCGGCACGTAGCCTGCCGTGGGAACGGCGTCGTGGACAGTAATCCGCACCAGCCCAGGGCGAATCGCGAATCTGCCTTTCTGCATAATCCTGCTGCTTCCCGACAGGGAAATGGGGATGATGGGTACTTGAGCCTTCATGGCCATCACAAAGGCGCCCTTCTTGAAGGGCTGGAGTCGGCCGTCCCGACTGCGCGTGCCCTCGGGAAACACCATGAAGGAATGGCCGGCGGCCAGTGACTTGGCCCCTTCCTCGATGGCTTCCATGGCACGCTCGCGGTGCTTTCGATCCACGGGAATGAATCCGGCCAGCAGCATGGCTCGTCCCAGCAGCGGGATCCGAAAAAACTCCTTCTTCACCAGCACCCGCACCTGGGGAAGGATGGAAATCACCGCTGGCGGGTCGCAATTGCTCTGATGGTTAGGCATGAAAACGACCGCCTGGCCGGTAGGAATCTTTTCGCGTCCCTGGACTTCCAGCCGAACCCCAGCCAGCCACAGAGCAAACCGGCATCCCCAGGCACCCACGCGGTAAAGCAAAATGGCGTTGCCCGTAAGATACGCACAGAGCAATAGAGGAGGCCCAAGCAGAAGCAGGTACACAAACGTGAGGGAGATGACAAAGAAGGCGCGGATCATGGCCTGGCTGCCGTTGACGTGGTGGTTCCCTCCAGCCACCCCTGGCGAATGCGCCGCTGTTCCGGGCTGGCGTCTTTTACCTCTTCCACGCGATAACTAACCCGACGTTTCACCTCCAGCGGGAATTCGAGGGGGAATTCCCGCCTTCCTCGCCGCACCCGGAAATGGACCGTGCGGCCCGGCTTCATTCCGGCGAGCTGGT
>Ga0315309_1001397_pt1 | contig 14463 bp, 17 predicted proteins | sample TDP4_MG_FD_203080 | JGI IMG/M metagenome (GOLD analysis project Ga0315309, IMG submission 203080) | Freshwater sediment microbial communities from Lake Towuti, South Sulawesi, Indonesia - TDP4 | ecosystem: Environmental > Aquatic > Freshwater > Lake > Sediment | place: Indonesia: South Sulawesi... | reverse complement strand
GCATTCTGCTTCAAGGACCTCCAGGGTGCGGAAAAACCTTGCTGGCAAGGGCTGTGGCCACCGAAAGCGAGGCAAACTTCATCACAATAAAGGGTCCGGAAGTCTTTTCCAAGTGGGTTGGCGAATCAGAGAAGGCTATTCGAGAGGTGTTTAGGAAGGCAAGGATGGCTGCTCCAACTGTTATTTTCTTCGACGAGTTTGACTCCCTCGTGCCCAGAAGGGGAATGGGTTATGCTGACAGCGGAGTCACAGAACGCGTCATCAGTCAACTCTTAACAGAGATAGATGGAATAATCACTTTAGAGGATGTGGTTGTCATCGCTGCAACGAACAGACCTGACATAGTGGACCCCGCCGTTCTTCGACCAGGAAGATTCGATCGGTTGATTTATGTTCCAGAGCCAGACCAGAAGGCTAGGCTGCAAATCTTTAAAATTTACACTAAAGACATGCCTTTGGCAAAAGATGTAGACTTATCCCAGTTGGCCACCATGACGGAGAACTATTCTGGAGCTGACATCGAAGCATTTTGCAGAGAAGCTGCACTGAATGCCTTAAGGAGGGACATAAAATCCAAAGAAGTTAGCCTCGATGATTTCAAAAAAACCCTAGAAAAAGTTGGACCAACCATAACGCCGGACATGGAGACATGGTATAAGAGCTTCATGAAGCAAGTTCGGCAACTAAAGAAGCCCACAACACCAGTGGCGTAGGCTTGTGCCCTTAGGAGCGAAAAAATGTCTACAAAAACATGGAAACCTCATCCTCTCTATACGATGATAGTGGAAATTCTGGAGAGAAAGGGCCCTTTGACTGATGTCGAGTTATACGACTTGTTGAAAGAGAGTTATGAAAGCCTAGGGTTTGGAAACCTGAACAAGACATTGATGAGAATGGAAATTGAAGGCAAAATCTATGTCTCAGCCCTCACCAGAGGAAAAAGAAGGGTTGAATTAATCGAAAGAAAAGAAAGTTAAGAATCGCCTTCAGCCTTTGTAGGAATCAACCTTTAATCCTTTAACATAGTGGTGCAAAACTTTGGGCGTAAATTTGAGAGAACTGGTGCCAAAAACAAAGGTTGACCTTAAAAGTTTGGGCGGAAAGTCCATAGCCATCGACGCTTACAACGCTCTTTACCAATTTCTCGCCATCATCCGTCAACCAGATGGAACGCCTCTGAAGGACAGTGCTGGCAATATAACTAGCCACCTAAGCGGCTTATTCTATCGAACGGCCAACCTCCTTGAGATGGACATCAAAGTTGTCTACGTTTTTGATGGGGTTCCGCCAGCTCTCAAAGAGGTGGAAATCAAACGCCGAGTTAAAGTGAAGGAAGAAGCTCTAATCAAGTATGAGCGGGCGTTGCAAGAAGGTAGGATGGAAGAGGCCCGAAGCTACGCCCAAATGACCTCAAGGCTCAAAGACTACATGGCAGAAGACTCAAAGCGCCTCCTCGCCCAGATGGGTGTGCCATGGGTTCAAGCACCATCTGAAGGTGAGGCCCAAGCAGCCTACCTAGCAAGAAAGGGCGACACCAGCTACTGCGCCAGCCAAGACTACGACAGCCTCCTTTTCGGCGCACCAACGCTCATGAGAAACGTAACGATAAGCGGAAGAAGGAAACTCCCAAGAAAATCTGTCTACGTGGAGGTCATCCCTGAAGTTATAGAACTAGATCAAGTTCTCAAAGAGTTGAACATCACCCGTGAACAACTCGTAGACATCGGCATCTTGGTGGGAACAGACTTTAACCCTGAAGGCGTGAAAGGGATGGGACCAAAAACCGCCCTTAAACTAATAAAACAACACGGAAGCCTCGAGAAACTACTACCTACGCTGAAAGAGGCAGGGTTCCCAGTTGAACCCCAAAGAATACGGGACATCTTTCTTAACCCAAAGGTTACAGACAATTACAGATTGACTTGGAAAGAACCAGACATCGAAGGCACAGTAAACTTTCTATGCCGCGAAAGAGACTTCTCCGAAGAAAGGGTGCGAAAAGCCCTCAAAAAAATGGCTGAAGGCCTAAGAAAGGCTAAGGGAAAAGTAACCCTTGAAACATGGTTCGGCACTTGATTAACAAGTTATAGTTTAAATCCGTGTTTTCCAATCAGAGGCACAAAAGCGACTCCACCCAAATTTTCTTCATAGATTTTTTCGTCTTTTCTTCTAACTCGCACCAGAGTTTGGTAGAGGTGGATGCCCCCAACTGGAATAACCAAAATTCCTCCGTTTTTCAACTGCTCAATCAATGACTTGGGAATATCTGGAGCGGCCGCTGTGACTAAGATGCGGTCGTATGGAGCCTCTTCTGGACATCCCAAGGAGCCGTCTCCACAAATCACGGTGATTCGATCCCCATACCCTGCCTTCTCGATGTTTTTTCTCGCAAACTCGGCCAATTCAGGAACCCTTTCCACAGTATAAACACGCCCCCACTCTTCTTTTGGCGCATCAGTTGGAGCCACAATCTCAGCTATAGTGGAGGCATGCCAACCTGAACCAGCACCTATCTCTAAGACCCTGTGTCCCACTTCCAATTCGAGGGCTTCATCCATTATGGATACCATGTTTCGCCCAGTTAACCGCCTTGGATTAACTGAGAGGCGCGGAAATGGTTTGCCCAAACCCTATAGGAAGTGGAGAATCCACCGCCGCGTGAGTCTTCATCCCTTCTGGAAGAAAGGGGTCACGGGGAACTCGACGCAGCGCCCTAATAACCCTAGGCGACCGAAGGAGGCCCTCTTCAATCAATCTTTGAATTAGCCCTTCCCAAGCTTGCTTCTCCATCTTTCATCCACAATAATAACTGTGAACGTATGCCTTAAGACTTTACGATCTAATCAAACCGATCGTTACGATTCAAATTGCCGTTTGGCTGCGCGTGCGACTTGATTTTAAGCAACTCCACTTTCGTCTTGGCGATTCGGAGCGTACCAAATTTTTTGACGCAGGCATAACGATTCCCTCCAGAGGATTACCAAAAGTTTCTGATTTTCCTTCCAAGAACAATTTGCCCACCAATGCGCAAGTAACAGCGTCCAGTTCATGACCGGTCGTTCTTTCCAATAACCCTTCAACCCCCAGGTTTCGCAATCCATTTCTGAGCCTCTCCAATCCATCCTGTTTCCTTGGAATCCCCCAAAAATCCTGAGCACCCCCAGGATAAACTTCGATAACTTTGTAACCCTTATTTCCTAGTAATTTTCTCAACTTGATACCTCTCTTAGTTAACATCCTCATCGGACCGAGAGTGATAGGGAAGAATTTTATCCGTCTTTTTAACAATTCTCTGTCGCACTCTCTTAAGTGGACGTTAGTTCTTTCTTCTATTGATTTTCTTCCAGGAGGCAAGCTCAGAGGCGCGTCAACAGCTATCACTTCGGGTTTGACCTCTTCAATTCGCTGTATGAATTCTTCATCTCTATAAACTAGACAAGTCTCTACTTTCATCCCTTCGAGAACACAGAAACCAGAAGGCCTACTTTCCACTCCTGCTAGGTCCAAACCGACTATCAACATCTTATCAACTCATTCTTTCGCTCAACAAGAGTGTCGGCGCTCTTTTAAAAACAGTTGTTACCCCAATATTCGCTCTCATGCGCGTGCACGTTTCTATTTAACCGTCACTGACTTGGCTAGATTTCTAGGCATGTCTGGGTCACATTTTCTCTCAATTGCCATGTAATAGGCGAAGAGTTGTAACGGGATGACGTATGGGATTGATGACAAAACTTCAGGCAACCCCGTCTCTATCTCGATGTAGTCGTCAGCCAACGACTTAATTTCCTCATCTCCCTTTTCAACTACAACAATTATGGAGGCTCCTCTAGCCTTCATTTCCATGATGTTTCCCACGATGGTTTTGTGTGTGTCGTCTTTTGGACAGATGAAGATGACTGGAAAGCCCGGCTCAATTAGGCTGATGGGTCCATGTTTGCTTTCTCCAGCGGGATAGGCTATGGAGGGAATGTAGGCTATTTCCATGAGTTTCAGTCTACCCTCAAGGGCTACAGCCGAGCTTACCCCTCTTCCCAAAAAGAAGAAGCACTGTTTGTCTCGATATTTCTTAGCGAGCTGTTTCACCTTTTCTTCTTGAGTTTGAATAATCCCTTCAATGATGTCTGGTATTTGTTCAAGCTTTTCTTCAAGGTTCTCAATTTCTACATGGGAAATCTTTCCCCTTTGCTTGGCAAGCCTCAGAGCAAGCTGAGAAAGCACGGAAAGTTGAGAGGTAAAGGTTTTCGTGGCCGCAACCCCTATCTCCGGCCCTGACTGTTGACAGATGTAAACGCGGGCAACACGGGTTAGGGTGGATCCGACAACATTTGTAAGCCCCAGAACCGTGGCGGCACGCAGCCTCGCACATTCAACTGCCGCCAAGGTGTCAGCAGTCTCTCCAGACTGGCTGACAACAAGAAGGGTGCTGTCAATGTTTACAGATTTCCCATGCTGTTCGACAAATTCCGATGCAATGACAGGATGGGTTGCCAAAAGCGCCAGTTTGGAGAACATGTAGGACGCTGCGAGGCAAGCGTGATAAGAGGTTCCGCAGGCCACTAAGAAAACTTCTCCAGCCCGATCAAGGAAGGTGGTCATTAACTCTAAAAATTGATCCTGTAATCTAAGGGTGTTTTTTAGGGACAAAGGTTGCTCATAAATCTCCTTTAACATAAAATGAGGATAACCTTGTTTTTCAGCCATTTCAGGGGACCAATCGATGATCTCAGGTTCTCTGGTAACTTGCGTCCAATCAAGAATCTTCCGGATTTCGTATCCTTCATCACTCAGAACAACAATTTCTCCATCATGAACGATAACGGACCTGTTCGTCATCGAGAGAAAGGCCGGAATGTCGGATGCACAGTAAACGGCATCTTCAGCGATTCCAACAACAAGGGGACTTTCTTTTCGGGCACAAACAATCTTATCAGGTTCTTTAACTGAAACAACAGCGATGGCGTAGGAGCCATCCAACCGCTTCACAGTCTCGCGTACTGCCTCGACGAGAGCCGAGCCTTCCCTCAATTTTTCTTCAATGAGATGAGAAATAACTTCAGTGTCGGTTTTTGACCGAAAGGTGTGGCCACGCTCTTCAAGCTCCATCTTGAGCTCCACAAAGTTTTCGATGATCCCGTTGTGAACGACAGCAATTTGTTCACCGCAATCAGTGTGGGGATGAGCGTTCACTTGGTAGGGAGCCCCATGAGTTGCCCATCTTGTGTGACCTATTCCAATTCGGCCGGGAAGATCGTCGAGGTTGTGTAACGCGTGAACCTCATCAATTTTCCCTTTATCTTTTTTGATAAACAACTTATACTCATGAAAAGTTGCTGTTCCTACAGAGTCGTAGCCTCTGTACTCAAGCTTCTTTAGGGCGGCATGGATTATGGGCGCCGCCTTGCCATTTTTAAGGATGCAGCCAAATATCCCGCACACCGTTGACTCCCCAAATTTCCTCGCTTATTATTGACTCTATACCAAATCTCCTTTGTTCAAGCTTATTTAGTCTAAAAAGGCTTCTATAAGCATTTTTAGGAAAACGGTTTTAAAGTTAAAAGAAGAATCGTAAAGGTTTTCAAGGCTTTTAGGTTCTTTGAGGATGTACCGTTAAAAGATGTTTTATAACGGTTTCATATTGTTCCAAAAAGCTTCCGTTTCCGTGTCATGTTTACCACAAAAAATATGAATTCTAAGATCAACTATGAGAGAAGGAGAGCAGTTTGGTTCTTGAAGATTTCCTGTTTCCTGGAGAAACTATAGTATTTCAGAGTGGAAAGGTTGAAACCCTTAACGATCGCTTTATTTTTTACATAACGGATCAGAGAATACTGCTTTACAGACGTAGAGGAGTTGTCTTCAAGAAGGACAGGGTAATCACCGAAAGAATAGAGGACCTTCGAACGTTGCATTACGATGAGAGAGGGATAGTGAAAAAGAAAGGTATTTTACGTATTGAGACCTTGAGCAAGAAAATGGAGCCGATCGAGGGAAAAGTATCAGACATAAAGGCTATCTGGCAAGAGCTGCAAAAATACATCAAAAAAGAATTGTAGAGCTTGTCGACTCTAAGTTAATTGAAATGTTTTACCTAGTCACCAGAACATGGTTAATGGATAACGATCATTTCTTTTTGAATCCGATAATGATTCCAATGATGAGGCTACCTACAAAGGGTAAATGAGCCAGGAGAGGAGTGAATAAACCTAGTGCTGGATTAATGGCGTTAATAAATTTTGACACAGTCTCAGCTAATCCACCGTAATCTATGCCGATCACATTTGTATACGCCAAAAATATGAGAGAAAAGACAACTATTCCAAGAATCAACGCAACTTTAACAACTTTCCTAATGGCGTATCCTATGAGAAATCCACCAATCCCACCTATGCATAGTTGGAAAAGGATGGGGGCGAAGGCTTCACTCACTACCAGATTCACCCTACAACCTGCTGAGAAACACCTTTCTTTTTGATTAGACTTTACGTAATTAATAAAACTAACCATTAATCAAGCCCTATAAAGCTGTCTATGGCAATGGTTTTCTGAATCCAGAATCAATATTATTTCTTCTTAATACATAAATTAGAAACGCAAATACTTCTCTTTTGGAATGGCTTCCTTAACCTTCCAATGATAAAGTTGGTTCGGTGCGTCTATGTCCCTTAAACTTGAGGATGTCATGGTTGAAGACGTTATAACGGTGGAAGAGGAGACAACCGTGAAGAAAGCGGTGGAACTCATGAACAAACATGAGATAGGATGTCTAATCGTATTGAAGAGGGGAAAGCCTGCTGGAATAGTGACTGAAAGAGATATGCTAAACAGAATTTTACTTAAGTCCAAAGACCCAGAAAAAATCAAGGTTAGCCAGATAATGTCCAAGCCCCTTATAGTCGGGAAGCCTCAAATGGACATAGAAGACGCCGTGAAATTAATGTTCAAAAGAAATATCAAGAAACTTCCAGTGACCGACAATGGCCATCTCATCGGTTTAGTAACCTTAACAGACCTCGTTCGGTCTGAACAGATTATCAAAATGCTAAAGAAACTTCCAGCCGAAGAAACTCCGAAGCGAATGAGGAAAGTTGTAGATTATTTCAACCGCATCATCTCAATTTCATACGAATGAGGCATGTCATAAAGGTTAAAACGTTATGCAGTCAACCGTTAAAAAAATGTTTATAAAGGAACTGCCCTTAGTTGCAACCATGAAGAAAAAGCTGTTGCTCAGCGGCGAAAGAAGACAATACATGGTGAAAGACATAGTCGTTTTTGACGATCCCGAAAGACTCAAAGCTGCCTTAAACAAACTCAGCTGGAGAATTCTTCAACTCCTTAGCGAAAAAGAAATGTACCCCATGGAAGTTGCGAAGAAACTAGGGGTGCACGAACAGAAAGTATATTATCACATCAGAAAGCTGACGAAAGTCGGTGTAGTAAATGTTGTTAGGGAGGAAGAAAAGAAGGGAGCCGTCGCAAAATACTACAAAGCCTCTTTTCCCGCCCTAGGAGTTGAGCTTCCCTTTGGTTACCAAAAGATCAAGAACTTCTCAGTTCCCGGCATGGATGATAAAATGAAACGGTTCCTCAGCCTCTTTCTAAAGGAAGACGGCGCTTTCGATGGAAAAATTGTAGTGGGTAGCCCTGATCCTCACGGTCCCTTTAAGGCTAGAGCCAGAGACGGCCACTATGCCTCATACTTGACCCTCTTCCTCGGTCAATTCGTCGACTTACCAGAGGACTTCCCGATAAAGCTGGATGTTGACGTAAAGGCTGAGAAGGAAGAAGATAGCAACTTAATTTTGGTGGGCGGACCAGGAACCAACCTTATCACTCAAGAAGTCAACGAGTTTTTGCCAATACGCTTCAACATGATGCCCTCTAACCACGGATTCCTTCTAGGCGGGCTGGTTTCTGAAAAAACCAAAAACGTCTACACCGCCGATACCATAGGTGTAATGGCAAGAATCCCTAATCCTTGGAACAAGGAAAAAAGGATAATTGTTCTGGCTGGCAACAAGGCTGTTGGAACCAAGGCCTGCGTGTTAGCCCTAGCAAAATTCTGGAAAGAAGCTCTAAAGAATTTCAGCGGTGAAGAAAAATTCGCGGCGTTAATTCAAGGATTCGACCTAGACGGAGATGGAAAAGTAGACTCTATAGAAGTTCTTGAATAGTTTCCGGATGAGAGAAACTGCAATAAGATAAACAACAAATACTCACGCTGACCGATCATGGAACCTGTAACTACCGTTATTTTTGCCCGTGGACACGAGAACGTTCAAGCAACCCATAAAACGACGTTCGAGATCACGAAAGAGCCAATTCTTACTAAGCGTGGCGATTGCATAATCGCCGTGGAGGCAACGAAGGGTGCAGCTAATTTGCCTCTCAAATTTAAGGAAAAAGCGAGAAAAAAGGGCGCACAAATAACGATAACAATCGAAGCTGGAGAACTGAAGGAAGTGATAAGGGCTAGGGGGAGCCCCCGGTTGTTTTTTACCCATCCCACGGATTTGGTAGTAAGAAAAAGTGATTACGTTTGTAGTCGAACATTGGCAGTAAGGGCAGATAAGGCTGCAGATGACCTTCCAAGAAAGCTTATTGAAAAAATGCGGGATCCTAGCCAAAGGATCAGAATAACGCTAGCTGTGGAAAACTATTGAATTTCTGCGTCCACAACCACCTGCCAGGTGAAGGGCGCAGTCTCCCGTACCGCTCTCGCCAACAAGATTTCCTTGACGCTTCGATTAGTTCGACTTATGGCTTCGGTCAATCGAACTTTAGCGGTTTCTAAGGGGTCTGGCGCGTTTGTGAATTCATAATAATGTATAATACCTCCTTCCAACTTAACGGCCTCGCAGGCCACATCGACGTATTCTATCGCCTTTTCAGGCAAGTTCATGATCACTCGATCTGCAACTCCGATCAGTTGTTCTCTGATCACTTGCCTAACATCGCCAAGAATTGGCATGACTTTTCTTTCAACACGGCTCATGGCGATGTTTCTTTTTAAAAGGTCTACAGCATCCGGGTTTACGTCAATGGCATAGACTCGCACCTTTTCATGCTTCTTCGCCATTAAAATGGAGAAGGGTCCGACTCCAGCGAACATATCAACCACCATTTCGCCTTCTCTCACTTGTTCAGCAACTCGGTTGTGTTCATGAGACAGCCTAGGCGAAAAGTAGGCTTTGGCAAGGTCAACATGATACGCGCAACCGTGTTCTCGATGAATAGTAGCCGTTTTTTCAACGCCAGCTACAACCTCGAACTCCCTCAAACGATAAACACCTTTAACGGCGCCGGACTTCGCCAAGACCGTGCTTACTCGCTTGTGCGTCTTCAGTATGGCTTCGCCGATGGTCTTTTTGTGGTCTGCAAGCTCTGGAGGAATCTCGATGATGGCAATGTCTCCAATGAAATCGACGGCGCGGGGGACACTCGCCAAAAGATGAGGGGGCAATTTGTCCTCGAGCATGTCAATGAGTTTGAGGGGATGTTTGGTGCGCGCATGGAATCTGTAAGCTGATATTTCGAATTCTGGAAGACCTCTACCGAGTTCCTTGATGTCTGAGGAAAGTGGTTCACTTTTCAGAGGTATATACAAGTAGTCTTCTATCTGCTCAACTTTCAATTCTCTGTTAATGAGATTAAGCTGTCTAACGAGACGGATGCCTTTTCCACCTAAGTTTTTAGGAACCTTTAGGCAAGGTGCTTCAGACACTTTAACCACAAGATATTCAACACGGCCCATTTTAAATTCGTGACGTTAGGCTACAAAATTTTATGGCGGGCCCGCCGGGAATTGAACCCGGGACCTTCGGGTTAAGAGCCTCAACCTAGTTTCCGTACTAGTCCGCCGCTCTACCTTGCTGAGCTACGGGCCCACTCCAACGATTATCCTTCTTCTTTTGTAGGCATAGCTACCCTAATATCTTTCGTTTCCGAAGTGATAGGTTACTTGGAGTTGAAGATTTTGGGTGAGCTTGTCTTCGTAGGTTTAGGATTGTATGACGAGAAGGACGTTTCCCTCCGTGGACTTGAAGAGGCAAGAAAGGCAGACGTGGTTTTTGCAGAGTTTTACACTAGTCTGATGCCGGGTTTGTCCCTTCAAAAACTTGAGGGACTTATTGGAAGAAACGTCTCTGTGGTTTCGAGACAAACTTTAGAGGAGGAAGAGGGAAAGCCCATTTTGCAGGAAGCAAAGAAGAGAAGGGTCGCCTTTCTCGTTCCAGGAGATCCCTTAATTGCAACAACCCACATGGATTTGAGAATTCGTGCGGAAAAGCAGGGAATTAAAACCCGAGTTATACATGGAGCTTCCATTGTTTCGGCTGTTATGGGGCTTTCAGGCTTGCATAATTACAAGTATGGAAGAAGCGTGACCATTCCATTCCCTGAAAAGGGTTTTGCCTCCGGAACTCCTTACAAGGTGATTTTGGAAAACCGAATAATGGGGCTTCACACTTTGTGTTACTTGGATATAAAAGCTGAGGAGCAGAGATACATGACCATCAAAGAGGGACTACAGTTGCTTTTAGACACGGAAAAACAAAAGAGACGCCACGTAATCACCTTAAGCACTCTATTTTTAGGCGTGGCGAGGGCTGGCTCTGACGATCCCACGGTCAAAGCAGGCTACGTGGGAGACATAATGAACCACGACTTTGGCGATCCTCCCCACACCCTCGTTTTCCCGGCTAGGCTCCATTTCATGGAAGCCGAGGCCCTTATCACTCTAGCAGGGGCGCCTGAGCAGATTAGGGAGACGGTTGAATGACATTAGAAGAAATGGTGTCGAAGTATATTAGCAACACTGAGCGAGTTTTCGGTGAAGTGAAGCTTGTTTCAAGTTCCGCGCATCTAAACGAAGGGAAAATAGAAAGCGTTATGGAAACCGCTAAACGTTATTTGGAAGACGCTAAATATTATCAGAGGAAAAGTAAGCCTGAAACAAGCCTTGCCTCAGTTGCCTATTGCGAGGGATTATTGGATGCCCTACGACTATTGGGAGCCGTGGAGTTTTCATGGTAGGTAAAGCAAAGAAGAAAAAGATTGTTGTGGCTTCAGGCACCTTTGATCTGCTTCATTTGGGTCACGTGAAGTATCTGGAAGAAGCTAAGAAAGCCGGAGGAAAAAACGCGGAGTTGATCGTTATCGTAGCTAGGGACAGCACTGTTGAAAAAAGGAAGGGAAAAAAGCCTGTGATGCCAGAAGACCAACGAAGAGCACTTGTTGAATCTTTGAAGGTAGTGGACGAGGCGATTTTGGGTTTCGAAGATTTCAGCATCGACAAGGTTATTGAAAAGCTAAGACCAGATGTAATAGCCGTAGGACACGACCAAGAGGGCATAGAAAAGGAAGTACGAAAAGCAATAGCGGAAAAGGGACTAAATATTCAGGTTGTGAAAATTGGAATATTTGGAGAGGAGGAGCTAAACAGTTCCTCCAAAATCGTGAGGAAAATCATCGAATCGTTTAGGAGATAAGTCCAAGCTTTGAGATTGCGTCTTATGGTCTTCCGACGATGGTAACGGTACCTACAGAGAACGGTCCTCCCAAGTTATGAGCAAATGCCACCTCTGCGTCCTTTACCTGTAATCCTTCGGCTTTACCCAACACTTGTCTTGTAAGCTCTACTATCATTCTGCATCCTGTGGCGCCTATGGGGTGACCGAAACATTTCAATCCTCCATCTGGATTTACGGGGAAATCGCCGTCTATTGCAGTGACACCATTTTTTATTAAGGCTGCACCTTCACCTGGTTTACATAGTTTCATGTCTTGGTAGTCTAAGAGTTCCGTAATTGTGAAGCAATCATGGACTATACCGAAGTCAATCTCTTTCCGAGGGTCTTTTATTCCAGCCTCTTTGTAGGCCGCTTCTGCAGCCTTTACAGTTGCTGGGAAACTCAAAAAGGTTTCAGTTGGCCTAAACCATGGAAAGAGAGTTTCAACCGCCATACCAGATGCCTTTATCGTTGCATATTCGTCTCCCACGTACTTCTTTGCTATTTCTGGTCTCGTTAAAACTACTGCCGCCGAGCCGTCCGACATAGCGCAACAATCGAAGAGGCCTAGGGGGTAGGCAATCATCGGCGCGTTCATTACCTGATCTATGGTCACTTCTCTTCTGAAATGAGCTTTTGGATGTCTCGCCCCATTAAAGTGATTCTTCACTGCAACTCTCGCAAGGTCTTCTTTCGTCCATCCCCACTCTTTAAATGCTCTGTTTGCAGCCAGCGCAAACATCGCTGGTGCCGAAGCCATAGTTAGCGTTGGATCGGGAAACATGCTTTCAATCCCGGGCAGCCCCCTTGACCCTTGATCCAAGATTTTTTCTACACCACAAGCCAAAACGATGTCGTATACTCCAGAGGCCACCGCATAAGCCGCGTTCCTGACAGCATCCATTCCCGTGGCACAGTAGTTTTCTACCCTAGAAACCGGCTTGCCAAACAATTTAAGAGGGTCGGAAAAACTGGTGCCCGCCACCCCGCTAAAACTGTAAAAGGTGCCGCACCAAATTGCTTCGATGTCTTTCTTTAGGTCGACGTTTGCTTCCTTGCACGCTTCGTATGTTGCTTCTACGAGGAGATCTTCTGCGTCCTTCTCCCATATTTCTCCAAATTTTGTAACTCCGGTGCCTATTATGGCAACTCTATCTTTTATTCCTCCCATTTTTCAACCTCCTTTTTAGGCTCTTACTGGTCTAGCCCTCCAACCATAATGTTTGAAATCCGACTTTTCATTCAATAACCTAAACGTTAGCTCAACTGGCATGTCTATATGCACATCACTGGGTTCGCAATCCATTACCTCGAGGAACATTCTGCATCCGTCTTCTAAGTCAATAACGGCTCTTAGTCCTGGATTGATTCCGTCTCCCTCAGTGTTTCCCGGGCCAATTAGGTAATCCAAAGTATAGGTGAAAATCTTGCCACGTCTTGCCAGCTTTACTTCTTCATAATTATCTCTGGCGCCACATATTATGCAACATCTACTTATGGGATACGATAGTGTTCCGCAATTCTTACATTTCATTCCGTAAAGCGGCAGAATTGATTTTTCATCCCTCCAGTACATGACGTGAGCAACTTTCGACCATTTTGGCCACGCGGTCTCACGAATCCTCCTGAAATCTGCGTATTTTTCATACCTTGGAAGGGTTTTACTCGATCCTACATGTGCGGAGACTCCCCTTCTCTTTCCCCTTATTTCCTCTACCTTATCGGTAGTCTTCACGACAAATGCGTCGCTTCCGTCTCCATAACTTGCGCATAAGATTCTTTCGTTTGGCTTTGCAGTTTCTAAGGCGGAAACCAGTAGTAGTAGGCAATGGGGTGTGCCGGTTATACCAACGTTTAGAAAGAGGGGATCTTGGATTTTTTCCATTTCAACACCGAGCATTTGTGGAGATTGAAGATAAGCTCTTGGATCTGGTGCATAGAAAGCTATCTTAGAAATATCTTGCGGGGCTAAATTGCATTTCTTCATTAATCCCGATATGGCTTCAGGAAGGTTTTTCATAAATCCATACTTCACGTCAAGCTTGGGTTCAAACTCTTTCGGGTAATCATCTACATCTCTTCTCCAAGGACCTGGCACCGCGTCCCTCACTGTATAAAAACCTTCTATTTCTGCGACGCCCCCTTCCCCGATAAGCAGAGCCGCGGCACCATCACCAAATATCTGTTCATAGATAGAAGCCGGCGTTGGAACCCTGCAATCCGCAGATACTACGAGGATTTTTTTCGATGTTCCTGCTTCAATTGCATCCATTGCAGCTTTCACTGCAATTGTTCCGGCTCTTAGAGAATTGGTGAAATCAGAGGTGAGGACATCTTTCCTCATATCGAGGGCAGAGGCAATTAGAGAAGAGGATTGCTTTTCTTTGAAGGGCGAGGTAGTGCTGGAGAAGAATATTCCGTCAATCTCTTTCGGGTTGAGTCCACTTAGACAATCGAATGCCGCTTCTGTAGCCATCGTTAAGCTGTCTTCATCCCATGCTGCAACCGCTCTCTCGCCTGGCATAACAATCGGTATACCCGATGCCTTTGCGATTTCGTCCCTACTTAACCTCCACATTGGAACGTATGCTCCGTAGGATAATATCCCTACCATTAAACTACCACCTTTTTAGGACTTAGAATTCTCAAAATGGTAAATCTCATATATAATGCTTGTTTATTCCTTCTCGTTGCCCTCGTAACACTCACATTTTTCTGCTATTTCTTCCAAACAGGAGAAAGCGCGAAGGTTAAAGCAGGTTCCCCCTCCGCAACATACATCGTTAAAAGAGAATGCGGATGTTGGGAGGCGTCCCTTCTTCTCACAAAAATCGAAACTTGTTCTACCCCTATCTTCCTCCTCCGACATGGAGTAGTGTTTACATTTTATACAACTCTTCATTTCTTTGTTCCCCCTTCACGGCGTCAACAACTACGCTGTCCCTCAATA
>Ga0315309_1001396_pt1 | contig 14465 bp, 13 predicted proteins | sample TDP4_MG_FD_203080 | JGI IMG/M metagenome (GOLD analysis project Ga0315309, IMG submission 203080) | Freshwater sediment microbial communities from Lake Towuti, South Sulawesi, Indonesia - TDP4 | ecosystem: Environmental > Aquatic > Freshwater > Lake > Sediment | place: Indonesia: South Sulawesi... | reverse complement strand
AGATCAGTCGATAGGACTCGTTCTTCGTGATTGAATATGAACAGCGAAAGGCTCCTACTTATGACGCCTGGACCAACGGAAGTCTCGGGCCGAGTGATCCGCGCCATGATGAGGCCGGCAGTTCATCACAACGATCCCGGCTTTGTCAAGCTCTTCGATGAGACAGAGGAACTCCTCCAGAAGATCTTTCGCACTCAAAATCACGTCGTATTCTTCCCGGGATCAGGGCGAGTCGGAATGGAAGCATCAGTTCTGAGTCTGGTTGAGCCCGGTGACAAAGTGCTGAATGTAATCTCGGGAGTATTCAGTCGGTGGTTCAGGGACATAGTGAAACGGCATGGAGGCAACACCACCGAGCTGAACTTCGACTGGGGAAAACCTATAGAGCCTGACAAGATCGCGCATGCTCTCGAGGCAGATACAGACATCAGGGCGGTGACGGTTGTTCACAGTGAGACATCCACGGGCGCCCTTAACCCAGTCCAAGAGATCGGCAGAATTGTAGAGAGACATCAAGCTGTCCTCATCGTGGACACAATCTCTTCGATGGGAGGAGTAGACATCCCAGCAGATGAATGGAAGATCGACGTTTGTGTCACGGCTCCTCAGAAATGCTTGGGAGGTCTCCTCGGATTATCCATAGTCTCCGTCGGAGAGAAGGCCTGGGAGAAGATGGCGAAGAGAAAAGCAGCCGCAGACAGTTACGCCTTCGATCTCTACAAGTGGAAGCAGTCTTGGTTTCCGAAGGAGACGGGAGGTCTACTCCTGAAAGGGAGAAGGAGCTTCCCGGTGCTTCCTCCTACCCATGTGACCTACGCACTCAATGAAGCCTGCAAAGAAGTCTTAGAGGAAGGACTGGAGAAACGGTTCAGAAGACACAAAATCGCATCGAAGGCGACTTGCGAAGCCCTGAAAGCCATGGTCCTTGAGCTGTATCCAGACGAATCGATAACAACGCCCGGGGTCACGGTGTTCAAGACGCCGCAGGACGTCAACGACTCCAGTGTGAGGAAATCTATGCAGAATGACTTTCAAGTCATGGTCGCTGGAGGCATGGAAGAGCTCTCAGGAAAGACCATCCGAATAGGCCATATGGCAAACACTGCCGAGAGAACGTGTATATTAAGGACTCTCTCTGCTTTGGGGTGCGCCCTGAAGCTGAACGGTCACGAATCCAATGTCGACGCGGGGTTGGATCGGGCCTCGGAGGCCTTCAAAGAGGCCTAGATCCTCTTGTGGTCTCAGCGAGATCATGCATGACATTTTTCAAAGATGGATAGCATCTTCTATACAACTTGAAGAGCTTCTCATACTCCTCATGAACAGCTTGGTCAGGATCGCTCGAGGATTCGATCTTTACCATCTTTGACACACCCTCCTCCATGGTCTTGAAGAGTCCTGTCGCGAGGCCGATGCAAGCCGCCACACCCAGTGCCGAGACTTCACTCTGATTCGAAGTCATTGAGCATCTAATGCCCAACACGTCTCTGACTATGTTCCTCCATAGCCTGCTCTTCGCTCCGCCCCCGCAAAACCTAGCTTCGACTGGAGTAACACCCATTTCAATCAAGATCTCGGAGATATGCCTCAGAGAGAATGCTGCTCCTTCGAGAATCGACCTGTAGAGGTCAATCCACCTAGTCGCCAAGCTCAGGCCAATGAAGGCGCCTCGAGCTCTCGGATCCCAGATGGGAGTTCTCTCGCCTAGCAGATAGGGCAGGAAGATCAAACCTCTGCTTCCGGTCGGAACTTTCTGAGCCATGTCGTCCAGAGCGCTGTAGCTCAGCTCCGCCCCTGTCTTTGCAGGAGTCGAGAACTGATCCACAAACCACTTCAACGCCATGCCGGAGGTGAGGGCGGTCCCTGAATTGAAACACATGTTTGGGATCGCATGACATCTCACAGGAACCCTGCAATCTTCATCGAATAATGCCCTATCCGTCGTGACATCTATTTCAGCCGCGGCCCCCAAGTAGACGGCCGCCATCTTGTCCCTTACAGCTCCTACGCCAACGAGAAGAGCCCCAGTGTCACCTGATCCAACGATGACGGGAGTTCCACTTCTCAGGTCGAGGTCAGCTGCCGCCTTGGCAGTCAGTTCTCCGGCTATCTCAGTGGCTGCCTTTGGTTCCGGCAACATGTCAAGAGGAACTTCGGCCTCCTCGAGGATCTCATGCGACCATGTACGCCTTCTCAAGTCGAAGGCCATAGTAGCTGAGGCGTCTACATAGTCGGTTTGGACGGTCTCAGTCGCTTTGAAGACCAAGTAGTCCTTGGGACATAGGAATTTCTTCGTCTTCTCAAAGGCTCCAGGATCGTTTTCTTTGATCCAAAGCCATTTGGCCAGTGAGGGAATAGGACTTACGGGGTTCCCACTTATCTGGTAAAGACTGCTGGATCCTATTCTGCGTTTGAGGCGTTCTGCTTGGTCCACCGCTCTATTGTCGGAGTACAAGATCATGAGGTTTCGGCACAGATGCCCTTCGCTATCGATTGGAAGAGCACCACCCATGGTGCCGCAGAATCCGATACCAGAGATTTTCTCTCTCTTGATCTTGCTCTGTGCCAAGACCTCTCTCGATGTCTCTCGTGCTGCGTTCCACCATTCTTTCGGGTCCTGCTCTGCATATCCCGGCTCTGTTGAAATAACTGGATACCCTCTGGAAGATTTTGCTAGGATTCTGCCTTTCTCATCGACGAGGGCAGCTTTGCACCCTGTCGTGCCCATATCGAAGGTCAACATGCATGTTGTGCTTCTCATCGAATCACATCGACGTGCGAGGGGCGGGTGCGCTAGAGTTCCTTCAGGGAGCTCCAGATGATTTCAACAGCTTTGTCAATCTCTTCGCTCGTCACAACCAGAGGTGGAGCTATCCTGAGGACGCTGCTCATCCCCTTGCCTCGCACTATGCCTATGATCAGTCCTTTATCCATGCAGAGATCCACCAGGCGTGCCCCTTCATCATCTGCAGGCTCCTTTGTTCTCCTGTCTCTCACCAACTCAACTCCTATGAGTAGCCCCTTGCCTCGTACCTCTCCGACCAGTTTGAAATCCTCTGAAAGTTCGATCAACGACTTGCTCAGATACTCTCCCATCTTGGCAGCTCTTTCCGGTAGATGCTCCTCTTGAACGGCTCGGACAGAAGCTAGAGCGACTGCAGACGGCAACGGATCAGAGAGATGGGAGGTTATATGCAGGAAGCCCTTCGCCTCAATGTCACGGGCTATCGCATCAGTCGTCGTGGTCGCCGCGACAGGGGCGCCAGCGCCGAGTGATTTGGATGTGGCCATGATTTCCGGGACGACATTGAAGGTCTCACAGCCGAACATCTTGCCCAGTCTGCCGTATCCGGTCTGCGCTTCATCTAGTATCAGGAGCATTCCGAGCTCGTCGCACAGTTTCTTGACTTGGACAAAGTAGTCTTCTGGAGGGACAATGACGCCTCCAGCGCTGAGAATTGGCTCGGCGATGAAGGCTGCGAGTGAACCTGTTGTGGAGGCCCTGATCATCTCTTCTCCGAATCTAAGGCAGCCAAAATCACAGTCCGGATACTCCAGACCTGCGGGACACCTGTAGCAGTAGGGTGTTGGGAAAGCGAATACTCCGGGCATTGTAGGGCCAAACCCCTTCCTTCCAAAGGTGAAAGTGGTAGACACAGCCCCAGCGGTCGATCCGTGGAAGCTCTTTGTGAGAGCCGCGATCTCCCACTTACCCGTATGAAGTTTAGCTATTCGATAGGCTACTTCAACGGACTCAGCCCCAGTGTTCAGGATAATTGACTTCCTCAATCCGCGTGGCATTATTTTCGCGAGTTCACGCGCGAGCTCAATCGCCGGGACCGTAGTGAAGAAGCTGTTTGTGTGCATCAGCCTTCCAGACTGCTCTCTGATGGCTTGAACGATCTTGGGGTGACTATGGCCAAGAGCCGCACACATCTGTCCAGAAGTAAAGTCAAGAAACTCATTTCCCTCAACGTCTCGAACCTTACATCCACTCCCCTCGACCAAGACTGGAGTAGGGCGCACTCCGCCAGATTGAATCACAAACTCCCTGTCGAGACGGAGCCAGTCCTCATTGGTGTCCATGGTAAACCCCGATTGGGATACCCGATTCACTATTCTAAGGCTTGCTCTGCCGCCTTGGCGCCTGCTCCAAGTGTGAAGCTGTGGCCGGACTTCTTCATAGCGATCTCGATGGCACAGATGGTGGCCATGATGTCGTTGGCGGTCACGTTTCCCATATGTCCCACACGGAAGATCTTGCCCTCAAAAGGTCCGAAACCTCTAGCTATCACGACGCCTCTTCGAAAGACCTCGGATCTGAAGTCTGCATCATTGAATCCTTGCGGATAGAATACTGTGGTAACCGTCTTCGACGCATAATCCTCATGGGCAACTAATCTGAGCCCGATTGCTTCCATCGCTCTTCGAAAAGCCTTCGCGATCGATGCGTGCCTCGCAAACCGCTTCTCCAAGCCTTCTGACAGGATCATGTTGAGCGACTCGTCAAGTCCGTAGACCAAGTTCACTGGCGGAGTGGCCAGATACTTCATAGGATCTCTCATAACTGGGAGCCAACTCTTCAGATCCCCGTAGAACATTCCGATAGGCTCCTTCCTCTTCTCCAAGTACTCTTCTGCTCTCCTGCTTAGAGAGACGAAGGCGAGGCCCGGCGGAGTCGCCAAACATTTTTGGGTGCAGGTGCAGTTGGCGTCGATTCCCCAATCATCAGTTCGGACCTCCATTCCGCCGAGTGAGGCAACGGTATCTAGGATGAAGTAGGCCCCAGAGTCCATCACGAGTCTACCGATCTCCTCGATCGGTATCGCGACCCCAGTCGAAGTCTCCACGTGAGAAGCTGTGACGGCTTTGTACTTCTTCTCTTCGAGAAGCTTCGCTATCTCTGAGGGTAGAACTGGCTTACCCCATTCGACCTCATGAACATGAGGAAGGCCTTTGTGTCTCTTCACTATCTCGACAAACCTTCCGCTAAAGAACCCGTCTACTAGGCAGAGCACCCTGTCTCCTGTCTCAATCAGGTTTGCCACGCCCATCTCCTGCGCAAGTGTGCCACTACCAGCAATGGCGAAGACGTCGTTCTTGGTCATGAAGACCTTCTTGAGATTCTCGAGTGCATGTTTGAATCTGCTCGAGAATTCGGCGTGAAGGTGCGACTCGGTAGGTTTACTCATAGACCTCAGAACAGCCGGATCAACCATCGTTGGGCCGGGAACCATGAGAAGATCTCGTTCGGACATACATAGCACCATTCAGTGTACGGTTCCTTCGACCGTAAAACTGTTGCTTAGAGATACTTGTTCGGCCCTCTAGGATGCCCTTCAGACCAACTTATCGGCTGTCTTCGAGAATGCTGGGTCTACTCTAATCTGTTTCTTTAACGGCTGTGAGTAGTGAATTTTGACCATTCTCCGCACGCGTTAAATATAGCTTGTTTCTATCTGCCGACGATGGAAACAGAGGAGCTCATCAAATCACTTCCCAAGGCGGAGCAGCATGTTCATATTGTCGGCTCCACTCGGCCCGAGACATTGCTCTGGCTCGCAGAAAAAGGCGGCGTAGAGGTACCTTTCAGGACAACAGAGGATGTCCGTCAATTCTTCCAGTACCGCGATTTTCCCCACTTCATCTCAATCTATAGCATGGTGGTCGACTGCATCGTCAAGGAAGACCAGTTTGAGCGCATCACCTATGAGATGTTGGAGAGCGACGCGAGGAGCAATGTCCGATACGTCGAGGCGAGCTTCTCTGCTCCCGACCACGTCCTAAGGGGTCTAGAATACGACCGGATGCTCGACGCCATCAACAGAGGTATTCAACGTGCCAGACTCGACTTTGGCATAGAATGTAACTTGAGGATAGATCTCGTACGCAATTATGGTCCAGAGACCGGTATGAGGATTCTAGACTGGATTGAGAAGAAGAATGACAACATTGTAGCTATCGACATCGGAGGTAGCGAGGAGCTTTTCCCTCCAAGACCGTATGCTTCCGTGTATCAGAGAGCTCGCGAGATGGGTCTCCGCCTCGTCGCACACGCAGGTGAAGCTGCTGGTGTGGAGAGCGTCTGGGACGCTGTGAAGTACCTCAACGTTGAGCGGATTGGCCATGGCGTTGCGGCCAGAAATGATCCCGGTCTCCTTGAGTATCTGAGAAAGAAGGGCGTGACCATCGAGACATGTCCTATTAGCAACGTAAGGACGGGAGTTGTCGCCTCAATGCGGGAGCATCCAGTCAGAGAGTTCTTCGACCGCGGTCTCCGTGTGACCGTGAATAGTGACGACCCATCGATGTTTGGGACTGACATGAACAATGAATGTCTTCAGATCCATAAGGAACTGGGTTTCACCGTCCCAGAACTCTTCAGGTTGAGCCTTAATGCCGTAGAGTCTTCTTTTCTCCCAGAGGAGAAGAGAATCAGGCTGAGGGAGCAGTTCATGAGGGAATATTCCAGGCTTCTAAACTAGGGCGAGAAATCGACTCTCTGTCAGAGTCGATTGGAGAGTTTGGGAGAAAGGATTGATCCTAATGCACCCAAGCAAATCTATGCTGAGGATAGCGCCGCCACTCACAACTAAGAAGTAGGAACTCGGCAAAGGCATCGACATAATCGATGAGGCGATAGGCGGACGTCACGAAGGGCCTCGTTCCAGATAACATTCTGGAGAGAATGGGTGGTGAAGAAAAAGTTCGATCTAGTCCGGCAGATCCCTAAAGACCATCCTACCCTTTGTTACAAACCTCTCAATGCATATTTCCCCATTGTCTAAATATTCAAGGCGGAAAGGCCTTGCACTCCGCTTGGACGGAAATGGGCCGGAGGCATGACTTTTGAGAAATCTCAGAGACAAGTTTCTCAAGATCGGCGTCATAGCCGACGATCTAACCGGGGCAAATGATACCGGAGTCCAGTTCAGAAAAAGTGGCCTTACCACAATTTGCCTTGTGGGCATCCCAAAGCGCGAGATGCCTCCAGAAGCTGATGCGATCGTTCTAGACACAGAGTCAAGGAATAAGCCGCGAGATGAGGCACGAAGACTGGCAAGCCAAGCAGCAACAGCACTGAAGGATATGGGGGCCAGATTGTTCTATAAGAAGATAGATTCGACCATGCGCGGAAACATCGGAGTCGAGATCGAAGCAATCATGGATGCACTCGGAGTAAACACAACGATTCTGACACCAGCATACCCCGCACGTGGCCGAGTAGTCATGAGAGGCCGCCTTCTCGTCCATGGCGTTCCTCTCGAAGAAACGGAGTATTCAACAGAGATTTCTGCCGGCCCACAAAGCCTACAGACGCTCCTAGGCGCATCGATCACTCGTCCATCCACCCACGTAGACATCGAAACGGTTTTACGGGGTGGCAAGAGGATCGCGAGCGAAATAGCCCAAAAAATCTCTGCCGATGGCGGCATCTTCACCATCGATGCCAGCTCCCGGAGTGATCTGGCAGCGATCGCTTGGGCCGCCCATAAGCTGGGAATGAGATTCATATGTGGTTCGGCTGGCCTCGCCGAAGAGATTCCATACGCATACGGTCTCGTCAAGAGTGTGGGACCTGTTTTGGCGGTGGTCGGAAGCCCCAGCCCGACCTCAATCAAGCAGCTGAATGAAGCGAGTAGAACGCCGAATGTCGCTGCAGTGAATCTAGACGCATCAAAGCTCTTCTTGGGAAAGAAGACCAGTGCAGTGGAAGCCGAACGCGTGACTGACCAACTTGCAAACTACCTGAAAAGGAAAGTCGATTCAGTACTATCGTCAGCAAGATCGGAGGCAGACCTAGATGCCCCTCTGTCCGCTGGTCTGAGGAAAGGCCTTACTGAGACCGAAGTCCGTACAAGAGTCGCGCAGAGTCTATCGAAAATCGTGATAACGGTCATCGAGGAGTCGCCTGTCTCCGGACTCTTTGTCACAGGAGGAGAGACAGCTGTCCATATACTGAAAGCACTGCAAGCCGAAGGCACCGAGATCATCAAAGAGATATCACCCGGCATACCGGTGGTGAAGTTGCAAGGGGGCAAATTCGCTGGTTTGAACGTTGTCACCAAGGCAGGTGGATTCGGCGATGATTATTCGATCGTCGACGCTATTAGATACTTGAGAACTGGAAGCGATCCGAATTGAGTGACTCTCGTCCCCTGATCGCGATAACGATGGGCGACGCGGCGGGAGTGGGGCCGGAAATCATCGTAAAAGCACTCTCCACGCAAGAGATTTTTGACTGTTGCCGGCCGCTGGTAATTGGCGATGCACGAATCATCAGAAAAGCGCTTAGATCCTTCGGCGTTCAAGCGCAATTGAATTTGATTGAAGATCCTGCAAATGGGCTCCATAAGTTAGGGACGTTAGACGTATTCGATCTTCATAATCTGGACCCTGAAACGGTGGCACCGGGTCAAGTCCAAGAACATTGCGGCAGAGCTTCAGTGGAATACGTCCAGAAGGCTGTGGAGTTGGCCCTGTCGAATAAGATCCAAGCGATAGTCACGGCTCCCATAAGCAAAGAAGCGATAAACAAAGCGGGCTACGACTTCGCGGGACACACAGAGCTCTTGGCTCACCTTACCAATTCCAAAGATTACGCAATGCTTCTCGTGGCAAAGAACCTGCGAGTGATCCATGTCACGACCCACACGTCCCTTGCCGAGGCTTGTCACCTCGTTAGGAGGGATCGCGTGGAGAGAGCTATCAGACTGGCCTTCAGGGCGGCACAATCTCTCGGGATCCCAGACCCAAAGATCGGGGTTGCTGCCTTGAATCCTCATTCGGGCGAAGGCGGATTATTTGGTAGAGAAGAAATAGAGGAGATAACCCCTGCAATCGAGTCAGCAAGGAGGGGTGGGATCAGTGTTGAAGGTCCCATCCCGAGTGACACGGTCTTCTATCGGGCTGCCGTGCGGGGCGAGTTCGACTTAGTCGTTGCCATGTATCATGACCAGGGACACATCCCGGTCAAACTCATCGGTTTCGAAAGTGGTGTAAATGTGACGGTGGGATTGCCGATCGTCAGAACGTCTGTGGATCATGGAACCGCCTATCGGAGAGCTTGGAGAGGAACGGCTTCACCTCAAAGTATGATAGAGGCCGTCAAGCTCGCCGCGACGATGACAAAGAAATAAGAACAGAGAGAAATCGTCTATCTACCTTCACCTAACCAGCGATTCTGAAACGGTGGTTGAGACTACTTGGACAGGGTCGAAGTTGTGGGCCTAGGCAGCTGTGCAGTGGATTACATAGCCACTGTCCCGAAGATCCTCTCAGCCGAAGAGAAGATTAACGTCCAGAACTTGGAAATCCATCCCGGAGGGGTTACCGCCAACAATCTCACGCAGATCGCGCGCTTGGGTATGAAAGCCGGTTGGTTCGGCAGGATGGGAGACGACGATAACGGCAAGTTCCTTCTAGAGCAGTTCGAGAAAGATGAAATCGACACAAGCCACGCTACAATTGTGAAAGGCCGACGTTCATCATTCACTTGGATTCCCCTCGATCCGAGAGGATCGAGGGCAATCTACATGTTCCCAAACGTCACGGCCGAAATAACACCCGAAGAGATCGAAGGCCTTCACCGGGACTACATCGAGAATGCTAGGGCTCTCCACACCGAAGCCTCTCAGTTACCACTTAAACCAGTATTGTGTGCCTGCGAGATCGCAAAAGAAGCCGGAGTTACGAGCCTCTTCGACCTCGATGTCGATCCCACCTACTTTGTTGACGTTGCCAAGTTGGGGACAAGAGATGAACTGCTAACCGCAATTCGTCTCGCCGACATCCTTGCGCCTTGCAAGGACGCAGCCAGAGAGATCACAGGAAAATTAGATCCTGTCGAGATGGCTGAGAAACTGCTGTCAATGGGTCCGATGATTGTCGCGATCACTGTTGGCGAGAAAGGATGTGTGCTTGCGACTGTCGACAGGGTTGTCAAGGTCCCTGGCTATAGGGTTAAAGTCGTTGACACCACAGGCGCGGGAGACGCCTTTCACGGCGGACTCAGCTACGGCGTCTTGATGGGATGGGATCTAGAGAAAGTTGGAAGATTCGCTAATGCATGCGCGGCATTGTGTTGCACAAGAATTGGAGCACGAGCTATGTCGAAGCTCGATGAAGTCACGAAGTTCATGGAAGAAAATGAGCTTACCGAGAATTAGGTTCTATTTCAGTTGTTGAAGAACGGCTTTCATCCCTCAAGATCTCCAATTCCCTCCCATACTCGTCCAGCCTGATTCTTCCCAACTTCATCCTTCTGATAGCCTCTCGAACCGGGGTTCGAATTCTGGCGACCCTTCTCCCTTTTTCGATGTTCTTGAGGAGCCCTACCCCCAGGAACTTTCCTTCTTCGTCCGCTAGACCCACGAGAAGTCCTTCAAAGCCTCTGAGACGCAGGAGGATGTCTCCCGATTCCAGTCCACTTGTGGTGCCGTAGAATCTATCCTCGACTTTGACCCAGTCAAACTGGAGGGTTCTGATAGTTGCGTTTCCAATGAACTTGCGATAGACCTGTTCTCTGAGATCCCTTCTATGCTCTCGGTCTCTCTTTTTCACGACGGTTGGAACTTCTAATCTCCGTACGCGCATTCGGTGAGCCTCAAGCGCTTCGATGACGTTGTCCAGCTCGGTCTGAGCTTCGAGTGCACAAATAATGTCCGGCGCTACAACGCATGCAAGCTCGGTTTTGAAGTCCCTAGCCGCTTCTCCGTCGATCCAACCGTCTGTGTTGATGATCTTCATCCCTGGAAGCTGTCTAACGCCATCAAGTATGGTCCTAATGCCCTTGATCACGTCCTCAGCAACGCAGCTCGGACTGGTATCTCCCACAAAGTACATTGATTGAGGGTTGAGTCGGAACAGATCCGTTGTGGGTCTGGTCACTTGACAGTGTGCGATGCTCCCTGGTGGGCCTAGTTCGCTCTGTCCCAAGTCAGCATCTATCATCTGCACCGTGGTTCCCGCTCTGACGGCCCTGTTTGCGATGAATGTCGCGAGGGTGGACTTGCCGGAGTCGATTCCACCCAGATTCATCACAATACTCATCTTTGAGGCTAGGATATCCTCTGCTGCGATTCGCCAAGACTGAGGTATCGATGATCCCAGAATTTTCTCGATCGAAGCGCCCTGTCCTAGCCTTATATCGAGGTCAACGCGTTCGGTCGCCTCTATGGGCAGGAGTTTGCCGCTCCTTATGATTACCCGCTGGCCAGTTTTTAGCAGGGCGCCGACTATCTCAGCAGACCCGTTGCACAGTACCACGGAGGCCGGTCCTATAACCAAAGCGGTCTCTTCAGGGCCGAGCTCATACATTGTTACTACCCCAGAACCCTCCTTCCCTTCCGCAAAGCGATTCGAAACGCTGACTCGACATCTCTGGGGCCAGTCCGGAACGGACTGCGCCCCACAACGCTGGTTCTCTGCTCGTCGACGAGTTCTAGGGAAACGTCGAAAGGAAGTCTCTTCTTGATCTGCCTGATCAATTCGGTCTGCGAAGAATCCGATCCACGACCAATCCTTACGGCTCTGGCTCTCGCCTCGAATCTATCAAGAGTCCCCGACACCTCTTGAACGACTTCTTTCGGCGAAACACATATCCTTGATCGAAGTGTCTTACCGTCTCCGACGGCTACAACACCATAGGTCAGTCCGGGATCTATCCCTATGCTAAGTTTATCGTACGTCTGTTTGCCGGAGGCGAGTCGGATCGCTCTATCCACGGTCTCTTCGGTTCTCCCTTGGTGCGCAAGAATGATGTCGTGCCTTATCAGCCCACTCTCTTCAGGTGATGTAATGACCACGCGTACTTCGGTTGGAATGTCATCCGTCGGCTTTAAGCTGTGAAACTGTAGCCCCCTCTTCTTCAGTTCTGAGACAACCTCAAAGTAGAGTCTGCTGTTGAGCGTGGCGACGGCGATCTCGACCGCCATCCGTGTTCACTCGAAGGCCTGACATACAAGAGGCACAGGATATTAACTGTACTACCGCTATCTACCCTCGTGTCTACTCCGAGGATCTGAGTTTGGACAAGTTCATTCCAACTGGGTGCAGGTCTGTCGACAAAATTCTTGGAGGAGGTGTCGCTCCGAGCAAAGTAACTTTGATCTACGGAGAATTTGGTACCGGGAAAAGCTCCTTCGTGATTCAGTGCGCAGTTCAGATCGGAAAAGATGGCAGAGATACGCTCTATATCGATCCAGACAAATCGTTCTCCGCAACTAGGTTTTCTCAGATTGCAGGTGACGAATCTCGAGAACTTTCGAAACACATCTTTCTCTTGCAGCCGCGCAATTTCACGGAGCTATGCGGGTTGGTCGAGAACCTTGCCGATTACCAAACCAATCAGATGGCGCTGGTGGCCATCGACGGTCTGACTTCACTCTATAGGCTGGGTCTGAGCAACGAGAGGGATGCCTTCCGCTTGAACAGAGACCTCAACAGAATGATGGCGACGCTCAGCGAGTTTGCGGCATCCTCAAGAATGGCGGTCATAGTCACAAGTCAAGTCTCGGAGAAGATCGTGAACGAGAGAGGCCTGAACCGACTTGAACCGGTTGCGCATAGGGTACTTAGGCACTGGGCACGTGTGATACTCAACGTGAAAACGACAAGCCGCACCGGCGTAAGGTCCTGCCATCTCGAGAAGCCTGTTCGCCCCGAATCTGAAGCTCTCGCCTATTTTGCACTTACAGACGAAGGAATCAGCGACCTAACGCCATTGAGCGGCTGAAGCCTTGCAGCTGGCCTTCTTCGGCGGAAACCGTAAATCAAGATGGATCACGATGAAGCTCTATTCCTGAGCAGGCTCTCAACATGACTCGACGCAGAGAATGAGAGATTCGGACTTGAACCGACGCAGTATCCAAGTCTTTGAGTATGCTTCAATCATCTTTGTCATTATTTCCTCCCTCCTCATAGTGGCCACGTTCCTGCTATCCATGCCCCTAGGAATAGCTCTCTTTTACTTCACGGACCAAGGGGCTGAAGTTGCTGGAAGGTACGCGATAGATCTGCCGATATATTTTCTGATTCTGTTCACGGTGAAAATACCATGGTGGGTCGGACTGAATGAGCTGTTCTTGGTCGTTTGGGTCATCTTTGCAGTCTGTTTTGCCGTCGCTTTGAAGGGTCCCTCCAAGGGTGTTGGGCGAGCCGTCCGAGAAGCAATATCTGGAAAGCCTCAAGGTCTCCTTGGCAACCCCCTGATTGCTTTGGCGATATTCGGTTGTTTCTCACTTTTTCTTGTAAATGTGATTCAGGGCGTTCAGGAGAGTCGGGGAATCCCGACCGGGGATATATCTTTCCCGAACGAGTTCGAAGGCTTCCTCTCGGTGTCGTACGCATCTGTCATCGAGGAGATCGGCTTCAGAGTGACCCCGGTCGGCCTATACCTTCTAGCTTACGTGCTTGTGAAGAGAGGCACACAAATGTTCAAGGAGTCCTTCTGGAAAGGCGCGGCAGTTCTTGCCCTGTCTATGGTTCACCCAGAGAGTGCAAAACACAGACTCGGTCTGAAGGTTTTCAGAGATAGTGGCTTCAGAGGGATAACTGTCGGCGAGTGGATCTTGACGCTCTTGACCTCGTTGGCGTTCGGACTCGCTCATTACTTTTCAGGCAGCGGATGGGAGGTTGGGAAGATCTCTTCTGCTTCTCTGGTTGGATTCTTGATGGCACTCGGATACTTGGTCTACGGCGTTCACTTTCCAATTCTACTTCACTGGTTCTACAACTACTACGGATACGCCTTCTATCTAGGAGGCAAAGTCTACGGCTCAGCCATGTATCAGCTGAACCAGTTTCTCGACCCTTTCACGTCGATCTTTGGTGGAATTCTGATCGTCTTCTTGGTGTGGACGGAATACGAGAGAAGACGCGGACAAAATGCGGGAATGGAACTCTCACAGATTCCAGTCGGAGAACCAGTTTCATCCCGCAACCCGGATGGAAGTTCGTTTCTAGAGAACTAGCCTAAACTCTAAGACAGATTTGTTTTCTACTTGTATCCACCGGCTTTGCCTAGAATGTAGCTTGCAACTATGATCAATCCACTAGAGATGAGGAACACAGAGAGCCAGACCAGCCCCAACTCCGGTACCACTGTTGACACCAACCAAACAACACCGCCCACTACTATCAATGCAGACCACAAGAGCGTCTGCACCTTTGATCTCTCATGAGGAGAGGTCTTCTCTCCCTTCATGAGTCCTATCGCGAGAATCCAAAGTCCGACACCGATGGCCATGATCGGAATGGTCTGCGCGAGGGAAATTGTTCCAATGGCGAAGAGAAGGATTGCGATGCCGACTACGACGACCATAATCCCTGCCGTTAGTATGTCTGTGCTTCTCCGCGGTTTGTCCGTTGTCAACTTCCCTCTTTCCACGCTAGCACATTGCTTGTCCGAACAGATAAATTGGTATCGTAAATCGGCTCTGCAACTTCTCCGTAGAGCGACTCGA
>Ga0315309_1001393_pt1 | contig 14481 bp, 14 predicted proteins | sample TDP4_MG_FD_203080 | JGI IMG/M metagenome (GOLD analysis project Ga0315309, IMG submission 203080) | Freshwater sediment microbial communities from Lake Towuti, South Sulawesi, Indonesia - TDP4 | ecosystem: Environmental > Aquatic > Freshwater > Lake > Sediment | place: Indonesia: South Sulawesi... | reverse complement strand
GCGTAAAGGAGCTTAGTGAGAGGTACAAAGGTAGCGAGGACTTCGCTATGCATGTCAAAGGTCTTGAGATGCCTGCTTACGAGCCCAGGGCCGCCCAAGGCATGGGGCTATGTTACGCTGTCTCGGAGCGAGGGGCGTGCCATCTTAGAGCGTACACTGCAGGCGCTGAACTGCTTGGATACGGCGGCGGCGCTGATCCTAGGACCTATGATAGAGCGAAAGTTCAATTGGCTGTGGATCGCCAAGACGAGAAGGCCGTTGTCGATTCTTCAGTGCTGTGCTTCTTCACGTTGTTCGGTATGAGATTGAAGGAGCTTTACCAGATGATTGTCCCTTGCACTGGCTTCAACTATAAGGATGTGTCGGAGTTGAAGAGATTGGGAGCTAGAGTGATAACACTCGCGAGATTATTCAACATCCGTGAGGGTTTCGGGAGAAAAGATGACACATTGCCCGAGAGGTCTCTTATAGAGCCGCTTACAGAAGGCCCTTCCGCAGGACAGGTCGTTCATCTTGAGCAAATGTTGAACGACTACTACGAGTTGAGGGGATGGGATTCAAACGGGGACCCGACAAAGGAAACCGTAAGAGACCTTGAACTGGATACGATTCTGTGAGAAACCACTACCTTTCAACCGCTGGACTACGGGTAAGAGATTGATAAGAAAGCTCAAGGGTTTAGGTTTCGAAATCCTCTACTCGAAGAAAGTTCTTAGTGCGTTAAACAGAGCCTCATCAACAGTTTTGAGTTTTGCCACAGCTTCCTCCAACTTGACTGGCACAATCCGCGTGCCCTGTAGACTGACCATCATATCGAACTTGCCTTCTTTCACAAGGTCTACGGCTGCCACCCCGAAGCGAGTTGCCAGAACTCTGTCGAAAGCGGAGGGAGAACCGCCTCTAACAACATGTCCAAGCGTCACTGATCTCGTCTCTAAGCCAGTGCGTTTCTCAATTTCATCCGCTAGGAAGTCTCCCACTCCACCAAGCCTGACATGACCAAACTCGTCAACTTTAGAATCCTTAGATACAGCCCCTGGCAGAGTCTTCATAGCGGCGCCTTCAGCCACAACCACAACAGCAGATTCCTTAGTAGCGACGCATTTCTTGATTTGTCGGCAAACCTCGTCGAGATCAAAAGGATGCTCTGGAATGAGGACTATGTCAGCGCCCGCTGCCAAACCTGCTTCAATAGCGATCCATCCTGTCTGTCTACCCATCACCTCGACAACCATCACTCGGTCATGAGAAGCCGCGGTAGTTCGAATTCGATCTATCATCTCCATTGCAACGTTGACTGCTGAATCAAAGCCGAAAGTCACATCTGTGCAAGAGAGATCATTATCGATAGTCTTCGGCACTCCAACAACCTTCAAACCTTTCGCAACTAACTTGTGAGCAGCGCCTAGCGTATCTTCGCCCCCTATTGCCACCACGGCATCTATGCCAAGCTTCTTTGCGTTCGCAACCACTTTCTCTGCATCAGCTGGATCCTTTAGGGGGTTACTTCTGGAAGTCTTTAGAATAGTTCCTCCGACGTCAAGAATTTCACGAACATCCTTGTAAGACAACGGGACAACATCCGCATCAATCAGACCCGCCCAACCGTACTTGATCCCAATTACCTTGAAGCCATAATCCTCTGCTCGCTTGACGACAGCCCGTATTACAGCATTTAACCCCGCACAGTCTCCTCCGCCCGTCAGAACGCCTATCTTCATCCTAATCCATCCCTTGCCATTGTGATCCTACGTAGAAGTAACTATACTGCCCCTATTGCTTTCTGAACTTTTTGGCGCACGCCTTGAGGGCTTCTATGGCCGGCATCGCTTTGCCCATAACGAATCTTTCCAGCGCACCCCCAGCAGTACTAACATATGAGATCTTGCTAAGCAGCCCTAATAGTTCTAGGGCAGCAGTAGTGTGTCCTCCCCCAGCGACTGAAAATGCCTTGCTGCTTACCATGGCTTCCATGATCGACGATGTCCCCTTCAAGAATTGAGGTTTCTCGTACACCCCTGCTGGGCCGCTCACAAAAATGGTTCTCGCTTTCGAGATGGCTTTGAGAAAACGTTCAATAGAACTCGACCCGATGTCGCAGATCGGGTAGTCCGTAGGAAGCTTGTCTATCGCTATCTCAAACCTCTTGCCATCTTTGTCGATTGCGAAGTCGTCGGGTAGAAGAATCCGGTCTTTATGCTTGTCAAGAACGCTTCTAGCTGACTGGTAGAGTTCTGGAGTGCCCTCTTTCTCCAGCGCCTTCTCATTTGGAGGACCTAGGTTTACCCCCTTTGCTTTTAGGAATGCTTGTGCTGTCAGCCCCACCAGAATCACTTGGTCTGCCTTCCCCTTCTCTAATACGTTGTCCACAACCTTAATCGAGTCTGCGAACTTGGCGCCGCCGAATATGAAGATTGACGGTTTCACTGGGCTGACAAGTCTGCTAAGACCCGCTATTTCCGACTCCATTAATCTGCCGGCTGCTGATGGCATTACTTCCGTGAAACCAACTAGGGAACACTGGGATCTGTGGGCGGCCGAAAAAGCGTCGTTGACAAAGATGTCGCCGAGAGGGGCCAAGTTGCGGATGCAAGTTGTCTCTGAATGCTCCAGCGCGGTCTTCTCTTTCATCTCATCCGGGTTGAAGCGCTGATTCTCAAACATCAGGATCTCCCCGTTCCGCAAGCCCTTTATGGCATGTTGAGCCTTTTCCCCGCAAACATCAACGACAAACTTCACGTTTACACCTAGGACTTCCCCGAGTTTTCTTGAGTGTTCTTTGAGTGAGACGAAGTCCCAGTCACCGGGTCTCCCTTGATGCGCTAGTATGACGACTTTCGCTCCTTTCGCAATCAGTTCTTTTATGGTAGGAGCGGCGGCTCGTATCCTCGAGATGTCAGTGATCTTCTTAGTCTTCTCGTCGAGGGGGCAGTTTATGTCGACTCTGAGAAAAGTTGTCTTGCCTTTGAAATCGAAGTCGTCTAGTGTAAGGAATTCCTTCGTCTGCGTCAACGCTGTTCCTTTCTTGCCATTAGCTTTAGCAAGTCAACGAGTCTACAAGAGAAGCCCCACTCATTATCATACCAAGAAAGTACTTTGACTAGTCTTCCCCGTTCGCCGATCACATTTGTGCTTAAGCCATCTGCTATCGAAGAGTGCGGGTTGCCTATTATGTCAGCTGAGACTATAGGGTCTTCTGTGTACTCCAGAATACCTTTCAGACTCGTTTCAGACGACTCTCTGAATACGGCATTGACCTCTTCTTTCGTCACTTCCTTCTTCAGCATAGCGACAAAATCGTTTATAGAGCCATCCGGCACAGGCACTCTCAAAGCAAGACCATCAAGCTTTCCTTTCAGCTCAGGGATAACTTCAGCAACCGCCTTCGCAGCGCCTGTAGTCGTAGGGATTATTGATAGAGCTGCTGCTCTAGCTCTTCTAAGATCCCTATGGGGAAGATCCAAAAGTCTTTGATCATTGGTGTAAGCGTGGCACGTTGTCATAAACCCGGATTCTATGCCAAACTTATCGTTCAGCACCTTTACGATTGGCGCTAAACAGTTCGTTGTGCAGGAGGCCATTGAAATTATATTGTGCTTTTTCGGATCGTAGAGATTCTCGTTAACTCCAATAACGATCGTTACGTCAGGGTCTTTCGCTGGAGCGGTGACAACCACTTTCTTCGCTCCAGCAAGTAGATGCTTTGATGCACCCTCTCTATCTGTGAATAGGCCAGTGGACTCCAATACATATTCTACATTCATCGATCTCCAAGGAAGTTTCGCGGGATCCTTCTCTGTCAGGACCTTTATTTCCTTCCCAGCGACGGTCATCGCAGATTCCTTGGCTTCGACGTCTTCGTTAAGAACACGGAAGACTGAGTCGTATTTCAGAAGATGGACTAAGGTTTTTGAATCCGTGATGTCGTTCACCGCAACTACTTCGAACATTCTCTCGAAGTCCTCGTCGTTCAAAGCTGCTCTGAAGAAGAGCCTTCCGATTCTTCCAAATCCGTTTATTGCAATTTTCACGGTCAACTGATTTCACGCTCATTTAAGAGAATTTTGGGAAACTTATAAGCGTTTGCAGAGCTGTTGCGTAAATCTTAGATAACAACGACCCGAATAATCAGAATCTGTTCGGAGGAAGAGTAGATTGCCGAGGTCTTCAAAAATTAGGACGCCGCTGGTTCTACTTAACTTCAAGACATACGTCGAGGGAACGGGCGCGAACGCACTGCGGCTTGCAAAAATTGCTGAACACGTCAGCTCCGAAATTGGGATAAGCACAGCGGTCGCTCCGCAACTGACGGATATTAGAATGATAGCGGATCAGGTTGAAATCCCGGTTTACGCGCAGCATGTGGACGCTGTCGACGCTGGCGCCTACACAGGCCATGTTCTTGCAGAAGCCGTTAAGGAGGCAGGCGCGGTCGGGACATTAATTAATCATTCGGAGAGAAGGCTGAAACTTTCTGAGATTGATGAAGTTGTTAGAAAGGCCAGATCGGTAGGTCTCTTATCCGTGGTTTGCACGAACACAGCTGCAGTGAGCGCGGCATCCGCAGCGCTTGGTCCAGACATGGTAGCGATCGAACCTCCAGAACTGATAGGAACGGGAATTGCTGTTTCAAAGGCGAGACCTGAGATCGTAACGGATACAGTGTCGCTGATAAAGAGGATTGCCCCCAAAGTGGTTGTGTTATGTGGAGCAGGCATAACCATCGGGGAGGATGTGAAAGCAGCTTTGAGGCTTGGAACGGAAGGAGTACTACTCGCTAGCGGCGTTGTTAAAGCCAAGGACCAAAGTAAGGCGCTAATGGAGATCGCGACTGCAGCGGTTCAGAAATAGAGACTTCGTTTTCTATCAGACCCGAAAAACGAGACTATCAAAGATGAAAACAATTTATACGCGAACTGTCTAGTTCGCTCTGGAATATGTGCGCCTACTTAGGTATCAGCGCAGTAAGCTCAGATTTGATCTAGATGATGTCAGGCGACAATTGATGTATACGACCTGCATAATTGGCTCCAAGAATGCGGGTAAGACTTACCTTGCGGAGCAATTGATTAAGAGATTTACTCGCGATGGGATTAGAGTCGCGGCAGTCAAATCGAGTCGTCATCCACTCGACGTGCCTCACACCGACACGGAACGATTGGCTAAAGCAGGAGCTCAACTCGTGGTTTTTGAATCTTCTAAGGAGACCGCTCTATTTATCAAGTCTAAAGCAGAGCCGAGAAGGCTGTTTAGCAAGTTTGGGACGGATTTCGAGATTCTTTTGGTTGAGGGCATGAAGCGCTCCGAGTATCCGAAGATCCTCTTAGCCAAGGATTCTAGAGATCTCAATATTGATGTAGACCGCCCTACCGTGGAAATGATCGTCTGCCCGCGGAAACTCCGATCTGAAGCCAAGAGGAAGTTTCCTTTGGCAGTTCTCCGAGAGAGAGGCGAAATAGACAAGATCTATTCCACATTGAAAAAGAAGTACCTTCAACAGTATGTAAGAGAACTTCCGGAGAAGGACTGCGGCGCATGCGGTTACAAGACATGCGCGGCTTATCGAAGAGCGATTTTGAAAGGTGAAACGAAACTAGGAAAATGCTCGGTGGACAGATGGCGTGTGAAGGTGTACGTAGACGATAGCCTTGTAAGGCTTTCACCGTATCCAGAATCGGTTGCACAACAGATGATTGGAGCCTTTCTATCTACACTGCACGGGGTTCGTAAGGGATACAGAAAGGTCGAAATCTACCTCCATGGTCGGTCACGTTAAAGCTCAGAACGTATCGGCGGCTCTTTTCAGATCGGATGCTTTATAGCCGAATGGGGCGAGAATCGTTGCTGCTGATGAGAAGAGCAGCTCAAGGTATCTGTCAACATCGTATGGAGTACGCTCGTCTACAAGTTCCGCTACTAAAACCCTGTTCTTGCTAAACCTATTCTCGCTGTTGATTATGATAAAACTGATAGATTGACCGGCTCTAACCTCAACTTCCTCTTTTACAAGTTGCTTTGCAGCAATTGCTTGAAGCACTTCATGCCGATATTCATAAACCTCTCTTGAAAGGTGTCTTTCGATAACTAGATCGTCAAGCTCTATCCGCCTTGACTTCAAAGCTTGAACGTATTTCTTCAAAACATCTATCGACTCAGGGACGCGACTATAGAAATTGTTAGAATCTTCTCCTTTCGCAAGAACCTTTAGCATCTCTTCGATACATTTCCGTACAACTTCCGGCGTGTCATGCCTTCTCGTGGCGATACCCCTCGCCTTGATCCTGCCGTCCATAAACACGCCGTAATACTTAGTCAATACCGGCAGATTCCTTCGAGTCTCTGAAGGCAAGAACACTATCCAGCGGTATACGCCTTCAAACGAGATAGGAAGCTCTGTCTCTCTGTAAATTTCATCCCTTAGTTCAATGAAGTCGTTCTCAGTTGCACCTTTCTTCTTGAGCCAGAGGGAATCGACTATTCCATGCACAAGTTCGAACCCCCGTTCTTCAGCCAAACGAGTAGCCTTCAAAAGTGTTTGACGAGCAAAAGCACAAGTCGCGATGTGAGCGTCTATCTTACCGAATCTCGCGTTCTTAAATCCTAGGTAACCGAATGCGCACACCAAGATCCACTTAAGCGCCGCTCGCCTTTTCTCGTAGAGCGATCGAAGCGATGGATCGCTTGCCCTTCCTTCCAATTCCTTATATTTCGTCCTCTTCTTTAGGAGAAGTTCAATACTCCTCGGAACTATCCCCTTCCGCTTCTCACAAATGTTATAACCCAGTTCTGGAACGCGTTCCTTAGAGTCTGGGCAGCACTTACATCTCACTGTCTCTGCGCTAAGGTTCTTCTTCAGCATCAACATGGGGTAGAGGCTCGTAAAATCAAGTTCACCAACTCTATCGTGTATACCTATCTTCGGTTCATGATAGAAGCCGCCTCGATCCGCGATGAGCAATTCTCTGGCTGTCTTCAAGTCTTCTGGATCAGCTTTCACCCAAGGGATTAGAATATCATTTCTGACAGCGTGATAGAGTTGAGATGATGTCATGCTGGTTCCAATCGTCGTATTCGAAACCCTTTGTACTGGAATTCTGCATATTCGCGCAACCTCTATGAGGCCTTGGAGGCCGCAGTCGCAGTAGAGCAGAGAATTCTCCATGTCTATGTGTATCCGACCGAGCAGTCTAGTCGGTAGCGGTCGATAATGCACTTGACCATAGCTTACATACGACGCGCCTTTCTCATTCGAGACTCTTAGAGGAGATCTCTCCCGTCCTATAACCGATCTTTCAGAAACTTCGTTTTCAATAGCTCTTTTTGCTAAGTACGGAAATAAGAACTCATCACCATTTGACGTATAGATTATGTCCGGATCTAGTTGCCGAATCAATTCGACAAGCGTCATTAATTTATCGAATTCATCTCCTGAATCGATTCGAATCGACTTGCCACCTGAGTTAATATTTATCTCTTTGATCTCGTCAGCGAACCTTGGGATTCTCTCGCTTACGGTTTTCACATCTAACGTTAACTCTTTCAACGGCGGTATCTTGTATTCCACTTCCTCCTGGCTATCGAGCAAACGCCATTCTAATCCATTAGGTCTCTGACTTACATCAGCAAAGGCGAAGGGGAAGATGTCTTTCTCATATAAGTACATTTGGCTTGGCTTTACATCCACATTATATAGTCTGAATCTCTTGTATCCGCCGTAGACCAATATTTTCTCAGCGAGCTCCTGCGCCTCTCTTGAATTTGAAACAGGAATCCTCAGGACCGTGGACTTGTCAGAGTCTTCAGGCCTAACATATTTCTCATCCAGAGCAACTCCATCAACGGGAATCTGTTTTGCCAGACCGATAAGGTCGCTATAATTGCCGGAGACATAGATGCTGTACTGCCACTTATCGACCAAGCGGATAGTGTTGCCTTGTTCTGTCTTAATCCAAATTACCATCTCATTCTCTTTAGGGTAGAGATCTAGAATCCAGCCTTTAACGCTTTGAACGCACTCTTTTGAAGAGCCGGTCGATTTCGGCAATATTCAGGTTCCCTATTCTGCTCCTGTTAATGGAATGCGCCTTTTACGTTCGTTGAACAGAATATCCGGTGGATTAGCAAGATGCTTCTCTAGGATTACTATTGTCGAACCGCCGTGATCTTCAAGCTTAGCTATAATATTGCTATGGTATGCGATCTGTTTGAAGAATGAATTTTTGCGGATACGCTCATCGTCTAGGCTGGTTCCGATAGCCACTATTTTCTTTTCTCTAATCATGCTGATAAGCGAATTCAATGCAACTTTGAAGAAGATTAACGACTGTTTCTTGGCTATATCAGGATCAGAGTATGGTTCGAGAATATTGGAGATAACAGCCAGCTTGATGTTCAATCTGTCTATCCACGGCTTAAGATTGTTCGCGATTAGAGAGGTGAGTTGGTGACATGTGAACGCGCGAGAGACAAGAATATTCTCAAGAACCTTATCGCTGTCAAGGGAGAGCTGCTCTGCGTATTCAGCTATTAAGCATGGGTCGAATGTATTGCCGCCGTCTATGAATATCGCTTTAGACTCGAGTCCGCCTTCTGTCAGCGCTAATTGAGCCTGAACGCATAGCAATTCGGATAGAGCAAGACAACGCTGAGCGCCATGTAAGAATAAAAGATGTCCGAGGTTTAACTTACCAAAGAGGGAGTCGAACACTTTGTCTCCAAAAGATACTCCTTCAAGGTGGCTGAGTAAGTCAGCTCTCGAATAATTCAATGGAAGCAGACTTGCTTGCATATGCTACGGATTGGTAAGCTGAACTAAAGAAAAAGAGAGGCGGCTAAAACTATAATCGCCATCATACTCGGCGTGATAATGATAGCAGCCGCGAGCTGGCTGCCTGGAATCATAACCCTGCTTGGAGGAATACTCTGCTACACATCAAAATGACCATCACAAGTGAGCATCAGCAAACAAAACAATTCAGATATAATACTAGGATATGAGAAAAAAGCACGTGTGCAGAAAATGTCGAAAGAAGATAAGATTTTGGAAGAGCTGAAGCGAATCAGAGAGTTGCTTGAGCCTAGGCCTGTTCCGCCTCCAAAGAAGGGTTTGTGGAATGAATTCATGGACTTCCTCTCAAAATACAAGGTCAGGGTCTTGCTGTCGTCTTCATCATGGGCATCTGCCTCGGCGCCTGATAAAAGCGCTCGTAGACGACCTGATAATGCCGGTAGTCACCCTTGCCACGCCCGGCATCGAATGGGAAAACCTCACAGCCGGACCATTCCGTGTGGGGCATTTCAATGGGGCGTTAATAACCTTTCTAGTAATAGCGTTCGCAATCTTCATTCTGGCGAAGATCACGAAGAAATGGGGCATAGAATAGCCAGAAAACGTCTAATCATTACAAATCTAGTGGTAACCAAGAATCGATCCTTGATGCCTAGAAATAATAACCTTAATACAACTGCAGATCCTATACTAAATCAGGGGATAGTTTGCAATGGCGTTTATTGGCCCCTGGGAGATAGCCTTAATTCTCGTGATCGTTCTGATACTGTTCGGCCCAAAGAAGCTGCCTGAACTCGCACGTTCTATTGGAGATGCTTTGAGACAGTATAGAAAAGCGCAAGAAGGCGTCCTCGAACAACCTCCGAAGCCTCAGACGGGGAAGAGTGAGAAAGAGCTGCTGATAGAGACAGCGAAGAAGCTTGGGATCAAGACTGAAGGAAAAACGATGGAAGAGATCTCCGACGAGATCGCCAAGGTCGCTGCACCTCCGGAAAAGAAGGAACCGCAATAGCTACGTAACTGCCTGCCCTAATACCGTCTCCTTTCCTAGTTTTCTTAGAGTCGACATCGTTGAGAATGATTCTTAAGACATACTAGGGAATGGGATTGTAGAGCCGGCATGGGAAATAACCTATGCATCTTTCAAAGAAGAAGCAGAAGAGCGTAATTGTACTAGCTGGTGGAAGAGGAGCTAGAATCGGAGTCAATAAAGCACTCACACCGCTTTCCAGAACGCCAATGATACTTTACGTTGTGGCACGAAGTCTGCAGGTTACTGAAAAAGTGGCTGTTGTTATTGGCCGAAACGACGCAGTAGCTGCGTTCAGAAAAGTGCTTCCTAAGAATGTCGCGGTCTTAAGAGATTCCGTTTCGAGGCGAAGCCCCTTGGTGGGAATGCTGACCGGCCTAGAAAGTGTGCTTGGAGCAGTTGAGTATTCAGCTGTCGTTCCATGCGACTCCCCGTTTATTAGACTCAAGATGCTTCGACACTTGTTCCAAGTCGCAGAGGGACACGATGCTGCAATCCCAATTTGGCCCAACGGATACATAGAACCCTTACACTCCGTTTATGAAGTGCAGAACACCGTTCGAGCAATAAGACGAGCCTTGAGGACTAAGCGAAGCAGCAACAGAGACATGATCAAACACTTGAAGAATGTCAAATACGTTCCAGTCGACGAGCTAAGAAGCTATGACCCTCACCTCAGAAGTTTCTTCAATGTGAATCGACCTGAAGATTTACGTGAAGCCTCCAAAATCCTAGCTCTTGAAAGAGCAGATTCCAGCGTCTAGCCCGATGTTCATGGCTGCGTTGAACCCGGCGTTGCGCCGGAATTCGCGGCTACAGCCGTCGAATGGGCTCTGATTGATGCGCATCGCATCCTCAGGGACCCCCATCCCCCTGTTTTGATGTAAATTGACGCATAGCTTCCGATTCCCTACATGAATATTTTGAGACCAAAAATATAATTGAGAATTTATTAGACATAAAGCAACGACACAACAGGAACTCTCTCAATCGATCTACGTTAAAACTGAAAGCACCCAAAAAGTCGTCAAACGCAAGGATAATAAAAAAGCCCCTTTTTGAAAAAGGGGGTTTTTCTGAGACGCCCATACAAGTTAAAGTCTCAGTCGATCCATAGTAGAATATTGTTGATTCCTAGTCTGAGGGTTCTGCCTTGAACTTCTCAAGCGCAGCGACTACCCCGTCAATAATCGCTTGAGGTCTAGGGGGGCATCCTGGAACGTATACATCCACCGGGATAACGCGGTCCACAGGACCTACTATATTGTAGCTTCCCTCATAGCACCCGGTGGATGTGGCGCAAGTGCCCACGGCCACGACAACATTCGGTTTAGGCACTTGCTCATAGACTCTCCTCAGTCTAGGTAAGACTTGTCTTGTCACAGGACCTGTTACCAGAAGAACATCTGCGTGGCGAGGACTGCCTTGTAGTAGAATTCCAAATCTCTCAACGTCAAATCTAGGCGTCAGAACATCAACTATCTCGATATCACAATTGTTGCATGAACCTGTATTCAAGTGAAAAGCCCAAGGCGACTTTCTCCTTGACCAATCGAAAATCTTCAATCGCCTAGATCCTCCCTGCGAGCAGTAGCTCTGTTTGAACCGCCTTTTTACAGTCAAGGCATAATGATGAGACGTACGCGTCGTAGTCTTCTGGCAAGACCAAGTCTTTAACTTGGAGGCGCACCTTGTCTATCTGCTTCGCGGTCGCTATGGGTTTGCCGCATCGCATGCATCGATTGATCTCCAGTTGAACGCTAGACTTGATGTCTTCCTTCCGTCCGGTAACTAAGCTGTATGTCGTCGTGAGAGTTATTGCCTTCTCCGGACAGACTTCCTCACATCGTCCGCAGTAGATACATTTCCCATACCATACTTCGATCGTCTGCCTGTCTCCATCAGAGTTACTTTTGAGAGCGGAGGCTGGGCAGTTTTGTACGCAAGCAGCGCATCCGGTGCATTTCTCGATATCGTACTCAAGTTTGCCTCGGAAGCCTTGAGGTGCAGGCGAAGCGATCCTGGGATACTTAAGCGTGTAAGCCCCGCTCGCTAGAGATCTGAGCACTTCTGCAATTATTCTAAGCTTGACCGTCTTCAAATGCCACCGAACTCCTTCGAGAACAAGCCCAGTTTCAACTGCGCTTGCTCCTCCTTTTCCAGCGTTGAGCTAGCGATTCGAAGTCGACAACTGATTCTCTGCTCGTCTTGACATCCACTAACGCTATGCGTTCAGTACAGCAGAAACAGGGATCTACAGCTGCTATTATGAGAGAAGCGTCGGCTAGAGATGCCCCCTTAATTTGCGGTGCTATTGAAGGGACGTTCATGTATGAAGGCGCTCTAATCTTCACCCGTTCTGGAATACCGGTTCCATTAGATCTGACGTAGTGAATGTCCTCCCCTCTTGGAGCTTCAACCTTCCCAATGCCGTCGCCCGGCACTATCTCTTTCGGTTCAAGTCTTATCGGCCCTTTAGGTACCGCGTCCAATGCTCTCTTCACAATCTCTATAGACTCCAACGCTTCCAGAAGTCGAACGAGCATCCTCGAAAGAACATCCCCCTCGCTGAGAACATTGACACCGACACCAACTTCTTTGTATGCTGCATAAGGTTCATCCTTCCTAACGTCTATAGCCAGCCCTGAAGCCCTAGCTACCGGCCCGACCACGCAGAGTTTCCTCGCTTGATCTTTCGAGAGAACGCCGATGTCTTCTATCCTAGCCCTAACCACAGGATCTTCAGTCACGGCTTTTTCTAGTCGTACGAGAGATGGCCTAATCTGACTCAACGTCTCTAAGATGAGCGCCTTGTGCTTCGTAGGATCTATGTCCCTCCGCACACCTCCGATACAGTTCATCGCGTAGTTCTGCCTGTTTCCAGTCAGTATCTCGAAGAGTTCGCAAACAGGCTCGCGATGTTTCCAGAAATGCATGAAGAGAGTATCATAGCCTATTATGTGCGCAGCAACACCAGCCCAAAGGAGATGGCTATGAATCCTTTCCAGTTCACCAACGATCGTCCGAATGTATCTGGCTCTATCTGGAACTTGGAGCCTCCACGCTTCTTCAACAGCTTGACAGAAGCACATAGGATGGACGTTTGAGCAGATTCCGCATATTCGCTCAACAAGGAAGGGAATCTCGTTGTAAGTCTTCCTCTCGGCTAAATACTCTATGCCGCGGTGCGTGTACCCCAGCCTTATCGCTACGTCTACAACCTTCTCTCCATCCAAGAATAACTTGAAGAACTCAGGCTCCTTTAAAGCAGGATGATAAGGACCTATGGGAAGCGTCGCTTCAATACTCATAGGTCTAGCCAATTCTCCTCAAAGGATATTCGTCTTCAGGCCAGTCATCTGAAGTCAAGAGCTTTCCCGGACTCGGATGTCCTACGAACTTTATCCCGAAGAGTTCTTGGATCTCCCTCTCGATCCAATTTGCAGCGGGCAGTATGTCTGTCACCGAGTCTAGTGACGGAGCTTGTTTCGGCGTGGATAGGCATACGCTCGCGACCAAGCCCTCCTGATCGAGTGTGAAGTGATAAAGCACATCGAACTTGAAATTCCGATCAACAGCGGAGATCGTAGACAGCCTTGCTCCAAACTCATCGAAAAGAACTGTAACGCAGTCTCTGATACCGTCCTTACGTATGTAGATGTAGGCTCTCCTTTCGTTTCTCGTCGAGTATTTTTGGAATCTGTCGCCAAGAACCGATCTCAGCTTTTCGACGAGTAGCGCAATGTTGCTCAAGATATGCACCAGCGAGCTGGCGGTAAGCGGAAGCACGTATCATATTATTCAATCTCCTATAACCTTTTACTTGAGCAACATCTACTGCCCGACTGAAATTCAGCATCATGAAGGCTGATGCGCACTCTTCGGCTGCGACCATTCACTTTTTCGCGAAGGCATAAATAAATAGCAAATCACCTTACTACCACCCAAATTACAGGTAATGCGGTGTTGGCTACAGCATCATACAGATCAGTCCTGAAGAAAGTCTTCTTCGTGGATTTAGACCGCTGCATCGGCTGCAAGTCTTGTCAAGCAGCTTGCTCAAGAGAGCATTTCGGAAAGCCATTAGTCTTCGTCCAGACGATGGAGGAACACGCAGTACCTCTTCACTGCCAGCATTGTGAAACAACGCCCTGCATAAAGGCCTGCCCGAAGGAAGCTATAGAGAAGACTGATCAAGGGATAGTTCTGGTAAACGAGATCAAGTGCATCGGTTGCTCCGCCTGCGTGACAGCGTGCCCATTCGGGATTCTACAGCTTGATGAGCAACGTAAGGTTGTAGTCAAGTGTGATCTGTGCAAGGACAAGGTTGAAGCTGGAGAGTTTCCGACATGCGTCAGAACATGCCCAGCAGAGGCAGCCAAGTTCATTCCATGCATAGGTTGCAATATCTGCGCTGTGGCCTGCCCTTTCGCTAAGCGATTCGGGCCTTTACCTAAATGGTGAGATATCGCATTGTACGATGAAAAAATGAAGCTAGAACTTTTCCAAAACCTGCTCAGTCAGTTGTCGCAGAAAAGACCGTTAAGTCGCCGGTTCATTCCAGTACCAGAAAAACTCGAAGGATTCGGTCTACTGGAATTCGACTCCGAAAAATGTTGGGCGTGCTCAGCCTGCAAAGTCCAATGTCCCGAAGAAGCCCTGA
>Ga0315309_1001392_pt1 | contig 14481 bp, 14 predicted proteins | sample TDP4_MG_FD_203080 | JGI IMG/M metagenome (GOLD analysis project Ga0315309, IMG submission 203080) | Freshwater sediment microbial communities from Lake Towuti, South Sulawesi, Indonesia - TDP4 | ecosystem: Environmental > Aquatic > Freshwater > Lake > Sediment | place: Indonesia: South Sulawesi... | reverse complement strand
AAAAAGTTTCAATAGACGAAGAGGATAACTATCTGAGTTTACTGGCAAGACTAACTGAAGTGGGAGTCAGGATACTGGAGAAGACGCTCAATTTGATAAGAAAGGGAGAAGTTTCCCCCTACCCTCAAGATAGTAGAGGTGTGAGTTATGCTCCTTTTCTCAAAAAGAGCCATGGAGAGATTAATTGGAATGACTCATCTCAGAAGATATTCAATAGAATTCGAGCGCTTAATCCATGGCCGGGGACCTATATTAAGGTGAGCAGTAAACAGATAAAAATCTTAGAAGCAAAAGTTGTGCCAATGGGCCTTAATACTGAAAGGGGAAATTTTCCTAAGCCCGGGGATATTGTGGAAATTAGAAGGCCAGAGGGATTTGTAGTAGCCTGTGGGGAAGGCGCTCTTCTTGTTAAGCTGGTTCAGCCGGAAAGCAAATCGATTCAGAAAGCTTACGACTATCTTCAGGGTGCCCGACTAAGAGTCGGTGATATTTGGGGTGAACGATGAATTTGTCTGCAAGGAGAATTGCTTTAGAAGTCCTATATAAGATTCAGGTGCACAATGCCTATAGCAGAATTGCCTTGGACAGTGCTCTCTCATCACACGAATTATCGAAGGAGGATAGAGCTCTGGTTACTGAATTGGTCTACGGTGTACTTCGTCGTCTAAATACCTTGGATTGGGTAGTGGGCACCTATAGTTTTAAACGAAAAATAGAAGAGTTCTCTCCCTATGTAAGAAATATTCTAAGGATGGGGGCGTACCAGTTAATGTATCTTGATAGGATTCCTGCATATGCTGCAATCAACGAGTGTGTAGAGATGAGCAAAGAATTCGAGCACAGTGGAGTTGTCTCAGTGGTCAATGGGATACTGCGTGCGGTTAGTGAAAATGTGAAGGAGATTGTCTATCCTGAGCCACAGAAAAACCTTTCCTATTATCTTTCTATAAAGTATTCTCATCCACAATGGTTGATTACTCGCTGGTTGTCGCGTTTTGGTGAAAAGGAAACAATCCAGATATGTGAAACTAATAATCAGGCGCCCCCGCTTTCTATTCGTACTAATACGCTGAAAATTACTCGAGAGGAACTGATTCGTCTCCTTGGTCAAGAAGAGTTGAAGGTGGAAGCCAGTTCCGTCGCTCCCCAGGGACTAAAGATCAGAGATTTTGTATCCCTGACGAGACTAGAATCTTTCAATAATGGTCTATTTACTGTTCAGGGAGAAAGCTCCCAGCTTATCAGCCATATCCTTGCACCCAATCCTGGGGAGACCGTACTGGACACTTGTGCCGCTCCCGGAGGAAAGACAACACATTTGGCAGAACTTATGGGAAACACCGGTTCAGTTATAGCCTTAGATATACATAAGTCCAGGCTAGAGATGATTAAGGAAAACTGTTTGCGGTTAGGAGTAACTAATGTCAAGGTGGAACTTACGGATGCGACTAAGATTAGTTCAATTTATCCCCAGAAAGCCGACAGATGCCTCGTTGATGCGCCTTGTTCCAGTCTAGGAATCATTCAGAGTCAGCCGGAAGTTCGGTGGAATAGAGACTATAGGGAAACATTAGTTAAGATGCCCCAACTCCAATCTGCTATTTTGAATGAAGTTTCTCTGTGCCTTAAACCGAAGGGGGTTCTAGTTTACTCAGTTTGCAGTCTGGAGCCGGAGGAGGGTGAAAAAGTTATTGAGAGGTTTTTGAAAGAGAGGCCTCTATTCCGTCTGGAATCAGTAAAGCCATATCTCCCTGAGTCAAAAGAAGAGCTTGTTGACGAGAATGGTTTTTTGAAGATTTATCCTCATATTCACCATATGGATGGTATGTTTGCCTGTCGCATGGTAAGAATGTGAAAAGCATAATGGAAGGTTGAGAATGAGAGTAATTATAGGGATTCTAATTATAATTTCCGTAATGTTGCTTGGAGTTTTACGACTTCCGCAAGGGGTAAGAAAAACTATCAAGGTTGTTCTGGCCACTTTTGCTTTGATAATATTTGCGATTCTTGCGTTCAATCAATTGATGAGCATAGTTGTCCATCAGAAGAAAGAGATTATGGTTCCCGACCTCGTGGGAAAGACAGTAGGACAGGCACTAGAGGTTCTGAGCGACAAGGAGCTGTATCTCAAGAAAACCGGTGAACAGTACAATGAGAATATACCGGATGGGAGCATAGTTTCCCAGGAGCCTATGCCTGGCTCGGCAGTGAAGGAGGGGAAAGTAATTAAGGTGATTGTTAGTTCAGGCGGGCAGGTTGTGATTGTTCCCGAGCTTGTAGGCAAATCCTTGCGGGAGGCAAGAATTCTTCTACGACAGGCAGGCCTTGTACTGGGGGAAGAGACGGGAGCCTACTCTGATAAGATCAAAAAGGATTTCATAATAGCCCAGGACCCTTCGCCCGAAGAAATTGTTGCCAGGGGACATCTGATCAACTTAGCGGTGAGTCTCGGACCCACCAGAGAAGCGGAAGTGCCTTTAATGATAAATCTGCTCGGCCAGAATATTCTTAGCGCTCGCAGGATATTGCGGGAGATGAATTTGACGCTGGGTGAAATAAGAGAAACTGTCAATGACAGTGTACCCGAGGGAACAATCATGAAACAAGAACCGAGTCCGGATGAAGCTATTGACGAAAACACCATAGTAAAACTGACTGTGGCAAGGAAAGACGAAATCCATAGAATCATCCGTCAAGCGACGATATATTATGAAATCTCGCAAGGGGTCTTGGACAAGGACATTCTCATTGTAGTAATAGATGGTCAGGGCGAAAGGGAAGTGTATCGTAAGACGCATTCTCCAGGGACGAAGATTACTTTGCCCGTGCAGGTTTTGGGGAAAGCGAAGGCGAAAATATTTGTAAATAATATTTTAGTTAAGGAAATAGATTTATGATCAAAATTGCGCCATCTATCCTTAGTTGTGATTTTACCAAATTGGGAGAATTGATAAGGATGGTTGAAGAGGCAAATGCAGATATGTTGCATCTCGATATTATGGATGGTCACTTCGTTTCCAATATCTCTTTTGGGCCTGCAGTAGTTAGTTCCATTAATAGGATAACGAAACTCCCCTTGGATGCTCACTTGATGGTGGAAGACCCTGAAAAATTTATATCGGTCTTTGCTCAGGCTGGAGCAAGAATTATATCAATTCATATAGAAGGTTGTATTAATCTTAAAAAACAGATTGGAATCATTAAGAAAATGGGTTTGAAGGCGGGAGTGGCTATAAGTCCGGAGACTCCTGTTGAAGGCTTATTCGATGATTTAGATGAAATTGATATGGCCTTGGTGATGAGCGTGGAGCCGGGTTACGGTGGACAGAGGTTCATTAGTTCAGTCTTGCCTAAGATTGTTCGTCTTAGAGACTACATTAGAGAAAAACATCTCAATGTGGATATCCAGGTGGACGGCGGGATTGACCTTGAAACTGCCCCGTCTTTAGTAAGGAGTGGAGCAAATATTTTGGTTGCCGGCGAGTACATTTTTGGCTCGTCAAACCCCAGGAAAGCTATCGAAGACCTGCGGAGGGTCTGTGAACTTGCTGAGAAAGGAGCTAGAAAGTAAGAGATAACTAAGGTTAGATAAGATACTATTGTTTTTTGGACAGGGAGGAAATATGTCTGTAATGGTTAGATTGAAAAGGATTGGAACGAACAAGCGTCTTGTCTACAAGATTGTGGCGCTCGATTCGAGAAGGAAAAGAGACGGTCGGATCCTAGAGATTCTTGGCTATTACGACCCATATGCGGGGAAGGAAAAGGCTACTCTCTTCTTGGAAAAGATTAAAGCCTGGATCGGGAAAGGTGCTTTGCTTTCACCGACAGTAAAAAGCCTCTTCAGAACCCATATTCAAAAGGATAAGAGCCATTAGTGTCTTTTGGAGGAGAGTTGAAAGAATTAGTTCTTTACATAGTTAAGAAGTTAGTGGATAATCCAGAAAGTGTTAGAGTAAGAGAAATAAAAGGAGAAGAAAACATAATTCTGGAATTGTCTATGGCTGAAGAAGATATAGGAAAAGTAATTGGCAAGCAGGGAAGAACTATTAAGGCAATTCGTATCTTGCTCAATGCTGCTTCAGTGAAGTCGGGACAGCGAGTCAGACTGGAATTGATCAAATAAGTGGTGGCGAAAATGCAGATTGATGTAATAACCATATTTCCTGAGATGCTTGAAAAAATAGCTAAGGGGAGTATCTTGAAGCGGGCACAGGATAAGGGGCTTGTTAAAATCAATATACATGATTTGCGCGACTTCGCTTTGGATAGACACTCTACTGTAGACGATTATTCCTATGGCGGTGGCGCTGGTATGGTGTTAAAGCCCGAACCGATATTTAGAGCAGTGAAAAGAATCGTTGGTAAGAAAAAGAAGAAAGATGTTCGTATTATCCTTTTAAGTCCTCAGGGACAGACGCTTGACCAGGCCAAGGCAAAGGAACTTTCCCGGGAGAAATACCTGCTTTTTATATGCGGTCATTATGAGGGTATTGATGAGCGCGTAGTGGAAAATTTGGTGACAGACGAGATTTCAATTGGCGATTATGTTCTAACAGGAGGGGAATTGCCGGCCATGGTAGTTATTGACTCGTTGGTAAGGCTGTTACCAGGAGTGTTGAATAAGAGAGAATCTTTTGAGAACGATTCCTTTTATCAGGGACTACTGGACTATCCACATTACACCCGGCCAAGGAGGTTCAAGGGAAAGTCTGTTCCTGCGATCCTTCTATCGGGTAACCATCAGCGAATCAAGAGATGGCGGAGAGAAAAAGCGATTGAAAATACTTTAAGGAAAAGGCCGGAGCTTTTGCCAAAGATAAAGCTTTCCCCAGAAGACCAAAATATTTTAGACGAAATCAGGAATAAACGGAAATAGCCTGTTTTTCTAGATACTTTCTGAAATAAAACAGGAATTTTAGTCTCATATAAAGGCGGAATCTATGGATAATCTGATGAAGAAGGCGATTGAAGGCATGTTAAAGAAGGACCTGCCACAGTTCAATGTGGGAGATACAGTGCGAGTCACTTCAAAAATCTTTGAAGGTGAAAGTGAAAGAGTTCACACATTTGAGGGAGTGGTCATTGGGCGCTCGGGAAGCGGAATGGACGAGACTTTTACTGTGCGGAAGGTTTCTTATGGTATCGGGGTGGAGAGGATTTTCCCCCTAAACTCTCCTCAAATCGACCAGATAACCGTTATCAAGACAGGGAAGGTGCGACGGGCAAAGCTTTACTATTTACGCAGGAAGATAGGTAAGGCTGCTCGAGTGAAAGACGGGAGGCTAAGTGAGTAATGAAAGAATAGTTTTGGGGAGAAAGGGCGAGGATATATCCGTGGAATTCTTAAGGAAGCAGGGATATAAAATTATCAAGAGGAATTACCGCTGTTCTTTAGGTGAAGTTGATGTAATTGCCAGAGATAAACAGGTTATCTGTTTTGTAGAGGTTAAGACACGAAGGACAGATAGGTACGGCTTGCCCGAAGAGGCGATTGACTCCTATAAACAAAGGAGGCTGGCAAGAGTTGCTTTGTCCTATCTCAAAGAGAAGAAACTCTTTAATCAGGACATAAGATTTGATGTAGTTTCTATCTGTCCCGACGAGATAAGAATTATCAAAAATGCTTTTGTTTTGAATAAGCATTACTTTTACTAAATGCGAGGTACAAACTATGGGTCTCTTTGGAAAAATGAAGGAAGTCAAGAAGGGGCAGGAACTTTTGGAACTGGGAGTTTTTGACGAAGCCATTAGGCAATTTTCTGTGGCAATTTCCCAGAGAAAAGATATTGGAATATGCTATCTCCTGGCAGAGGCCTATTTTAATAAAGGAGATTTCACAAATGCAAGTAAAGCCCTTAAGGAAGTGATTGCTTTACATCCCTCAGAAAAGATGACTTGGAGAATCTGCGAACTGACCGGGATGAAAAAAGTGGTAAGTGATGAATATCGCAATGCCTTCCCATCCTTTTCTAGGGACGGTAAGGAGATAGTCTTTTGTAGTATTCGGCGGGATACTAACGGTGATGGCGTGGTTGACGAAAAAGATAATTTTGGTATTTATATAATTGATGTAAATGGGAAAAATGAGAGACAGGTCGTGAATGATGATTATCAAAATACTTATCCTTCCCTGTCAGTGGATGGGAGAAAGATAGTTTATCTGAGCAGGCGAAGAGACACCAATGGCGACGGTAAGGTTGACCTACTGGATAATCCCGGGGTGTATATAAAAGATCTTGAAACAGGGTCCGAGAATTGCATAGTTTCCGACCAGTATCATAATAAGTTCCCTTCATTTTCACCGGATGGTGGTAAGATTCTATTTGTCAGCTGGCGAGGATATAATAGTGGAATCTATACAGTAGATATCGATGGCAAGAATGAGAAACGGATAGTTAGCGATGAATATGATAATACATTTCCTTCTTTTTCGCCTGACGGTGAAAAGATAGTCTATTCTAGCTGGAGGAGAGATACAAACAAAGATGGTCATATCGACTTGCGCGATAATAGCAGTATATATATCATAGACAGTGAGGGGAGGAATGAGCAGGAGATCGTTAGCGATAGATATAGCAACTCTTTCCCTGTCTTTTCCCCGGATGGCACTAGGATAGTTTATTTGAGTAGACGGAGAGATACGAACGAAGATGGGAAAATTGATGCCCTGGACAATAGCGGGATCTATACATGCGACATCAAAGGAAGAAGCGAAAAGTGTATTGTTAGCGATAAGTTCTACAACAAATTTCCCTCTTTCTCTCCAGACGGTAAGAGAATAGTGTTCTTGAGTAGTGAAAAATCGGAGCGCAAAACGCATAGGGAAGGATTCTTCAGCTGGAAAGGTATCCATATTGTTGATATTGATGGAAGAAATAAGCGGCAGATTGTAAGCGAAAAATACTATGGAAATACATATCCTGTATTCTCGCCAAGTGAAGAAAAGATACTCTATTTGGCCTGGAGGGCTGGAACGCAACGCGGAATATACCTTGTCGACCCTAATAGACTCCCTGGGATGGATGAGTTGAAGCCCTTGGTAGAAGATAATCTCAGATAGACCATACAATATGAAGAGGAGGAGGTAGAGCCAGGGGAAAAAGAACGGAAGCCGTAGAAACAGTATCTTGTAAATGGTCATCGGACAGCCGGAAGTTGCGGGTGGGGGTTCTGCATTTCGGGCATCTACAGTTAAGTCTATTCCATTTGAGATAAGCGAATTGACTGAATGAAAGAGTGAACAGGAAATTTAAGAGATTCTTACTTATTGGGTAGAAATGGATGGAGGAAAAGATGAAAAGGTTATTGGCAGGGATAATCCTGGGTCTGGCAGTCTTTATCTTAACTGGCTTTGTATTGGGAGGTAAAACTGAATGGGAGTATAAGGTGGGATTCCTTTTGCCTGAAGAAAAAGCAATACTGCATAAAGAGGCTCTTAAAGAATGGGAAGAACTGGGAATAGAAAGTGAAGAATTCAGGGAATTCTGCGAGAGATTCTATCCGCAAGGACTCACGCCAGAAACTCAATTACAAGCATGGAAATCATTTAGAGAGTTCAGGCTTCAACAGATAAGGAAGAAGGGGATCCCAACTTTTGCCGAAAGGAAAGAATTTCTTGAGACCATTGCCAGGGAGGGCTGGGAACTGATTGCTATTGAAACACACACAGAAAGTGGCCTGCCGGTTGGATATTTCAAGAGGAAAAGAAAAGGTAAAGAGGCAAAAAGAGAAGAAAAAGAGGAAACAGAACCCGTCACTCCTTTCGAATTTCATGAGCGGGAGACGGGACACTGAGTTAGAGAGGCAGTATCTCTCCAATCAAACGCATAACGTAGAGGTTTTCTCATTTTTGCCTGGGATGGTGGGAATGCGGATTTTTGCCTAAAATAACTATTGACAAAATAAATCAAATAAGTTAATATAATATAAGAAGTTTAGACAAGCCGATGTAAACATCCCCCAACGCAATCCTTTTTACCAAATCCTATACATTTTTCCCATTTCCTTTTCAGACTTTCCTGCATCGTATTGTCCTAAGAAAATAAGGAGGAATAGCTCGTGGAAAAGACACCGTTAGACATAAGTGCATTGTCCAAGATGACCATAGCAGATTTGACCAGGAAGGCAAAAGAGCTAAGAGTGGAAGGGATATCTGGCCTGAGAAAGCAAGACCTAATTTTCAAGATTTTGCATGCCCAGGCTGAATCTAACGGCCTCCTATTTGACGAAGGGGTGCTGGAAATTTTGCCTGACGGATTTGGTTTCTTGAGGTCTCCCAATAACAATTATTTACCTGGCCCGGACGACATTTATATTTCTCCTTCACAGATTAAGAGATTCGGTTTAAATAAGGGCGACACAGTCTCTGGCCAGGTTCGTCCGCCGAAAGAGGGTGAACGCTTCTTTGCTCTCTTACGTGTAGAAGCGGTTAACAGTGAAAACCCTGAAAACATTCGTGAGCGTTTGTTATTTGATAACCTTACGCCCCTCTATCCTAATGAACCTATTAGACTGGAGACTAAACCCACAGAAATATCGATGCGGGTGATGGATCTTATGACTCCTATTGGGAAGGGACAGAGAGGCCTAATCGTTGCAGCACCGCGGACGGGTAAAACTATTCTGCTACAGAAAATTGCAAATAGTATTACTACGAATCATCCAGAAATCACTCTCATAGTACTACTCATAGATGAAAGACCTGAGGAAGTCACTGATATGCAAAGGTCGGTGAAGGGAGAGGTAATCTCTTCCACATTTGACGAACCAGCGGACCGTCATGTTCAGGTAGCGGAAATGGTGATTGAGAAGGCAAAGAGGCTGGTTGAACACAAGAAAGATGTGGTAATACTACTGGATAGCATAACCCGTTTAGCCAGGGCGTATAATACAGTAACTCCTTCCTCAGGTAGAGTTTTATCGGGCGGATTAGATTCTAATGCCCTCCAGAAGCCCAAACGCTTTTTTGGTGCTGCCCGCAATATTGAGGAAGGAGGTAGCCTGACAATTATTGCTACTGCGCTCGTAGATACGGGAAGCCGGATGGATGATGTTATCTTTGAAGAGTTTAAAGGAACAGGAAATATGGAAGCCAATCTCGACAGGAGGCTGGTGGACAAGCGAATATTTCCCACAATTGACATTCACCGTTCGGGTACGAGAAAAGAAGAGCTCCTTCTTTCTGAAGAGGAGTTAAACAAGGTGTGGCTTGTAAGAAAGGCGTTAAGCTCTTTAAATATCGTTGAAGCGATGGAGTTCTTATTAGGGAAACTACAGACTACTAAATCAAATAAGGAATTTTTAAAGTCACTGGAAATAGAGGGTCTGAAAGAGGCCTTATAAAATAAATTTAAAAACCCCTTGACAAAAGAAGAATATTTTGTTAATATTTATTGGCTGAAGAAGGGAGGGATGAGTCGGAGAAAAAATCGATTTCCTCTCCGAAAGTAGTACGATCCCGCCAAATTGACCTTCAAGTTCTTTTCTTAAAACGCCTAATTTTCCTAATAATTCTTTGATAAGCTAAGAAATAGACTTATTGAGTCTCCTTTTTAAGCCCTTTTGTACAAAGCACATAGGGGTCTTGACAAGCAAATTCTTATATGTTATACTTATATAGGAAGTAGTGTTGGTTCTTTGAAATTAGAATAGGAGCTCCGGAGCCAGATAACCCTGGTCAAATAAGGTGTTAATTAAATTTCTATGGAGAGTTTGATCCTGGCTCAGAACGAACGCTGGCGGCGTGCTTAACACATGCAAGTCGAACGGTCCAGCATTTTCAATGGGATGATTGAGTAGCAATATTCATGATTCTCAAAGAAGATGCTGGATAGTGGCAAACGGGTGAGTAACACGTGGATAATCTACCCTTGGGCGGGGGATAACTCCGCGAAAGTGGAGCTAATACCGCGTAAGACTACAGAATTGCATGATTCAGTAGTAAAAGGCCCCCCGATTTTCGGGGAGTCGCTCAAGGATGAGTCCGCGGCCGATTAGCTAGTTGGCAGGGTAATGGCCTACCAAGGCAACGATCGGTAGCCGGCCTGAAAGGGTGTTCGGCCACACTGGAATTGAGATACGGTCCAGACTCCTACGGGAGGCAGCAGTGGGGAATCTTGCGCAATGGGGGAAACCCTGACGCAGTGACGCCGCGTGAACGATGAAGTCCTTCGGGATGTAAAGTTCTGTCAGGTGGGAAGAAGCTCCGATTTGATCGGAGTTGACGGTACCACCAGAGGAAGCACCGGCTAATTCCGTGCCAGCAGCCGCGGTAATACGGAGGGTGCAAGCGTTGTTCGGAATTACTAGGCGTAAAGCGCGTGTAGGTGGTTAATTAAGTCGGGTGTGAAAATTCCGAGCTCAACTCGGAACCTGCATTCGAAACTGGTTAACTTGAGTATAGGAGAGGAGAACGGAATTCCTAGTGTAGCGGTGAAATGCGTAGATATTAGGAAGAATACCGGTGGCGAAGGCGGTTCTCTGGCCTAAAACTGACACTTAGACGCGAAGGCGTGGGGAGCAAACAGGATTAGATACCCTGGTAGTCCACGCGGTAAACGATGGGCATTAGGTGTAGGAGGTATCCAATCCTTCTGTGCCGAAGCTAACGCATTAAATGCCCCGCCTGGGGAGTACGGCCGCAAGGTTGAAACTCAAAGGAATTGACGGGGGCCCGCACAAGCGGTGGAGCATGTGGTTTAATTCGATGCAACGCGAAGAACCTTACCTGGGCTTGACATGCACTCGAATGTACCAGAAATGGTACAGTCCGAAAGGACGGGTGCACAGGTGCTGCATGGCTGTCGTCAGCTCGTGTCGTGAGATGTTGGGTTAAGTCCCGCAACGAGCGCAACCCTCATTCCTAGTTGCCATCGGGTAATGCCGGGCACTCTAGGAAAAATGCCCCGGATAACGGGGAGGAAGGTGAGGACGACGTCAAGTCCGCATGGCCTTTATGCCCAGGGCCACACACGTGCTACAATGGCCTGTACAAAGGGTAGCAAACCCGCAAGGGGGAGCCAATCTCAAAAAACAGGCCCCAGTTCAGATTGAAGGCTGCAACTCGCCTTCATGAAGTCGGAATCGCTAGTAATCGCGAATCAGCAGGTCGCGGTGAATACGTTCCCGGGCCTTGTACACACCGCCCGTCACACCACGAAAGTCAATTGTGCTAGAAGTTGCTGAGTTAACCCCGGTCTTTGACCGGAGAAACAGGCACCCAAGGTATGATTGGCGATTGGGGTGAAGTCGTAACAAGGTAGCCGTACCGGAAGGTGCGGCTGGATCACCTCCTTTCTAAGGAGAAGATTCTGGGGTTTTGGCTTCGGCTCCTTTTCTGTTTTGAGAGCTTTAATAAGAAGGCTAAAGGCGAAAGTTGCCAAAATAGTTTCTGGTTGTAATCCAGGCTCAGGCGCTCCAGAAAGGGCCTTTAGCTCAGTTGGTTAGAGCGCTATCCTGATAAGATAGAGGTCTCTGGTTCGAACCCAGAAAGGCCCACCAGAAAGGACAGGGGTAACATAGAATAGTTCCTGCAACTGTCTTTTTAGTGGGCTTGTTGGAGGTCCTAGACTAAAAAGTTTCCTGCAGTTTCCGTGGGGAATTAGCTCAGTTGGGAGAGCGCCTCGCTTGCACCGAGGAGGTCACCGGTTCAAGTCCGGTATTCTCCACAAGATAAGGAGAGAAAAGATACAGGGTGTAAGCGGGAAGGTTTTTCGCTTACACTTTGTTTCAGATAAATAGGTTTTTGTTCTTTGACAATTGGGGTACCCTGCGATATTGCAGATGGTTCCGAGACAGCCGAGTAAAATCAAACCGTATGGTCAAGTTACTAAGGGCGCATAGTGGATGCCTTGGCACCAGAAGCCGATGAAGGACGTGGTTAACTGCGATAATCCCCGGTGAGGAGTAAACATCTTTTGACCCGGGGGTCTCCGAATCGGGAAACCGCTCCGACTAATAATCGGAGACTCCGATTTGAATAAAATAGAATCGGAGAGGCAACGAGGGGAAGTGAAACATCTCAGTACCCTTAGGAGAGGAAAGAGAATTCGATTTCCTGAGTAGTGGCGAGCGAAACGGAAATAGCCTAAACTGTTTGTGCGTGATAGGGTGTACCCGTTGCACAAGCAGGGTAGAGGGGCTTAGTCGTCTTTCGTACACGAGAGAGAGAAGTTACCAATGCGTGTCCTAGTCGAATAGTCCTGGAAAAGGTTAACCATAGAAGGTGACAGTCCTGTAGACGAAAAGACAATGCACTTCTTTGACTGAGTTCCCGAGTACCACGAGACACGAGGAACCTTGTGGGAATCTGGCCGGACCACCGGCCAAGGCTAAATACTCTCTGGTGACCGATAGTGGACTAGTACCGCGAGGGAAAGGTGAAAAGGACCCGGGAACGGGAGTGAAATAGAACCTGAAACTGTGTGCCTACAAGCAATTCGAGCCCTATATCAGACTTAAGACATTAGATTTCTATGGGTTTTTCCTTTAGTAGTCTTTTGTTGGATGTCTGGGACGGGTGAGAGTGTGCCTTTTGCAGAATGAACCGGCGAGTTATTTAGTGTAGCAAGGTTAATTCCGATAAATCGGAAGGAGCCGTAGCGAAAGCGAGTCTCAAAATGGCGTTAAGTTGCACTAAATAGACCCGAAGCCAAGTGATCTATCCATGGACAGGGTGAAGCCTCGATAAAACGGGGTGGAGGCCCGAACTGTTTGATCTTGAGAAATCACTAGATGAGCTGTGGATAGGGGTGAAAGGCCAATCTAACTTGGTGATAGCTGGTTCTCCCCGAAATAGCTTTAGGGCTAGCCTTGTAACTGTAGCGGTGGGGGTAGAGCACTGGATAGAGTAGGAGCCTACCAAGGCTTCCAAATCTAACCAAACTCCGAATACCATCGCGGTTCCCCCGATAAAATCGGGGGGATAAATTACAGGAGTCAGAACGTGAGGGATAAGCTTCATGCTCGAGAGGGAAAAAGCCCAGACCACCCGTTAAGGTCCCAAATATAGGCTAAGTGGTAAAGGATGTAAGACTACCCAGACAGCCAGGAAGTTGGCTTAGAAGCAGCCATCCTTTAAAGAGTGCGTAACAGCTCACTGGTCAAGTGGTCTTGCGCCGACAATTTCCGGGGCTAAGCCTATAACCAAAACGGTGGATGCGTTAGTCCCGATTTCTGATCGGGACTGGCGCATGGTAGGGGAGCGTTCCGTGGTAGGATAAAGGCAGACCGTGAGGACTGCTGGACGAAACGGAAGAGATTATGCCGGTATAAGTAGCGATATTTCCGATAAGAAATCGGGACGCCGAAAGTCTAAGGTTTCCTTGAGTAAAGTTAATCTGCTCAGGGTTAGTCGGTCCTAAGCCGAGGCTGAAGAGCGTAGGCGATGGGCAGTCCGTTAATATTCGGACACTGCCAGACCGGCGTTAATAACTGGAAAGGGACGCAGGGGGGTAGACCATCTCTGAGATGGAATTCAGAGTCCAAGCTCCGAGAATATCGGAGCCATGGGGATTCCGATGAAAATCGGGAGAACTGGTTGAACAACCTGCCAAGAAAAACTTTTCAGTGAGTCGTTCTGGCATCCGTACCGCAAACCGACACAGGTAGATGGGGAGAGAATCCTAAGGCGCTCGAGAGAACTCTCGTTAAGTAACTCAGCAAATTTACCCCGTAACTTCGGAAGAAGGGGTTCCCCCGAATTAATTCGGGGGACGCAGAGAAATGGCTCCGGCGACTGTTTAACAAAAACACAGGACTCTGCTAACTCGTAAGAGGATGTATAGGGTCTGACGCCTGCCCGGTGCTGGAAGGTTAAGGGGAGAGGTTACCCCGATTTATCGGGGGAAGCTTCGAGCCGAAGCCCCAGTAAACGGCGGCCGTAACTATAACGGTCCTAAGGTAGCGAAATTCCTTGTCGGGTAAGTTCCGACCCGCACGAATGGCGTAACGATCGGAGCGCTGTCTCAACGAGAGGCTCGGCGAAATTGTGATCCCGGTGAAGACGCCGGGTACCCGCAACGGGACGGAAAGACCCCGGGAGCTTTACTGTAACTTAATACTGGGTCGTGGGATAATTTGTAGAGGATAGGTGGGAGACTATGAAGTTCCGACGCTAGTTGGAATGGAGTCAACCTTGGAATACCACCCTTATTGTTCTGTGATCCTAACCTGCGGCCGTGAATCCGGTCGGGGGACAGTGGTAGGTGGACAGTTTAACTGGGGCGGTTGCCTCCTAAAGAGTAACGGAGGCGTCCAAAGGTTCCCTCAGCGTGAATAGAAATCACGTGTCGAGTGTAAAGGCATAAGGGAGCCTGACTGTGACCCAGACATGGGAAGCAGGTGCGAAAGCAGGGCTTAGTGATCCGGCGGTTGAATGTGGAATTGCCGTCGCTCAACGGATAAAAGCTACCCCGGGGATAACAGGCTTATCTCCCCCGAGAGTTCACATCGACGGGGAGGTTTGGCACCTCGATGTCG